>ERZ1673744.2208-NODE-2208-length-15109-cov-5.059918_pt1 | contig 15109 bp, 10 predicted proteins | sample MGYA00580207_ERZ1673744 | MGnify/ENA primary metagenome ERZ1673744 (study PRJEB41218, sample SAMN15661751) | gut metagenome | host: Homo sapiens | place: Canada: London | collected 2015-08-20/2019-03-30 | study: EMG produced TPA metagenomics assembly of... | reverse complement strand
GACAAGGCCCGCTGTGGTTCGCAGCGGGCCTTTTTGGCGGTCTTTGCGGGAAAGCGCGAGGTGCGGGATGGGGCCCGCAGGGCCGGCCGTCCCCTGTAAGGGGGACGGGCGTAGGGGGCAAAGCCCCCAGCCCCGGCTTCGCCGGGGCGCCCTGCGGGCCCTGACCCCGGACCCTGCTGAAACCTACCGCAGCAGCAGGCGGATCCCCACCAGGCGTTCCCAGGTGCGGGGACCCACGATGCCATCGGCGGTGAGGCCAAAGAGCCGCTGGAAGGCCTGCACAGCGTTTTCGGTCGCGGGGCCGTAGATGCTATCCACGGTGACGCGGGGCAGCGGATAGGCACGGGCCAGGGTATTCAGGTACTCCTGCACCACCCGGACATTATCCCCGCGGCTACCGCTTCTCAATGGGGTGCCGGGGTAGGTAACGGCCAGACCGGTGGTTTGGGTGATGCCGAGGAAGCGCTCGTACAGGGCATTCCAGGTGGCGGGGCCAATGATGCCATCCACGGTAAGGCCCTGCATCTTTTGGAAGGCGCGCACGGCGTTTTCGGTGGCCGGGCCATAGGAGCCATCGATGGTGATGGGAGGGATCTCATCATCGTACAGGGCAATGACCCGCAGGAAGTACTGCGCCAGGCGCACTGTTTCTCCGCTGCTGCCCCGGCGCAGGGTGCTGCTGGGGCGCTCGGCCGGGAGGGGAATATCCTCACCGCCCAGCTCCGCCAGGCGCATGACCGCTACATAGATATAGGCGATCTTATTCCAGGTGGCGGGGCCGACGATGCCATCGGGGGTCAGATTGAAGATGCGCTGGAAGGCCTGCACCGAGCGCTGCATTTCGGCATTGTAGGTATCGCCGGTGGTGCTGATGGCGGGAATGGCCGGATAATTGCGGCGGATGCGGTTGAGCCAGGTGCGGATGGTGCGGACATCCTCCCCGCGGCTGCCAACGGTAAGCGGCGCCCCCGGATAGGACGAGGTGATGCGGCGCTGTACCGTGGCGGTATCAATGACGATGTCATCGCCGTAGTAATAACGCAGAATGCCCAGCGGCGTGTAGCCGTTATTGGCCAGGGCAACGGTGCCCCACTGGGAAAGGCCCCCGCAGGTGACGGTGGTGCCATTGCAGTACTGCGCGAAGATGGGGTTGACCGCGCCGCGGCGGCGGATGTACTGATCGAACAGTTCATCCACCAGGCGGCTGATATTGGTAAAGATATTGCGCCCATAGACGAAGTACTGGTCGTAGGCGGTATTATTGGTGATATTGAAATTGTAGCCGCGGCTGGGGTACCATTCGGTAAAAATGCGGTTCTGGGCAAAGGTGATCTGCGCCAGGATATTGGCCCGCAGGGCGGCCTCCGGCCAGGTGGGATAGATCTCGCTGGAGGCGACATTCTTGATGTAATCCCGGAAGCTGACAGTGACATTGCGGGCGGAGGTATCATTGGGAGCTCCCAGGTGCACGGTGATGTATTCCGGCACATATACCTGCGAAGCGGCGCGGGTGTTGCCGCTCTCTTCCGCCAGGTTGCGGGTGACAGGCGGGGCGGTGAGTTCATCGTCATTATCACTCTCATCGTCCTCCCCGGCTGCCGCCAGAACCGGGATAGCGCGGGGCAGGGCCAGCTCCCGCGCATCGGGCAGAGCCGCCAGATCGGCGGCAGATGGCTCCGCTTCGGGCAAATTCGCGGCGGGAGCTGGTTCGGGCCGCAGGCCGCCCGCCGGAACGGCGGGCACACGGGCTTCGCCCGTGTCGGCGGCTTCGCCGCCGGGTCTGCGGCCCGGCTCCGCCCCCTGCAGGGATCCTGGCGGCTGGTCATCCTCCTGCGGGCTTTGGGCAAAGCGGCCGGGCTGCTCGCTTTTCAGCGGGTCCCCCGGCTCCCCAATGGTCTCCTCCGGCGTATTGGTCATGCTCTTCCCCCCCTCGCAGGGGATCATCTCCACCGTTTGCAGCGACTGCTGCCCGGCAAAGACCTGAATCCCTGTCAGGCGCACCGGCACATAGCCCTCCGCCCGAATATCGGCGTGATAGATGCTGTACGGCCGGCCGTCATTTCCCGGGCTTTGGCTCCAGGAAAGGGGCGGAGCGGTGACACACAGCACATGGGTACGGCCGCTTTGGTCGGTGGTCAGGCGGGTATTGCGCCCGGTGATGGGATCGGTGACAAGGACACTGGCCCCCTGCGCCGGCAGCGCGCTGCGGGCAGTGGAAAGCTGAAAAATAAGGGTGGCATCACAGATCATGGGTTTTCCTCCCTTTCGGCCTGCCCCAGTCCGCCAGGCGGGCGGGCGCCCCGGCGCGTGGGGAGGGCCGCCCGCAGAGAAGCGGAGGAACAGCCCAGCCATAGCAGAGGGGTGCCCGCCCGGATTCCCTGCGGGGAGCGGGCAGATCTAATAAAATGCGGTGTTTCATGCTATGCGGCAGCAAAACAAATTGCCAATGGTCCCTCTATCTTGTATAATGATGGTATCGACAAAAAGTGACAGGGGGCAAAAAAATGGTCATCCGGCGGTACCTGGCCATCGGCGCGGCAGCGCTGACCGTGGGGCTTGCGGTATTCCTGCGGGCAGGCGGCACAGCACTGGCTGTTTTGCTGGGGCTTTGCCTTGCCCTGGGGCTCATCAAAGCCCTGCGTCCGCTGTGGCGGCCCCTGCTGTGCGGGCTGCTGGCCGCAGCACTGATGGGCGGCCTTTACGCCTGGCGGTATACCGCCGCGGAGCAGCTGACCGGCTGCGAATTGCCCTTCACCGGAACCGTGCTGGAGGTAAGCCCCTACACCGCCCATCGCAGCACCATCTATGCCCGGGTGGGCGGGCAGCACCGTGTCATCGACCTGACCGCCTACCTGCCGGAGGAGGAGACCCCATTGGCCGGGGAGCGCATTGCCGGCACACTGACCATTACCGGGGCGGAAAGCGAGGGAGACACCCTGCTGCTTTCCGGCGGAGTGGCGCTAAAGGCCCGGCAGCTGACCGCAGAGCCGGCGGAAGAAAGCTTCTCCCCTTTGGGGTGGCTGCTGCGGCTGCGCCGCCAAACCATCGAACAACTAAATGCACTGGGCGAGGGCGAAAGCGCCGCTTTGGTCGCCGCCATGCTGACTGCCGATACCGCTGATCTGCCGGCTGGGCTGCGCACCGCCCTTTCTAGGGCGGGCATCAGTCACCTGCTGGCGGTTTCGGGGCTGCATCTTTCCATTCTGCTGGCGGTATGCGGTAAACTGGGCGACCTGCTGCTGTGGAGCCGTAAAAAGAAAGCCCTTTACAGCGGACTGTGCTGTCTTACCATGATCGTTTTGGCTGGGTTTAGCGCCAGCGTGCTGCGTGCCGCCCTGATGGCCGGCTTGGCACTGGGCGCGCCCCTGCGGGGCCGCCGGGGCGATGGCCTGACCGGACTGGGCTTTGCGGCAGCGATTCTGCTGCTGTGCAACCCCGCCGCCGTGTGGGAGCTGAGCTTTCTGCTCTCCTGCGGGGCTACCCTGGGTATCCTGCTGCTGGCCCGGCCATTGGCCCGCCTGTGGCCTGCCGCCCGCCGCAGCCGGTGGGGCAGCCTGCTGTGGGAAAGCGCCTGCGTTTCGCTGGCAGCACAGCTGGGCACCCTGCCCATCACGGCGCTCAGCTTCGGCTATCTGCCCGCGTACAGCCTTCTTAGCAACCTGCTGGTGCTGCCGCTGGTGTATGGCGTCATGGTGTTCGCCTTTCTCACCCTCCCCTGCCTGCTGCTGGGTGTGGGGGTCTATCCCTTTACCGTTGCCAGGTGCTTTGCGGGCGGCATAGCGGCCTTGGCCCGCGGTATCGCCGGGCTGCCCGGCGCGGTGCTGCCCTGTGTGGCTCCTTGGCAATGGACTGTGCCGGCTATTTTCGCGGTACTGCTGCTGGCAGCCGCGCTGCTGCGCACCAAACGGGCCCGACTGCGTCTGCTGCTTTTGGGATGCGCCGCTGGAATAGTACTGCTGGGCAGTGCCCTGACCCTGCAAAGCGCCCTGACCTTGACCACCGATGCCGCCACCGGCAGCGTCCTAGTACAAAAGAATGGCGAAGGCCTGCTGATCAGCGGGGTGCAGGATGGCTACGAGCTCCAGATGCTGGGGCGGTTTTTGCAGCGGTGCGGCAGCCCGCGCATCACGGTGCTGGTACAGCCGGAGGAACAGCATGACCTTTCCGCCGAGCTGCGCCTTGCCCGCCTGCTGGAGCCGGAGCTGATGCTGTGCAGCGAGGAAACGGCGCTTTTGGGCGAAGGACAGCTCCCGGAAAATGTCATCCTGCTGCCGAATTATGATACAGTTCGTAATATATTGTCGGATTATACACTTTATAGCCTGGACGGCGTAGGAGCAGTATTGCAATTCGGCACGCAAAAAGTGCTGAAATGTTGGGCAGGCTATGATATAATAACCGCAGAGGACATCCCCGCCGATATCACCGCCGTGATAGACCGGGAGGGCCGCCTGTGGCTGGCCCCCGGCTGCCGCTGGCGGCTGTACCGGGGCGGAGAGCTGACCATCACCCTGCCAAAGGAGGACGCTGCCCTGTGATCTTTCCCGATCTGCGCGCGCTGGATACCCATATCAAGGCCGGAGCCCTGCTGCCGGTCTATCTGCTGTACGGCGAGGAAAACCGGCAGATCGAAGCGGCACGGGACCGGCTGGTGAAAACCATCGTACCGGAGGGGGACAGCATGAACCTGCTGCGCTGCGACGGCAGCGGCGGCGAGGTAGACTGGGACGGCATTGCCGACCTGCTATGGTCGATGAGCTTTACCCCCGGGCGCAAGTGCGCCGTGGTGGATGACCTGAATCCCTCCGGCCTGGGCAGCACCGGCATGAGCAAGCTCTCGGAGCTGCTGGCCCAACCGACGGAGGACGGGGTGCTGATCCTGACGGTACGGGGCAGCGCCAGGCAATTTGCCAAAAAGGAAGCGGCGGCCACCAAGCTGCTGAACCTGTGCGATAAGGCGGGCGGCGTGTGCCGCTTTGCCGCCATGACCCGCGGCGATGTGGGAAAATTCGCGCGGCAGACCGCGCTGCGGCTGGGCTGCGTACTGGAACCGGAGGAAGCCGCCCTGCTGGCGGATTATTGCAATCTGGACAGCCTGCGGCTGCGGCAGGAGGTGGAAAAGCTGGCAGCCTACCACGGCTACACCGGCAAGATCCTCAAGGAGGACATCGAGGCGCTGGTGGCCCCTACCGTGGATGCGAATGTATTCCAGCTGGGGGATAAGGTGCTGCGCGGGGATTTTAACGGGGCTATGGCAATCGTGGATGATCTGCTCTTTTTGCAGGAGCGGCCGGAAAGTATTCTCACCATTCTTACCATGTCCTTTGTGGATTACTACCGGGCGGCCGCGGTACGCCGGGCCGGGGTAGCGGATGCCACCGCCCGCAAGGAGCTGGGCTACGGCGGCAGCTACCGCTTTACCAAAGCACTGGAGCAATGCGGCCGGCTGAGCCGCCCCGCATTGGAAGGCTCGCTGGAGATTCTGGCGGATGCTGATGCCCGTATGAAGCAAAGCGCTGCCGATGGCCGCACCGTACTGGAGGTCACCATTCTGCGGCTGATAGAACTGCTGCGGAGGGAACAGGCATGAAGCGGCGGTTGAAGTATCCTCTTATCGTGGAGGGAAAATACGATAAAGCGACCCTCAGTAATTTGGTGGAGGGGGAGATCCTCCTCACCGACGGCTTTCACATCTACAAAAACAAAGAAATGCTTTCGCTTCTCCGGCAGCTGGCCCAAAACGGCCCGGTGGCGGTACTGACCGACAGCGACCGGGCAGGCTTTTCCATCCGGGGGCACCTGGCCGGGGCCATTCCTCCGGAGCGGCTGATCCAGGTCTATATCCCCGAAATATACGGCAAGGAGCGGCGTAAGACAACCCCCAGTGCCGAGGGCAAGCTGGGGGTAGAGGGCATGCCGCCCGAAATATTGCTGAGCATTTTGGAACAGGCCGGGCTGCTGGAGGATAGCGAAGTCCCCTGCCCTGCCGCCATTACCAAGGCCGACCTGTACCGGCTGGGCCTGAGCGGCGGACCGGGCAGCGCCGAAAAGCGCCGGGCCCTGTGCCGTAAACTTAATTTACCACAGGGGCTGAGTGCCAACGCCCTGCCGGGCGTGCTGGCCCGGTTGGTCAGCCCGGAGGAATTGGAAACGCTTGCGGCTGGCCTGTAACGCTCCCGCGGGCAATTGATTTTTGAATTTTCGCGGGGATCCGGTTTGGGGCGCCCCGCCCGGCGCCGAAGGCGCCGGTACGGGCGTTCGCCCGCCGGCCCCCGCAGGGGGCTGCGGGGCGCCCCGGAGCCAGGATCCTGCACCCACCATACCAAGGAAAGGAGGCTGCTGCCATGCAGCTTACATCGCTGGGGTTTTTGTTTGTATTGCTGCCGGTCGGCGGCCTCATCTACTATTTCCTGCGCGGGGCCGGTCGGCGGCGGTTCCTGCTGGGGTATTCCCTGCTTTTTGTGGGGCTGCTTTCCCCATTGTGCCTGCTGTTGCTGCTGGCCGTTATGGTACCGGATTACCTGCTGGCCCGGTATATCGCCATGGCTCACCCACGGGCCCGGTCCATCCTGCTGGGCTGCGTCATCAAGGACATCTCTCTGGCAGTGGTCTGCTCTATCCTTACCGAACTGGATAAGCTCATCCTCCCGGTGGGCATCTCTATCGCCGCCTTCACCTCGGTGGGCTACCTCATCGACCTGTACCACGGTGAATGTGACCCCATCGATGATCCCATCCGCTACGGGGTATTCTGCAGCTTCTTCGGCAAGCTGTATATCGGCCCCATCGTTTCGGCGCAGCAGTTCGTCCCCCAGCTGGATGATCCCCAAATGACCGCCGAGGGCATTACCCGGGGAATGGTACAGTATCTGCGGGGCCTCGCCAAGATCGTCATTCTGGCCGGTTCCCTGCAGGAGCTCATCACCCAGTGGGAAACGCTGCTTTCGCTGGAGGTCACCATCCTGGGCACCTGGCTGCATGTCTTGTGCTACATCTTTTATATCTACTTTACCCTTTCGGGGTACAGCGATATGGCCCGGGGCACCGGTGCCGTCTTTGGGCTGGATCTGCCGGAAAACTTCCATCACCCGCTGCAAAGCTACTCGGTGGCGGATTTCTTTGGCCGGTTCAATATCTCCGCCAATCGCTTTGTGCGCAAGTATGTTTACCAGGCGCTGGGCGCGGAGGATAACGGTCCCCTTTCCACCTCGGTCAATATCCTGCTCATCACTATGCTGATGGGCCTGTGGTATGGTATCAACCTTAATTACCTGGCGTGGGGCGCCTTTTTGGGGCTGTTCATCATCTTCGAGGTGCTGTACATCGAGCGCCATGTGGAAAAGATCCCACCCTACCTGTGCCGGATGTATACCTTCATTGCCATACTCATTTCCTTCTGCTGGTACTGCGGCGATAGTCTGGCGGCTTCGGCCGCTTCCCTGCGGGTGATGCTGGGGCTGGGCGGGGCCGCTGCCGCCAACCAAAGCTGCCTGTACCTTTTGCAGACCCACTGGCTGCTGCTAGCCGCCAGCGTGTTCCTATGCAGCGGCGCGGTAAGCCCGCTGCTGGCCCGCTTTACCCGGCGCTGGCCCACTGCCGCCCACACTGCCACCCTGGTGTGGAACCTCATCCTGCTGGCCACCTCGCTGGCCTTCCTGCTGTAAGGCCGACTCACTGCCATTAAGTGCTGCCGCACTGTTATTCCCCTTCAAAAATTTCCGCAAGGAACAGGATCGGGCCGCAGGTCGCCCGCCGTCCCGGCGGGCACACGGGCTGCGCCCGTGTCGGCGGCTCCGCCGCCGGGCCTGCGGCCCGCGCTCTCCCCTTGCAAAAACCAATCCCACTCTGCCAAAAGGAGGCTGCTGCCAAAATGAACCGCTATCGCATCATTGCCCTCATTTATGCCGTGCTGCTGTTCGGCGGCCTGCTGGGCAGCCTGTTCCTTACCGGGCACTTTGCCGGAGATTATACAGCCGCAGAAGGTACCCTGGGTGCGCGGACCGAAACCGCCCTGCGGCAGAACCTGCCGCTGCGGGATGCCCTAAAGCGCTGGAAAACCACCCTGCTGATGCTGGGCGGTGTGCAGGAACTGGACGGCATCTACTTTACCGGAGAGGGCCTTATTGAGAACCTGACCGTGACCGATGAAGCATTGGGAGAAAAAAACCTCGCTGCCCTGCAGGACTACTGCCGAGAAGCGGAGCCCTACACTGTGCTGCTGCCCAGTGCCTGTGCCATCAGCAGTCAATTGCTGCCGGAAGCCGCCCTGCTGTTTGACCAGGAGACCTGGCTGCAAAATGCCGCCGCGGCGCTCTCTCCCCTGTGCCGGGAGGTGCTGAACGCCTACCCTCTTTTGGAGGAAAATGGAGATAGCAGACTGTTCTACCGCACCGATTCCCGCCCCACCCAGCTGACCGGCTACCTGCTGTATCAGGCGCTGGGCCAGGCGCTGGATTACTTCCCCTATGCAAAGGACAGCTTTAGCAATACGCCGCTGCGGTATGACTGCACCGGCGACCTGTATGCCCGCTGGAGCTACGATAAGGTCCGGGCGGATGTGGTAACGGCGCTGCTGCCGCTGGAGGATAGCCGCAGCTACACCATCACCCACACCGCCGCTGATGGCACTGTGACCCGGTGGAATACCCTGTACCCGCTGGAAGGCACCGCGGGGATGGATTGTATTTTGGGCGGACCGGCTGCTATCATTGCCGTAACGGCTGAAGGCAGCATTCCCCGCAGCTTGCTGATCCTGGGGGATGAGAATGCCCTGTGTGTGATCCCCTACCTGGCGCTGCACTATGACCGCATCACCTATGTGGATGTGACCCGGTGCAGCGAAGAACAGCTGGCTGCCCTCGTCGGGGCGGAGTATAGCCGCACCCTGCTGCTGTACGGCGCGCCTACCCTGCTGAATACCGACCTGACCGCCGGGCTGACCGCCCTGACCCAAAGCTGAATACCCGGAATCAACTTGCCCCGCACCCTTACGGATGCGGGGGTTTTATTTTGTGCAGGGACCAGGCCAGGGCGCCCCGTGCGGCGGCAAAGCCGCCTGGCCGGAGGGGCGGTTTTACCGCCCCTCCGGCTCCCCGCCTGCGGCGGGGGCGCGGGGCGCCCGAACCAGCCTTATTCGCGAACAAATGTTTCACGTGAAACATTTTGCCGGGTGAAAAAGAAACCCGGAGCCTGTAAAAGCTCCGGGGAACTGGTAGTTATTTGTGGTACTTGGTACCGGCATTGATGGAGCAGGCACGGTAGAGCTGCTCGCAGAGGAGCACCCGGGCCAGCTGATGCGGGAAGGTAAGCCGAGAAAAGCTGATCTTCCGGGCAGCGGCCGCCTTTACCCGCGGGGAAAGACCAAAGCTGCCGCCGATGATAAAGCTCAGGCAGCCGCTTTTTTGGGCGGAGGAGGAAATGAGCTGCGCCAGCTGCGGGGAGGAGAGCATCTCTCCCTCGATACACAAGGGAAAAATGAGGCCGGCGGCTTTTTTGAGGATACGGTCTCCCTCCTCCTCCAGGCCGCGGGCGATTTCGGCCTCGGAGGGATTATCAGGCAAGCGATATTCCTCCAGCTCGATGATCTCGAACCGGCAGTAGGCACCCAGGCGCTTTTGGTACTCGGCGATGCCCTGCCGCATCCAATCCTCCTTCACTTTGCCGATGGCAATAACCTGTATTTTCAGCATTCTACTTCCTCCTCAAGCACGGAGCATTGGATTGGGGCGGATCCGCGGTGCAGACCGACGGTGACGCTTCCGTTGCGATGGTCTGTATTTACAGTATCTCCTTAGAAGCGGATCATCTGGCCGGGGCAATCCCGCGGGGCGATCCACAGGCGGTAGTCCCGGTCCGGCTGCATTCCCGCGGCGGAAAGGGCCGCTTCGGCATTGCCGCGGGCGAGGGCCGGGGTATTGCTTTCCCGGCTTAAATGTGCCAACACAAAGTGAGATGTACCGCATTTGGCCAGTTCCGTTACGGTGCGGGCCGCCTCGGCATTGGAAAGGTGGCCGTATTCCGAGCGGATGCGCTGTTTGAGATAGTAGGGATAGCTGCAATTGAGCAGGACGGAGTCCTCATAATTGGACTCCAGCACGGCGAGGTGGCAGCCTCGCAGGTGCTCCCACACTGTGGGGGTAACAAGGCCCAGGTCGGTAACGAAGCCGATGGTGCGGCTGCCGGCCGTGATGCGGAAGCCGCAGGAATCGGAGGCATCATGTTGGGTGGCGAAGGGCTGCACCTGCATTCCGGCCACCTCCTGTATCTCCTCCAGCGGGAGCAGGCGGGTGGTGGGCTCCACCATCGCCGCCAGGCGCTCCAGTGTGCCTGCGGTGGCATAGACCGGGAGCTTGAGCTGCTTGGCCAGCATCCGCAGGCCGGCCACATGGTCGGCATGATCGTGGGTGATGAGGATACCGCGCAGGCCGGCGGGATCGATGCCGGCATCGCACAGCTCCGTGCGGATGCGGCGGGCGGAGATGCCTGCATCAATGAGCAGGCTGCCCTGGCCTTCGCCGGCGGAAAGGTAGTAGCTATTGCCGCTGCTGCCGCTGGAAAGCGGATAAAATGTTACCATGCTGTCACCTCGGGGGAATGGGTAGGATGAGGGCGGCGCGCCCCACCGGACGGCGGAGGGGCGGCCGGTGGCTTGGGCCGGCACGAGCCGGAAAGGCGGGGCGCGCCGCCCGGGGGCTCCCGGCCAAAAGAAGGGGACCGGAGCAGAACAGTACTCCGGCCCGGTAAAAATAAGCTTACGGTCTTAGGCCTGCTCGGAAAGGGGCTGATCCGGCAGGGTGATATAGTGAAGATCTGCGCCGATGCCGGCGAACTTTTCCACTACATTCTCATACCCACGCTCGATATGCAGGGTATCTTCAATCTCGGTAGTGCCCTTGGCCATCAGTCCAGCGATAATGACCGCCGCCCCACCGCGCAGATCGCACGCTTTGACCGGTGCGCCCCGCAAGCCCTTCACTCCTTCGATGACAGCGACTTTGCCATCCACGGTGATACGGGCGCCCATGCGCACCAGCTGCTCGGTGTAGCGGAAACGGTTATCCCACACGCCCTCGGTGATGATGCTTGTCCCCTCGGCGCAGGTGAGCATGGCGGCCATCTGGGGCTGCATATCGGTGGGGAAGCCGGGATGCGGCATGGTTTTGAGATTGATGCGGCGGAGCGCCCCGGTACGGACGACCCGGACCCAGTCATCTCCTTCGGTGATGGTGGCGCCGGCCTCCCGCAGCTTGACGGTAATGGGCTCCAGGTGCTTGGGAATAACATTCTTAACAAGGACATCCCCGCCGACGGCTGCGGCCGCCGCCATATAGGTCCCGGCTTCAATTTGATCGGGGATGATGCTGTAATCGGTGCCGTGCAGCACATCCACCCCGCGGATTTTGATGACATCGGTACCGGCGCCGCGGATATCGGCGCCCATGGAATTGAGAAAGTTGGCAAGGTCTACAATGTGGGGTTCTTTGGCAACATTCTCCAACACGGTCATACCGCTGGCCTTCACGGCGGCCAGCATGACATTGATGGTGGCGCCGACCGAAACCTGATCGAAGTAGATGTGCGCCCCTTGCAGGCCCTCGGTATCAGCGTAGATGAGACCGTTTTCGATGCGGATCTCGGCACCCAGCAGCTCGAAGCCCTTGATGTGCTGATCGATGGGACGAACGCCGAAATTGCACCCGCCGGGCATGGAAACACAGGCCTGGCCAAAACGCCCCAGCAGCGAGCCGATGAAATAATAGCTGGCGCGCATATGCTTGGAAAGCTCATAGGGGACGGTGGATTCGGTGAGGGTGGAAGTATCGATAATAGCCGAAGTGCGGCTGAGCTTTTCCACTGTGGCGCCCATGGCGCGCAGCATACTGAACAGTAGCTCGGTATCATGGATATCGGGGACATTTTCCAGCACACAGCGGCCGCGGGCCAGCACGGTAGCGGGAATAATGGCAACGGCGGCATTTTTCGCGCCGCCGGCGGAAACTTCTCCGTAGAGCTGCTCCGCGCCGTTTACAATGAGTTTCTTCATTGGGCGATCCTCGTTATTTTCTATATTTTTGATATCATGCATTCTATGAAAATGACAGCATACTGACGCTGTAATCCAATGATAGTATAGCACATCCGGCAGCAAAATAAAAGCCGTAATGATAGAAAATCCTGCAAAATAAAAAATTCTTCCGGCAGAGAAAATTTTTTTCTTTTCTCCTGGCGAATCGGCCTGTAAGCAGGACGGTTTTATTCCCTATTGCCGTAATCCCGAATAAGGTGAATGGCCAGCAAAACAATAGCGGCCACGATAGCGATAATATAAACTCGATCCATAGGAAAACCTCCTTTATCATATGCCTGGCTGTGGCAGAGCCCGGCGGGATGGTTTGGCGGTATGATAGCACTGCCGGGCGGCCAAGGAAATGGCGAAAGAAAAAACTTTTTGTAAAAATTCCGTGACTAGCCCCAAGGGTATTTTAACGCAAAAAGAGCAGGGCATACGCCCTGCTCTTTTTGCCCTTATGTGTGACAAAAGAGAAAAAAGCTGTAAATCAGCCCTTCTTGCCGTAGTCGCGGATCAGATTGAGAGCCAGCAGAACAACAGCAGCTACGATAGCGATGATGTAAGTAACACCCATGATAAAATCCTCCTCAATATCTCTTACAGTTTGCGGGTTTGGAACCCTGTGAAGATATATTAACATAATATTAACGCCTTGTCATCCCTTTTGAACCAGAAACATGCCGAAAATAGGGCCAAATCTTTGACGAATCCGTCAAAATGCGCAAATAAACTGCAAATTTTATTGGAGTATATAAATTTTGCATTAATATCCTGCATTTTGATGTTAACGGGATTTTATGCAGCAATTCCTGCAAAAGCATCTTGAAAGGCCCAGGGAAATCGGGTATAATCTACGCGAAAAATGGTCCCGCGGTGTGCGGAGCGGCCAATTGTGTGAATGGGACGGCTTTTGGCCAAAGGCAGGCTGGCGCCTGTCGAGGGCAAAAAGGGCAAAAACCGTTCCAGGCCCCGATTTGCCGGCGCCGGTGCAAGGGGCCAAGAAAGAACGCCCATATAAAGGAGGAAACACCATGGCCATAAATACCGACAATGCGCTGCGGCGCAGCGTGATCTATGAAGTATATGTACGCAGCCACACACCGGAGGGGACCTTTAAGGCGATAGAGCCTGACCTGGACCGGATAGCGGCACTGGGGGTGGATATTGTATGGTTTATGCCCATCCACCCTATTGGGGAGCTGAACAAAAAAGGAAGCCTGGGCTGCCCCTATGCCAACCGGGACTACCGCACCGTGAACCCGGAATACGGCACACTGGAGGATTTTCTGCACCTGGTGGAGGAGATCCATAAGCGGGGTATGAAGTGCATCATTGATGTGGTGTATAACCACACCTCGCCCGATTCCACACTGGTGGCGGAGCATCCGGACTACTTCTACTATAAGCCGGATGGCTGCCGCGGCAACAAGGTGGGCGACTGGACCGATGTGGTGGACCTGAACTATGAAAACCGTGCGCTGTGGCAGTATCAGATTGATTCGCTGTGCTACTGGGCACAATATGTGGATGGCTTCCGTTGCGATGTAGCCAGCACCGTGCCGGTGGCCTTTTGGCAGGAAGCCCGCCGGGCTGTGGAGCAGATACGGCCGGGGGCCATCTGGCTGGGAGAAAGCGTACACCTGGCGCACATTCAGGCCTTCCGGGAGATGGGCTTCTATGCCGCGACCGATACGGAATTGTTCACGGCTTTCGATATCCTGTACCCCTACGACCTGTGGCCGCTGTATGATGATGTAACTGAGGGACGGCTGCCGCTTTCCCGGTGGTTTGATGCCGTGGATTACCAGGAGGTGAGCTTTGAGAGCGGATACAATAAGCTACGCTGCCTGGAAAACCATGATACCAGCCGCGCAGCGGATCGCTTCCCGGAGCGGAAGAAGCTGCTGGCCTGGACAGCGCTGAATTACTTTATGAAGGGTACCATACTACTATACGCTGGGCAGGAGGTATGTGAAAAGCACACGCCCTCCCTCTTTGAGAAGGAGCCGGTGGACTGGAACAGCGGAGAGGATATCAGCGGTTATCTGGCCAAGCTCGCGGCCATCAAGAAGAAGCTGCCCACCGATGAGCTGTTCCGCATTGGGGCTGATGACACACAGGGCATAGTGACCGCCAGCTATATCGGGCCAGCCACACGGGCTGTGGGCATCTTCCCGCTGGAGGGCAACGGCGGCACCGTGGCCGTACCCCTGCCGGATGGTACCTACACCGATGCCCTGAGCGGCAAAGAAGCGGCTGTAACCGATGGCATGCTGACCATCGGGGAAGAAGCGGTCATTCTATTGGAATAAAATAAAGAAGCAAGAGGCCCCTGTTCATTTGATGGCAGGGGCCTCTATTTGCTGCGAAAATTTTTTATAAAATGCTGTCACAAAATACGGCGGCGGAGCGTTTATAGGGGTGTAAGGGCCAAAACCGATTGCACCGGCTGCCGTTCTTGTGGTACCATCAAGAAAAAAGCCAAAAGGGGAAAACATATGCTGCCTGTATTTATCATGGCAATAGAAAATGACGATGACCGGACATTTGTGGCGGAGCTGTATGCCCGCTGCCAGCCGGCCATGCAGCGGCGCGCACTTTCTATCTTGAAAAACGAGAGTGACGCGGAGGAGGCCGTGCATGAGGCTATCCTGAGGGTGATACGACACCTGGAAAAGGTGCGGATGATCCCGCGGGATGAGGTACTGTACTACCTGGTGACAGTGACCGAGACCGCCAGTATAGACCTATACCGCAAAAGGCAGCGGGAAAGCCGAGCAACCATTGGGAACGAAAATGGCTGGGCGGAGCACCTGACCGATGACAACACAGCGGAGCAGACCATGCTGCGGCTGGAGCAGCGGGAGCTGCTGGAGCGGTGCCTGGCGCATCTGCCGCAGCGGGAGATAGACCTGCTGAACTACTACTACATACTGGAGCTGCCGTATAAGGAGATAGCCAGACTGACCGGACTGACCGCGGAAAACGCGAGGATGATTGTATGCCGCGCCAAGAACAAGGTGCTGGCAGCCTACCGTG
>ERZ1673744.2196-NODE-2196-length-15206-cov-9.126196_pt1 | contig 15206 bp, 18 predicted proteins | sample MGYA00580207_ERZ1673744 | MGnify/ENA primary metagenome ERZ1673744 (study PRJEB41218, sample SAMN15661751) | gut metagenome | host: Homo sapiens | place: Canada: London | collected 2015-08-20/2019-03-30 | study: EMG produced TPA metagenomics assembly of... | reverse complement strand
ATTTTTCATTGACTCCTCCTTTCTTGGGTGCGTGTCCTTAATAGAAAATGCAGTGTTTAGCCAACACAAGATGCATGAGGTTGAAAAGCGGATGCAATTTCCGACACGTACCATTGCCGTTAGTGCATGACGGCATACCATCCTTGTGAGCATATAACTGAACAGTGGAATTCAACCCGTGCAGAGGTGCGCGACCGTATAGGCGGTGTTGACGTAGCCCAAAACGTCTCGTGTTTAGGCATAGCACGTAAAATACCTTGCTAACCCGGAAATCCGGGTTATATGGAATGTAGCTCAGTGGTAGAGCAACTTACATATAGCGTGCCAGAGGTTCGATTCCTTTCATTCCATTATAGGTTTATCCTTATCCTGTGGACTGGAATTTAATCCAAATAGTCCCGAAAAGGTGTCTTCTGGGAAAGCGGCAACTATTGGCGGTGTTGCGGCGGGCTGTAAATCCGTTCCCTTGCGGTAAACATTATAGGTTCAATTCCTATCTTTCCCATTATTCGGTTAGAATTATGCTGTTTGCTTGCAGACGGTCTATGATTCAGCTGAATTTGCATAGAAGCAGTTGTGCAGAAACCAATGATACCAATGGAAGAACAGAAACTACTTGCGACTATGCTCAAACAGCCCATGGGAAAAGGTTATTGCTTATCCTGTTGACTGGAGGCCGGTCCGAAAAACATAATGGAATGTATCTCAGTTGGGAGAGCGGAGGACGCATAGTCCTTGACGTCGGTGGTTCGAGTCCACCCTTTCCGATTACCCTGCCAGTGGTCTAACTGGCTTAATCCATTACCTGCGGCGGCAGGTCAATAAACACGACCAGGAGGATATATATGCAGAAACTTATTGACACACTTAAATCATTTGGAATCGAAATCCCGGAGAATAAACAGGCAGATGTTAAGAAAGCACTCTCCGAGCATTACAAAAATGCCAAAGAAGTAGCAAAAACCCTGTCAAAAGTCGAGGACGAACGAGATGACTGGAAAGAACGTGCCGAGACAGCAGAAGAAACTTTAAAAGGTTTTGACGGTATCGACCCGGCGAATGTTAAGACCGAGTTAGAGACTTGGAAGCAGAAAGCGGCAGATGCAGAGAAAGAATTCAATGCAAAAATCTACGACCGTGATTTTTCAGATGCACTCAAAGCGGCACTCGATGATGTTAAATTTTCCAGTGAAGCTGCAAAGAAATCGGTTATGGCAGACATTAAAGAAGCAGGATTGAAGTTGAAGGACGGCAAAATTCTTGGACTGAACGACCTGATTGAGCAGATGAAACAGTCTGACGCATCCGCTTTTGTGGATGAATCTCAGCAACAGGCTCAGCAGAATCAGGCAAGATTCACCACTCACGTTGGACAGCAGCAGACACCGGGAAGCATGACCAAAAAAGATATTGAAGCAATCAAAGACCCGTCCGAGAGACAGGCTGCAATTGCTCAGAATATCCAGTTGTTCCAGTGATTTTTACACCGACTATACACCAGAGTATAGCCGCTAACCCAATACCTTAACAATTATGGGTAGAAAGGATTTTTTTATATGGCAGCAAAAGCTAATCTTATTATAACTAATGATATTCAGGTAAAGGCACGTGAGATTGACTTTGTTACCAGATTCGAAAGAAACTGGGAACACTTACGTGAAATCCTTGGTATCATGCGTCCAATCAAAAAGACGCCCGGAGCAGTTCTTAAATCAAAATATGCAGAGGGTACATTACAGAACGGAAATGTTGGTGAAGGTGAGGAAATCCCTTACAGCAAATTCGTTGTAAAAGAAAAACCCTATGCAGAAATGACTATCGAGAAATACGCAAAGGCTGTATCTATCGAAGCAATCAAAGATCACGGTTACGAGAACGCTGTTCAGATGACCGATGATGAATTCCTCTTCCAGCTTCAGACCAATGTTACTGAAAGATTTTACAACTATCTGAAAACAGGTACTCTCTCATTCACGGAAACCACTTTCCAGATGGCTCTGGCAATGGCTAAAGGTCGTGTAGAAAACAAATTCAAACAAATGCACAGAAATGTAACTGGCGTTATTGGGTTTGTAAATATTCTGGACGTGTACGAGTATATCGGAGCAGCTGAGATTTCTATTCAGAACCAGTTCGGCTTCCAGTATGTGAAAGACTTCCTGGGATTTAAAACAATCTTCCTGTTATCTGACAGTGAAATTCCGAGAGGAACAGTAATCGCTACGCCTGTTGAAAATATCGTTCTGTACTATGTTGACCCGAACGAATCTGATTTCGCAAGAGCGGGTCTTGTATATACTGTATCCGGTGAAACAAATCTGATCGGATTCCATACACAGGGCAATTACCACACAGCAGTGTCTGAATCATTCGCAATCATGGGACTTACCCTCTTTGCAGAATATATTGACGTTGTTGCTGTCGGAACTATCAACGCAACTCAGACACTTGGAACTCTGACTGTAAACTCCACAACAGGAAGTAAGAGCGGAGATACAAAAGTGACTGTTACTCCGGAAAAAGTAAGCGCAGGAAATGTATATAAATACAAAGTTGCATCATCTGAGACTTCCGTAGAGTACGGACAGAATGTGAAGAACTGGAGCGCGTGGGATGGAAAATCTGACATTACCGCAACAACAGGACAGGTAATCACAGTGGTTGAGTGCGACAGCACATATAAGGCACTGAGCGCAGGACACGCGGATGTAACAGCAAAATGATAAGGAGCAGCTATGGAAAGTGATATAAAAGATTTTAAAGAAGCTATGAAAACAGCGGTTGAATGGTTTCAGAAGAACTGTAACCCGCACCAGAAAATCATCATTTCGGGTGATGGAGTGGAAATGGTTTCAGGAGAAATGGCTTTTCCTGTGGAACCTGCAGATTAACTAGGAGGTAACTGGCATGGCTTATGCAGATTATAAATTCTATACAGAATCATTCGGCAATGTCGTGCCAGAAGCTGACTTTCCACGACTGGCAGAAAGAGCCAGTGATTTTGTGGATTTAATGACATCCGACAGACTGGTGGACGGACTGCCAATAAATGAACGTTCACAGAAGCGTATCAAAAAGGCGGTCTGCTCACTGGCTGAAAAAATGTATCAGATTGAGCTTGCTGAGAAGAATGCTACCGATGCCGCTGTGAGCGGTACATCAACCGCAATCGGGTCCGGTGGTAGCACGACAGGAATTGTAACATCTGTATCTTCTGGCAGTGAATCCATCTCTTATGCCACACCTCAGCAGATTGGAGCGAGTGCAAAGGAATGGAGTGCGGTGTATGCCGCCGCCGGAGACGTGCAGAAAACGAATGACTTACTTTACAAGACGGCTTTACCGCTTCTAATGGGAGTAAGGACGGATGATGGAATACCAGTATTGAATGCGGGGGTGTGAGTATGAAATATGTACGAATAAAACCGACTATAGTTGAAGCTATTCAGTGTTTTGCTACTTCTGAGAGCATCGCTCAAATTGAAAAGTTTGTTGGCAATTCGGTAAAAATTGTTAATAGTTTCAGAACCCCGAGCATTAGAGTTTCAACATATCCTAATTTATTCAAAGATGACGAAAGATGCGGTGCAGCATTCATGGAACCTGGTGATTACATCTTGCGTGATGAAGAAGGATATTTCGATACAATGGCAAAGGATAAGTTTGAAGAAGAATTTAAGGAGGTATCTGAATAATGGACATTTCAACATTAGGCTCATGTATCGCAATCGTTATGATTTGCTACATCGTAGGAATGGGCTGCAAAGCATCAAAGAGAATCTCTGATGAATGGATTCCGGTAATCATGGCGGTTATTGGTGGAATTCTCGGAGCGGTCGGGATGGGATTTATCCCGGATTTTCCGGCAACGGACTATATCACAGCAGTTGCGGTCGGTATGTTTAACGGATTGTCGGCTACTGGTGTGAATCAGGTTATTAAGCAGGCAACGCAGAAAGAATAATTAAGGAGAGGATATCATGTATTCATCTAATATTACACTTTTTAACTATTACGAAAGTGCCACAACAAGAGATGTGTACTGGTATCCTCATATACTATCTGGTGTTGACCTCATTACGGACAAAGGGGCAATCCTTAAAAAGTACGGACCAGATACAACAGACAACGCACAGTTGCACATCCGTTACACTGTCCAGAATGGCGATATAACCATTACTGATAGAGATGGTAAGATTCTCCCATGGGTGCCGCCTAAAGAGTGGAAACAGCAGATCAACAACGCTCTAGAGGATACTATCACATTCTCAGATGAATCGTTCTTCTGGGAGGGCGAGTGGACTGGTGGTACGGTAACTGATGGTGATTATCGGAACGGATTCTATCAGTACATGAACGAGAACAAGGATAATGTGTTCAAGATTACCAGTGTAGGTGGTCCGTACACACTGATTCCACACTTTGAGATTTTGGGTAAGTAATATGAGCAAGATTCATCATTTCAAAGGATTCTCCGTAGTTAATGGAGATATGAAAATCAAGTTAAATATGGATAGATTTTCCAGACAGTACCAAGAAGCCCAGTACCTCCTTGATGGAATGGTCATGGATAGTATGGTGCCGTTTATGCCGATGATTACAGGGGACTTCATTAATCGAACGAGAGTTGAGAGTACATCCTTGCAGGGAACTGGGAAAGTATGTGCAGCGGCGGCTCCTTATGGGCGTTTTCTGTATGAGGGAAAAGGAATGGTTGATGAATTGACCGGAAGTCCCTACGCGAGACGTGGAGCAAAGAAAGTTCTCGTTAGTCAGTTTTCTGGTCGGACAGCCGCAAAGGAAAATCTTGAATACACCAAACAGGCTCACCCACGGGCACAGGCAAAGTGGTTTGATGCCGCTAAACGGCAATATGGCAGTACATGGATTCGCAAAGTAAAAGCACAGGCAGGAGGTGGAAGACATGGCGGATAAGCCTATCGGAAAAGATGCAACCGGATATGAGATTCTGACAGATGCCATGAAAGCACTTCTGAACCAGTATCCGGGGCTATACGAAAATGAAACAATCAAATTTGAGGAACTCGGCAAAGAATCGGGAATTGCGTTCTCAGCAGACAACGGGGCGTTGGTCTATTCAGAAAAAGAAGATGTGTGCGGAACGATGCATCAGGTATGCCAGTATCCATTTTACGTGGTATACCGAACAGCATCCGACAAGGAAAGGCAGAAACTATCTGTTCAGAAGTTTCTTGACAATCTCGGTAAATGGATATGCCGAGAACCAGTTGTCGTAAATGGCTCTGAGACACGCTTAAATGCGTTTCCTGAGCTTTCACAGGGACGAGTGATAAAGCGCATCACCCGTGACAACTCCTATGGTTTAGAACCGCAGGAGAACGGCGTACAGGATTGGTTATTACCATTATCGGTGCGCTACGAAAATACTTACGAAGTAATATAACAAGTAACAACCGGCTATCAACTAGAGATAGTCGCTAACCTACACAGCCTTTAAAAAGTTATAGGCAGAAAGGACATTTCTATGGCAGTTACAGGTAAGATTGACCGTAAATATATGGCTCATTATATCGATGCAGGTTCTCTCTGTGGGGGACTGACACCGAAATATGAACGTCTTGGAAAGGATCTGGAAGAGTATAACGTAGAACTCAATCCAGATACTGAAACATCTAAAAACATTCTTGGAGAATCCACATTTAAACATAATGGGTATGAAGTTTCTTCTGACGCTGATCCGTTCTATGCAGACACTACTTCTGATTTGTTTACAGCATTACAGAAAATCGTAGATGGACGTCTCAAAGACGATAGCCTCAAAACAAAAGCAGTTGAAGTTCATCTCTGGACAGAAGCTACGGCAGGCAAGTATGAAGCATATCAACAGGACTGCTACGTTGTGCCGACATCCTACGGCGGTGATACATCCGGCTATCAGATTCCATTTACCGTTAACTATGTTGGCGAACGTGTAAAAGGGAAATTTGATATCAGTTCCGGTATGTTCACAGCTGACAGTGAGTAAACACATATACAAGGAGGATGTACTAAATGGCAAAAGTAATTAATACCAAAATTGATGATGGAATTTTTACATTCACGTTTACCAACAACGAAGACGAAGTTTTTTCTTCTTTCAAGCTTAACCCGACTGATATCAATGTAGCAGCACGTGCGGAGGAACTGGGAGAGTGCTTTGACCAGCTTAAAAATTCTATTCAAAAAGTCACATCTGGTAAAGAAGTGGCAGAACTGAACAAACAGATCGAAGACAAAATCAACTATTTGCTCGGATATGAAGCATCAAAAGACCTGTTCAAGGAGCCGATCACAGCGACTACTGTATTCAGTAATGGTCAGGTATTCGCCTACATCGTACTTGACAAGATCGCAGAAGCAATCGCACCGGAAATCGAAAAGAGAAAAAAGAAAATGCAGACGGCAGTCAATAAGTACGTGGAGAAATATACAAAATGACCGCCTATGAGCTACCCACCTCACTGAACATAAGTGGGGTGGATTTTTCTATCAGAACGGATTTTCGTGCGATTATAGATATTCTGATTGCCATGAATGACCCGGAGCTGGATGAGCAGGCAAAAGCAGTTGTTGTGTTACAGATTCTGTTTGAGGACTGGCAGAGTATACCGGCTGAGTGTCTGAACGAAGCTTGTCAGAAAGCATCGGAATTCATTGACTGCGGACAGTCAGACGATAATCCAAATAAACCAAAGCCCCGTTTAATGGACTGGGAGCAGGACGGAGACATGATTGTTCCGGCGGTAAACAAGGTTGCCGGTAAAGAAATCAGAGCAGTGCCTTATATGCACTGGTGGACGTTTTTTGGATACTTTATGGAATCTGGCGAATGTCTTTTTAATACCGTAGTTGGAATTCGTTCAAAAAAGGCAAAGGGCGAAAAGCTCGATAAATGGGAAAAGAAATTCTATCAGGAGAATAAGAACATTATTGATATAAAAACACGTCTCAGCGAAGAAGAGCAAGCGTATAAAGATGCGCTGAATGAGATGTTGAACCTCAAATAGTTAGGAGGTGGACGCATGGCTGCTGATGGCTCAATTATCATTGATACCAGAATAGATACTGACGGAATATCGTCTGGTGTCAAAGAAGTACAAGCGGCATTTAAAGATTTAGCAAACTCGGTCAAGGAAATAAATGCAAATATTAATAGCATATTTCACGATGGATTTGAAAAACTCGAAGATTCGTTTCAATCTTTACAGCAAAAATCAGAAAAAGTCGAAAACTCTATGGACAAAATGGGGAATTCGGCAAAAAAAACAGGCGCCACGGTTTCTAACTCATTTAATAAAATGGACATTTCCGGTGCAAGTCGAAAAGTAAATCTTTTAGGCCGTCAGTTTGAAGGATTAGGAACGATAGTAAAGCGAATTGGTTTTTTGGTTGGTTCTGCATTTGCTGTTGGCAAGCTAATTCAGTTTGGTAAAGAGTCTATAGAACTTGGTTCCGACCTCGCAGAAGTGCAGAACGTGGTCGATGTTACATTTACAACCATGTCTGACAAAGTTAATGAATTTGCAAAAAATGCTATGACCTCAGCCGGACTGTCAGAGACAATGGCAAAGCGGTATGTTGGTACATTCGGAGCAATGTCTAAGTCGTTCGGATTCTCAGAAGCACAGGCTTATGATATGTCAACGGCTCTGACACAGCTAACTGGTGACGTAGCATCATTCTATAACATCAGTCAGGACTTGGCTTATATCAAGCTGAAATCAGTTTTTACGGGCGAAACGGAAACATTAAAAGATTTGGGCGTGGTAATGACTCAGTCGGCACTTGACCAGTACGCACTTGCGAATGGCTATGGCAAGACCACATCTGAAATGACCGAACAAGAGAAAGTTGCCCTCCGTCTGGCTTTTGTGCAAAAACAGTTATCAGCCGCATCTGGTGATTTTATTCGAACATCGGATAGTTGGGCGAACCAGGTGCGAGTGATGCAGTTACAGCTGCAATCTCTCAAGGCAACAGTCGGGCAGGGATTGATTAATATTTTTACACCTGTTCTGAAAGTAATTAATGTTCTGCTAGGCAAGCTGGCAACCCTAGCGAATGCATTTAAAAGCTTCACAGAACTGATTACTGGCAAGAAATCATCTGGTCAGACAAGTGGAAGTGGAGCAGGTCTTGCCGGAACAGACGCGATCGCAGATACAGCGGACCAGTATGGACAGGCAGCAGACAATGCAGAGAAATTGGCAGATGCCACGAACGACAATGCAAAAGCCACAAAAAAAGCGAATAAGGAAACAAAAAACTATCTTTCATCGCTTGATGAAGTTCACAAGGCTAGTTCTACAGGAAGCAGCGCATCTTCAACTCCATCCGGTTCTGGGTCTGGTGGAACTGGTTCTGGGGGTGGAGGATTACCGAGTTCGGTTGGCAGTGTGGATTATGGTAGCCTGGCAGAGGGCGAAACTGCGCTTGACAAGATTAGTGATTCCGCAAAGAAACTTGCTGACCTTCTCAAAAAACTCTGGAAACCATTTCAGGACGCATGGAAAAAAGAGGGCAAGAATACCATTGATGCGGCAAACATTGCTTTATCAGGAATCGCAAAGCTTGCCAAGAGTGTAGGCAAAAGCCTTGTAGAGGTCTGGACAAATGGCACAGGCACAACAATGCTTACGACCATGCTAAGGATTGCTCAGAACGTACTTAAAACTATTGGTAACATTGCATCCGGTTTTGCCGATGCTTGGAACAAGAACAATGTTGGAACGCAGATTATCCAGAACATTGCAGATGCTCTTGTAGTAGTTATGCAGTTTGTTGAGAAAATCGCAGAGGATACAGCGACATGGGCGGCGAATCTCAACTTTTATCCGTTATTGGAATCTATTAGTAATCTGACAGCAACCTTTGCGCCAATTCTGGAATCTATCGGAAATGTTTTTGAATGGATTTACAACAATATCATTCTCCCGATGCTCAAATGGGTGATTGAGACAGGACTCCCGACAGTGATTAACTTAATTGCTGATTTGGTTGGATTCTTTACAGACCATCAATCTATTATCGAAGCATTTGGCACAGCTCTTATAGGTGCATTTGCTGCAGAAAAGATCGCAGTACTGGCTAAAAGTATCAGCGGAAGCATCACAACCGTTATGGATTTTACAAAAGGTCTCATAGCATTGATGACTGGTTCTGGTGGAATTATAGGCGGTATTAAAGCTATCGCAACGGCTATCGGACCGGGTGGAATTTTTATAGCGGCAGTAACGGCGTGCATTGCAATTGGAGTACTACTGTACAAAAATTGGGACAAAATTAAAGAAGTTGCAGGAATCGTAGTATCTGCTGTTGTTGGCTTCTTTAAAACAATGGGCGAAGGCGTAAGTATGATTCTTTCTGATCTGAAAGAGACCGTTACTGGAATTTTGAATGCGATAGGAACGCTTGTTTCAAATGTCATTTCTTCGATAGTTAAATTTGTGACTTCAAAGACGCGAGAAATGGCAGAAGCGGCAACCAGAAAAATTAGTGACATGAAAGAAAAGGCTTCAACTTTATGGAATGGTATGAAAGCCAATGCAAAAGAAACTTGGGAGAATATCATGACGATTGTGGGAAATAAAGTTGCAGCTATCCGCGATGCTATTGTAAACAAATTTACATCTGCAAGAAACAGAGTGGTGGAAATCTTCGGCGTTATCCGTGATACCATTCGAAACATATTGAACAAGGTCATCGGAATCGTCAACAGAGCGATCGGAACTGTCAACAGTGCAATTGGCGGAATTGAATCGGCTTTCTCCTTTGGTCCGTGGGAAGTGCCTACACCGTTCGGCAAGAAAACAATCGGATTTAGTGCAACATTTCCGAGAATTCCAACAGTACCTTATCTTGCAAAAGGTGCAGTTATTCCACCTAGAAGCGAATTTCTGGCTGTCCTTGGCGATCAGAAGAACGGACGTAACCTTGAAGCACCAGAGGGAGTTATTAAGGATATCATTGATGATGCATTTGCAAGACATCAGCAGAATAGCACTGGAAATGTCAGATTTACCGCTCAAATCAATCGCAGGACGGTGTTTGATGAAATTATTGAAGAAGCAAAATTAAGACGTGATACAAGCGGTAGAAATCCGTTTGAACTGGCATAGGAGGTGAGTGCATGGCATCTATATTATTGAGCAAATCTATAACGGATAGATATAAAATAAATGGCAAGCGCATGCCTCAGCCAGACAAGGATATGACGTGTAATTTTGAAACAACTTACTCCGAAGGAAGCAACCGTACACAATTTGGAAAAGCTATATTAGTTCCTTTATTTACAGTTATTCAGTATGGTTATGAGGCTAGCAACATACCAGTGGCAGAAGCAGAAGAACTTATAAACGCAATAATACATGGGAAACCTTTTAATTTGTACCACTATTCCATCAGGCACCATGATTGGCGTACAGAATCATTCTATGTTGGAAAGGGAACGTTTTCCTTGGCTTGTGCGGCACCTGGTGAAGAATACTATTCCAAGATATCTTGCAACATGCAGGGGGTGAATCCACTTGATTAATGTATCTGATGCGTTCAAACAAAAACTACAGGACGGAGAAAGGGTCTGGCAGGAAGTGGAAATCACTTTCCCTGACGGAACTATAAAAACCGTAAAAGATGAAATTATGGGTGAAAACTGCACTTTTTCCGATTGTGCAGAAAGTAGCAGCTTTCCGATTGGCTGCGTTGTTTGTAAATCCATGACATTGGAGTTGGACAACACTTCCGATCAGTGGAAAAACTATAATTTCTACATGGCAAAAGTTCATGCGTATCTTAAAATGCAGACCTCTGTAGCAAGTTCGGCTACAACAGATGAATTGCTGGATGAAAACTATGAGCCAATTCTTGACCAGAGTGGCGGTGCGATTCTGGCAACAAAAGCAGCGACAGAAGACAGAGTCGAAACCATTGATAAAGGTATTTATACAATTACGACACCAGAACAATATGGCGAAATCCTTAGTTTTACCGCTTTGGACGATATGTATAAAACGAACGCAACTTATATATCTCATCTGGTTCTGCCACAGTCAATAGAGACTCTTGTTAGAGATGCGTGTGAGACTCTTGGTATTCCGTCAGAAGTCTCCATGACTCATGGAAATCTGATTGTGTCAGAGATTCCAGAGAATATGACATTTCGCCAGTTGTTTGGATGGGCGGCGATGCTCGAAGCTGCGAACGCTCGCCTGGACAATAAAGGATATTTGCAGTTCATCAAATGGGATTTTTCCAATGTGCAAGAAGATTATGGTGCAATTGCGGATGCTGATGGAAACATTACGTTTAAAGGCGGTGCAAGTATTGACTCAGAGAGCTTTATCAGCCCGACAGGGAATTGGACAATTGACAATGATGGATTCTTGACATTGATTGAATCAGCTGCTGATACATCTGAAAAACTCAAAGACTTTTTTACAAGTCCAACTGTGTCTAGTGATGATATTATAATCACTGGAATCAAGCTAAAAAATAGAGAAAATGAAGCCATGTACGGAAGCACAGGATATGTTCTTGAATTGGAGAACGACCTTGTTGCGGATTCGGACTTGAATACGGTGGCTGCTCAAATCGGTGATTCCATAATTGGAGTCAAGTTCCGCAACATGTCGGGAGAGCTTGCGTATAATCCGCTCATTGAGTTTGGAGATATGGCATATACTTACGACCGTAAGTGGAACAGATATATAACTCCACTGACAGATGTTTCTTGCTCTGTTAATGGAAAAACCGCTGTGAAAGCTCAAGCCGATGACCCGATCAGAGGAATGAGCAAATTTGTTTCTGATGGAACGAAAGCCATTGTTGAAGCAAGACGACTTTCCAAAAAAGAACAATCGGCTAGAGAAGAAGCTGTAAAGAAGTTGGAAGAAACCTTAAAAAATTCTTCCGGCTTGTATGAAACATCGGTCACGCAGGAAGATGGCAGTACAATCACATATCTGCACGATAAGCCCACACTCGCAGAATCAAAAAATGTAATTAAATTCACAGCAGAAGCCATTGGCGTATCCAATGATGGTGGTGAAACATATCCTTACGGGTTTTTTCTGACAGGCGATTTGATAGCAAAAATTCTGTACGCACATGGTATCAATGCTGATTATATCGATACAGGTGCGCTGATTGTTAGAGATAGCGACGGAAATATCATCTTCCAAGTTGATATGGACACAAAGAAAGTAATTATCAGCGGAGATAATGTTGTAATTGGTGATAGTTCTTTGCCGGATAAACTGACAGAAATGGACAGCAATATTGCATCTGCCAAGAATATGACATTCCAGCTGTCAAACGATATGCAGACGATCGCATCTGACGCAGACGGAAACATTCCGGTATTTCCAACAGTGGCAACCACAGCGAAAGTTATGTACGGCTCGTCAGATATCACAAATGATTGTAGCTATACCATTACAAAATCAGACAGTGTAACCGGCTCTTGGGATGTAGATACGCATACTTACACTGTCACAGGCTTGAGTGCAGACAATGGATGGATAGACATCAGAGCAACATATCTCAGCAATCTGTCAGTAACAAAAAGATTTACGATTTCCAAGCAGAAAAAGGGCGAAGATGGAAAAGATGGTGAACCTGGTAGAACATACATGGTTGAGCCATCATGTAACGTCTTGAAACGTGGCTCTGACAAGACAATTAGTCCAAACTTTATAACATTTAAAGCGTATTATCGTGACGGAAAGTCAGCTACTAGAGTGCCTTATAAAGGCAGATTCGTTGTTGAAGAGACTGCTGACGGAAACACTTGGAATACCATTTATACTAGTTCAACCGATGAGGATACCGTGACACACTATTTGTATTCTATTTTGACAAATGGATCTGGTCAGACAGTAGCAAGTTCTAATGGTTCAACTGTCGGTATTCCGAGAGATGTGACAAATGTTAGATGTAAATTATATGCGTCCGGTGGAACTACAACATTGATGGATATGCAGAGCGTTGCGGTTGTTATTGATGTAGCAGCGCTCACGCAGGAACAGATTGTTGAAATTCTGTCCAATGATGGCGAATTCAAAGGACTGTACTATCTGAACGGACATCTGTACATCAGTTTTGATGCATTGATGGGTAGCGCAGCAACCTTGGGTGGTACCAAAAACGGGAATGGCTACCTGAAAATCAAAGATGTCGATAACACAGTTAAAGGATTGATTGACCGCTCTGGATACACTGTATTCACGAACTACGAGGAAAATTCGAAGTATATGAAATATACAGGTGTTCAGTTTTCGAACGATGGATTATTTCCTGTCAACGTGGAGAAATTTTTTGACAATACAGTGGATACTGAAATAACTGAGCTAGAATTATGGTCAATTGATTGGAGCGATGGATTAAGCATTGATGCAAGCTATGGCTCTTTTGATGAACTTAATTGCTACGGTGGAAATTTAATACCGGATATGCTGAAAATATCAGATGTATTTACAGTGAAAAAAGCTCTTGCTACAGGTGATTTTTTCTACGCAGAGTTCCAAAAAGAATTATCATGTCGAGGGGGAATTCGAATATACGATTACCCTACAGTTACGACTGGATACAACGCATACATAGATATCAATAGCCATAAGCTCGGAAAATATAGTTCCTCGTCTGAAAGATATAAGATTCTTGGGGGTTCATTATCAGAAGAATTCATCGAGAACTTGTACAACATTGAACCAATAATGGCACGGTATATAGACGGATACCTCGAAGAACATGACGAACGTGTTGGAGTTTACTTTCCGATGTTCAGTGCGGAAGATGTGAATATGTATTTCCATCTGGCTGTAGACCATATAGACGGCAAAGCGGAGAACTGGAACGAACGAATTATGATCCCGGCAATGTTTGCAATGATTAAAAGTCAGAAGTCAGAAATAGATTTACTCAAACAGGAACTTAATGAAATAAAGCAACTCTTAAGAAAGGAGTGACACCATGGCAGAATCATTAAAAACAATATTAATGTCGGCATTGACTTCGAAAGCAACACCGGCAGAAAGTGACACATTGATAGTTGGAGAGGGGAATGCATTAAAGAAAATATCGTTTTCACAGCTGTTCACTTATTTAAAAGATAAATTGGGAATCAATACGCTAAACACGAATTTAGGAAAAACTGCTCGTTTTTATGCTGCAAGTAATTTTTATGTACCTGGAAGCTCTGGCGATTATTCCGGACTTGCAATCGGGGGGAATGCATGGAGTAACATTACTGGAATACAGTATGTGAGTGCAACTGATTACAAACATTACTATACATTCCCAAAAGGCACATATTTAGTAAATATTAACCTTTTTGCAAATCTTGAAGCATCAACTTCGAACGTTCTGGGCGTGGCATTGAATATCGAAGTAGATGGTAAAATAATAGCGAATCCATGGTTTAGAATGATTGATTCATACCAGAGCATTTCTTATCCTGTTATCATCAGTGGAAGTAAGCTCAAAGTCACCATGTACTCAGGAAAGACAATTGAAATTGTAAATAATGTCAATCTTTCATGTATTGATTTTATGAGATTGAATTAATCAACATACAATACAATACTCCAATAGTCACAGTTCTATTGGCGCATGAGCCACCATTGAAATCAGTATAGAGAGTTCAATATAGAAAAGGAGAATTAATATGGCAAAATTTAATGAATACCCATCAAAAGCAACTCCAGAAGATGCAGATACCTTAATGCTCTATGATGCAGCTGCAAAATCAAACAAACTTTCACCATTCAGCGGAATCTGGAACTGAATTGTCGGAAAACTGACCAATGCGGTCATCAGTAACTTGCAGACCTCAAACAAGACGGTGCTGGGGGCGATTAATGAATTAAATAGTAACAAAACTTCTAGTACCTTACTTGAACTCTCTAATAACATTGATAATTTTTTAAATAAAACAAGTTCGCCTACGGCATATTTTGTCTGGGGAACCATCGGCGGACTTTTCGGAGGATGGGCATGGGGCGTTTTAATATGTGCCAAAGGAATTGCAAATTTTATAGGAATAAGAAATGATAATAAGACTTTAGCTGTGGCTCATTATGAAAATGGTGCATGGAGCAAAATTTCTACTTGGAGTTAATTTTCCTATTCCCATTTAGGACGATAAGCGGGAATCCTTGGCAATTCAATTACCGAGATGAAAGCGTAGA
>ERZ1673744.2186-NODE-2186-length-15271-cov-6.307242_pt1 | contig 15271 bp, 13 predicted proteins | sample MGYA00580207_ERZ1673744 | MGnify/ENA primary metagenome ERZ1673744 (study PRJEB41218, sample SAMN15661751) | gut metagenome | host: Homo sapiens | place: Canada: London | collected 2015-08-20/2019-03-30 | study: EMG produced TPA metagenomics assembly of... | reverse complement strand
GCCGACTACAAGGTCTTCGACGAAGAGACGGCCTACGTGAAGTCGCCCGAGGTGCTCGCGATGACGATCATCGATCTTCTCTGGGACGGCGCTGAGGCGGCCGACATCATCTGCCGCGAATTCAAGCCCGTCTTCACGAAGGAAACTTACGTGAAGTTCCTTGAGGATCTGACGAGCGGCAAGTAAGGGATCGCTAAAGAACTTATTTCAATTGCCGAAACTCCTGAAGGCGACTGAGATGCAGTCTTAGTCGCCTTTCAGGAGTTTTTTTGCAGGTTCCGACGCTGGCTGACGAAAGGCTTTAGTGAGTGAGAAGAACACGCACCCATGATTCGGAAAGCCTGCAGCTCTTCCCGGTGAGCGGAATCTCCGCCAGATCCAATCTCACTCTTGGTCAGACGCTCCGGAGCGGAGTTTGCCCGAAGGAGTTTCGTGCGGGCAGCACGTTCCGCCGAAAAGGGCAATGTTGTTTTTAGCGGCGTAATTTTTCGAGAACTCACACAAATCGGCCAGGGCCCGGCAGAGTTCCTGCTGATCGGGAGCCAAAGCGTATTCAATGTGCAGAGGTTTGGCGGAGACGATGGTGCGCGACAAGATGCCGTCGGCTTCCAGATGGTTGAGCTGCGTGGCGAGCATTTTTTCCGAGATGTCGGGCATGGCGCGCCTTAAGGACGAAAAACGCGTGGCGCCCTCGAGAATATGCCAGAGAATCCGAAGCTTCCATTTTCCGCCGAGCAAATCCATCGCCAGAAGCAAAGCACAAGAATAAGAAGACTGAAGTTTTGGCACAACCTTTCTCCATACCTTTCGGCATACCGAATCGCCGCTGATTTTACTTATTCCGCTCGATGAAAATGCTTGCCGGCTCGAGGCCGTAAAAGGCGTACTGACGAATCGGTAAGTGACTGATAAGTTTGTAAGTTATTGATATTAAATTAAAAACTTCTTATTCTTCGTCATCTGAAAATTCCTGACTTCATGCAGGTTTATTTTTTAGGAGACAAAATGGAATCGATTCGCTGGCCGGAAGACTATCTTCCCGGAATGACCGACAACTTCGCATCCAACGAGGTGATCGTTGAGGGGTTAAGCGTTGAGGACGTTTGGGCGCTGCTCGTTAATCCGCACCGCTGGCCCGAATACTATGCAAATGCATCCGATATTCGGTTCAGCAATGACAATTTGAAGGAAGGCGACGTTTTCTTTTTCCGCACTTTCGGTTTTCCCGTGGACGCACAAGTCACGGAATGCGTGCCGCCTGGGCGCGAAGCATGCGCCCGTCTCGCCTGGCACGGCTGGTGCGGCCTGGGCACGGATCGTCTCGACGTCATTCATGCGTGGCTCATTGAAGGACTCCCGCACAATCGCGTCCGCATATTGACGCAGGAAAGCCAGAAGGGAGAGCCCGCCAAAGTACTGGCGAAAACGCATCCCAATCCTATGGTGGCCGGCCATCAGGATTGGCTCGAAGGCATTGTGCGCGCCTTAAGGAAATGAGTCTTCGGACGACGTCTTAATAAATATCGAAATACAAAATCATGAACACGGTTTCTATTCTCATCATTGCCACTGCACATGCGCTTCTCGGCGGCACCGGCGCGCAAACCGGTCTTTGGCTTGAAGAACTCACCACGCCTTATTACGCTTTTGCCGATCAAGGCGCGAGCATCACAATTGCGACTTTGCCCGGCGGCCGGATTCCTATTGATCCGCATTCTTTAGCCGCAGCAGGAAAGAACCCTCCGACGGTTGAACGCTACCTCAAGGACGCAGATCTGCAGTCAAAGCTTAAAGAGAGCCGCCGACTCGAGGATTTGGCGTACAAGGATTACGAGGCCATCTTTATTCCGGGCGGGCACGGCGCAATGTGGGACCTGGCTTCGAGTGAGGTATTGGGGAAGTTCTTGTCGGATGCGTGGAAGGGCGGAGCCGTTATCGGTTCGGTGTGTCACGGGCCGGCCGCATTTTCCCTTGCCGTGAGGGAGGATGGCCGCGCTCTTGTGAGCGGCCTGCACGTTACCGGGTTCAGCAATTCTGAAGAAGAGAAGATGAAATTGACCCGGGTCGTTCCGTTCTTGTTGGAAACCAGAATGCGGGAAGCCGGCGGCATTTATGCGCAGGGACCTGATTTCGAAGCCTTTGCCGTTCGCGACGGCAGGCTCGTGACCGGGCAGAATCCGGCATCTTCCCAAAAGGTTGCGGAATTGATGCTTGAACGTCAACTTCCAGCGTTTTTCTACTCCCTACCCAGAGGTAGCTTAAAAACGGCAACGGTTGCCTGAAATAACCACAAAAATGACTTGCGCTTCGTGCGCTTTTTCTTTATAATAGAGAGTATTATGATACTCTCGAAAGAAGCCCGCAAATGTTCTTCAAGTACACCGTCCCAGTTCCGGTTGCTGCCGGCAAAATCAGTCGTCAAAAGACCAAAAGCGGTACGTACATTCTCTACGTCATCAGTCGTCAATATGACCCGGCAAAGAAGCACACCTTGAAGCTCTTAAATAATAGAGAGAGCGTGGAATCTCTTCCGATTTGAATGGCGGCCATGGCGTACGCACGTTTGCCATGGGCCGCCTTCTCCGTTCCGCAAAACTGCTCTGGAAGGCCCGCTTTGCTCTGCGGCCGAAACGAAAAATACGGGATTACGGCAGACTGCTTCACCGGATCAAGACGGTCAGTTCCCGGACGCGGCGTTTGCCTTTGGGCGGAAAATGTGCAATATTCCTCCTTGTCCGAAGCGCCCGTGAAGGCGAGGAGGACCGGGACGGCTTCTTCAGGCCGGCTTCGGGAGAATGCTCCGCACTCGATATTCCAAGTCCGAAATTAAGGTAAAGGACGGAAGGTGCCGGAAGCGCTCCGCCGCTGAGGTAACTCTCACGGCAACAATTTCACCACTGCTTTGAGGCCGCATGTGTCCGGCACTGAAGCAGACGCCAACCCCAGGAGGGTCCGGCTCAGCGAAAAATCCCCGCGGAGAGGAGGCCTAATGCCCGTTCCTCGAAGCATGTGAACGATAAAAAGAGGGATCACGTCGAGCTGCACAATCCGCTTCATAAATACATGAGGCCCTCTGAAATGGCTCTTTCCAAGAAGTTTGCTGCGGCCGCCGCAGCTGCAACCCTTGTCTTCTCCTTTGCTGCTGAGGCAGCGCCGACGCTTCGCGTGGGCTCCCTCACGGTCTATCCGCCTTTTGAATATCTTGATTCCAAGACCGGACAGTACGAAGGCTTTGACATGGATCTGATCCGTGAAATCGGCAGGCGCAACGACCTCGACATCCGCATCGTCTCGATGTCGCTCGACGGTCTTGTTCCGGCGCTGATTTCCGGCAACATCGACTGCGCGGTTTCCGCGCTCACGATCACTCCGGAGCGCTCCGAAAAGGTCGACTTCACGAAGCCCTACATGAATGCGGGCCTCACGGTGATGACGACGAAGGACAATGCGCCGCAGATCAAGAGCCTCAAGGATCTTGAGAAGAAAACCCTCTGCGCGGAAATCGGCTCCTCGGGCGCCCTCATGATGAAGCGCATTCCGGGAACCACCATCCGCACCTTCAATTCGGCGGCGGACGCGTTCCTTGAACTCAATAAGGGCGGCTGCTACGCGATGCTCAACGACGGTCCCGTCAACAAGTACTTCTTGAAGCAGAAGGCGTCCCAGAGCATGAACCTTGTCGCGCTCGACTTCGTCGTTTCGGACGACCTCTACGGCATGGCCGTGCAGAAGGGCAACAAGAAGCTCCTCAACCTTCTCGATTCGACGATCGACGCCATGCGCGCCGACGGGTCGTATCAGAAGATCTACGACAAGTGGTTCGGCACCGAAGCCAAGTGATCGCAGAGGATCGCCGGGCAATTCCGGACTGAGTGAAAAAAAGCCCGCAGACATCCTTTCGGACCTGCGGGCTTCTTTTTGATGAGCGCTCCGGGAAGAGCGCTCAAATCCTCAATCACGCCTTGAAGCGCACGAGCGCCATGGCGACGAAGCGCCTGTGGGCGATGTAGCCGCGGATGTAGGTGTCGGTGAGGCACCCGGCAATGCCGAAGCGCGCGACGTCGAACGCCCGGAAGGTGGCGACGAGATCGTCGCCGCGGATCTCAACCTTGAGGGGCTTCGCGGGTTCAAGGACGGACGCCTTGGCGCCGGTGAAGCCGAGGCTCCAGAGGAGCGAACTTTGGTCGATCTCCTCAATGTCGAGTTCCGGGAAGGAGCGGATGACGACTTCGGCAGTGGCGTCAGGGTCGGTAATCGAAAGCTCCTGCGGATGCACTTCCGCGTCGACCGTGTCGAGGCAGGCGAGCAGTTCGCGAAGAAGGTCGTTCGAGCGTTCCGTCATCTCGCACGTGAAGTCGCCGAGCAGCTTTTCGGCTTCCTCTGGAGGGAGCGCCTTCGCCTTTTCAACCACTTCCGCCGCAAGGGTCTTGTATTGGGCCTCGAGGCCGTCCCTTTCGCGCCAGATCCCGGACATGAGGCCGCGATCGAAGTTGACGAGTTCTCCGAGGAGCGCATTGAGGAAGTAGCGCTTCCCGAACGAGAAGTCGAGGTATTCGGGCTTCATGCGGAAGTGCACGCGGCGGGCTTCCTCAAGCGTCGTCCACTGGCAGTTTTCCGGAATGCGCTTCGCAAGCGGGAACCAGGGAACGTAGACACCCGTATCCTGGTAGGAGGCGCAGTGCCAGAGGATGTTGAGGATGGGCTTCTCGCCGATTTCGCAGACCCAGCTCTCGCGCGTATGCGAGCGGGAAATGTCTTCCGCGCTGATGTGGAAGGCGTCGCCCTTGCCGTCGCCGAGATTCCTGTAGGTTTCCTCGGCCGTGAGGCGAAGCACAGCCTTCACGTCGTCCGGGCTCATGAGCTTCGGCGGAACGAGGCGTTCGGGGTAGTTGAGCTCGTCCGTGTAGCGCACGCCCGTGATCTCCTGCCAGCCCGTGCGCATGCGGATCGACTTTGTGGAGGCGGTGAGGTTTTCAACCGGCTGATAGGCGCGGGAGAAGTCGAAGTCGCTGAAGTCGCCCGGCGTTTTCGGCGTGTAGCGGCCCATGCGGATGGCGTACTCGATGAGGTCGGGGGACGCAATGACGTTTTCCTTGTCGGAAAGGTCGACCTTGCGGATCGCGAGGTAGTTGGAGATGAGAACCACCTCGTCCTCGGGGACGCGCTTCGCGACGTAGTGGTGGCCCTTTACGACGTTGAGGAGCCACGCATCGTCGCGGTCGGCAAAGGAATAGTTTCTCGCGGGGCTCCAGTAGCCGTATTTGTCGAGAAGCGATGCCGCGATTTCCACGGCTTCGCGCGCCGTGCGGGCGCGCTCCATCACGCAGCGGCGAAGAAGAAAGCCGATGCCGCCCTCGACAAGTCCCGTTTCCTCGTCCGAGAGTTCGCCGTCAAAGGACGTGCCGCCGCTGTTGGAGCACATCACGACGCCCGCTTCGTTGGCAAGCCCCTGGTCGAAGGATGAGCCCGGGGCGGGAGCGAGCATGTTGCTCCAGTAGGTGCCGAGGGTTTCGGGCGCCTGCGGAACGCGGGCGCGGCCGGGTTCGCCCTCGACGAATTCGCCGGGAGCGTGCTTCGCGCCCGGGCACCAGAACTGCTGATGCATGACGCGGCCGCCCGAATCCTCATTGTGGCCGAGGATGACGCGGCCCGTGGTGGAAGCTCGCTTGCCGACGATGACGGTGGTGCACATGTGGGTTCATCTCCATGATTGAGTTGAATGGACCGAAAAAAGGCCCGCAGGCGTTACGCTCTCTGCGGGCCCATTCAGCGCTTGAAATCTTAGCGCGGCGGAACGCTCCGTAAACTTCGAGAAAATACTCGCTTGCAGGATCAGGCAAGAGGACTTTCGCCCCGCGCCTCCGCACGCTTCGTCGTGATCGTGGCGGCAACGCCGGCGCAGATGATGAGCGACATGCCGATAAGGGCAAGCGTCGTCGTCGATTCGCCGAAGAGTAGCCAGCTGATGACGGCCGAGAAGGGAATTGCGGAGAAGCCGAGGCAGGAGGAAAGGAGCATGTTGCCGTAGGCGTAGGAGCGCGTCGTGCAGATCTGTCCGAGCGTTGCGCAGATTCCCATGCCGATGATGGCGATCACGGAATTCATGCTCGGCACGTGGAGTCCGCCCTCGACGAGATAGGCGCCGACGAGGCCGAATATCGTGCCGCAGCAGGTGAAGTAGAAGACGATTCGCCAGGAGGGTTCCTTGAGGCGTCCGAGCTCCTTCATCTGCCAGTAGATGACGAGGTCGAGGAGTGCAACGGAGAGGCAGATGAGCGCCGGGATGAGCTCATCCGACGAGAAGCTCGGCTGCAGCACGATGGCGATGCCGGCGAAGCCCACGATGATCGCGAGCGCAAGCGCCCAGGGCGCCCGCTGGTGCTTCATCATCGCGAGGACGATGAAGTTCACCGCCATGAAGAGCGGCGTCGTGTAGATGAGCGTCATGTTCGTGCCGAAGGGGAGAAGCCCCAGGGTGTAGAACCAGAGCGCAATCGAAATGGTGCCGAGAATCGAGCGGCGCAGATTCCCCATCAAATAGGGCGTTTTAAGCGAGAGGTTGTTGCGCTTCACGTAGAGGCCGATCGTGATGACGCCGAAGAGCGAACGGTAGAAGACCATCTCGAGCGTGCCCAGTTCGCCGCTCGAAAGCTTCACGAAGGCCGCCATGAAGGAAAAGCAGAGGGCTGCGCAGAGGGCCCAGAGGGATTGCTTCATCAATTTCAAAAACTCCGACAATGTCGGCCAGGGTGCGGGGAAAAAGGAAAGGCCGAAGAGCGGTGTGTGAGCTTAACAGCCCGAAGCGGCGCGCTTCAAGCAAAGTGCGCCGCCTGCGGGAAAGTTCGAAGACGCCTGCCGTCAGGCGTTTTCCGTAAGAACGTTGCGGATGCGGTAGGGAAGCGGCACGTTCGCGAGTTTGGCGCCGTCGGGTGCGAGCGAAACGCCCTTTTCGATCGCGGAGAGCGTGGCGGAATAGAGAATCAGGGCTTCATTTCCGATGCGGGACGAAAGGATGACGGATCCCGCTTCGTCGCCATCGGAATAAACCGGCGCGCCGGGGAGCACGTCTTCCGCTGCGGCAATGCGTCCGATCGCGGCGCGGCGGTTGGTTTCGCCGATATGCTGCACGCGAGAGACGACTTCCTGGCCGGGGTAGCAGCCCTTCTTAAAGGAGACGCCGCCCACGAGCTCGAGGTTGACTGCCTGGGGAACAAAGCGTTCGCGCGTTTCGGGAAGAATCTGCGGGACGCCGGCAGCAATGACCGCAGCGGTGCGCCAGGCGTTGGGCGCGGGCTTGAAGGGGAATTCCGTCCCGGCAGGAAAGAGCGCGAGCGTTCGCGAGCCGCCTGCGCAGAAGCCTTCAATGGCTTCGGACGGAGGAAGGCCGAGGAGCGTGACCCCGCCCTCCGCCCTCACTTCGCCGGGTGCGGGAATGGAAAGTCCCATTTCGGCGGCAGCCTTTTCGCCGGCCTTCCCGACGAAAACGAGCGTCTGCGGAGCCGGATCGAGCGGCGTGAAGGCGACCTTCGCGCGGAGCACGTACATGCGGATTCGCTTCAGAAAGCCTCCCGCCATGGAAGCAGGGAGCGCGAGCATGACGTCGTCGCCCTCCATCCAGACGCGCATGAGGGCAAGAAGCCGTCCCTTCGGGGAGCAGTAGCCCGCGAGCGTCGTGCGGCTGCCGAGGTTTTCCACAGCCTGCGTGAACTGGCAATGAAGAAAATGAACGGCATCGGCGCCCGAAACGCGGATGAGGGAAATGCCGCCGGCGTGCATGACGCCGGGAAGCGGAGAGAGGCTTTCGGCCGAAGCGGTGAAGCTCTGCATGATTCCTTCCAGACAAAAGAAAAACGATTCATCGAACCGCGTCTGCGGCTCGTTTTCGGAAGAATAGACGCACGGCGGGCTTCTGTGTGGCGCGACGCGTGAGAGCTGAAACAAAATGACCGCGCAGAGTCCTTCGTCTCTTCGCTAAACTCGAATGCCGCCGGGCTCCTCAAGTCTTCGCTTCGGGAGCCCGATTTCCCGTTTTTTCTTTCCCACCCCCGGGAGTTTCAATCAAAGTGAGCCGCAGACATTCGAAAAAGAGCCGCGAGGAAAAGAAGCGCGTCGAGAAGGAGCTCGCGGAGCGTGATGCAGCCCTCGACGAATCGGAAGGCGAAGGTTCCGTAAAAGAGCTTCCCGCAAGGGCGGCTTCCGTTCCGACCCAGCCGGCGATTCCGGGAAATGAAGGTTCGTCCGAAGCCTCGTCGAAGGCCTCTTCCGAAGATTCTCAGAAAGCGGATTCTTCCGACTTGCCGGGCGGGATGAATGCATCTGCGGAAGATGCTGAGAAGCGTCGCGAGGAGGCCTTAAACGGGAAAGACGAAAAGAACGCAAAGAGCGAAAAGGACGGAGAGCCCGAAGAACCTGAAGCCCGCGGAGAGTGCAAAGAGAAAGGCGACGCCTCAAAGGCCGAAGCGAACGAAAAGGATGCCGGGAAAGGCGCTGAGCCTCAGACGGATGAGCCGCTTGCGGATAAGAAGCCGGACGAGACGGCGGGTGAGGAGAAGCTTCTCTCTCAGAAGGAGGCTCAGCCGAAGAAGTCTTCCCGTCTGCTGCGGTGGGTCTGCGTCCTTCTTGCTTTCGTCGTGCTACTTCTTGCGCTCGGCGCCTTCGCCTGGATGAAGGTTGAGGACATCCTCTATCGCGAGCCGGCGGCCATGACCGCGGAGCGCATTGAAATCACGGTTCCCCAGGGGGCGAGCGCGACCGAAGCCCTCAACCTTGCAAGGAATGCCGGCATTACGCTCGAGCCCTGGAAGGTGAGAGTTCTGAGGCGCTTTGAACCGTCGCTTCTTTCGCGCATTCATGTCGGGCGATTCCGCTTTGAGCGCGGCATGACGCCCGAAGCCGTTCTGAAGACGCTTTCGGGCCCGGCGCTCATTGATCAGCAGCTCAGGATTCCCGAGGGCGCGCCCGTATGGGACGTTCTCGACCTCATCAGTGAGGCGCCGGGGCTCGCCCCTGATTCCGCGCGCATGACGGAAGAGGAGCTTCTCAAAGCGGTCGGCCTCGAGGGTAGAGCCTCGCTCGAAGGGTACCTTGCGCCCGAAACCTACCGGTACGGGTCCGGCTCGAGCGACCTTGCCGTTCTCAGAATGGCCGTCGACCGTCAGAAGCGGCTTCTCGACGAAGCCTGGAATTCCCGCAATGCGGCCTGTCAGGCGAAGAACCCCTATGAGCTTCTGATTCTTGCATCCATTATTGAAAAGGAAACAGGCGTAAGGAGCGACCGGCATCTCGTGAGCTCGGTCTTCAACAACCGTCTCCGGATCGGGATGCCCCTTCAGACCGACCCGACGGTGATCTACGGTCTCGGCCCCGACTGGTCGGGAAGACTCAGAAGGCGGGATCTTGAGACGCCGACGCCCTGGAATACGTACCGCTTTGCGGGGCTTCCGCCCACGCCGATTTCGATGCCTTCGGCCGCATCGATTGAAGCGGCAGCTCATCCCGCCGAGACGAAGTATCTTTATTTCGTTGCGCGCGGCGACGGAACGAGCGAATTTTCGACCAATCTCAAGGACCACAACCGGGCGGTGAATCACTTCATCATCAGAAAGCGCACGACCCCTCTGCCGCAGAAGTAGTCCGCGGCCCGGCGCATCGGCGATAATTCGGGCTCAGTATTTTTTCATTTCGAGCGCGAAGAGAGCCAAGGAGTAAGGGATGCGCGGACGCTTCATCACCATTGAAGGGATTGACGGTGCGGGTAAGTCCACCCAGACCGCGAATCTCTTGAAGTTCCTGAAAGAGAAAGGCATCGACCTGGTTCATACGCGCGAGCCGGGCGGCACGCCGCCGGGTGAAAAAATCCGCGCGATGCTCCTTTCGGACGAAATGGGCGCAACGGCAGAGACGCTTCTCTTTTTCGCTGCGCGCGCGGAACACGTGGAAAAAGTAATTCGTCCGGCGCTCGATGCCGGCCGGTGGGTGGTGTCGGACCGCTTTACCGATGCGACCTATGCCTATCAGGCAGGCGGAAAGGGCTTCCCCGGCGAAAAGATTGAAGCGCTCGAGCACTGGACGCTTGGGAGTTTCGAGCCGGATCTCACGATCCTCTTCGACATAGCTCCGGAAAAGGCCGCTGAACGCCTTCGCGCCCGCGCGGGCGATGAGGATCGGTTCGAGCGCATGGGGGTCGACTTCTTCACCCGCGTGAGGAACGCCTATCTCGAGCGCGCGAGGAAGTCGCCGAAGCGCTTTTTAATCGTCGATGCGGAACAAACGCCCGGGGAGGTTGAGAAGCGCATTCTTGAGGGAGTCTCCGGATGGCTCTAGTCCCTTATTCATGGCTTGAGAAGCCCGCGGAAGCCCTGAATGCAATGCGGGACCGGATGCCCAATGCCATCCTCCTTTACGGCGCCCCCGGGACGGGACTCTACGAACTCGGCCTCGCCTTTTCCAAGTCGCTCTTCTGCGAGCATCCCGCGGCGGACGGCACGCCCTGCGGAAAGTGCAGGGGCTGCCAGCTCACGCACGCCGGAACCCATCCGGACTTTCGTCAGGTCCTTTCTGAATTCATGTGCGCGGAATGGGACGTGCCTTACACGGCAGCCGATAATGAACGGCCGGAAGCGAAGAAGAAGCTCTCGCGCGAAATCCGCATCCATCAGATCCGCGTGCTTTCAGACTTCCTTTCGCTCAACGCTAATCAGGGCGGGCGCCGCATCATCCTCGTCTACCCGGCCGACAAGGTCCGCGCTGAAGCCGCAGCTTCGCTCCTCAAGTCGATGGAGGAGCCCCCGGAAGGCCTCACCTGGATTCTGGTAGCCGAAAAGCTCGACGACGTGCTCCCGACCATTCGTTCGCGCTCGCGCCGTGTTCGTGCGCCTTCGCCCTCGCGCGAGGAGGCGCTCGAATTTCTCAGGTCGAGAAAGGTGAAGAATGCCGAGGAAGCGCTTGCCTTTGCCGGCGGCGCTCCGATGCCGGCGCTTCGTGCGAATGACGACGAGCGGCTCTCTCCCAAAACCGAAGCCGCAGCGCTCGATCTTCTGCGTGCCGGACCGGACCTCTCGCCCGACCTCGTGGTGAGAACGCTTGCTCCGGATCTGACGGTTCCGGCGTTTTCGCTTCTCCTTCTGCGCTGGGCGCATGATCTCATGCGGGTTTCGTCAGGGCTCGAGCCGCATTTCCTTCCCGGCGAAGCGGCGGCGCTCAGAAAGCTCGCCGGACTCACGACGCCCGCGAAGGCGGCGAAGTTCGCGGACTTTGCTGAGACTGTACGCCGCTCGGCCGACCATCCCCTGAACAGCCGTCAGGTCTGGGAGCAGACCTTCTTTCGCTATCGGGACGTCTTCACGAAGCGCTGAAGGCGCCTCTTCAGCGTTTTTAAAGCGCCTTCATGCGGCTCATCGCCTCGCTCATTTCCTCTTCTTCCGGAGCGAGGTAGCGCCCCGTCGTGGCGACGGACGCATGCCCCATGGCGGCCTGCACGACGTTGACGCTCATGCGCGTGAGCGCCTGAACGGCAAAGGTGTGCCTCAGCCAGTGGGTGGAGGAGGCCCTCAGCTTCGCGGCATCCATCGGGGCGGCTGCGGCCACGTCGTCCGCGACGCGCGCGAAGAAGCCTTCGAGCACGCGGTAGAGGCCGCTTCTGCTCATGGCGCCGCCCGGGTTCCTGCCGCGCCCGAGATTGATGAGAAGCTGGGTCTCGGGGTCGCTCTGCGCGAGTCCGGGGATCCCGCGGGCGCGAAGCGAATCCTCAATGATGCCGATCTGCTCGGGCGTAAGCGGCAGGCGCCTCACTTTGCTTCCCTTGCCGACGATCTCAATGGCATTTCTGACGGAAAGCCCGACGCGGCGGCGAACGATCCAGCCCGTGCGGGCGTCGAGCATTTCGGACGCCCGCATGCCGAGGCTTTTCCCCATCATGAGGATGAGCCGCATGCGTTCGCGCGGGAGCCCTTCGGGGAGCATGTCGAGGCGGGAGACGATTTCCTCCCACTGCGCATCGGTAAGCGACCGGTCGGCAAAGGCCTGCGGAGCGCCTTCGCCCTTCAGAAGCGGCACCTTGGGACTCACCTGATCAAAGGGGTTGAAGATGAGGTAGCCCGTGCGCTTTAAAAAATTAAAGAGCTGCCGCACGACGACGATGGCATTTTTGCGGCTCGCTGAGGAGAGCGGTCCGTTGAAGGGCTTCCAGAGCGCGGTGGCCCGCTCGGCATTCTTGGGGCCGATCCAGCGCGACTGCGGGAGCCGCCACTTCCGCAGAAATGCGTTCTCCTCGAGCCGGCCCAGGTCTTCAAGCCACCTCAGGTATTCGGCGGCATCGTCCGCCCGGATGTCCGAGAGCGCTCTTTCCTTTTCGGCGAGGCACCAGAGGAGAAAGCGCTCGGCTTCCTTGCGGTAGCTCGCATAAGTATTGGGGTTCCCCGCGCGGGCATTGAGCCACGTGCGGATGGCTTCAAGGTCGTTCCCTGCTGAAAGCGAGCACCCGATGGCGGGCGCCCGGTTGATGCCCTCGGTTCCCGAGAGCGGACCGGGGAGCGAGATTTCCTCGAGCGGTCTGATCAGCGGGTCGAACTCTGCACTGCGGGGGCGAGGTTCAGCTGCCGTTTTCTCCCGGGATCCCGCAGGGAAGAATCGCGGCGTGACTTCGCCGATATCGCGGCCGTAGTCCCTGAGCCACTCCATCAGGGCAACGGCGCGGCGGCTTCCCAGGCCGGGAAACGACCGGTGCCAGGTGCTTCCGAGCGAAGCGGCGCAGTCGTAGAGATCCTCGAGCGTGGCAAGTCCCGCCTTCGTGAGCGGCAGCGCCCAGTCCTCGGGGAGAAGTTCTGAGAGAAGTTCTTCCGGATCAAGCCGGCGCGAAGGAAGCGGTGCAGGGGTAGGAGAGGAAGGCATGCGAAGAGGACTTTTTCGAAACTTTGCCTAATATATAGGAGGACGGAGCTTATGGCCTTTATGGCCGGGAGCTTTGCCGATGAACGGTATTTTCCTCTTCATGGGACAGTTTTTCATGACAACTCCGAACCGGCATGCCTCATGCCCGGGGAGCTTCCGGCTCCTTGCTGCTGGCCTCGCTGCCTCGGCAGCCATCGTGCTTTCGCTTCCCGCCTGGGGAGCGGCGAGTTCCTTCATCGGCATGGGGGCTTCGACGGGGACCCCCTCCGGGGACGTCAAGGCTGCGATTACGCCGGTGCTTCGGACCATGGAAATGCCCGAGAGCGTCAGGGATGCTCAGATCAATCCGCTGGATCTTTTTTCCGTTCCCGTGACGGTGGACTTCCCGCGCAAGATGAGGATCGGCATTCAGGCATCCCTCGGCCTCACGCCGCAGACGCGGTGGCTTAAGTACACGCTCGAGGAAATTCAGTACGTGCTCGGCGACGACAACGTGGAGATACTCTGGCTCGACGATCATTCGCTCGACCTCGGCGCGCAGAGCGAGCAGCTCGACTTTCTGCTGAGCGATGCCGACCAGTTTGCGCTCACCCAGGCCTCGGGTCTTTATGAGCCCCTCGCCAATTTTCTTCCCAACGCCGCCTCCCGCGCAGAAGACGCTCAGGCCGGGGTCTTCTTCACCCGAAGGGGCCGGAGCCTGCGCAATGTGAGCGCCATCGGCGGGGCCGATGTTTCGATTGCCGCGCTCAATTCCGAAACGCTCGCCGGCTGGCGGGCGCCTCTCGCGCTCATGCAGCTTCAGGGACTTTCGGCGTCCTCCGTTCAGGCGAAGACAACCTTCTACGGCTTTTCCGCAGAGGCGGTCGTCCGGGGCGTGCTCTCGGGCGCTCAGACGGTGGGCGTACTTCCCGCCTGCATGCTCGAGCAGCTGGCGAACGAGGGGAAGATTTCCATTGAACAGGATCTCGCGGTTCTCAACCCCCGGACGGACGATTCGTTAAGGTGCCTTCACACGACGCCCGCTTATCCGTCCTGGACCTTCGGCGCGCTCGCGCGGATGGATCCGACGTGGAAGAAGGCGATGAGCACGATTCTCTATTCGACGAGCAGCCTTTCCTACGGCGGCGAATGGGCGCTCCCGGCCGTCAACCGCGCGGTTTACGACATGTTCTACGAGCTCAAGATGGGGCCCTACGAACACCTCGCTACCTGGAGCTTCAACCGCTTCATGCGGGAGAATTCTGAAGTTCTGGCGCTCACGCTCCTTGTCGCCTTCCTGATTGTTTCCTATGCCGTGAGCCTCTCGGTGCTCGTCCGCGTGAAGACGAGGGAACTGAGGCGCGCCCTCTCGGAGCGCGACCTCATAGAAGCTGAAGCCTCCCAGTCGCGCCAGCACATTGCAAACCTCGAGCGCACCGGCATCGTCGGTCAGATGTCGACCATCATTGCGCATGAACTGAAGCAGCCTCTCGCCGCAATCGTCAATTTCGCGGGGAGTCTCAGCCGGCGCACGAAGCAGGGGAAGTTCGACGAGAAGGCATTTACCTTCGCGCTCGGGGAAATCCTTGCTCAGGCCGAACGCGCCAATGAAATCGTCAACCGCGTGCGCGCTTATGCGAAGCACGACTATCCGCCCCGGAAGGTGACGGACCTCTATGAAGTTGTCGGCAACGCCATCACGACCTTCAGGCGTTCGCGCCAGACAAAGGCTGAAGTCATCGTCCGCGTGAATCCCCATTCGATGGCTGAAGTGGATGCCTGGGAAATCGAGCTCGCCGTGCTCAACCTCATGAAGAATGCCGCTGACGCAATATCCGGCGTTGAGGCGCCGAAGATTGAGGTGATGCTCGTTCCGCAGGACGAAAAAACTTGGGCGCTTTCCGTCGCCGACAACGGCCCCTATATTGACGACGAGCAGCTCGCCGCGCTCTTCAAGCCCCTTCAGACAACGAAGGGGAGCGCCGGCATGGGGCTCGGCCTTTCAATTGTCTCGAGCATTGCGGAGCGCCATGCGGGTCACGTCACGGTGGAGCGCAACGGCATCACGGGGCTTCGCTTTACGATTACCTTCCCGCGCATGCCCGAGGAGGGCGAAAACCTCGCCGACGCCATGCTGCCGCCCAAGATGCAGATCTTTCACAGCGACGGCACGCGCACCGTGCCCTCGGCCACGCCCGAAGACCAGACGCCGCCCGGCATGGACGGACGCGCTCCGCATCCGTCGCCGACCCTGCGCACCAATGGTCAGGTGCACGGCATCTGAAGCCGGCACTCCCATTCCTTAAGACTTTCGAATCCCGGGACTGCAGAGAGGCAGCCGCCCGGGATTTTTTTGGTGCGCTCGGCAGCGCACGTGTGTCTATGTGGTGAAAGTCCACTGACC
>ERZ1673744.2184-NODE-2184-length-15280-cov-4.566108_pt1 | contig 15280 bp, 15 predicted proteins | sample MGYA00580207_ERZ1673744 | MGnify/ENA primary metagenome ERZ1673744 (study PRJEB41218, sample SAMN15661751) | gut metagenome | host: Homo sapiens | place: Canada: London | collected 2015-08-20/2019-03-30 | study: EMG produced TPA metagenomics assembly of... | reverse complement strand
CAAAAGACAGCTTTGTTATAATACCACCCGTTTTTTCGTTTGTCAACAGGTTTTTTGGGGTTTTTCAAAAAAGTTTTCAGCGTGGTAGAACGGCAAAAAGCGAGGCACAACATATGGTATTCACAGCCGCATATGCTGCAGAAGGACGCCGCGGTCGGTGATGTCCAAAAGCCCATACCGCCCGTCGCGCAGCGCACCGGGGTTGAAAAACCGGCGGCCGTCCTCATAGCTTTCAAAGGGCGTGTGCGTATGCCCGAAAAGAACGATGTCCGCCTTTTGCTCCTCGGCGGCATCCCGCAGTGTCACAAGGCCGCTTTTTACATGGTACAGATGCCCGTGCGTCATCAAAATGCGGCAGCCGCCGCAGCTTTCCAGCCGCACATACGGCAGCGCACACAGCATGTCGCAGTTCCCGCGCACGGCAAAAAACGCCGCCGTCGGCAGCAGGGCGGGGACAGTCTCCGCCTCACGCGCGCCGTCGCCGAGATGAAACACCGCCGCCGCGGACGGGTGCCGCAAAAGCGCCTCGCGCAGACGGGCACTGTCGCCGTGGGAGTCGGAGAAGATCAAAGCCTGCATCATAAACCACCTACTATATACATAATTATATACGCGGGTTACCGCAATTACAGAGAAGGGATGATCCGTATGGGAGAAAACACATTGACACCGCAGCAGATGGAGGCACTTTTGGCATTCGCCGCCAAAAAGCTCGGGGTATCACAGGAGCAGCTTGCCCGCACGCTGCAAAACGGCAGAGTCGGGGAGCTGGGATTGTCCGAGGAGAATGAGAAACGGCTGTCGACGCTGCTCGGCAACCGACAGGCGGTGAACGATCTTTTGGAGTCGCCGCAGGCCAAAGAGCTGCTGCGGCGCGCGGCGGAGGGACAAAGCCATGGACGCGGGTGAAAAGCTGAAAGCCATCCTGTCCTCGCCCGACGGCATGGAAAAGCTGCAGGAAGCGGCAAAGCAGCTGCAGGGGGCGCTCGGTGAGGGCGGCGATCTTTCCGGGATTTTGCAGGCGTTTGCGGGCAGCCTTCCCACCGTTCCGGAGAAAAAGGGCAGCATGGATCTGTCGCTTTTGACCAAGGCGGCGCCGTTTTTGCAGGAAATGCAAAAGGAGGACGACAGCACAAAGCTCTTGCGCGCGCTGCGCCCGTATATGCACGGGGAGCGGCAAAAGCGGCTGGACGAGGCGATCGAAATTCTCAAATGGCTGCGGCTTGCGACCATGCTCAAGGAGCAGGGGGTGCTGTGAATGGAGGATACCGTCGCCATGCAGCGCGAGGCGGAGCAGCGCGTCAGGCGGATGCATGAGCAGCTGCAGGCGCTTGCGGGTGCACCCACCTTCGGCGCGCCGCCCGCAAAGGAACCAAAAAAGCCGGCAAAGGGGAAAAGCGATCTTTTGCCGCTGCTGCTTTTTCTGTGGCTTTTGCAGGACGGCGGGGAGCACGCACTGCTCATTTTGCTGGCATATCTGCTGTTCTGAAAAGCGGACGCCGTTTGGCGTCCGCTTTTCAGCTCCGACAGTTTTTACGATAATCTTTCCGCAATGGCGTCGAGAAACTCCATCGAATTCACCGCGCGCTTTTCGGGCAGGGTGGACAGGAGATAGAGATCCTTGGTCATGACACCGCTCTCGATAGTGTCGATCGTCGCCCTTTCCAGGCGGTCGGCAAACGCCGAAAGCTCCGGCAGCGCGTCCAGCTCGGCGCGCTTGCGCAGCGCACCGCTCCAGGCGAAGATGGTCGCCACCGAGTTGGTGGAGGTCTCCTCGCCCTTCAGGTGACGGTAGTAGTGGCGAGTGACGGTGCCGTGCGCCGCCTCATACTCATACTTGCCGTCCGGCGAGACCAGCACGCTTGTCATCATTGCCAGCGAGCCGAACGCCGTCGCGACCATGTCGCTCATAACATCGCCGTCATAGTTCTTGCACGCCCAGATGAACCCGCCCTCCGAGCGCACCACGCGGGCGACCGCGTCGTCGATCAGGGTATAGAAATAGGTGATGCCCGCCTTTTCGAATGCATCCTTATATTCATTTTCATAGATCTCGGCGAAAATGTCCTTGAACCGATGGTCATAGGTCTTGGAGATGGTGTCCTTGGTGGAGAACCACAGATCCTGCTTGCAGGACAGCGCATAGTTGAAGCAGGCGTGCGCAAAGGCGGAGATGGACGCATCGGTGTTGTGCATCCCCATGGCGATGCCGTCGCCGTCATAGGCATGGATAAGCTGTCGTGTTTCGTTGCCGTCACGGTCGGTGACGACAAGCTCCGCCTTGCCGCCCGCGGGCACGCGCGCCTCGACATTGCGATAGATGTCGCCGTAGGCATGACGCGCCAAAACGATCGGCTTTTTCCAGGTGGATACGGTCGGCGTGATGCCGTTCACCACCACCGGTGCGCGGAACACCGTGCCGTCGAGCACCGCACGGATCGTGCCGTTGGGGCTTTTCCACATTTCGTGCAGGTGGTATTCCTCCACGCGCTGCGCATTCGGGGTGATGGTAGCGCATTTCACGCCGACGCCGTATTTCTTGATGGCGTTGGCGGCATCGACCGTCACGGCATCCCGCGTTTCGTCGCGATAGGGCAGCCCCAGGTCATAGTATTCGCTTTTGAGATCCACGAACGGCAAAATGAGCTTATCCTTGATGGCTTGCCACAGGATGCGGGTCATTTCGTCGCCGTCCATCTCGACGAGCGGCGTTTTCATTTGAATTTTCTGCATATTTCAAACCTCCTAAAATAAACTATTTCTTCCTGTCCGCCGTTTTGAAGGACAGGAGCGCGCCGAACGCGCCGCCGTTGAAGGGGCGCACGGTGATGCCGGTGTCCTCGGCGCGCACGCCGTAGCAGCGGGTGACATAGGCAAGCGGGAGCGCGGGAGCGGCGTCATACAAAAGCTGTTCGAGCGTCGTCACCGCCGCCGCACTGTCGGTCGCCCTGTCATAGGCGGCATCGAAGGCGGCACTCTCAAACCGCGCATAGTTTTGCGTGTTGCCGCTCTTGAAGGCGACGAGATTTTCGAGCGCGGTCAGCCCCGCGGCAGTCACATCGCAGATGGCGAGCTGATACCGCCCGGCGCGCACGCGCTTTTGCACCTCCTCCGCCGCCGCAAGCTCCAGCGAGCAATAGATCGACAGGTTTTTTGCCAGCGACTGCACAATATACCGCGCGAGATTGGCACTGTCGGTATCGTCGGGCGCGAGCAGCGTCAGCGACGGGGTGCGGGTGCGCTCCAGTGCTGTCAAGCCGTCGGCAAGCGCCTTTTGCGCTTTCGGCACATCGGTCTTCAGCGGACAGGCGGTTGCAGGCGCTGTGTATGCCTTGCCGCCCGCCGTTGCCGCGGGGGCCGTGTATCCGATCGCCGCCGTGCAGCCCGCGCCGACGCCCGCTTTGAGCGTTTCCCATTCGACGGCATCCCGCACGGCGCGGCGCACATCGACATTGGCGAGCACCTCGTCGGCGGTGTTGAGATACAAAAACCGCACCGTGTCCCGCAGCTCCACCAACCGCACGCCGTTTTCCTCGGCGGTGTCCTGCTCGGCGGCAGGCACCTCGGCGGCGTCGATATACGCCCGCCGCAAAAGATCATAGTTTTCCGCGGCGTCGGTGGAGATGCGGTATTTCACCGAGGCGGGCAGCACCGCGGCTGCCGCATGGTAGTTTTCATTTTTGCGCAGGGTGACGGCGGTGTCGTGCTCCCAGCCGGAGACGCGAAAAGCGCCGTTTGTCAGGATATACCGCGTTTCCAGCCCATAGCGTCCCGCGGTGTAGGCGAAAAATTCGCGGTTGCAGGGCATGAACGCGGGGGAGGCAAGCCGTCTCGTGAACCCGTCATCGGGCGCATCGAGGCGAAACACCAGCGTTTTTTCGTCGAGCGCCTCCACACCGAGCGTGGTCGAGGACGCCTCCCCCGCCAACACGGCGGCGGCGTTCCGGATGCCGGAAAGCTGCGCCGTGTAGGGAGAGCGGGTCGTGGGGTCGGCGGTGCGGCGCACGGCAAACACAAAATCGTCCGCCGTCACCATCACGGGATCTTCAAACCCCGTTTTTTCGCCCCGCACGGAAACGGTGCTCCAATAGCTCTCTTTCAATATAAAGGTATAGGTGCAGCCGTCCGCCGACACCGTCCAGTCCGCAGCGGCAGGAATCGCCCTTCCATCCTCGTCGAGGGCGGTCAGCCCTTCAAAGACCGCGCTGATGACGGCAAGGGACGCCGTATCGGAGACCGCCTGCGGATCGATCTGCTTCGGCTCGGCGGACAGGACAAAGCCAAAGCTCTCGCCGCCCGCCTTTTTGCCGCAGCCGGCAAACGAAAACAGCAAAGCGGCACAAAGCAGCAGCGCTCCCAACCGTTTCATGGCGTGCCTCCTTTCGATAAAAAGCAGAAACCGCGCCGCACGACACGCGCGGCGCGGTGGGGATCAACCCCAGTATACCGAATTTTCATCGGTTTGACAAGTATTCTCGCTGATTTTTTCAAAAACACTTTCCACCAGCTTGCGGCTGTCGGCGGGAGAATAGACCCAGCGGTCAAGGTGTCCTGCTCTAATAAAATAGTGCGGCGGGGCGGGCGTTCTTTGCGGCGTGGCGATGTCGATGACGATGAGCTTAATTTTCATCTTCTCCGGCAGGATGCTTTTTATGTATACGCTGACGCACTGTCCTACCTGCAGCTCCTGCCGCGGCTCGGCAAGGCCCGCGAGGTTGGGGGACAGCTCGATGAACACGCCGTAGCTCTCCACCGACCGCACGATGCCGGTCACGGTCTCGCCCTGCGCAAAGCGGGCGACATTTTCCTCCCATGTGCCGAGCAGCTCCCGCTGCGAAAGGCAGATGCGTCCGTCCTCCATCGAGGACACCACCGCCAAAATGTCCTGCCCCACCTGCAGGCGGTCGCGCGGATGGGAGATGCGGCTCACCGACATGCCCGCGATCGGCATGAGCGCCGTCAGTCCGCAGCCGATGTCGCAAAAAGCGCCGAAGCTCTCAAGCCGCGTCACCCGTGCGGAAAGGATGTCGCCGGTGTGCAGCGTGCGGCGATAGTGCGCACGGCAGCGCTCCTGTGCGTCGCGGCGGGACAGAACGGCACGCAGGCTGCCGTCCTCTGTATGCTCAAAGCCGGAGACCGTGAACGCGACCGGTTTCCCGACGCGGGAAATGAGCGCGATGTCGCGCGTCGTGCCCTCGGCGATGCCAAGAGCGCCCTCCTCGTGCGGGATGACGCCCTCCATGCAGGGCAGTGTCACATGCAGGTCGTGCGCCGCGTCGCAAAGACTCACCGGCGCCTCCAGCACGCACCCCTCCAGGGCGGCAGCGGCAAGCGCCTCATAGCTTGCGATGGCGGCGGCGTTTTCCGCCGTGTCAATCCGTCTGCCCTCCGGCAAAAATGTGGTGTTTTCCATTTTCTCGCATCCTTCCTTTTGGTGTCTATGGCATGTATATGTCGCCGACGCCGCAAAGATACGCAAAAAGAGATTTTACATTTCGGGAAAAGTATGGTATCATGGTTTTATCTGTTTGGAACGGAGGAACGAAATGAGAGAAGATCTGTCCGAGCGCACACCGCTCTCAACGAAAATTTCGCTGTTTGTCGCGTTTTTGCTGCTGACCGCCGCGAACGCCTTTTGCATCCTGCGGGGCGGCGACTTTGATTTTACGCTGCAAAAATGGGGCTATGCCGTCGGGTTCTCCGCGCTGCTGTCGGGGCTGCTTTGCTATGTCCTGTTTGTGCTCCTGCCGCGCGAGCGGTTTCGGGCTGCGGAGCACGGCGCTGCGTTCTATCCGCTCGTAGCGGGCTTTTTGGGACTTTTGTGCATGGCGCTTTCCTATATCTGGCTCGGCGTGTGGCCGTTCGGCAAAGAGTCGGTCATGATCGTCGATCTGCACCATCAGTATGGCCCGATGCTGTCCGAGCTGCGGGAAATGCTGCAAAACGGCGGGGATGTGCTGTACACCTTCAAGACCGGCATCGGTGCAAACTTCATTTCGCTGTTTGCCTATTACCTCGCCAGCCCCTTCAACCTGCTGCTTTTGCTGTTCCCGCCGTCGCTGCTCACCGAGGGTGTGCTTGTCATCACGCTGCTCAAAAACGCGCTCACCGCGGCGCTCTTCGCCGCCTGCCTGCAATATGTCCTGCGGCAGAAGGGACTGTATACGGTGATGCTGGCTTTGTGCTATTCTCTGTCGATGTATGCCCTTGCCTATTCCTGGAACATCATGTGGCTCGACGCCGTGATGATGCTCCCGCTCGCCGTTCTCGGCTTTGAGCGCATGATGCGTACCGGCAAATACGGCGTGTATATCCTGTCGCTTGCCTATATTCTCATCACAAACTACTATATCGGGTTCATGGTGTGCCTGTTTCTCGTCCTCTACTATATCGCGTTTGCACTGCGACGGCAGCGCAGCGCGGCGGCACAGGGGCACGCCTTCCTGCGCTTTGCCGTCGGCTCGCTCATCAGCGGCGGACTGGCGATGGCGATCCTGCTGCCGGTGTTCTTTGCGCTGCAGTATACCTCCGCTGTGGGGGAGACGCTGCCGGAGCTCGGCTCGAATTTTGACATCTTCAAGCTGTTTGCACGGCTGCTGTTCGGTACGACCCCCACCATCCGCTCGGGCAAGCTGCCGAACATCTATTGCGGCATCCTGCCGCTGACGCTGCTGCCGCTGTTTTTCACCGTGCGCTCCATCCCGCTGCGCCGCCGCCTTGCCTACGGCGGGCTGCTGACGGTGATGAGCCTCAGCTGCACGCTCAACCTCCCGAACCTTATCTGGCACGGGCTGCACAGCCCCAACGACCTGCCCTATCGCTTTTCGTTCCTCTTCATTTTCACGGTGCTGTTTTTGGCGGGCATGCTGTTCCCGCACATGAAGGACATCACCCCGCGGCAGATCTTTGCCACCGTCGGCGGGCTTTGCGCCGCGATCGTTCTGTATGAGGCGCTGTATGCGAAAAACACCGATGTGTTTTTGTCGGTGTATGTCAGCCTGTTGCTCGTTGTGCTCTACGGCGGCATTTTGCTGCTTTTTGCCTACCGCAGGCTGGCGGTGCGCGCTGCGGCGGCGGTGCTGATGCTGGCGGTGACGCTAGAAATGACCGTTTCCGGCGGACTGACGCTCGACGCCCTCAACGGCAACGAATATTACACCGACCATGACGCCTATGTGGATAACGCCGAGACCCGCGCTGCCGCGGCGGCGGTCGCGGAAATGAACGCCATCGGCGATAAAGAGCAGGGGGAGGGGTTCTACCGCGCGGAGCTTTTGCCGCGCCGCACCTGTGTGGACACGGCGCTGTTCCACTATCGCGGCCTCACCTCGTTTTCCTCCAGCAACTACTACCGCACCACCCGTTTTCTCGGCAGCCTCGGCTATGCCTGCAACGGCGTGAACAGCTATCTCTATGAAAGCTTTATGCCGACTGTCGACTCGCTGCTCGGCATCCGCTATTTGGCGCTCTCCACCGACCTCGAAGGACACGCGCAGCTCGAAAAAGCAGGAGAGAGCCACACCGACGACGGCGACTATATCATCTATCGCAACAGGCTGGCTCTGCCGATCGCCTATCGTGTTTCGCCGAACATCGCAGACTTTACCGCGCGGCGGTATCACCCCTTTGCGACCCAGGAGGCACTGCTTGCCGCCATGACCGATGACAGCACGCCGCTGTACACCTATGCGGACATCGCGACCGATGACAGCAGCCTCGGCACGGCCTCCGCCTACGGCACACAGTTCAGCATCAGCGGCGAAAACGGCGGCACGGGCTGGTTCACCGCTGCGATCGAAAGCCGCGCGGCGTATTATGTCTATGTCGATTGCCTGGCGGCAAAGAACGCGTCGGTGACGGTCACAGCGCCGGACGGCACGGAAACCAACCTCGACGCCTCGACGGACGAGCCGTATATTGTCGACGCAGGCACGCTCACGGAGGGCACGGTCATCACCGTTTCCGTCACTGCCGACACCGCCGTCAGCGGCAACATCTATGTCGCCGCGCTGGACACGGCACTGCTCGAAAAGCACATGACGGCGCTTGCTGCCGACGGGATGCGGGTGACGGCGTTCTCCGACAGCCGCATCGACGGCACGCTCACCGCCTCGGCAAACGGCGCGGTGTTCACCTCCGTTCCGTATGACACCGGCTGGACGGTGACGGTGGATGGCGAAAAAGTTGAGACCTATTCGATCGGCGAGCCGAGCAAGGACGACGCGGCAGGCGCATTTTTGGCGTTTGACATCGGGGTGGGCGAGCATGAAATTTCGCTTCGCTATGTCCCGCGCGGGCTGTATGTCGGACTGCTTTTGTCCGCTGTCAGCCTTGTCGCTTTCCTCCTGCTGCTCATCATCACCGGCAGAAAAAAACGCAAAGACCCGCTGATCCTGGCGCCGATGCAGCCGGCAGCGCCGCTCCCCGTTGAAACGGCACCGTCGCCGCTGACCGACACGGTGACGCTCGAAACGCTCCTGGCCGACGGAGACGACCCGACGGAAGAATAAACAAAAAAGCGCCCCCGCCGCACTTTCGTGCTGCGGGGGTGTCGCTGCTTACGGATGGATCAGAAGGTATAGACCGTGCCGGTCTTGGCGGAGGTGTAGATGCCCTCCAGGATGCGGGTCACGCAGAACGCCTGCTCCGGCTTTGTCAGCACCTCGGTGTCGTTGCGCACCGCTTCGATCCACAGCCGCTCCTCGCGATCGGCGGCACTTTCGCTTTTGGCGCCGTCGTTGAACGCCACGCCGCCCGCTTCAAAGTTCGGGCGCAGCACATACTGTCTGCCGCCGCGGATGCCGTTGATGCGCACGCCGTCCTGCATGTCGCCGCCCGCCTTTGTGCCGCAGACGGTGGTCACCGCCTCGCGGACATCCAGCGTGTTGAGCGCCCATGCGGACTCCAAAAACACCGTCGCGCCGTTCTCCATCACCACAAAACCGAAGGCGGAGTCCTCGACCGTGAACTTTTCGGGATCCCAGTTGCCCCACATATTGCCCTGCTCGGTGTCGTTGTTGAGCTTGTGATAGGCCGTGCCGAGGCAATATTTCGGCTTATAGTTATTCATCGTCCACAGCGTCAGATCCAGCGCGTGGGTGCCGATGTCGATGAGCGGACCGCCGCCCTGCTCATATTCGTTGAGGAACACGCCCCAGGTCGGGACGGCACGGCGGCGCAGCGCCGTCGCCTTGGCATAATAGATATCACCGAACGTGCCCTCGTCCGCCTCACGCTTTAAGTACAGGGAGTCGTCGCGGAAACGGTTCTGATAGCCGATGGTGAGCTTTTTGCCGGTCTCCTTCGCCGCGTCAAGCATCTTCTGCGCCTCGGCGCTGTTGATCGCCATGGGCTTTTCGCACATAACATGCTTGCCCGCATGCAGCGCGTCCACCGTGATAAAGCTATGGGAGCGGTTGGGGGTGCAGACATGCACCACCTCGATCGCGGGATCCTTCAAAAGCTCCTTATAGTCGGTGTAGACCTTCGCGTCGGCAGTGCCGAACGCCGCTGCCGCCTTTTGGGCGCGCTCCTCGACGATGTCGCAGAACGCGACCATTTCACAGTCCTTGACCTTTTTGAGAGACGGCATATGCTTGCCATTGGCGATGCCGCCGCAGCCGATGATGCCGACCTTGATCAATCTTGCCATGGCTTTTTCTCCTTTTCCTTACCGCACATAGGGTTCGTCGTCATGAATGTTGCGAACGTGCGGGCAAGTGGAGTCGATGCGGCAGGCGGGCGCGACAAAGCGCACCGCATTTCTGATGATGCTCTGCACCGGTGCCTGATAGAAGGTCGGGAAGGACTCATGACCGGGCTGGAAATAGAAGATCTTGCCGTTGCCGCGCTCATAGAGGCAGCCGGAACGGAACACCTCGCCGCCGCTGTAGTTGCCGATGAGCAGCAGCTTATCCGGCGTCGGGATGACGAACGGCTCGCCGTAGGTCTCCTCGTGCTCCAGGATGAAATAGCGGTCGATGTCCTTGGTAATGGGGTGCGCGGGCTCGATGACCCACAGCACCTCGCTGTCCCCGCTCTCGCGCCAGGTGAGGTCGCAGGACGTGCCGAGGAGATAGCGGAAGGGCTTTGAATGGTGCGCCGAGTGCAGCGCAATGAAACCCATGCCGGACAGCACCGCGTCCCGCACCAGGAAAGCGACCTCATCGGGCACCTTGTGGTGTGCCATGTGTCCCCACCAGATGAGCACATCGGTCTCATCGAGAATCTCCTTCGTGATGCCGCAGTTTTCATCCTGCAGCGTCGCCGTGCGCACCGTGATGTCCTCTTCCTTGCCGAGGAATTCCGCGATCGCCCCGTGGATGCCCTTGGGGTAGATGGCGGCGATGGATTCCTCGCAGCGCTCATGCTCATATTCGTTCCAAACAAGTACACGTATCATAATGATTCCCTCCGTTTCAAAAATCTAAGTTCATTATAGACAGCGCCGCCAAAATATGCTACAATAATTCTGTGTAAAAATATCAATTTTTTGTTGTGAGGTTTGTATGGCATTTTATGAAAAGCCGTTTTACCGCGACGGCGTGCGCATGCCGATCCAGTGCATCACCGTCGGGCTTGATGCCTCCGCCAACGCGCCTTCCCTGCATTATCATGAGTATACCGAGCTTTTATTCGGTCTCACGGGCAGCGCGCAGGTGTATATCGGCGCAAAGCACTATACGCTGCAGGCGGGCGGCATGGTCATCGTACACACCGGTTGTCCGCACGATGTGCTGTGTCGGGAGGGTTCTTGCTCCTATATTGTTGTGAAATTTCTGCCGCAGGTGCTGCTTGCCGACGAGCAAACGCCGTCGGCATACGGTCATGTGCTGGCGCTCATGGAGAACAGCGGCGAAAAGCAGATCGCCTTCCCGCCCGTCGCGCTCGAAAAAACGGCGCTGCCCGCGCTGTTTCTCCACATCCGCAGCGAATGGCAGGAGCAGGCGCTCGGCTATGAGCTGAGCCTGCGCGCCGATGTGACGCAGATCTATCTCTATATCCTGCGCCGCTGGGAGGCGCAGCATGTGCCGCTTTTGTCCCGCATCCGCGACATGGGGCAGACGGAGTTTATCAAGCACGCCATCGCCTATGTGCAGACGCACTATCCCGATCTGACCGCTGCCGAAACGGCAGACGCCTGCGGCGTTTCCGCAACCTATTTTTCCCGCATGTTCAAGCGCGCCATGCACCAGTCCTTTTCCGACTATGTGGCGCTGGTGCGGCTGCGGCGGGCGGAGCAGCTTTTGCTGTTCACCGACGACAGCATCACCGAGATTGCGCAGGCGGTCGGCTTTTCCACCGCCTCCTATTTCATCAGCCGTTTCCGTGAGACAAAGCACATGACGCCGCTGCAGTTCCGTCGGGCGGCAAAATCCAACGCAGAAAAGAGGGATGCACCGTGTCCAAGGAATGGTATATAAAAACCGATACCCGCCGCATACAGGACACCTTCGGCGACATCGACACCTCCGTGCCGACCGCGAAGGAGAAATGGAAACGGCATTATAAAAAATATATCCTTTGGATCGTCGAGGGCATCGTTGCCCTGCTCATCCTCCTCGTTCCGACGGTCACGCTGCTGCGTCCGGAAAAATATGACTACACCCTGACGCTCGTCACCGCTCTCCCTCTCTCCGCCGAAAAGGAGCAGACGCTGACCGATGCGCTTTGTGCCGTCGGCGAGGATGTGGACGGGGACGGCAAGGTGAACCTCCGCCTGCGGTCGCTCACGGTGAGTGAGGAGCTGAGGGACGCGACGCTGCAGCGGGAAATGCTCATCACCTCGTTTCTCAATGACGACTACCGCCTGTTTATCATGCAGCCCGCCTGCTATGAGGAGCTGGTCGCGCCGCATGTCTCCGACGACTTTTTCGGCATCCTGCAGGAAAGCGACGGACTGCTTTTTGCTGCGCGGTCGGGGGCGGGTGCGCAAAATGAAAGGGCGCTCCTTGCGCGCTATCTCGAAAATCACTGACGCGGTTCGATTTTTTTTTGACAAAGGGAAAGGTTTGTGCTATCCTTATATATGAATTTTTCATGAACACGGCGAAATGCCGCGAAAGGGTGATTTCATGCGCTGCGACGGCAAAAAGCTCAAAAAGGTAGATCCGATGTACCGCATCGTGCCACACATTATGGTGGAGCGACACGATTCCATGAACATGATCACGCTCAACCTGCCCATGGAGCCGATGCAGCGCTATATCCGCAGCAAAGCCGCCGAAGGCATCACCATTTCGCACATGGCGCTCATTCTTGCCGCCTATCTGCGCACGCTGGCGGAATTTCCCGCGCTCAACCGCTTTATCGGCAACCGTAAGGTGTATGCGCACAAGGATATTACGGTGAGTCTCGTGGTGCTCAAGGCAAACTCCATGGAGGACGAAACGATGTCCAAGGTCCGCTTTGAGGCGGAGGACACCATTTTCGATGTACAGAAGAAGATTCTGCATTATATCGATGAAAACCGCAAATACTCTACGGAGAACAGCACGGATAAAATGATCGACACGCTGACCCGTATTCCGGGAATTCTGCGCGTCGCCGTGGGGTTCTTAAAGTTTCTTGACAAGCACGGATGGCTGCCGAAAAAGATTGTGGAGCTCAGTCCCTTCCATGCGAGCCTGCTCATCACCAACCTTGCCAGCATCCGCACCAATCACATCTATCACCATGTCTATGACTTCGGCACGACCAGCGTCTCCATAGCGCTCGGTAATCAGCGGGAGGTGCCGCGCCGCACGGCGTCGGGCGAGATCGTTTTCGACCGCTGCCTGCCGGTGGGACTGGTGATGGACGAGCGCATTGCTACGGGCAGCTATTTTGCCAGAGCGTTCCATGTGTTCAAACGGTATATCAAAAACCCGGCGCTCCTCGAAGAGCCTCCGAAGGAAATCAAGATCGACGAATAGACAAAGCTGTCGAAAGCAACTTTTGACATGCTGTGCGGTCAGCCTCCCGGCTGACCGCGTTTATTATGAAAAGGAGCAGGTTTTGTGACGCCCTATTTTTCTTCGAGAGACCCCGCCTACCGTGCGCCCGTCGGCGCGGTCGCGGCGGGCACTTCGGTGCATTTCCGCCTGCGGCTGCCGCGGCGGCACGGCGTGCGGGCGGCGTTTTTGCTTGTTTTTGCCGCCAACATGCCCGCAAAACGGGACGGCATGTTCTGGGCGGGACAGCCGGACAATGACACCGAGTGGTGGGAATGTGATTTTGCGCCCGCCGCCGCGGGGATCTATCGCTATGGCTTTGAGCTGACGCGCGACGACGGCACGGCTTTTTTGGTCGCGCTGCCGGACGGCACGGCGAATGTATGGCGCAAGCCGGGTGCGCTTTGGCAGCTCACCTGCTTTGAAAAGGACTTCAAAACGCCCGACTGGGCAGCGGGCGGCATCATGTATCAGATCTTTCCCGACCGCTTTTTTTGCTCCGGTAAGCCGAAGACGGCTGTGCCCGCCGACCGCGTGCTGCGGGACGACTGGGGCGGACAGCCGATGTGGCAGCCGGATGCCGCGGGCAAGGTGCGCAACAACGACTATTTCGGCGGCGACCTCGACGGGATCACGGAAAAGCTCGACTATCTGCAGTCCCTCGGCGTCACCTGCCTGTATCTCAATCCCATTTTCGAGGCACATTCCAATCACCGCTATGACACCGCCGACTATGAACACCTCGACCCGCTGCTCGGCGACGAGACGGCGTTTGCGACGCTCATGCAAAAGGCAAAGGCGCGCGGGATGCGGGTGCTGCTCGACGGCGTGTTCAGTCACACGGGCGCGGACAGCAAATATTTCAACCGTGAGGGACGCTACGGCGACGGCGGGGCATACCGCGATGTCGCCTCGCCCTATTATCCGTGGTATCATTTTGACCGTTGGCCGGATCAGTATGCCAGCTGGTGGGGGTTTGACACCCTGCCGGAGCTGGATGAGCTGGTGCCCTCGTTTATGGCCTACATCACGGGGGAGAACGGCATCGTGCGGCAGCGGATCGAGCAGGGCGCCGGCGGATGGCGGCTGGATGTGGCGGACGAGCTGCCGGACGGCTTTTTGTATGCGCTGCGGCGCGCCCTCAAGGCGGCAGACCCCGACGCACTGCTGCTCGGCGAGGTTTGGGAGGACGCGAGCTGCAAGGAAAGCTATGGACATTTGCGGCCGTATCTGCTCGGCAGACAGCTGGACAGCGTGATGAACTATCCGTTCCGTGACGCGATTTTTCGCTATATGAACGGCGGAAGCGCGACGGATTTTGCGAACAGTGTCGAACAGATCGCGGAAAACTATCCGCCGCAGGTGCTGCGCCTGCTCATGAACCACATCGGCACGCACGACACCGAACGCGCCCTCACCGTCCTGGCGGGCGAGCCGTCTGCGGGCAGAGGGCGGCACTGGCAGGCGGAGCAACGCCTGTCTGCCGCTGAAAGAGAAAAAGGTGTGCGCCGCCTGCGGCTGGCGACCCTTTTGCAGTTCTGCCTGCCCGGCGTGCCGTGCATCTATTACGGCGACGAGGCGGGCATGGAGGGCTACCGCGACCCCTTCAACCGCGGCTGCTATCCGTGGGGCAGTGAGGACACGGCGCTCATCGCATGGTATAAAGCCCTCGGCGCTGTGCGCCGCGGCTGCTCCGCCCTCAAGGAGGGGCGCTTTGCCGCCGTGCGCGGCAACGAGGACATCGCGTGCTTCGTCCGCGCCGACGAAAGCGAAACGCTGCTTTGCGCCGTCAACCGCGCCTGGCAGCCCGCAGGACTGGCGCTGCCCGCACCGTTTGAAAACGCCGCTCCCGTCATCGGCGACGGCAGGATTGAAAACGGCGTTTTGTCCCTCCCCGCCGAGTCCGGCGGCATCTTTATCTTGAAATAGGGAGAGCCGCCATGAAACAGACCCCTGTCCGTTTGGATGATGACGCCATCTGTCCGAACAGTAACACTGTCCTCATAGACGAAAAGGGTATCCCGCTTGCGGCAGCCGCAAAAGCAGATCGAAAAATACGGCATCAGCACATAGGCTATGTCCTGATTCCGTTTTTTGTGTGATACATTTTATGGATCGGCGCCTGACACAGCTCCTGTGGAGTTTTCGGTTCTCGAAAGCCGCCCAAAAGCCGCAGGAGCAAGGAAGGTGTCCCCGACGGCGCACACGCAAGGCAACGGTTTTCCGTGTGCGCACATCGCTTGTCTCTGCCGTGCCTTGCCGCCGAGCGGGCGCCTGACACGGCGCCCCGGGCGTTTTCGGTTCTCGAAAGCCGCCCAAAAGCCGCAGGAGCAAGGAAGGTGTCCCCG
>ERZ1673744.2182-NODE-2182-length-15286-cov-3.557613_pt1 | contig 15286 bp, 17 predicted proteins | sample MGYA00580207_ERZ1673744 | MGnify/ENA primary metagenome ERZ1673744 (study PRJEB41218, sample SAMN15661751) | gut metagenome | host: Homo sapiens | place: Canada: London | collected 2015-08-20/2019-03-30 | study: EMG produced TPA metagenomics assembly of... | reverse complement strand
GACATCATTTGGGTCACGCATGCCGTCCCGCCGCAGTATCTCGAATTGGCGGCCCGTGAGTCTGAATAGCAACATATAAGCACCGCAGCCGCGGGGCTTATTTTTTTGCACTTATGCGTTACGGGAGCGCCATTGCTGTGGGGTTAGTCCATAGGCGGCTTTGAAACAGCGGTCGAAATAGGCGTCTGAGGAAAAGCCGCAATGCAGCGCAATCTGTAAGATGCCGATTTCCTGCTCTTCCAGCAGCTTTTTTGCGTTTTCCAGTCGCAGTTCACGAAGGTACTCCCGTACGGTTTTCCCGGTTTTCTTTGCAAACAAATGTCCCAGATACTTTTCGTGATAGAAAAAGACTGCCGCCAGCGTTTTCACAGAGATGTTGCGATTCCAGTGATTTTGGAGATATTCTAAAATTTCGGCGATGCGCCAATCGTCGGTGGGCGTCTCAACCTTGCTGTCGGCAGATAAAACTGTTTGAATATATGCAGCAAGAAGTGAGGCAATATGAAAATAGCGCGCCTGATCCGGACATGGACAGGCGGTCTGCAGGTATTTGCGCAATGTGGCGCTGTCACTGTGAAGAATTGCTGCGGTTTGCTCCAGCTTTTGCATAGCCAACGTCTTGTTAGGGCAAAGGTTGCCGACATAAATAATACAGATCGGCTCATTTTCAAAAATCACCGGATATACCACTTCGTAAAGTCCAAAGCTGCAGTAACCGGAAAACGGCTTGCGAGAGTGGATGGCTTTACGATTACAGCAGTTTTTGCATCGAATACAGCGATTATACCCTGTTGGTTGCTTTTTTGCTGTGTCACAAAAGGGAATCGAGTGGATTTTCTTTTCGAACGGCAATGATAAAAGCGGATGGCACATTTTGTTACTAAGAGTGGTGACACTAATGCTGAATGCGCTGCCCTCGCACAGTGCGTCTATCATATTTTCGAGAGTTTCTGTCGGCAATAGGATCACCTTGCCTTTCAAAAAAGAATTTTTCGATAAAAAGTATACACAGGATCTTTCTTTTGTGCAAGATAGAATTTCGTAATTGATAGTTTTTTTCGCTTTTCTTATGTTACACTGAGAATATCAAAAAAACGAGGTGAGCAGATGAAAAGATATGATGTGGTGGTTGCAGGCGGCGGTTTTGCCGGATTCTGTGCAGCTGTAAGTGCGGCACAAGGCGGTAGTCGTGTGCTGCTGATTGAAAAAGGAAATTGTCTGGGCGGCGCTGCATGCGCGGGACTGGTTTTTCCGTTTATGCCGTATTTTACAATAAACCCAGAAAACGGGAAACGGGAGTATCTGGTTGAGGGGCTTTTCGGGAAGATTATTGAAGAAATGAGAAAGCTGTATCCGAAAACAGACGATAGCCACTTTCATGAGGAATATTTGAAATTGGTGCTCAATCGTATGGCATTGCAGGCTGGCGTGGAATTGCTGTTTCATGCAACGGTCATGGGCGTGCAAAGAGAAGGGAAAGTGCTCAAAAGCGTTTCTGTAGCCGGACCGGGCGGCATAACGGTGTATGCGGCGGATATTTTTGTGGATTGCACCGGAAACGGTGATGTTGCCGCTCTGTCGGGCTGCTCGTTTTGTTTGGGACGCACGCAGGATCACCTTTGCCAGCCGATGACGCTTTGTTTTCGCGTCGGCGGTGTGGATGTTTCGCAGTTTTACCGCGAAAAAGACGGGTTGACAGATCTTTATAAACAGTGGCAGAAGGAGGGAAAAATACAGAACTGTCGGGAAGATATCTTGGTCTTCACCTATGTTGTCGATCGTGTTCTGCATTTTAATTCTACCCGTATCGTCAAATTGGATCCGACGGACACGGGGGCAATCACAAAAGCAGAAATTTTGTCCAGAGAACAGGTATTTGAACTGTTTTTCTTTCTGAAGGAAAATGCAAAATCCTTCGAGAATGCGGAAATACTCAGCACGGCATCCGAAATCGGTGTGCGGGAAAGCCGCATGGTCACTTGTGAATATCTTTTGACACAGGAAGACCTTATAGGCTGCACGAAATTTGAGGACGCAATTTGCTGCGGCAACTATGACATTGACATACACAATCCGGAGGGCAGCGGCACCAGTCATTACTATTTTGCGCCCGGCACCTATTACACAGTTCCGTATCGCAGTCTTTGTGCCAAAGATGTCGATAATCTGCTGGTTGCAGGGAGATGTATCGGTGCCACACACGAGGCGCAGGCATCGGTGCGTATCATGCCGATCTGTGCCGCTCTCGGACAGGCAGCGGGAACAGCGGCAGCTCTGGCGCTCGAAATGCACACATCCATCAAGGCAGTGGACATACAGGCGTTACAGGGGCGCCTGCGCGCTGCAGGGGCTCGCACCGCTTGACAGAAAACGATAGCTTCTGTATTATGTTTACGGAACTTTCATTTCCGTCAGGAGGTTATTCATGAAATTTGAAAAAACCATTACACTGAAAAACGGAGTACCCTGCACTATCCGTAACGGCGAGAGCGCAGATGGTGCTGAATTGCTTTTCGTATTTCAAACGACGCACGCAGAAACGGATCATCTGATGACCTATCCGGATGAGAACACCTTTGACGCGGCGTCCGAGGCAGCATTTTTGCAGGAGAAAACGGACAGTGACCGCGAAATTGAGCTTTTGGCGGTCGTGGACGGTAGGGTCGTCGGTTCGGCAGGCTTTGAGGCGGTCGGGACAAAGGACAAATTGCGTCACCGCGCCGATTTCGGCATCGCGATTTTGAAGGATTATTGGGGTCTTGGCATCGGTCGCGCTTTGACGCAGTGCTGTATCGACTGCGCAAGGGCGGCGGGCTATCGCCAGCTGGAGCTGACGGTGGTCGCCGATAACACGGCGGCAGTCGCTTTATACCGCAGCCTCGGCTTTGTCGAATACGGCTTAAATCCGATGGGCTTTTTAGCGCGCGACGGACGGTATCAGGCGCTCTCTTATATGCGTTTGGCACTGTAAAAAATATAAAAATGACCGAAAAAACTCTCTGCATTGGCAGAGAGTTTTTGCCTATTGTCGCCGGATGACGCTTTTGTCGATGGCATACATATCGCCGTCGTCGGTGGAGCGCATCCAATGCTTTTCCGCGTACTGCTTGCGGTATTTTCCGGTCGGACATCCCTGTATGGCGCTGAACTGCCGCACGAAGTGGGAAAGGCTGTTATATCCCAAGCGCAAGGCGCAGGAAGCAATCGGCTCATTGCTGAAGGTCAGTGCCGGCTGGGCGGAATACACCCGCGCGGCATCAGATCCTCCATCGGCGACTTTCCGTACAGCGTATGGATACCTTCGTTGAACAAATCATCAAAAAGAAAAAGACCCCAACGGATATTCTCATCATGGTCGCAACAGCGCTGGCAGCACTGCTTGTGTCGGCAGCGATTATCAAATATGTTTCCATCCTGTTGCCGATGACGGTTTTGATCATTTGGGGCGCATATTGGCTCATCACCTCCCGCAACCGTGAGTTTGAATACAGCATCACCAACGGCGAGATGGACATTGACTGCATCATTGCCAAGCGTCGTCGCAAGCGGGTGTGCTCGGTCTCCTGCGGCAAGGTGGAGGCGTATGGGCCGTATGTTCCCGCCAAATTCGTCGGTCGGCGTTCTGCTGGTGACGGGGCTTGTCCTCTTGTTCTTATTCCTTAAGAAGAAGAAAGCACGGGCAGCTGCCGCAATGGTTGACGGAATGGTGCCTGCGGACGATTTTCCGAAGCAGGAATAAACTGAATACGAACCGTTGATCTGTCGTGCACCTCCGAAAGGGAAATCCTTTCGGAGGTGCCGTTTTTTTACCTTGTGGGTCAAGGTCGGGAAAACATCTTGTAAAATGCGGGTAAACCGTATTGACGGCATACTTCGGTATGTGGTATGGTGAAGAAAATCCGAGGGGAGATGTTATCTTTGGAGTATAAGCGCATTTTGACGGTGCAGGATATTTCCTGCGTCGGCCAGTGCTCGCTGACGGTGGCACTGCCGATCCTTTCCGCTTGCGGTGTGGAGACGGCGGTGCTGCCGTCTGCTGTTTTGTCCACCCACACCGGCGGTTTTACGGGATATACCTTCCGCGATCTGACGGAGGATATGCCCGCCATCGCGGCGCATTGGAAAAAGGAGAACCTTTCCTTCGACGCGGTGTATACGGGCTATCTCGGCAACGCCGGTCAAATCGCGTATGTCAAGGACATTTTCACCTCGCTGCTGACGGAAAACGGCAAGCGCATCGTCGATCCCGCCATGGCAGACAACGGCAAACTGTACCCCGGATTTGACGGCGCTTTTGTGCAGTCGATGAAGGAACTGGCGTTTTGCGCGGACATTTTGCTGCCCAATCTTACCGAGGCGGCGCTTTTGACCGATATGCCGTATAAAGAGCAGTATGACGAAGGCTATATCGACGACCTTCTGACGGCGCTGACAAAAAACGGCGCAAAGACCGTACTGCTCACCGGCGTCGGCTATACGCCGGACACCACGGGCGTGGTGATGCTCGAAAACGGGAAAAAGCAATACTATCGCCATGTGCGCATCCCGCAAAGCTGCCACGGGACGGGGGATGTGTTCGCATCCGCGTTCACCGGCGCATATATGGGCGGCGGAGACCTCTACACGGCGGCACAGATCGCGGCGGATTACACCGTTTCCTGCATCCGTGAGACAGTTAAAGACCCGACGCACTGGTACGGCGTGAAGTTTGAGGCGGTGCTGCCGCAGCTTATCGACCGTTTACGGGCGTCATAAAAAATTCACTTGCCCTATCCGTCGGAATATGGTACACTGGTACTAATCAAACGGAAAGGACACGCTTATGGATACCTTCGTTGAACAAATCATCAAAAAGAAAAAGACCCCAACGGATATTCTCATCATGGTCGCAACAGCGCTGGCAGCACTGCTTGTGTCGGCAGCGATTATCAAATATGTTTCCATCCTGTTGCCGATGACGGTTTTGATCATTTGGGGCGCATATTGGCTCATCACCTCCCGCAACCGTGAGTTTGAATACAGCATCACCAACGGCGAGATGGACATTGACTGCATCATTGCCAAGCGTCGTCGCAAGCGGGTGTGCTCGGTCTCCTGCGGCAAGGTGGAGGCGTATGGGCCGTATGATCCTGCCAAATTCGTCGGTCGGCGTTTTGATGCGACGATTATGGCGGCATCTGCGCCAAATGAGCAAGGCAACTACTATTTCACCTATCGCAGCAAGACGCACGGCAACACACTGGTGATCTTTCAACCGGACGAACGGGTCAGAGAGGCATTTTTTACCGCGCTGCCGCGCCTGATGCAAATTGAACTGGAGAAAAAGGAAAGGGCTGCGCAGTAAGCGCGGCCTTTTTTGCCATATATGAAGGAGGAATCGCCTTGTATATTGCCGCAAAAGAACAGGTGCGTGAGATTGAAAAACGCGCCGCGAACGCAGGACTGTCCGAAATGCGCCTGATGGAAAACGCAGGCGCTGCCGCTGCGCGCGTGCTGCACGAGGAATTGCCCGCCGCCATTCTCACCGTAATCTTATGCGGAAAAGGGAATAACGGCGGCGACGGCTTTGTGATCGCACGCAAGCTGGCGGAGGTCGGACACACCGTGACGGTGATCTTAGCGGAGGGATATCCTGCGACGCCGACGGCGAAAAACGCATTTTCTCTGCTGCCGGAGGTGCCGGTCATTTCGCTTGCGGAAGAACCCTACCGCGCAGCAGCGGCGGTATCCGAAGCGCAGCTTGTTGTGGACGCGGTATACGGTATCGGGTTTCACGGAGAGCTGCCCGCAGAGGTACAGCGGCTTTTCTCACTCGTGAAACCGCAGCAGCGACGTTATGCTGTGGATATACCGAGCGGCGTACACTGCGATGAAGAAACGGCGGCAAAGGGAGCGTTTGTCGCCGAGGAAACGCTGACATTCATCGCGCTGAAACCCGCGCTGACTGCAGCGGGACTGCGCGGGATATACGGCAATGTGCGCGTGCTGCCGATCGGGGTGGACAATGCGGACATTGCTGCCGTTTTGCGGACCGATGTCCTTTGCTCTGCCGATGTGGCGGCGTGCATCAAGCCGCGCTCCGCGGACAGCCACAAGGGCAGCTTCGGACATATGCTCGCGGTGTGCGGCAGCTACGGCATGGCGGGTGCCGCCATCCTGTCGGCGCGCGCCGCACTGCGCAGCGGTGTCGGGCTGCTGACGGTTGCGCTGCCGCGCTCTGTCTATCCGATCGTTGCGGCGGCTGTGCCGGAGGCTGTCTATTTGCCGCTGCCGGAAACGGACGCAGGAACACTCAGTGCGGCGGCGCTTTCACCGCTGCTTGCGGCACTGCATGGAAAGGACGCGCTGCTGATCGGGTGCGGACTCGGGCAAAATGCGGATGTCAAGGCGGTCGTACAGGCGCTGCTCGAAAACGCCGACTGCCCGACCGTTTTGGATGCGGACGGTCTAAATTGCTGCGCCGCGCATATAGATATGTTGAAAACAGCAAAAGCGCCGCTCATCCTGACGCCGCATCCCGGCGAAATGGCGCGTCTTTGCGGTGAGACCGCTGAGGCAGTGCAGAGGGAACGCCGCGAAACAGCAGTCAGCTTTGCAAAACGGTATGGCGTGACACTGGTGCTCAAAGGGCATCACTCGCTGGTGGCAAACGCTGATACACTTTGTGTCAACCACACCGGCAACGCCGGTATGGCGACCGGCGGCAGCGGAGATGTGCTTGCCGGCATGATCGCCGCGCTCGCCGCACAAGGGCTGTCGCCGCTTGACGCTGCACGGTGCGGGGTATACCTGCACGGCACGGCGGGAGATCGCGCCTGCGCACGCCTGTCGCAGCACGGCATGCTGCCGTCGGACATGATCGAGGAGCTGGGAGCGCTGTTTTCACAATTTGAGTGACAGAGGGATTGTGGATGCGCAAGGGGTTTTCGTTCATTATATGCTGTATATTGACGGTGCTGCTGTCCTCCTGCAGCGCCGCAAAAACCGCACCGCCGCAAACGGTGCGGTTTTTTTGTGATTTTGTCGCAACCTACGGAGATCTGCAACTGGAGGGAACGGTCGAACGGCGCAATGTCGGCACACTGACATTGTCGCTTTCCACGCCGCAATCCCTCTCTGGTATGCAGCTTTCATGGGACGGGGAAAAGACGACGGTCGCCTATCGCGGACTGACCTACACGATGCCGTCAAAGCTGCCGCAAACGGCGGCGGTGCGCCTCATTGCGGAAACACTGGACGATGCCTGCAAACGCTCCGCGGACGGCACATGGGCAAAGGACGGCGCAACATTCACGGGCGTCGTGGGGGATTATGGCTATCGCTTGCAGAGCGACGCGACCTCCGGCACGCTTTTGTCGCTCGAAGTGCCAAACGCCGCCTTCTCCGTTCGGTTTTTTAACACAAAAACAGTCTCCTGAATTGTATGGATTTGAAGAACATACGCCGGCAAATTCCGTGTAATTCTTTGAGATGCTTCAGAGGACATTTCCGTTCAAGATACAAGTAATACGGAAAGGTGGGGCAGGTCATCGAAACGAGCAGCGCTATTTTTATAACCGGGAAAAATGCGAAAGCGTAGCGGAATTGAACGAAAAACTCAAAAAAGCATCTGCACCGGAGCAACAGGAAGCCTATGCGCACATTGAACGGCAAAGCTTCTCTTGATCTCCTTCACCAAAGGCTTTCAAATACTTGATTTCTTCTATGCTGCATCTTTTTCTCTCTTTTTGGTTCATATCTATTTACAACACAGACACCGAGCCGCCGATTTTTTTCTCTCATGATTGACTTTTTTTTGCCGCTGTGCTACAATATGAAGAGAACTTATTAGGGGAGGTCACAGATATGAAGCACATCAACACCATCGAGACCCGCAATCTCTGCGAAAGCGCAAAGAACGGCGGTTGCGGTGAATGCCAAACTTCCTGCCAGTCTGCTTGCAAGACCAGCTGCGGTATTGCCAACCAGGCGTGCGAGAACAAGGACCGCAAATAATCAGTAGTAGAATGCTACGATGCCGCCCGCGGCTGTGGGCGGCATTTTTAATGAGGTGTCAGGATGATCCATCAATATAAAATGGGCGGCTATAACATCGTGCTCGATGTCTGCTCCGGCGCGATCCACACGGTGGACGAGCTGGCGTATGATCTTATCGCCCGCTTTGAGACCGAGGAAAGGGACGCGCTCGTCTCCTCCCTTGCGGCGGCATACGGCGACAAGGGTGTGACGAAAGAGGATGTCCGCGAATGTTATGAGCAGATAGCGGCACTCAAAGCGGACGGAAAGCTGTTTGCGCCCGATACCTTTGCGCCCATGGCGGGGGCGCTCAAGGAAAAGACCTCCGGCGTCATCAAGGCGCTGTGCTTACATATCGCGCATACCTGCAATCTGCGCTGTGCCTACTGCTTTGCCGGACAGGGGAAATACCACGGCGAGCAGGCGCTCATGAGCTATGAGGTGGGCAAGCGCGCACTGGACTTCCTGATGGAAAACTCCGGCACGCGCCACAATCTGGAGGTGGACTTCTTCGGCGGCGAGCCGCTCATGAACTTTGATGTGGTGAAACGGCTTGTGGCATATGCCCGCAGCGTCGAAGAGGAGCGCGGCAAGCATTTTCGCTTTACCCTCACCACCAACGGCATGCTCATCGACGACGATGTGATCGATTTTTCCAACCGTGAAATGAGCAATGTCGTTCTGAGCCTGGACGGACGGCGGGAAATTCACGACCGCTACCGTGTGGATCAGGCGGGGAACGGCAGCTTTGACCGCATCGTTCCGAAGTTTCAGAAGCTTGTGAAGGCGCGCGGCGACAAGAGCTATTATATGCGCGGCACCTTCACACATGCCAACCCCGATTTCTTAGAGGACATCGAGGAAATGCTCTCGCTCGGCTTTACGGAGCTGAGCATGGAGCCTGTCGTCGCCGCGCCGGACGATCCCGCAGCGCTGACCGAGGCGGATAAGCCGATCGTCATGGAACAGTATGAAAAGCTGGCGCAGCTGATGCGCCGCCGCGATAAGGAAGGAAAACCCTTCACCTTCTACCACTATATGATCGATCTGAAGGGCGGCCCCTGCATTTATAAACGCATTTCCGGCTGCGGCTCCGGCACGGAATATATGGCGGTGACGCCGCAGGGCGACCTGTATCCCTGCCACCAGTTTGTCGGCGAGGAAAAATTCAAGCTCGGCGACATCTGGCGCGGCGTGGACAACACGGCGGTGCAGGAGGATTTTGCCGCCTGCAATGTCTATGCAAGGGAAGAATGCCGTGACTGTTGGGCGCGGCTCTATTGCTCCGGTGGCTGCGCTGCCAACGCCTATCACGCGACCGGTTCGGTGCGCGGGGTATATGCCTATGGCTGCGATCTGTTCCGCAAACGACTGGAATGTGCGCTGTATGTGGCGATCGCCCGCGCGCTTGAGGACACATGATGGGCGCGCCGATCTGTGATTTCGTGCGGCGCTATGCCGCCGAAAACCCCACCCGTCTGCACATGCCGGGGCATAAGGGCAAGGGCTGCCTTGGGGTGGAAGCACTGGACATCACGGAGATCGACGGCGCGGACGATCTGTTTGCGCCGCGCGGCATCATCGCCGAAAGCGAGGAAAACGCCGCGCGCCTTTTCGGCGCACGCACGCTTTATTCTGCGGGCGGCTCAACCTTGTGCATCCAGGCGATGCTGTATCTTACCGCACTTTCGGCGGCGGAAAGCGGGAAAACGCCGTGCATCCTTGCGGGCAGAAACGCCCACAAGGCGTTTGTGCACGCTGCCGCGCTGCTGCATATCGCAGTGCGTTGGATCTATCCCGACGAAACGCAGCCGTATTACAGTGGGAAGATCGCGGCGGCGGATGTGGCGGCGCTTTGTGACGCGGCGCTGCCGACGGCGGTGTATATCACCACACCCGACTATCTCGGCAACACGGTGGATGTGGCGGCGATCGCCGCAGTGTGTCACGCGCGCGGCGTGCCGCTTTTGGTGGACAACGCCCATGGGGCATATCTGCGCTTTCTGCCGCACTCCCGCCACCCGTTGGATCTGGGGGCGGACATGTGCTGCGACTCGGCGCACAAGACGCTGCCGGTGCTCACCGGCGGCGCCTATCTGCACATTGCGGATGCCGCGCCGACGGTGTTTCACGAGCGGGTGATTGAGGCGATGGCGCTTTTCGGCTCGAGCAGCCCGTCCTATCTCATTCTGCAATCGCTCGACGCAGCGAACGACCGTCTGCCGGATTTTGCGGCGGCGCTCGCAAAGTTCCTTCCGCGGGCGGCGGCACTGCGGGAAAAGCTCGCTGCGGCGGGGTTTGAAACGGTCGGCGACGAGCCGCTGAAGCTGACGGTCAATGCACGCTCGCGCGGCTACAGTGGTGAAAGCCTTGCCGCCGTTTTGCGGGAAAACCGTGTTTTCCCCGAATTTTATGATGCAGATTTTTTGGTGCTGATGCTGTCGCCGTTTGACAAAGAGGTACTTGCAAAGATCGAAGCGCTACTTTGTTCGCTCCCGCAGGGGACGGAAACGGCAGCACTGCGCCCGCCGCTGTCACACCCGACGGCGGTGATGCAGCCGTATGAGGCGCTGTTTTTGCCGACCGAAACACTGCCGCTCGACGCCTGCCTTGACCGCGTTTGCGGCATGGCGGTGATCGCCTGTCCGCCCGCCGTGCCGCCGGTCATGTGCGGGGAGCGCATGGATGCGGCAGTGCTTGCACAGCTGCGGTATTACGGCGTCGAACGCTGTACAGTGATACGATGATTGAAAAACCGCCGTGCGATCCAAAAGAATCGCACGGCGGTTTTGTTATGCGTTTTTTTGCTTTCGCATCCTGCGCCGCAGGATGCAGTAGTCAATCGTCAGGGCGAAGAAGGTCGCCGCCCATGTGACGGGGAAGCAGAGAAACATGGTCTCGGGCGTGCGGTATGCCGCAAAGACCGTGTAGATCCACAGAATACGCAGACCGCAGGCACCGGCAAGCGAAATGACCGCCGGAGCGACGGCGCTGCCGAGACCCCGCAGCGCTCCGCTCATGACATCCATCGCCGCCAGGAAGAAATAGGGCAGGCAGATGTATTTCAAACGAATCATGCCGTAGGCGATGGCTTCCTCCCGTCCGGGGATATACAAATTGAGGAGCGGTCTGCCGAAAAGGTAAATCACCGTACCGGAAACGATCGCCGTCAGTGCTGCCATTCCCAGGCACAAAAGCACACTGCGGCGCACGCGCGCTTCCTTGCCTGCGCCGTGGTTCTGCGCGACAAAGGAAATGGCGGTGTAGGAGAAGGCATCATGCAGGGAGTAGGAGATGGTGTCAATGTTGCCGGCGGCGGTGTTGCCCGTGACCATGGCCTCGCCGAAGGAATTGACCGCCGATTGCACCACCATGGCGGAAAGCGAGAACACCGCGCTCTGCACGCCGGACGGAACGCCGAGACGAATGATCTTCCAAAGAATGTCCCACCGCGGACGCAGGTGTTTTTGCCGCAGCCGCAGATGCATTTCGTCCTTGCGGCGGCAGAGATACAGCACCATCAGCACCGCCGAGAGGTATTGCGACAGCACCGTTGCCGTCGCCGCTCCCGCCACATCCATGTGCAGGCCGCCGACAAAGAGGACGGTCATGAGAATTTTGAAAGCGCCGGAGAAGATCAGCACGAACAGCGGCAGGCGCGTTTCGCCTTTTGCACGCAAAAGTGCGGCGAGGAAATTATACAATAGGTTTGCGGGCGCACCGAGATAATATAGCCGGATATAGAGCACGGCGGGTTGCATCGTTTCCGTCGGCGTGTGCATGGCGGTCAAAAGCAGCGGTGAAAACAGGATGCCGAGCGTTCCCGCTACCGCACCGCAAATAACGCCCAGCACCGCTGTGGTCTGTACAGTGTTCCGCACGGTGTCGGCATCCTTTGCGCCGATCGCCGCAGCGGCGGTGACGGTGACGCCGACTGAAAGTCCCATGAACACATTGACGATCAGATTGATGATGGTCGCGGTCGCGCCGACGGCGCTGACCGATGCCTCGCCGCCGAGATTGCCGAGGATGACGACATCGGCGGTGCTGTACAACAGCTGCAGAAGGCCGGTGAGCATGACCGGCACGGTGAACCGCAGGATCTTTTTGGCGAGCGGTCCCTCGCACATATTGACGGGTTTCATAAATATCCCTCATTCCCGAGACAGTATACGGGATGTGCAATAAAGATGCAATCCACAAATCAAACGATTTCATTACACTTTTCGAACATTTTCCCTTGACTTTCCGCCGGTCTGTGCTACAATCACAGCGGAGGGGTGGCCATGGACTGTACCTATACGGATTTTACACAGCTGTATACGACGCCTTTCTCGCTCACCTCGCTGTTCGCGGTGCGACAGAAGTGGCAGAACGGCGCGCTTTTCCGCCGCGATTCCCCGCGCAAAAGCACGGGGCTGATCTATCTCCATCGCTGCAACGGTCAGTATACCGCTGCCGACGGCACTACCTTTGACGCGCAGCCGGGCAGCGTCGTCTGTCTGCCTGCGGGCAGCTGCTACAGCGTGTATAACCACGATTGCGCCGAGGAGCAGGACGACGCCTTTTTGGTGGAATTTAATCTGCACAACGCCGGCAAGCTGTTGACCTTTTCGGATGCGCCGTTTTTGCTGGACGGCAGCTATGTGCATCGCGTTGCCGCACTGCTGTGCGAGGCGACGAACGCCTTTGAAGCGGCGGTGCGCTCGCCGGTCGCCGTGTATGCCGCAGTATACACGATCCTGTCGGTTCTCGGCAAGGCGGCACATGGTGAGGAAAATCGACGGTTTCGGGGGATCTTGCCCGCGGTGCGGCGGCTCGAACAGAATGACGGCGGCTCGGTGGAGGAGCTTGCGGCGGCGTGCGGCATGAGCAGCGGTGGGTTTCGGCGGCTCTTTCGGGAATATCTCGGGAAAAGCCCGGTGGAATACCGCACGGAGCTGCGCCTCGCCCGCGCACAGGATATGCTTGAAAACAGCGATGCGACGCTGGAATATATCGCGGAAACGCTCGGCTATGAAAGCGCGGCCTATTTTTGCCGCGTTTTCAAGAAAAACTGTCACATGACGCCGACCGCTTATCGAATCATGCGCCGCGCCTAGACGGATTTTTTTGAAAATTCATAATCTGTACACCTATTTTTCGCGAAAGGGCAGTATACTGTAAGGCAAGAACAGGACAGGGGATGAGGGCTTTGCAGGAGCAACAGAAGCAGTGCGTGATGGTGTGTATCACCGACCAGCCCGCTTGCAACGATCTGATCGCCGCCGCTGCTGCGATCGCAGCGAAAAGAGAATTGCCGCTGGTGGCGGTGACGGTGCTGCCGACGGGACTGGTTTCCGAATACACCGCAGATCGGCTGCAAACACTGTACAATATCGCCGGCAGACACGGCGCGCAGCTTTTGGTGCTGTTCAATGACGCGCCCGCGCTGACGGTGGCGGTAACGGCACGGCAGCAGGAGGCGGTGCATCTGGTGGTCGGCTCACCCGGACCGGGCAGCAACCGTTTCATCGAAATGATCAAAGGCATCCTGCCGGAGGTGCCGCTGACGGTGGTGGACAAGGGCACACAGACGGACATCACTTTTCCGTCGTTTTCGAAAGTAAAAAATGTGTAAAAGCTATTGCTTTTCTGCATGCTTTCATGTATAATGGTGCATATGATAAGGGAGGGGAGAGTATGGCAATGTCCGATCAAGTGATTCACAATTTCGATTTCAACAAGCTCATCGAATTTGCTGCGACGGCGAAGGGTGATGTGTATCTGAAAACGCCGGAGGGCGACATTCTGAACCTCAAAAGCCGTCTGACGCAGCTTTTGGCACTTTCAAACGCAGTGGACTGGGGCAATGTGGGCGAGGCAACCGTCACCTGCTCCGATCCCGATGACGAGTCGCGTCTGTTCCGCTTGAATTTGTACGGCAACGACAATCAGTAAGGCAAGAGGGCTTCTCCGAAAGGCGAAGCCTTTTTTCATGCATATATTCAGGAGTAGATATGAAAACGATTGCACGCATCCGATCCGATTTTCCCGAAAAGTTCGGCATCCCGCGGCAGAGCGGCCTTGCGGACATGCTGACGGCAACGGTCGTTTTTGAACCGGCATACCGCAATCCCGACGCCCTGCGCGGGATCGAGGCGTTTTCGCACCTGTGGCTTTTGTGGAATTTTTCCGAGACAGAGCGGGAAAAATGGTCGCCGACCGTGCGCCCGCCGCGCCTCGGCGGCAACACGCGCGTCGGCGTGTTTGCAACGCGCTCGCCCTTTCGCCCTAACCCGATCGGGCTGTCCTCCGTGCGGCTGCTCCGGGTGCAGCTGCACACACCGGACGGGCCGCAGCTTTCGATCGGCGGCGCCGATCTCATGGATGGCACGCCGATCTATGACATCAAGCCCTATCTGCCCTTCACGGACTGCCATCCCGACGCTGTCGGCGGTTTTGCGGATGCGGTGCGGGAAAAATGTCTCAGAGTGAAACTGCCGGACTCTCTCCCTGCACATTTCACCGAAAAAACGGGGGAGGCACTTTGCGCGATCCTGGCGCAGGATCCCCGCCCATCCTATCAGGACGATCCGCTGAGAGTCTATCGTTTTACATACGGCGGCTGGAATGTCGCATTTCGCGTTGCAAACGGCGAGGCGATCGTGACGGAAATTTTACCGCATATGTGACAGGGAATGATTTTGCAAGTTTTGACTCTTCTCGTTTCATTTTTTGAATTTTTCTATTGACATTTGCCATATTATGTAGTATAGTGTCCCTGTTAAATTTTTTGCATCTGCGAAAGGGGTATGGCGTGCGCAAGGCGTACACGCTGGCGGAGCTCGGCAACGCCTATGACCTCGGCCTTGCCAGCAGCTTCAAAACGGCGTTTGAAAAGCTGGGCGGCACGGTGATCGCCAACAACTTCCCCGTCAACCGGGCGGATTTCACTTCCTATATCAACAATGTACCGGCGATGCGGATCGCTCTATCGCTTATATCAAGGCTGCGGACACCGCAACCGGCGCCTGTACCTTTGTGAAGGAACAGGGCGCGGAATAAAGCAAACCGGATTTTTCCGCAAGGTCGGATGCTGTATCTGGCATCCGACCTTGCGGTATTTGCCAAAGACGGAAAATCTGTCTTTGGCTTTCGGAGCTTTCGGAGGAGTCTCATGGAATATTTATTGGCTGGCATTTCCGTGGGTGGTCAGTATGCGCTGATTGCGATCGGCTATACGATGGTTTACGGCATTGCCAAAATGCTGAACTTCGCCCATGGCGAC
>ERZ1673744.2181-NODE-2181-length-15301-cov-11.054178_pt1 | contig 15301 bp, 8 predicted proteins | sample MGYA00580207_ERZ1673744 | MGnify/ENA primary metagenome ERZ1673744 (study PRJEB41218, sample SAMN15661751) | gut metagenome | host: Homo sapiens | place: Canada: London | collected 2015-08-20/2019-03-30 | study: EMG produced TPA metagenomics assembly of... | reverse complement strand
GGGAACGGGATTAAAAAGCTGTAATGATTCGATTTATCGGGTCGTTACAACTTTCATATAGGAGAATAGGTAACGAGAAGGTAACGGTTTATTTTCAGCTTTTTGCGCTCAAATACCGCATTTCAAATAACTAATTGCAAGATACGAAAAAAATACGGATTTGACAAATTTGCTAAAAAGGGCGGCATTCTAACCCATGGAGCCCATTGTCATGGCAACGTACAATTGTCGGGTTCTTTCGTCCGAGGACAAATTGAAGTTATTCAGCATCAAAAAACATGATCGAACATGGCACTGTAAAGTCCGTCGACTCTCTCCCATCGGCTACTCCTGCAAATAGACACACCAGCGGTATCATAATCTACCCCGCCCTGAGCAGAAAAAGGAGCTTTGCAAAATAGAGGGAAAATTTATTCATTATAAAAAGAGTGCGAAAAAATGTGCCATATGACGCTCTCAAACATACCTATTTGTTGGTAAAAATAGTCCATTCGGGCAGTTATTAAAAAAAATTCATTATATTGGCATCGCGAAAATCGCAAAATTCTTGCCCCTCCGGAGTCTGCATACAATCCGTTCTATTGCTAAGATTTTGCATCCGGAAGATTTAAGAATCATTTATTAACCCAAAACATTCTGCTTATGAAGGTTTTTTTCGCCAAATTAAGTGTGTTAACGAGTATGCTGCTGCTTTACGGTGCCACCTCCGTGTGGGCGCAGGGCAAAGGTAAGATCTCGTTCAGCGGCACGGTCCAAGCCTCGGAAACTGAGGGGGGGGGAAATTCTAAGATCACTCCGCTGGCCTACGCCGTTGTCTCCCTGCCCGAAATCGGCGTAGCAACGACCACCGACGTCAAAGGCCGGTTCGAAATCCAACTCTCCAATCCGGGGAAATACAAGGTCGAGATCAGCTCCCTGGGTTACGAGCCGCTGTCTCAGACCATCCAGCTTCCCGCACGGGACTCGCTCAAATTCACCCTAAAGGCCACCTCGTTCTATCTGGAAAACATCGTGGTGTCGGCCGAGTCGAAAAAGACCGGTGCGGCAACCGCTTCGAAGATTTCCAAATCGGCCATGGAGCACATTCAGGCCACATCGCTGGCCGACATCATGTCGCTCCTTCCGGGCGCCAGCACACGCACGGCCGAAGAGATCGCCCTCAAGAAAGTCAGCACATTCTCCGTCCGCAACGGCCAGAGCTTCGGCACGGCCATCATCATGGACGGCGCTCCCCTTTCGAACAACGCCAACATGCAGACCCTGTCGCTGGCGTTGGGAGCCGGCGCAGGGCCCAGCATATCGACCCCCAACTCGGGCGTCGACATGCGAACCATCACCACCAACAACATCGAATCGGTAGAGGTGATCCGGGGTATTGCCTCGGCCCAGTACGGCGACATCGCTTCGGGCGCCGTCATCGTCAACAGCAAGGCGGGACGCACGCCGCTGTCGATCCAGCTGGATGTCAATCCCAATGTCTACATGGCTTCCGTATCGCACGGCGTGGGCCTCGGCCGTAAAGCCGGCGTGCTCAACTACGGCGTAGACTACACCTTCGCCCAATACGATCCGACCGAAGGATACGACACCTACAACCGTGTGACGGGACGCGTAAGCTACTCGAACACCGTCGGCAAATGGTCCACCAACACCTCGTTCAACCTGTTCTACACCAAGGACAAGGCCGAACCGAATCCCGACGACGCGAGGGATCTGGACCTGATGACCCAGCGCGACCTGGGCCTGCGCTTCAACACCAACGGGTCGTTCAATTTCAACAAGAACTGGCTCAAAAACCTCAAATACACCGTCTCGGCGAACTATACGAACAAAAAAACGTACCGGGAGGAGTTCGCCACCAACTCCGACTGGACCTACTCCACCTCGAAAACCGACGGAGCCATTCTTTCGAGCATGCCCGGACAGGATATTTACCTGGCCGACGGTACGAAAATCACGAACATCCCCGATGCCGACAAGAACGGCAAAGCCTGGCGCCTGCCGTCGGACTATACGGCCATATACAACCTGTACGGCAAGGAGCTCAACACCTTCGCGCAGCTGTCGGCCAATTTCGCCGGCGACCTGGGACGCACTCACCACCGGCTGATCATCGGCGGCGAGTACCGCGCCACGGGCAACCTGGGCGAAGGCAAGGTCTTCGATCCGGAGACTCCGCCGCGCCGCTCGGTCAACACCAACTTCACCACCCAGCGCGAACGCGCTTTCAGCGACGTGCCGTTCATGCACCAGTTCAGCCTCTTCGCCGAGGAGTATTTCTCGATGGACATCCTGCGCCGCAAGCTGGAAATCGTCGCCGGCGTCCGCTATGACCATATTTACAACATGGACGGAGGCGTCGCACCCCGTATCAACGCCTCCTACGACCTGATTCCCGAGAAACTGAGCGTCCGCGGCGGCTACGGCATCACGTACAAAGCCCCCTCGCTGGGTTATCTCTATCCCGACAACGCTTATTTCGACATCCTGAACTTCGACAACACCACGGCGAGCGGCTTCAGCGACGCCCAGAAATTCCAGATCGCCACGACGCACGTCTATTCGGCGGAGAATCCGGATCTCGAACTGGCGAAAACCACCAAATGGGAGGTCGGCGTCGATTTCAAGATCGGGCAGGTGCGCGGTTCAGTCACCTATTACGAGGACAAGACCCGCAACGGCTACATGACCAGCGCAACGTTCGACACCTTCAAATGCGTGGACTACAATCAGTATTCGGCGGCCAAACCGGCCAATGAGACCGATATGCCCGAGTTGTCGCTCAAGTCGTCAGACAAAATCCTGCTCCAGTATTCGATCCCGACCAACTACTTTGCCTATAACAGCCGGGGCGTCGAGTTCGACATCGATTTCGGACGTATCAACTCCATCCGCACCTCGTTCGGACTGAACGGAAGCTGGACGCAGTACAAATCGTGGAAGAACTACTACACGTTCACGAACCATACGACAGGCAGCAGCGTAGCCGGTTCCTATCCCCACATGGGCGTCTTCGAACCGGGCAACAAGGCGGAGCATTCGTCGTCAACGACGACCAACCTGCGTATCACGCACAACATTCCGCGAATCGGTTTCGTCGTCACGCTGACAGCCAGCGTCAAATGGAAGGAGCGTGAGTACACCACCTACGGCAACGACTCGATCCCTGTGAAATACATCTCGCGCCTGGACGGTCAGGTGTATGATTTCGACGCTTCGCGCATCGGGGAAGAGGAGTTCCAGGCCCTCGACATGCGCGGGCGCCTCGACGCACGCCGGCTGATTCCCGAAGGTTCGATGCCCCCGATACTCTGTATCAACATCAATCTGACCAAGGAAATCCGCAATTTCATGCGCATTTCGTTCTTCGCCAACAATATGTTCCGCAGCACGCCGATCTGGGAGAGCAAAGTCTATCCGGGCAAGTACACCCGGCGCAACGCAAAGACCTTCTTTTTCGGAGCTGCGCTGTCTGTCAAGATTCGATAACCCTACAACGCAAGTACAACCATGAAAAAGACATATATAGCCATACTGACGGCCGCTGCAGGGCTCTGTTCGTGCATCGAGATGATGGACTCCGCCAGCCAGGCCGATGTTGTGAATCCGTTGAACGTCTCCTTCAAGGTCAAGGCCGTGACCGGCTTTGTGGATGCCGACGGCAACGGTACCATCAACACGGATTTCCCGGTGGATGGGCTCACCGTCCGTTTCACCAATTTCGAGGAGGACGCCGTCATCGAAACGCTGACCGACGAGAACGGCATCGCACAAACCGAGGTCGCACCGGGCAACTACACGATCTCGGTATTCGGCGAATCTGAATCCGAAGGCAATACCTATTACCTGAACGGATCGGTGCAGAACAAAGCCATCACCAAAGACATCACGCCGGAACAGGCCGAGGCGTCGAACGACTTCTCGATCGCCATCCGTCCCGCCATGGTGGGCCCGCTCTGCTTCAGCCAGATCTTCTACTGCGGAAGCACCAATCCCGAGACGCAGGCGACCTATTTCCGCGACCAGTTCTACGAAATCTACAACAACGGCGACGAGACCTATTACCTCGACCACCTCTGTTTCGCGCGTCTCGTGCCCGAATTCGCAACGGCGACGCTCCCAGAATGGCCCGCCGAGGACGGACTGAACAACTACGTCTATGCCGTGACGGTCTGGCAGCTGCCGGGTAACGGAACCGACTACCCGCTCAAGCCGGGCGAATCGTTCATCATCACCCAGGAGGCCGCGAACCATGCCGACCACAGCAAATACGGCGGACTGATCGACACTTCGCTGTCCGAATTCGAAACGTGGGCCGGCAATCCGCAGCGTGTCAACCCGGACGTTCCTGATCTCGAGTACGTTTTCTGGTCGGGATACATCGTGACCATGCAGTGGCTGAACACCGTCAGCGGTCCGGGACTCTGCATCTACCAGCCCGGCAAGCACCTCGAATTCCCGACCATCAATACGGGCGTGGTGGGAGAGACGACCCAGAGACAGGTGGGCAAAACGCAGGAGTACGTCCGCATTCCGGCCGAACAGCTGATCGACGGCGTGGAGATGCTCCCGACATCGAACAGCCTCAACATGAAGCGTATTCCCGGATTCGTGGACGCCGGAGCGGCTTCGACGGAGAAAATTTACGTCGGCAAGAGCGTGTGCCGCAAAGTGATCGGCCAACGGCCCGACGGCACCCCGATCTACCAGGACACGAACAACTCGACGGAAGATTTCGAAACGCAGGTCCCGCAGTTCCGCCGCAACGGCGAAAAGATGCCCGCCTGGAACTGGTCCCTGAAATAATAATCCCCCTAAATCGAATGAGTTATGATAAAATATAGCTACATCAAACTGACGGGATGCCTCGTGGCTGCGGCCCTTGCGCCGCTCTGCACCTCGGCGCAGCGGATCAATACCGAGGCCTCCGTCGAACGGCTGAAAAGCGAGAGTCTCCAGTTCAGCTACTCGGACAACGCGTCGGGCATCCAGCTCGACCAGATGGACTACTACAGCCAAGTCGGACTGGGATACGATATTGAGAAAGGTTCGTTCAAACGGGCGCAGGAGGGGGAACACAACACCGGGTACCGCTTCTTCACCGACGGCGGCGGCACGATGAAGGCCCTCAAGGGCGCTTTCATCTGGGGTAGTTTCGAATATTCGCGCGACCAGCTGCGCGATGCCGAGTACAACGCCTCGCTGATCGACCCGCTGCGCGGCACGCCCTTCTTCATCGCCGACACCTACAAAAGCAAATGGATCAACCAGCTCTACGACATGACCGTGAAGGCTGCGGCGCCCAAATTGTGGGACCGCCTGATCTTCGGAATCGAAGCCACTTATCAGAACGGCCAGGGCGCCAAACAGCACGACCCGCGTCCGCTGGTCAGCCTTTCGAAATTCGAGATCAAACCGGGTGTGACCGTCACGCTGGGCAAGCACGCCATCGGCGCTAACTACCAGTATTACTCCCGGCGCGAAGACGGAACCGCCTCGAATAAAATCTCGATGAGCACCAACCCGGTCTATATTTTCAACTTCCCGGGATTCTACGTCGATGCCTCCATCTCCAGCAGCACGGATGACAACCAGCGCATCTACAACGCCAACTGCATGGGCGTCGGCGGCCAGTACTCGTTCACGACCCAAAAACTGCGCCTGCTCGTATCGGGCAAGTACACCCGGGAAATAGAGGATGTCACCAACAGCTACACGACGCCCAAAATGGTCGGCACGACCCGGGACGAACGCTGGTCGATCGGCTTGAACGCCGTCTACAAGCCTTCGAAGGAGAATACGTTCTTCCTGAATGCCGCTTACGGCGACCGCAGCATCGACGGCATCCAGTATGTACAGGAGTGGGACAACTCCTTCGAGGTCGCCAAGTGGATCATAAAATCGAAATCCGTCCGTTCGAACAGCTCGAAGGCCGGTTTCGAGGGGCGTTTGCAGTATATGCGCACCACCCGCGGCGATTCCTACAACTGGACTGCCGGCGTCGAATTCTCCACCGAGAAGCTCAGCGACATCTACTATTTCCCGCGCAGCACCCAGGACATCGAAAACTGCAAGATCGGCATCTTCGGACGCAAGAATTTCATCTTCAACGAAAAGCACTCGCTGCTCGTCGGAATACGCGCCTCCTACAAGATGAACAACAGCAGCGACATCGACTACAACGGCTACAAGGCCGACACGAAATGCTACACCGATTTCACGCTCCGCGACTATTACTACCTCGGGTCGGGATACGCTGCGTTCGGCGGTGAAATCACCTATTCGTTCGCCCGGCTGTTCAAGGGCCGCGGTTCGGTCTTTGCCGCAGCCTCGGGCGACTATGTGCGTGCCGACGACCACCGCGACCTGTTCGACCGCCGCTTTTACGCCAATTTTAAAATCGGACTGATGTTTTAAAACTGGAACCCTCCGGAGAGGACGACACATATCCTCCCCGGAGGGTTTCAAATAACTGCTCCATATGAATTATAGAAAACCGTTTTTTGTCCTGCTGGCCGGAGTTCTGCTGCTTTCGGCCGCGCCGGGACGATCGCAGACGTTCGAAAACCCCTCCATACAGGGATCGAGTTCCTTCGCCGTGATCACCGACTCCCGAACCGCCCGGGAATGCCGGCCCCAAATGACAGCCTACAAACAGACGCTCGAAGCCGAAGGACTGCCCGTTTACATCGTTTCGCACGACTGGACGACGCCCGAACAGGTGCGTGACGTCCTGCGCAAACTTTATGCGGAAAACGCTTTGGAGGGATGCGTATTCATCGGCGACGTGCCCATCGCCATGATCACCAAGGCGCAGCACCTCACCTCGGCCTTCAAAATGGACGAACGCGACCACCCGCTCCACGAAACCTCGGTTCCTTCGGACCGCTTTTACGACGATTTCGATTTGCAGTTCGTCCCGCAGGGCACTCCCTCGCAGGGACTGTTTCATTATTACGAAATGTCGCCCGATTCGCCGCAGTACATCTCCTGCGACATCTATTCGGGCCGCATCAAGGCGCAGAAAGCCTACGGCGATCCCTACAAACAGATTGCCCGTTACCTGGAGAAAGCCGTGGCCGAACACCGCGACGCGACGCCTTTCGACCAGTTCGTCTCCTACACGGGCCACGGCTCCTACTCCAATTCGCTCATCGCCTGGCGCGATGAACAGCAGCTGCTCGACGAGCAGTTCGGCAACGTGTTCAGCCGCACCCACAACGCCAAATTCCTGCGTTACTCGATGCAGCCCTTCGTCAAGGAGTCGCTCATCCGCGAGGTCCGCCGCGACGACGTGGACATGATGGTCTTCCACGAACACGGAATGCCCCACCGGCAGTACCTTTCGGGGACGCCCTATGTGGAATCGGCCGAAGATGCCGCCGCCGAGATGCAGCGCAGCCTGCGCGAACTGGCCCGCCGTCCCGGCAGCGGCCGGGAATCGGCCGCCAAACGCGCCGCGGAGAAAGGACTCGATTCCACGTGGTACAACCGGGCCGAGGAGCCCGAAATGCTCCGTCTCGACTCGATCGCCGACCTGCGCACGGGCATCATCCTCGAAGAGGTCGAAGCCATCGCCCCGAATGCCCGCTTCGTGGTCTTCGACGCCTGCTACAACGGCGACTACCGCGAGGACGATTTCATCGCAGGACACTACATCATGGCTCCGGGACGCTGCGTCACGACGTTCGCCAACAGCGTCAACGTGCTTCAGGACAAGTCGGCTTTCGACCTGCTGGGACTGCTGGGCGAAGGGCTGCGCATCGGCGCCTGGGCCAAGAACATCCACATCCTCGAGTCGCACGTGATCGGCGACCCGACCTACCGCTTCAAGGCCGCCCATCCCGAACTCGACATCAATTCGATGGCGCTGAAGCGCAACAACGGCTTCTGGCTCGGACAACTCGACAATGCCATACCCGACATCCAGAACCTGGCGATGATCCGGCTTTGGGAAAACGACTACCCGCAGCTGCTCGCCATCCTGCTCGACAAGTGCTCCGAGTCGCCTTACAGCGTCGTGCGTTACAACGCCTTCCGGCTGCTCGAGTCGCTCAACGGCCCCGAATACAAGCAGGCGCTGATGCTGGCCGCCTACGACCGCTTCGAGTTCCTGCGCCGTATCGCCGTCACACGTATGGGACGTATCGGCGACGAGGCGTTCATCTCCGTGCTCATCGACGTATATGTCAGGGACCGCAATGCCGCCCGCATCGTTTTCAACATCAGCGAGGCGATCCGCTGCTTCGACAAACAGCAAGTCGAAAAGGCAATCGAGACCTATTTCGCCGACAAGAATTTCTACCATGCCCGGGAGGAGAAACAGGAGCTGCTCGACAAACTCATCGAGCGCAACGAGCTCTCGCCCGGCGAGTCCTCGACGCGGGAGATTCTCGACCCCCAGGGCAAGCCCCGCTGGCGGCAGGCCCGCATCAGTTTCCTCAAGAACCGCCCCTATCACCAGCACGTCACGGAATACCTCACCCTGCTGGGCGACGAGCAGGTTCCCGAGATTCTGCGTGTGCGGATGGCCGAGGCGCTGGCGTGGTTCAACCTCTCGGTGCGGCGCCATGAAATCGCCGATGCCGGACGCAAACTGCTCGCCCGCGGCAACTGTTCACCGGAACTGGCCAAAGAGGTGCAGCGCATGATTAACCGCGTAGAATCCAAGAAATAATCCGTAATGAAAGCTATGAAAAGATATTTATTGGCAATCGTCCTGCTGCTGCCATTCATCCTGCAAGCCAAAGTCGCAGTCGAAAAGCCCCGCAGCAAACAGCCGACGGCGTTCGCAATCGTCGTCGATCAGGCGACCTACGACAAAACGGCGCCCCAGATTCATGCCTACCGCGATGTCCTGGAGGCCGACGGACTCTCGACCTACATTCTCCGCGACAACTGGCAGACCCCCGAGCAGGTGCGCGAACAACTCATCGCGCTGATGCGCAAAACCGCCAAACGCTCGCCGCTCGAAGGCGTGGTCTTCGTGGGCGACATTCCGATCGCCATGGTGCGCAATGCCCAGCACTTGACCACGGCGTTCAAAATGGACGAGGACAATTTCCCGATGATTCAGTCGTCGGTCCCCTCCGACCGCTACTACGACTGCCCGGACCTGCAGTTCGAGCTGATCGCCCGCGACACGACCGACCGTCTGCTCTCCTATTTCAACCTCGCCTGCGACTCGCCGCAGCGGCTCGACCCGGCCTTCTATTCGGGACGCATCCGCTATCCCGAACAGCTCGGAGGCGACAAATACGAAGGGATTGCCCGCTATCTGGAAAAGGTCGTCGCCGAACGCGGCAAAGTCGACCAACTCGACAATCTGGTGACCTACGCCGGCGACGGATACAACTCCGACTGTCTGGTCTGCTGGATGGACGAGCGCGTTGCCATCGACGAAAATTTCCCGCTGACCGACACCCGCAAGGCCGGAAACCTGCGCCAGCTCAATTTCCGGATGGACGATTACATGAAATACCGGGTTTTCGACGAGTTGGTGCGCCCGGAGGTGGATGCCATGTTCTTCAACGAGCACGGTTCGCCCGACAAACAGCACGTCGGCAGTTATACGACGGAACCCGACAGTTTCGACGGCCAGTACAGCCAGCTCAAAGCCGAAGTCATGATCGCCCTGTATATGGAACGCCGCAAGGGCGACAAAGCCGACGTGGAGGGCGCCAAACAGTATTTCAAGGAGAAATACCACCTGACCGACGCCTTCTTCGAAACGAAAAAGACGGAGGCGGACGACGACACGAAGGCCAAGGGCGACCAGACGATCGTCAGCCTCGAGGACCTCGAGACGCTGGCCGCACAGCCGCGTTTCGTGATGCTCAACGCCTGCTACAACGGTTCGTTCCACAAACCCGGCTACATCACGGGCTACTACATCTTCGGCCCGGGCCGCACGGTGGCCACGCAGGGCAATACGGTCAACGTACTGCAGGACCGCTGGACCTACGAGCTGGTCGGCCTGCTGTCACACGGCGTGCGTGTCGGGCAGTATAACCGGCTGATCGCATCGCTCGAAGGACACATCATCGGCGACCCGGCCTTCCGGTTCCAGCCCGTCGAGCCGAATACGCTGGCCACCGACATGACAACCCGCAAGGGAGACGCCGCCTACTGGCGCAGCCTGCTCGCAAGCCCGTGGGCCGACGTGCAGAGCCTCGCGCTGCGCATGCTGACCGACGCCGGTGCGATCTCGGCGGGCGAACTGCTGGAGTTCATGAAACAGTCGCCGCTGGCGACGACCCGTATGGAGTGCCTCAAACTCATCGGACGCTTCGGCGACGAGGAGATCTTCGCGCAAGCCATCATCCGGGGACTGAAAGACCGTTATGAACTGCTGCGCCGCAACGCTGCGACCTATGCCTGGCAGTCGAGCCGTCTGGAGCTGCTGCCCGCGCTGGCCGATACTTATGTCAACGACAGCGAATCGAAGCGTGTAGCCTACATTGTCATGAAGGGGCTGGAGCTGTTCCCCGAAAAAGAGGTCGAACAGGCGCTGCGCACGGCCGTCGAGGCTTCGCCGTATGCGGACAGCGAGGCAAAATTCACCGAGCTCTGGGAAGAGGTCGCCGGCGAACAAGCGATGAAGGAGCGGCAGCGGAATCAGCTTTTCAACGGCAAAACGCTCAAAAGCCGCATCTCGGCCATCCGTTCGATGCGCAACAACACCTACCACGAACTGGTGCCCGAGCTGCTGAAACTCGTGGCCGACGCTTCGCAGCCCCTCGAACTGCGGGTCAACACGGCCGAGTGTCTGGGCTGGTTCGCGCATACCCCGCGCCGTGCCGAGATCATCGACGCCTGCCGGCAGGCAGCCGCCGACAAAAACCTGGAGAAAGAGCTCCGCGACGAGCTGACGCAAACCGCGATCCGGCTCGAAAGCACCGTATCCGTACCGACCCGATAATCCGACATGACCATGAAATTGAAAAGAATCGTCTTACTGATCGCCGTCTGCCTGCAGGCCCTGTCGCTTGCAGCGGCACCGCGGATCGTCCGTCCCGGCGTGAAAAGCCCCACGACGTTCGCCATTTTCATCGACAGCCGGAGTTATGAAGCCGCAGCCGCCGAGGTAGACGCCTACCGCGCCGCCGTGGAGCGCGACGGATTGGGGACCTACCTGCTCATCGACGAGTGGCAGAACCCCGAAAGCGTGCGCAGCGAGATCATCCGGATGACGGAGGCGCAGCCGCACCTCGAAGGCGTGGTGTTCGTCGGCGATATCCCCATTGCCATGATCCGCGACGGACAGCATCTCACATCGGCGTTCAAGAGCAGTCAGGACCGCGACTGGAAAGATTCGTCGGTCCCCTCCGACCGCTATTACGACGATCCGGAACTGCAATTCGAGTTCCTGCGCCGCGACGCCGACGAACCGCTCTATTTCTACTATTCGCTCTCGCCCGAATCGCGCCAGCACATCGCGTCGCCGATCTACTCGGCCCGCATCAAGCCGCCCAAACGCGAAGGCGCGGATTCCGACGAACTGCTGCGTGCCTACCTGCGCAAGGTAGTGAAGGCCCATGCCGAACAGAACGAGCTGGACAACCTGTTCGTTTTCCGCGGCCACGGCTACAACTCCGAGGCTCCCGAAGCCTGGGCCGGGGAGCAGATCGCGCTGCGCGAACAGCTGCCCGCACTTTTCCGCACCGGCAGCACCGTGCGTTTCTATGATTTCGAAAGCCGCTGGCCCATGAAGCCCTACCTGCTGGAGAAGATGGCCCGCAAAGGCGTCGATGTCGCCCTGTGCCACCACCACGGCGCTCCCGACACGCAATACCTGAACGGATACCGAAACGGTTCGGGCATGAACGTTTCGATCGAGAACATCAAACGGTTCCTGCGCAGCAAAATCGACGGACACAAAGACCCCGAAAAACGCAAGGCCGAGCTGATCGCCTATTACGGCGTGCCCGAAGCGTGGTGCCAGCTCTCCGATTCGCTGCACACGGCCGATTCGCTGCTCGACCAGGCCATGGACGTACACATCGAAGACCTCTACAACCGGCCGATGAATCCCCGTATGGTGATGTTCGACGCCTGCTACAACGGCTCGTTCCACCTCGACGAGTGCATCGCCGCGAGCTATATCTTCGGTCCGGGCGACTGCATCGTCACCCAGGGCAATTCGGTCAACGCCCTGCAGGACAAATGGCCCGACCGCTATATTGGACTGCTCGACTGCGGCGTGCGCATCGGACAGTGGGGACGCCACGTGCATTACCTCGAAACACACCTGATCGGCGACCCGACCTACCGTTTCATCAACCGGGCGCTGCCCGGCACCGACCTAAACACGGCACTCACGGCAAAAGCATCGGACAACAAATACTGGCTCCGGATGGCCGCCGAAACGATGCCCGCCGACGTGCAGGCCATCGCCCTGCGCAAGCTGGCCGACAACGGTTACGACAAGACCGCCGACCTGTGTGAAAAACGGGTCGCCGAATCTCCTTACGGACCGGTGCGTCTCGAAGCCCTCAGGCTGATGAGCACCAGCCGCTCGCCGCGTTTCAACGCGATGCTGGTGCAGGCGGCGGGCGACAGCTACGAACTGGTGCGCCGTCTGGTGTCGCAGTGGATCGGCGACTGCGGCGACGACGAGCTGGTTCCCGCAGCCGTCGAGATGCTGCTGGACGACGAACTCTCGCTGCGCGTGGCCTACCATGCCGATGAGAACATGATGTTCATGAATCCCGACGCCGTGAGCGCTGAGCTCCGCCGTCAGTCCGCGGCCAAACACGAACTCTACCAAAACGAAGAGTCGCTACAGAAACGGCTGAAGCGCATAGCCGACAAGCAGGCCGAACAGACGGAAACGTTCAAATTCATCCGCGACCCGCAGAACAAGATGAAGCGGCGCCTGAGCGAAATCACCTATTTCCGCCTCTACCGCCACCACTACTGCGTACCCGAACTGATCGCCCTGGCCGAAGACGCCGCGCTCGAAGAGCCGCTGCGCGTAGCGGCCGTCGAGGCGTTGGGATGGTTCGGACGATCCTATCAGCGCCCCATAATCTCCGCCATGTGCGAACGGCTGCTTCAAAGTGAACAGCCCCGAACAATTTTTGAACAGACCCAACGCACATCTAAACGGTTAGAAGCTTATTAAAAAGCGAATAATGGTAAATTCCCAGAAAATCCGCGCAGCTTTCGGTTCTTTATGAGATGAAATGCCGGAGGGTTTCCATTACTCGCCAATGCATGGCATGACAGTGACAGCATAGGAACAACGAGTAATAATTATACTCAACGAGAATTAGTCAAGACTTAATCCGACAGTTTTTGTCCGATAGTGATTCAACTGTCAGAATAAGTCTTGACTATTTATACATTACGGTTTGATTGCCTAATCAGAATTCAATTTTAGTTATTATCGATGCAGTTTCCTTTTTCTCCGCCGTCGCTGGATTCTTTGCTGTTCCTCGAAAGCCCGCGCATCGACCAAGTCCAACAACGTGTCGACAACTCCTGAGACAGGATTTGCCGTGCGGCTTCGTTGTTCGTATTGGCGTTCCGCGTGCTGTTCTGCGGTATGCAGTGTTTCTTTTCGGGAGGTCGGGAACAGCTCGTTGAAAACACCGGCCGAGAACTCCCTTCCCAGCACCGAACCGTTGGCGACAATGCCATTGGTGTGGTCGATAAACGTTACGCCGTAAACCCTTCCTACGGGGTTGATCCGGAAAACAGTGTTGATACTTTCCGCTTTGAGCAATTGTCGGAACTCGTCCCGTGTGTTATGCGGGCTCATGGCGTCTTTGACCGTCTGCCGCAGACGATCGAGCGCGCCCGGCTTTTTCAGGTTGTCTTTCGACATCCCGTAATACTTTTGAAGGGCCTTATAGCCGACATCCTTTCCGATACGACTCGACTTGAATGGCGTGCCGATGCCGTAGCCGTCGTCGGTCAGAGCCCGAGACACTACCTGCATAGTTTCTTCCGTCGATCGTTCCGGTGCGTTCCTCGACCGAGACGTTGAACAGTTCCAGCAGTGTGCAAAACTCTCCGTAGGACGAGCATTTGTAATTTCGCAGGCACGACCTCACAACGGACGAGATCTGCTGCTTGACATTGCCTTCTCTGTAGTTTACCCTATGCAATCCCACTTTGTCGGCCTGCTCCTCTCCCTTGACACTCGGATGCAGGCCGTATTTGCGCTCCAAGTCACGCAGAATCTCCATCGAGCGCCGGGCCTCGAAATCGTGCGGGAGTTTGCGGCCCTGCTCATCGACACGCAGTGACACGATATGGAGATGCTCTCTGGAAATGTCCTTGTGCTTGAAAACAATATAAGGCTGTTTGCCGTAACCCATGCGTTCCATGTACTCACAGGCGATTTTCCTGAGCTGTTCGTCGGTCAGCTTATCCTCTGGCGAGGGGTCGAGCGAAACATGGAACACCGTATTGGTAGTCCTTCTGTTGGCTTCGAGATACGGCATAAAACTCTCCATGCAGGCGTCAATATCGAGGCTCCGCATTTATCGTATGGTTCGAGCATCTTCTGCCAAAGCAGCACCTCGGCTTCATCCTTATCCACTTTCTCCTTGTTATAATACAACGCTCCACCGGGCGAGGAACCCGATCTTATATTCGCAACCACTCCTTAGCTTGTTTTGCGAGGTTGAGAATCTCCATACTCAAGGCTTTCAATTCCCTCGTGCGCTGTTCCAATGCGGCGATCTGATGCGGGATCGCGACGCTGGAAAAGTGAGAATTGATGGCTTTCACAACTTGATTATAGTTGTTGGCGAGTTTCTGAAACTGGAAATAAAAATCGTTCAGCCGGGCGACGAACTGCACCTTCGAAGGGTCGCGTTTAATGACTACGAACTCTTCGGCGAAGATTCTTTTGACGATAAAACGGCTGCGGTTGTGTTCCAGTCCGGCTTTGCAGAGTAGCTCGTTGAAGCGAATGTTTTGCTCTTCATTGAGCCGGAAAGAGTATTTATAACTCGGCGTTCGGAGCTTCTTGCCGGTCATGTCTGTCAGTTTTCGGTTGGTATCCATAATATCGGTTAAAAAGGCGTTCGACTCGGGAGAACGCCCGGCCTCGCAGAGCGAGCTCCTTTCGTATGCCGAAAAAATTTTCGGCATACAAAGGTACAGCTCGCTGTTATCTGGCGATAACAAAAATCCGCGCCGGAGAATCTCTGACCAAAGTTTCGAAAATCCTCCGTTGCGGCTTCCGGAGCCGGGTCGGTTCCCGGTGCAATATTACAACCGTTTCGGGGGTGTCCCGTCCTGAAAAAGGTTTACAGTGATTGATAATTAAAGATAAACATTTTGG
>ERZ1673744.2175-NODE-2175-length-15346-cov-4.836113_pt1 | contig 15346 bp, 10 predicted proteins | sample MGYA00580207_ERZ1673744 | MGnify/ENA primary metagenome ERZ1673744 (study PRJEB41218, sample SAMN15661751) | gut metagenome | host: Homo sapiens | place: Canada: London | collected 2015-08-20/2019-03-30 | study: EMG produced TPA metagenomics assembly of... | reverse complement strand
GGATCGCACCATTGTTTAATGATGGGTTTTGGGGTACGCATTGACGAAGTCAGGAGTCTTGATTGGCTCAATAATAAGAGCTATAGGGACTACTACGACCGTAACGGGTTGTTGAAGAGGGTCAGATGATCTGGATACAGATTTTTATACAAATGACGGATGGATTGGCTGAATTTGTTATCTGGCGAATCGATCTGTCATTTGTATTTCTTTTAGAATGTACGTTTTAAAATCTCCCGGATGTTGTCGGCTTTTCCCATGGTATAATAGTGGATAGCCGGGGCACCGTGGGCTAATAAATCCTTGCTTTGGGCTGTACACCATTCGATGCCTACCTGATAGATGGCTTTATTGTCTTTACATTTCCGGACTTCGTTCATCAGTTCCTGGGGCAGGTCGATACTGAAAGCCCGGGGGAGCATTTCGATGTGGGTTTGCGTCGAGATGGGTTTCAGGCCGGGGATGATCGGAACAGTAATACCGGCGGCCCGGCATTTGGCTGCAAATTCATAAAACCGGGTATTGTCGAAAAACATTTGAGTAACGATATAATCGGCTCCTGCATCTACTTTGCGTTTCAGATTTTCGATATCGATGTCTATATTCGGGGCTTCATAATGTTTTTCGGGATAAGCGGCGACACCGATACAAAAATTAGTAGGTACGGCATTTTTCAGACATTCGTCCAGGTAAATTCCCCGGTTCATATTGTGGATTTGTTCCACCAGTTCGCAACTGTAACGGTGGCCGTCGGGTTCGGGAACGAAATATTTTTGGCCGGGGATAGCATCTCCGCGTAAAGCGACTACATTCTGAATATCCAGGAAGTTCAGGTCGATCAGGTCGTTCTCGATCTGATGTTTACTGGCTCCTCCGCAGATCAGATGGGGGACGACTTCTACAGGAAACCGTTTCATTATCGCTGCTGCAATGGCTACCGATCCCGGCCGTTTGGTGATGGTCACTTTTTCAAAGGTACCGTCGGCCGTTTGGCGGAATTCCACTTCATCCCGGTGAAAGGTGATATTGATGAAGGGAGGGGCGAATTCCATCAGAGGTTCTATGGCTCCGTATAGTTTGTTGATATCGCTTCCTTTCAATGGAGGCACCAGTTCGAACGAAGCGAAAGGTGCCTTTTTCTGATTGATAATATCGATTACTTTAGTCATGATGTACTGGTTATGGGCATAGGCTTGCCCGGTTTTATAATCCTAATAATCTTTTTCCTTCTTCCAGGGTGATCGCCCGCTTTGTGCAATAGTCCGTCAACTGGTCTGCGCCGATTTTTCCAATGCTGAAATAACGGGCAGCCGGATGTGCGATGAGCATACCACAAAGACTTGTCGTCGGATAGATCGCATAAGACGTGGTCAGGGAAACCCCGATTTTAGACGGTGCATCCAATAGGTCGAAGACATCTTTTTTCAGTGAATGATCCGGACAGGCCGAATAGCCGAAGGCCGGGCGGATCAGGGACAAACCTTCACTCAATTGTTCCTGCATCCATTCGGCCAAAGCTTCGGTTAACCGGGCACATAAGCTTTCACGCAGCAGATGGCTGAAGTCGTGGCAGTCACAACCGCCCTGTTTGTCGGCGACTTTCAGAGCAAATAACCCGATGGTGGAAGTTCCGTAAGCCTTGGGACAGATATAATCGGATAAACTCAGGCATTCTTGCCCCGCTTTTTGTTGACGCAACATGGGGAGACGGTGACCGTTATCCAATACGATTTCGTCATCTTCTGCATAGGCATCGAAGAAGTTGACCACGATCGAAGCTTCGAATTCATTGCCGGCAATAACGGTGCCCAACATTTCCAGTGCGGCCTGGTAAGTACGGTCGGCTTCTTCATGCTGATGAATGATTTCCGGGAATTTACCTTTGAATCCCCAGAAATGGAAAAATGGAGTCCAATCGATTTTAGCGATCAGGTCCTGCAAGTCCATATTTTTTCCCAACAGATTGTGTTCCCCGAAACTGGCAGGCAACCGGTAGCTTTCCCGGTCAAAGACAGGAGCCAGGGCCTGAGCTTCTGTATAGGGAAGCAAACGGTCCTGTTTATGATAATATTGCCCGCGTATTTTTTCCTGTTCTGCTTTCACTTGTGCGAGGTAGGACGACCGGTCGGATAGTAGCCGTTTCATGATCCCTGCAGTCCGGGAGGCATCTCCCCCCTGGATGACGCCATAATCGTATCGGGGGGCCAGTTTTACAGCGGTATGTACGGTTGAAGTGGTCGCTCCGCCTACGATAAGCGGAATCCGGAGCTGCTCTTTCTGTAGTAACTCACACAAAGCTTCCATTTCGCTCAAGGAAGGAGTGATGAGTCCGCTGACTCCGATCAGGTCTGCCTGATGGGCTTTGGCTGCGGCAACGATTTTTTGGTTATCGACCATCACCCCCAGGTCGATGACATCGAAATTGTTGCAGGTCAATACGATACTGACGATGTTTTTACCGATATCGTGTACATCTCCTTTGGCAGTCGCAAGGACAACTTTAGGGCGCTGAATATTTTCTCCCGTACCGGCGTTGTGTTTTTCGATCTCCGGTTGTAAAATTGCGACAGCTGCTTTCATCGCTTTCGCCGATTTTACCACTTGGGGTAAAAACATTTTTCCTTCACCGAATAGTGTCCCCACTTTATCCATCCCCTGCATCAGGGGACCTTCGATGATTTCGACGGGGGAGGCATAAACGGTCAGCGCTTCGGCCAGATCGGCTTCCAGATATTCCGTATTACCTTTGATCAGAGCGAAATTCAGGCGTTCGGATAACGTACGGGTGCGCCATTCTTCATTTTTTATAGCCTTTCCGTCTGCGGTTTTCTGTCCCTTGATTTGTTCGGCCAGTTCGATCAGGCGTTCCGTGGCTTCCGGGTGTTTGTTCAATACCACCTCTTCTACTGCTTCCAGTAATTGAGGTTCTATCTCATCGTATACCTGTAACATGGCCGGATTGACGATGCCCATATCCATGCCTGCCTCGATCGCATGGTAGAGAAATACGGAGTGCATGGCTTCGCGTACCGGGTTATTTCCCCGGAAAGAAAACGAGAGATTGGAGATTCCGCCGGAAGTACGGCATCCCGGCAGGTTGGCCTTGATCCAGGCTATTGCCCGGATGAAATCGACGGCGTAATTATTGTGCTCTTCCAGGCCTGTTCCGATAGCCAGAATATTGACGTCGAAAATGATGTCTTCCGCACGGAAACCGGCTTGCCGGGTTAAGAGCCGGTAAGCCCGCTCACAGATTTCGATTTTACGTTCATAAGTGACGGCTTGTCCCTGTTCGTCGAAAGCCATAACGACGACAGCAGCTCCCAAATGATGTATTTCCCGGGCTTTTGCCAGAAACAGATCCTCTCCTTCTTTCAGGCTGATCGAATTGACGATACATTTCCCCTGGGCATTTTTGAGTCCTGCTAAAATGGTATTCCAATCCGAAGAATCGATCATCAGGGCTGCCCGGGCAATATCGGGGTCATTGCTGATATAACGGACGAAAGTGGACATTTCGAGAGCACTGTCGAGCATGGCATCGTCCATGTTGATATCGATAACCGATGCCCCGTCCTCGATTTGTTTCCGGGCGATCCGGGCAGCTTCTTCATAAGCTTTGGCGTGGATGAGTTTGGCAAATTTAGCGGAACCGGCAACATTGGTCCGTTCACCGACATTGATGAAGTTATTTTGGGCTTTATCGACTACGACCTTGTCCAGACCACTTACCACAAGCTGGGCCGGGATAACCGGAATCTGTCGGGGAGAAATGGCTTGAAGGGCTTCACGTATGGCCCGGATGTGCTCCGGAGTAGTACCGCAACACCCTCCCGCGATATTGAGTAAACCTGCTGTGGCCATCTGTTTCAGGCAGGAAGCCGTTAGCTCCGGGCTTTCATCATATTCTCCCATTTCGTTGGGAAGACCTGCATTAGGATAAATACTCAACGGACAAGGCAGCGTCTTGGATAAGCGTTCGATAAACGGCAATAAGTCGGTGGCCCCGAACGAACAATTCAATCCGAAACTGAACAGCGGGTAATGGGATACAGTGGTGTAAAGTGCTTCCAGGCTCTGTCCGGTGAGCGTCCGCCCACTTCTGTCGTTGATGGTGGCCGATAACATGACAGGGAGTGAAGTCCTTTTTTCTTCCTGTACCTGGGTAATGGCATAAAGGGCTGCTTTTGCATTCAGACCGTCGAAAACGGTTTCCACTAACAAGAGATCTACTCCGCCGTCGATTAATCCGCTTACCTGCTCTGCATAAGTCGAGACCAGGGTATCGAAGTCCACTGGACGGAATTCCGGCCGGTTGACATCCGGTGATAGTGATAATGTCTTGGAAGTCGGTCCCATACTGCCGGCTACATATACCTGGTGTGAAGCTGCACGGGCTTCCGTTACAGCTAATTTCGCCCCCGCGTAGTTTAAGCGGTATACGAGCTTTTCTCCCCGATATTCGGCTTGTGAGATGGCGTTCGAGTTGAAAGTATTGGTTTCGATAATATCGGCTCCTGCTTCGATATACGACCGATGAATCTGCCGGATCACTTCGGGACAGGTCAGGTTCAGGATATCGTTGTTGCCTTTCAGGTTTACCGGATGGGAGATAAATTCACTACCGCGAAAATCGGCTTCTGTCAGACCGTATTGCTGGATAGCTGTTCCCATGGCTCCGTCGAGGATCAGAATCCGCTTCTTGATTTCGTCTTGTATCATAGTTGTACGTTCGTTCAATTCAAAAAAGTTTGAGTTCAAAATTACCGCATATACCTAATTTATCGTCTTTGATCGCAATGGCGGCCAGTATGTCTTCCTGCTCCCTGATTTTTTCGATGCAGGTCTGAACATCCTCCGCTGTCTGAATCGTGTTGGCGAAAGCGGTTGCATAAGTGTCGGCCAGCATTACGTCTGAACAGACAATCATCACTGCATCGGCTTTACCGAAGCTGAGTGACGGACCGACGGTTCCGGAAGAGGTACAAATCCCGAGGGGGGCATAGGCTGCCTCGATATGCAAACCGACCTTTTCAGACAAGAGGGAAGAACCGGCAAATACCGAAATATCCATATCCTGACAGAGGTCGGCATAAATATCCCCTCCGTTTTCGACGATCACTTCTTTTATACCGAATCGTTTTTTCAGGTTTTCCCCTACTTTCAGAGCGACGGCGCCGGCTACGGCACTCATCGGGCCGATACCGCTTGTTTGGGTTACCCGCGACATCTCTTTGAATATGCCGGGAGCATCCCCGCTTGCCTGAAAGGGGGTTAAAGCCTGGGCATAATCCGGGTGTGAACCGATCCAGCGGTCCATATCCGTCCGTAATTCCCGGACAAATCGTTCTGCACAGACCGGTATTTCCGGTTGCCAGGAACCCCGGTCCACGCCGATACACAGATCGGTTTCTTTATAAGCTATGGTAAAATAGCTCCAGCGATCCTGGCGGAAATGCTTGCGATAGGTGCGATCGATATATTCCATACGGCATAGGGTAAATTCAGGCTTCGGCAAATTCGATCCGGAATAGTTTGAGAGGACAAGCTTTCAAACATAATTTGCAGGCAATACATTTTTCCGGATTGAAATGCAGTTTCCAATCCGGAGCCCCTATGGTCAACGCGTGGGAAAAGCAGGCCGATACACAGTTGCCACAATCGATACAGAGGCTCGCGTCATACGATACTTTACTGGATACCGGACTTACCGTAACTCCGTTTTCGATTAAATAGGCGATACCCTGGTCCAGTTTGTCGGTATCGGCTTCGAGTTCGACTAATAGATTACCGGATTTCCCGGCTTGTATTTCGGCTTTCAGTATATTGATCCGGATATCGTATAATTTGACCAGGTCATAGGTCAGCGATCTGTCGGTAGCATCTACCGGGAAGGATAATACAACTTTCTTTATCATGATGTTTCTAATTGACAAGGTTTTAAATTTTAATCTTCAATGGCTTTCAATCCGTTCAGGCTGGCTTGTACAGGCATTGGCCGTACCGGTTCGGTGAGTAAAAATTCACCTTTCTGAATCCAGCTTTTCAGTAAATCTGCGATTTCCCGGGCTTTGGCCAGACTGGAAAGGGGCGCTGTTCTTACTTTATGGCCATTGATTTCGATAGCACCACTTTGTAGAGCGGCATAATTCGTTTTTCCCAGAATTTGATTGCCATTCCCATAATCGACGACAGTCGTTTCGATTTGTTCATTCCGGATAGACACCCTTTTCGCCAGATCCTCGTCCAGAATAGGGATAGGAATTCCGATTCCGACATATAAGGTGATACCGTATTTTTCGATATAGGCCCCCCGGAGGTATTGGGTGCTCATGTTTTTCAAGTCACCCACAACAGCTATCGTACGGGCATTACTAGTGGGAATATCGTGTTCATTTACCGCTTTGGAAGTGTTGAACTGAGTGCCGTTCCAGGTGACATAACCGTCTGTACCGCAAAGGAAAATATGAGTTCCCAACCCGATGGTCCGGCATTCCGGATCGTTAAGCAAGGGCGATAGCTCACCGGCAGAACTGTAAGAGGCATTCCTCATCTTAGGAAGCAGCGTACCCATGTAGGTATATTTGATCTGATCGGTGGTGTTGGTCGCTACATTATAATTTTGGTAACAATTTCGCGGATTGTATAAGATAGCTTCATTGATGCAATTCTTGTTGATAATAGCTTTTATATGTTTGCGGGGATAACAATCCGTCCCTTTTCCCCAGGCTTCCAGTGTAATGTCTTTACCATTGACCAGGTCTTCGATGATATGGGCTCCGCCATAAGCCGGAGAGGATGGGTTACAATCTGTAGCGCCGACATAAGTATCTACCGCTGCCAGTCCACCACTAACCCGGATGCCGTTCAATTCGATCTTCTCCATCCGGATAGGGGGATTGGAATGACCGAAATTCAAAAATGCACCCGAAGAACACATCGCTCCGAAAGTGGCGGTGGTTACTACGTCTACTTTTTCTGCAATTTCTTTGGGTGATAATGTCTTGGATAATTCGGATACTTCTTCGGCTGTCAGTACTACGGCAGTCCCTTTTTTTATCTTTTCATTGATTTCTGCGTAAGTTTTCATTTTGTCGTTTTTTAATGAGCGTTTCATGTCTGGGGCGTTTACCCTTTAAATTGGTCAGGATATAGTTCGGATTCGACTATACCACTATAAAATAAACATTAAACCGAATGTTTATTAACGGGGCTTGCCAACTACTACCTGGTAGTATCGTAAGCCGGTAAATCGGAATAGGGGGTATAAAAGATCAGCGCATGCAGCGCATGTCCATAGAAGATACAAAAAGAGAGAAGAATTTGAGATTCCGGTTTCTCCGGTCGGTGATGTGGGTTAAATAATCTGCTTTTTTCATCTTACTTTTGTTTTAAATTATAACTCCTGTTATCAGGCCGGGTTTTGGCACCTTTCGGAAAGTTCCGGAGGTTGTCGGAGTTTCATAGAGCCCAGTCTCTCAACTCCTCTTTATAATTCAAACAATCTTTCTTAAGGATTGAATTGACGAAACAAAGGAATAGGAAATATTTTGAAAAAACAAATGAATGCCGGGGAAAAAATGTGCTAACGTTTTAAATAGCCCACAGGGACGGGCAGTGGGCTATTTTTAAATGTGGTCTTAAATAATCTTTAGTCCCAGGGTGAAATTGAACGACCGGGGAGCTTTCAGTTCATGACCTAAATTTTTGAATGCTTTTTCATAATCGATATCGAAGGTCAGTTTCCAGACATCTACCCCGACGCCGACTTTACCGTGCCAGTTGGTTTTATCGGTACTGATATCTCCTAGTTTTTTCAGGTTTTTTACTTTCCCGACGGAAAGTACCGGTCCGAGGAAGGCCCGTAGTTTAACGATAGATAAATCCAATACTTGGAAACCCAACATAACCGGAATATCGAACGTGTTGAGTTTCAGATCGAAGTTGTCAGGATTTTCTCCTAGTGCCTGTGCCTTTTCTTCTATCACACTTCTCTTATGCGAATAGTTTAAAGCAGGTTCCAGATAGAGTTTTCCCAGATTGACGCGCATAAATGCGCCGACCATATAGCCAGTATTGGCTTGTGTCCCGATAGCCTGGGGGATATCTTTGAATTTTATCCGGTTACTGGAAATCCCGCCGTGAACACCCAGATTGATCGGTAATTGGGCCATCGCTCCGAAACCCAGGCAACAGATGCATAATAACGTAAAAATCTTTTTCATTTCGTTTTATTTTAAATTGCTGATTACATCCTTCTCTTGAATTCCGACAGAATAATACCGGTAGCTACTCCGACGTTCAGCGATTCGGTCGATTCGCTATTCCGGGCGAAACTCGGAATCGTTAGTTTCTGTCCGGTCAGCGCTTCTATTTCTGCTGAAATTCCTTTTCCTTCGTTCCCCATGACGATCAGGCCCCGGGTACTTAATGCTGTCGTATAAATATTTTTCCCATCTAAAAACGTGCCAAAGACAGGAAGGCCTTCTTGCTTCAGTTCGCTCAATAAAACAGAGAGATCCGTATAGAACGTCTTGACCCTGAAGATGGCCCCCATGCTGGCTTGTACACATTTGGGATTATAAACACCGGCACAATCGGCATCACAGAATATGTTTCCGATTCCGAACCAGTCTGCCACCCGGAGGATGGTACCCAAATTACCCGGATCTTGTATCCCGTTCAATACCAGGGATAAAGAATCGAGAACCTCTTCCTTCCGATAGATATGGACAGGTATTTCGGCCAGTGCGATGACTTCGGGTAAAGATTGGAAGTTGGATATCCCATGCATTTCCCGTTCATCGGCTTCAATGATATTTACGTTTGACAACGCTTTTTTGTTTTGTTCGAGCCAAGACGGGAAAGCGATCAGGGAGTGGATTTTCAGGGGAGAATGCAACAGTTCTCCGACCAGTTTTTCCCCTTCGATTTTAAAGAGATTATATTTTTCCCTGAATTTCTTTTTTTCAAGGTTTTGGACTATTTTTGTTACCTGTTTGCTTAACATGGTTTGTGCCTCTACATCGGTTTTAGCGTGGTTTTAATCCTGAATAAAGAGCAATTCAGAAGCTGTGCAAAAGTAGTAACATTTTTTGAGATTTGGAGAAGTGGGTTCCATATAAGATTGTTTCGGAATATTTTATCAGCCAACCGTTCATCAGCTTACTGAAAAAGCGAGGGGGAATTTTGTTATTGACGGGCTTTATGCTGGTCATGGTATCGTGTTCGCCTACCCGTTATGTGGGGAAAGATGAATATCTGTTGAATAAGGTGAAAGTGAGGGTAGAAGAGAAAGGGGTGAATTTTTCTGAATTGAAAAAAACGGTGCGGCAACGTCCTAATACGCGGATATTGGGAGTGGCTCGTTTTCATCTGGGACTTTATAACCTGAGTGGGAAGAATGAGAATAAGCGCTTTAACAAATGGTTGCGTTCCATCGGTGAAGCTCCTGTGATTTATAGTCCTTTCCTGACCGACAGAAGTGTGACCCAGTTGAAATTGTACCTGAACAATAAAGGTTTTTATAAAGCTGAGGTGACGGATTCCGTTTGGTTTAAAAAGAAAAAGGCTCATGTTGTGTACCGGATTTATCCCGGTCCGCTGACTCGGGTAAAAGATTTTACTTTCCGGGAAGACAGTAGTTTCCGGGCCGGAGGATTACCCGAAAGCTCTCCGTTAGTACAATTGGTTTTGCGGGATACCAATCACACTTTGTTGCATCAGGAAATGCCGATGGATATAGAGATATTGGAAGATGAACGGGAACGGATCACTCATATGCTCCGGCAAAACGGGTATTATAATTTTTCAAAGAATTTTATTCATTATTATGCCGATACCTCGCGGAGCGGTAATCCGGAACAGGCTCATCTTTTGCTGAGCATCGTCAACAGTGTGTCCGACAGTATGGCTTACCGCAAATATAAAATAAAGCACATTCAGGTAAATTTGGATTATGATCCCCTGCTGATGGCCAATGGACTCGATTCGCTTTACCGGCATACCCGTTACGGTGAATATGGGATTGTTTATCGTGGCCATATGAAGATTAAGCCGAAGGTGATCCTGGAAACGATCCAGTTCAAGGAAGGAGAATTTTATGATGTCCGTAAAGTGGTTGATTCCTATTCCCGCCTGCAAGCCTTGAATCTGTTTAAATTTATCAATATTATTTTCCGGGAAGAGCAAAGGGAAGACGGTGAGCCGGTGTTGTTTTGTGAAGTGCAGCTTACTCCGCTCAAACGGCAGTCTTATAATGTCTTTCTCGAAGGGACCAACAATTCCGGGAATATCGGGGTCGGAGGTAATTTTGCTTATAATCACCGCAATTTGTTTCATGGGGGGGAGAATCTGACCTTGAGTGTATGGGGGGCTTTAAAAAAAGAGAAATTGAAGGAAAATGAAATTTTCAGTACCACCGAAGTCGGTACGGAATTGAAGTTAGTGACACCTCAATTTTGGATGCCGGTTTTTCGTATGGATGAATTCCGCCGCAATTTTGCTCCTAAAACTTCGATCTCTCTCTCCTTCAGTCAGGAAAATACACAGTTTTACAAACGCCGTGTAGCTAGTGCTAAGTTCGGTTACCTTTGGCGGCGGGCAGATAATAAATGGCGGTATAATTTCGATCTCATCGATCTGAATTATGTGCTGATGCCGAGTGTCGATTCGAGTTTTATCAGTGAATTGAAAAATGAATATATCAAAAGTGCCTATACCAACCATATGATTCTGTCGGCGAATTTTTCGGCTGTGTTTACCGACCAGGTGGTCAATTCTGCACAAAGTTTTAATTATTTCCGGGGTAATCTGGAGACTTCCGGGAATTTTCTTTTGGCTATGGATAAACTTTTAAGGGCCAGAAAATCCGGTTCCGAGGAAGAACGTTTTTATAAAATTCTGGGTGTCCGGTATGCCCAATTTATCAAAGCCGACGGTGAATATCGGTTCAACCATTACCTGAATAAAGCCAATTCGGTCGTCTACCGGCTGTTTCTGGGTTGTGGTTATCCCTACGGTAACATGAAGGCTTTGCCTTTTGAAGAGGCTTATTATTGCGGAGGTGCCAACGATATCCGGGCCTGGCAGGCGAGAACTTTGGGACCGGGATCTTATGCTCCGCCGGATAAGTATCCGAATAATGTAGGGGACTTTAAGTTGGAAGCCAATGTGGAATATCGGTTTAAATTATTCTGGTTATTAGAAGGAGCTTTATTCATCGATGCCGGGAATATCTGGAATATCAATCGGTATGAGAATCGTCAGGGTACGAAGTTATCCTCCGGATTTTATAAACAAATCGCTGTCGGAACAGGGGCCGGACTACGGTTGGATGTCAATTTCTTTCTGTTGCGTTTTGATCTTGGTTTGAAATTACATGATCCGATGCAGGCCGAAGGGCAACGTTTTGTGTTGTTGAATCGTAATGGAGGTTTTAATAAATCTGTATTTAATATAGCTATCGGATATCCGTTTTAATTTTAATGAACTTACTATGTTGTCCACTATTCTCGTTTATGTTTCGCTTTTTTTACAGGTTGCTGCTGCCGTTATTGCCATTAGCTTGTTTAAGCGGACAAAATTCAATGCTTCCTGGATTCTGATTTCCGTCGGATTTTTGTTGATGGTGGTGTCGAGGGTCTTCGATTTATGGCCTACGATTTATCCCGAAATGGAAGATGAATTGGCTATTGTACAGAAGATTCTGGCTTTTATCATTGCTTTGGTCCTCCTGATCGGAGTATTTTATATCCGGAAAATTTTTCAATTTATGCGAAGAGTGGATGAGATCCGGCGCGAATCAGAGAAACGGGTACTGGCAGCGGTTATCCGCACGGAAGAGCAAGAACGGCAGCGTTTTGCGAAAGAGCTGCACGATGGGCTGGGACCTTTGCTGAGTGTGATCAAAATGCTGGTCTCGGGGTTGGATGCCAATAAAGAAAGTGAAGTCAACGAAAAGATAAAGCAGAATCTGCGGCAGGCTGTGGATGAAGCGATTAGCGGGGTCAGGGACATCTCGGCCAATATCAGCCCGCATATCCTCAACAATTTTGGCTTAAAAGATGCGGTAGAGGCATTCATAAAACGGATGCGGCAAGCCGATAATTTTAAGGTGTATTTTACTACTAATCTCGAAAATCAACGTTTCAATTACAATATCGAAGTGGTGGTCTACCGTGTTATCTGCGAGTTGATCAACAACACATTGCGGCATGCTGCAGCCTCGAAAGTGACGATCGATTTACAACTCGAAGAAGGAATATTATATTTAGAATATACCGACAACGGTATCGGATTCGATGTAAACCGTATTTCCGGACATACCGGTATGGGATTGGATAACATGCGTTACCGGCTGCAATCCGGTAACGGGGATATCGAGATTGTCAGCGAGCATGGAAAAGGGATGCGGGCCAACGCTTTTATTAAAGTCTTTTGACTTTCTGACTTTATTTTTATCTTTGTTTATCAGTTACGGATGTAAATGTTTATCGATTCATGGACACAAAGAATTTGAAAAAATTAAGAATCTATATTGTTGACGATCATAAGTTATTCAGGGAAGGATTGAAATTGCTTTTGTCTACCCAGGATTTCGTACACCATATTTACGAAGCTTCCAGTGGACGCGACTTTATTGAAAACCTCTCCTTTGTAGATTGTGACCTGGTGTTGATGGATATAGAAATGCCCGAGATGAACGGGATAGAAGCTACGGAACAGGCCCTGCGGATCAGGCCGGATTTGAAGGTGATCGTGTTGTCTATGTACGGGGATGAACAGTATTACTATAAAATGGTCGATGTCGGAGTAAAGGGGTTCGTTCTCAAAAATTCCGGTATAGAAAAAGTGATTGCGGCAATCCGGGCTGTCGCCGCCGGTGAGAATTACTTTTCCGAGGAGTTGCTGGTGAATATTCTCAATAATATGCGTGATGGCGGGCAACATAAACCGGAACCTGAAACCCCTGATAATGAAATATCCGAGAGAGAACTCGAGATTTTGTATCATGTATGCCTGGGACTTTCCAACCAGGAAATTGCAGATAAACTTTTTATCAGTAAGCGGACAGTGGATAAACATCGGGCGAATCTGTTGAGTAAGACCGGATGCCGGAATACTGCTGCGCTTGTCATGTATGCAATTAAAAATAAGATGATAAATATTTAGATGAACGGAATGATATTTGCAGCGGGATTGGGTACCCGTTTGCAGCCTTTGACGAACGATCGGCCCAAAGCATTGGTGGAAGTAGCCGGTAAGCCTTTGCTTGAATATGTCATACGGAAAATGATAGCGGCGGATGTACAGCGTATTGTGGTGAACGTGCATCACTATGCCGACCAGATAGAAGCTTTTCTGTGCGAACGACATTTTTTCGATTGGGATATCGTGATTTCCGATGAACGGGAGAAATTACTCGATACCGGGGGCGGACTTCTGAAAGCCAGGGAGTTGTTCTGCCCGGGTGAATCGGTGCTTATTCATAATGTAGATATATTTTCAGATATCGATATACCTGCCTTGCTCCGCTTTCATCGGCAAAATAAGGGAGATGCGACCTTGGTTACCCGGACCGGCGGGAAAGGCAGAGGATTGAGATTTAATCGTGAAGGGATGCTGAAAGGATGGGAAAATAAGGCCACAGGGGAACAAAAACCGGTAGATGAAGAATTTTGGGATTCCCGGAACTATGCTTTCTGTGGAGTGCAGGTGGTGAGCCCGGAATTTTTAGAACGTATGTCAGGAAAAGGGGTCTTTTCGATTATAGACGAATATCTGTCACAGGCCAGGCTTCACCCGATACTGATGTATTTTTACGAAGGACGTTTTTTAGATTTAGGGACTCCTCAGGCGATTGCCGAAGCCGAAACAATGTTGATCGATTCGTGCAACCCGTAAGGATCTTTTTACGTTAATTAAAGACTTTACGGAATAGCAGGAGGCAGGCCTTGCAGCGCTTTTTTACGATCTGAATAATGGTAATTGCGAAGAATAAAGCTTAAGCATGAAAAGATTTTTTAAATATCTGGGCAGAACGATTTTAGCAATTTTAGGGTTGCTACTGCTTATCGTGTTTTTGCTTTATTTACCTCCTGTACAAGATTTCCTTTTGCGCAAAGCCGAACGTTATGCTGCTTCGCATTACGACTTGGAAGTCCGGATCGGGCATTTCCGTTTGGGTTTTCCTTTTGATCTGGTTTTGGACGATGTGTATGCCGGGAAAACTGCCGGAGATACCCTGGTTGCTGCAGAGGCGATCCGGCTTAGGGTGAATATCGATCGGATATTTCGTAAAGAACTCGGTATCGAACAGTTAGGTCTGAGACAGGTGAAGTTAGGATTAGCCGGCGATACTACCGGTATGCAACTGAAGGTGGCTGTCGGGAATTTGGGGGTACAGGAGGGACGGATCGATTTGGAACGGAAAAAATTGATAGTCGCTGAGATTAGCCTGGAAGAAGGGGATGTTTTTTTGAAATCCGGAGCCGGAACAGTGGAAGATACAGTGCAGAGTAATCCTTTGGATTGGGGGATCGAAGTCAGGCAGATAAAGATCCGGGACGTCGGTTATCGCATGTATACCGAGGGGTTGCCTTACCTGGGGGCCGGAATAAAGGACGGTTCGCTGACTGGCGGAAAAGTTTTGTTGGGGGAGCAATCCGTCGAAATAGATGCTGTCGCTGTCGGAGGGGCTTGGTGTGACATGCAGATGGGAACGGAACAATCGTCCGGGACACCGGTCACCGAACCGTCCGGTAGCCAGCCTTGGCTGATACGTGCAGGGAGATTACAATTGGAGAACAGTGCCTTTAGCATGAAGACTGCCGATGCCGGGCAAACCGATTTGGTGCTGTCCGGTATTGCCGTACAAATCGACAGTGTATATAACCGGGGAACGGTTGTGCGGGGAAACCTGGTAGATCTGAGGGCTGTACAGCAAAACGGAATACAGCTGCAACAGATGCAGGCACAGGTGGATCTCGATTCGGCCCGGACAGCATTGAGGGGGGCATTTATCCGCACCGCTCATAGCAAGATCGAGTTGACAGCCCGGGCCGATACTTCGATGAATAATCTGATGAAACGGGTACCCTTGATCGTTCAGCTGAATGCCAGGGTTGGGCTGGCCGATCTTACTCCCTTTTATGACGGAATCCCTCAGGACTTAAAACATAGTCAGGTAGATTTGAATACGACTTTCAGTATAGATGAAAACAGAGTCCGGTTCGACCGCCTGGATGCCGGTATGACCGGAAAATTCCGGTTGACTGGAAAAGGACAACTGCAATCCTACCGGGACCTGAAAAAAATAAGTGGGGTGATCGATTTGCGGGCGGAG
>ERZ1673744.2171-NODE-2171-length-15382-cov-4.112546_pt1 | contig 15382 bp, 15 predicted proteins | sample MGYA00580207_ERZ1673744 | MGnify/ENA primary metagenome ERZ1673744 (study PRJEB41218, sample SAMN15661751) | gut metagenome | host: Homo sapiens | place: Canada: London | collected 2015-08-20/2019-03-30 | study: EMG produced TPA metagenomics assembly of... | reverse complement strand
AGCGCTGCATTATTCCTCCCGTCATATGAGCTGGCTGCACTCCTTTTGGGGCGTGGGAACGGTCATCAGCCCGTATGTCATGAGCTATGCGCTTTCCCATCGCTCGTGGGAGGACGGCTATCGCATCGTCGGGTGGATGCAGGGCGGCATTGTGCTGGTGCTTTTGCTGACGCTGCCGCTTTGGAAGATCAACAAAGCGGAGAAAACGGAGGAAAGCACACGGGTCATCGGCTTGCGCACCGCTTTGAAAATTCCCGGTGTGCGTGGGGTGCTGGTTGGCTTTTTTGCCTATTGCGCGGCGGAAACGACGGTCATTCAGTGGACAAGCAGCTATCTTGCGGGCGTGCGCGGCGTTTCCGAAAAGCTCGCCGCCGCATTTGCGTCTTTCTTCTTCATCGGCATGACCGTCGGCAGGTTTTTGTCCGGCTTTGCGGCGGACAGGCTCGGCGACCGCCGCATGATCCGCATCGGCATCACGACAGCGCTTGTCGGTGCGGTCTGTGTGCTGCTGCCGCTGCAAACGACAGCGGTGGCGCTTGTCGGCTTTGTGATTATCGGGCTTGGCTGTGCGCCGGTCTATCCTGCGATCATCCATTCCACGCCGACCTGCTTCGGCGCGGACAATGCGCAGGCGATCATTGGCGTACAGATGGCGAGCGCCTATGTCGGGTCTACCTTTATGCCGCCGCTTTTCGGCGTGCTGGCAGAGCATACAACACTTCTGTTGTTGCCGCTGTATCTGGCGCTGTTTCTGGGGCTTTCCTTCCTGGTGCTGGAGCGGGCATACAAAAAGGCCTAGCGCGCATACCTCTCCCGAAATGCCTTGGGGGATAACCCCGTCTGCCGTCGGAAGGTGCGGCTGAAATTGCTGTTATCACTGAATCCGCATGCTTCAACGATCTCACCGATACGCATTTGCGTCTCGGTGAGATATTTTTTTGCCGCCGCGATGCGGCAGGACTGCAAATGCACCATGAGCGGATACCCCGTGATGGCTTTGAACACATGCGCGAGGTAATAGGGACTCAGATGGTATTCCGCCGCCAGTGTGCTGAGGGAATACTTTTCCTTGCAGTTTTCCGCAAAGCGGCACTGGATCTGCCGCACAATCTCCGCGCGCTCCGATGCGTCATTTGCCGCAAAGAGAGTGGGGTGCTGCCGATAGAGGGCAATCAGGAGCTGCTGCAGCAACAGATCGCACGCCTCCTCCGAAAACGGCTGCTCCTGTGCATATTCGGTAGCCATGCGGGCAAACGCCTCCTCGAATGCGGCGGGATCGCCGACGGTGACGGCATGGCGAAACTGTGCCGTGCGGTTGAAAAGCACGGAAAGAAGGCGGTAGTTCTCTGCACTTTGCACGGCGTTTTCCGGCGCAACGCGACAGACATAGCGGCGATAGCGCGCCGAGCAGATGTCGATGGCGTGTTCCTCAAAGCGGCTGATGAGCACGAGCGTCCCGCCCTCGGCGATCGTCTGTTCCGCACCGACAGATACCTTGGCTTTTCCCTCAACGATATACAGCAACTGGTGACAATCGTGATAATGCGGCGTCACGCCGCCGACACTGTCCGCATATTTGCAGGAAATAACCATAAAGCACCTCTCACACGTTTTTTGTCATTGTATCATGAAAGCGGGAAGAAAGCAAGATTTACATAAAATACAGCAACCCCTGTATAGCGATCGCAAACGGCACGCCGTACAATAAAAACAAAGGAGCGTGACGGATTTGACACGAAGGGTATATACGGATGTTGCCGTATTCAAAGAGCAAAATGCGTCACTCGGCACAAAACTGCCGTATGCCGCCGACACCTCTGTTTTGAAGGAAACGCTGACGGTGGGAAAGGTGCAGATCCGAAACCGCCTTGCCTGTCAGGCAATGGAGGGGTGCGACGGCACGACGGCGGGCGCGCCGGATGAGCTGACCCATCGGCGGTATCGCCGCTTTGCGGCAGGCGGTGCGGGACTTATCTGGTTTGAGGCGACGGCGGTGCTGCCGGAGGGGAGAGCCAACCCGCGGCAGCTGTATATCTGCGATGCCACGCTGGACGCTTTCAAGCGGCAGGTGGCGGAGATCAAGGAAACGGGACTGCGCGAAAACGGCGTCGAGCCGATTGTCATTATGCAGGCGACCCATTCCGGCAGATACAGTAAGCCGTACGGCAAGCCCGCACCGCTCATTGCCTATAATAACCCGCTGCTTGAGGGCGACAAGCCGATCGATGCTGCCCGCATTCTGACCGATGATGCACTCGATCGCGTGGGGGAGGCGCTGGTGAGAGGAGCGGTGCTTGCCGAAAAGGCGGGCTTTGACGGCGTGGACATCAAGTGCTGTCATCGGTATCTGAACAGTGAACTGCTGTCGGCATATACCCGCGCGGGAAAATACGGCGGTTCTCTCGAAAATCGGACGCGCCTTTTGCGCGAGAGTGTACAGGGCGCGATGCAGGAAACGGGCGATGGGTTCCTGGTGACCTCCCGCCTGAATGCATACGACGGATTTGCCTATCCTTATGGTTTCGGCGTGCGCACGGACGGCAGTCTTGCGTTCGATCCGACCGAACCGATTTGGCTTTTGAAAACGCTTGCCGCCTTTGGCGTGCCGCTGCTCAACATCTCCATGGGCAATCCCTATTTCAATCCGCATGTCAACCGTCCGTTTGCCAACGGGCCGTACACGGCGGAGGAGCACCCGCTGTGCGGCGTTGCCCGTGTGCTGCACGGCACGGCGACGCTGAAGGCTGCAGTGCCGCAAATGCGGCTTCTCTGCTCGGCGCTGAGCTTTCTCGGCGTGGCAGCGCCGCATGTCGCGGCAGCGTTCATCGAAAACGGCGGCTTTGATGTTGCCGGTTTCGGGAGAACGGCATTTGCCTATCCGGATTTTGCAAACGACATTCTGCACACCGGGGAAATGCAAGGCGGCAAATGCTGCATCGCCTGCTCAAAATGCACGGCGCTGATGCGTGCAGGCGGAACGCCCGGCTGCATTATACGGGATAAGGACATATATTTGCCGCTCTATCGGCAGCTTTGCACAGGGGAGGAAGGCATATGAGAAAAACGGCTTTGGTGACAGGCGCCGCCGGCGGCATAGGCTTTGCAACGGTGAAACGCCTGCTTGCGGAGGGAATCGCGGTCGTCGGCATGGACATTCTGCCGCAGATGCCGCAAACGCCGGACGGAGAATTCACCTATGTGAGCGGCGACCTTTCCAAGGCGGCAGATCGCGCCCGCGCTGTCGAAACGGCACTGGATGCCTACGGCAGGATCGACATTTTGGTGAATGTGGCGGGCGTTGCGCCGCGGGTGCGCGCCGACCTTTTGGAGATGACCGAGGAAAGCTATGACTTTGTCATGAACATCAACACCAAAGGCACGCTGTTCCTGACACAGGCGGTGGCAAACCGCATGATACAAAATGACGGCGACTGCAAGGGGACGATTGTGAACATTTCCTCCATGTCCGCCTATACCAGCTCTACAAACCGCGGAGAATACTGTATTTCCAAGGCGGGCGTTTCCATGATCACAACGCTTTTTGCCGACCGTTTGGCGGCATATGGCATTCCCGTCAACGAAATTCGCCCCGGCATCATCGCCACCGGCATGACGGCGACGGTGCAGGAAAAGTATGACCGCCTCATCGACGGCGGTCTGCTGCCCATCAAGCGTTGGGGCAGACCCGAGGACATCGCGGCGGCGGTGTGGACGCTGTGCAGCGGCGCGCTGCCGTATGTCACGGGACAGTCTATCGATGTAGACGGCGGATTTCATATACAGCGGCTGTGAGGGATATATGGAAAACATGACGGTGATCTCCGTGGATACGGTGGTGGTCGGCAGCGGCGCGGCGGGGTACAGCGCCGCCTGCCGCTTGCAGGAAATGGGAAAGAAAAGCGTCGCTCTGGTGACGGAGGGCGTGAATATCGGCACCTCCCGCAACACCGGCAGCGACAAGCAAACCTATTATAAATTGGGGCTCGGCGGCGCCGCACCCGACTCCGTGCGGCAGATGGCGGAAAATCTGTTTTCCTGCGGCGCGGTGGACGGGGACAACGCCCTTTGCGAGGCGGCGCTGTCAGCACGGTGCTTTTTGCGCCTGTGCGAGCTGGGCGTGCCGTTTCCGGTCAACCGTTTCGGGGAATACATCGGCTATAAGACCGATCACGACCCCTTCGCCCGCGCCACCTCCGCAGGGCCGCTTACCTCAAAATTCATGACCGAGGCGCTGCAGCGCCGGGCGGATGCGTGCGGCGTCACGGTGTATGACGGTCTGACGGCGGTGGAAATTCTAAAGGATGAAAACGGCGTTTGCGGACTGGTTTGCTTGCAGAGAAAAAGCGGGAATTTTGCCGTCTTTCGCTGTGCGCATGCGGTGCTTGCGACCGGCGGCCCTGCCGGTATTTATGCCGACAGCGTCTATCCCGCCTGCCACAACGGTTCAACGGGTCTGGCACTCGCGGCGGGAGCAGCGCTGCAAAACGCCACGGAGTGGCAGTATGGGCTTGCGTCCGTTTCGCCGCGCTGGAATGTCTCCGGCACGTATATGCAGGTGCTGCCGCGTTTTATTTCCGTGGACGAAAACGGAAAGGAATATGAGTTTTTGCGGGAATACTTCCGCGATGACTACGCGGCGCTGTCTGCGGTGTTTCTCAAGGGGTATCAGTGGCCGTTTGATAGCCGCAAGGTGATGGACGGATCGTCGGTCATCGACCTGCTTGTCTATCGGGAATGTGTGCTGCGTCGGCGGCGGGTGTATCTCGATTATCGCACCGATCCGTTTGACCTGCCCGCTATCGCCTATGAGAAGCTCATCCCCGAGGCATATGCCTATCTCAGAAACGCGGGTGTCTGCGGCGGGACGCCGATCGAGCGTCTGGAAAAAATGAATGCCCCCGCGGTGGCACTCTATGCCGGTAAAGGCGTTGACCTGCACAGAGAAAGATTGGAAATCGCCCTGTGTGCCCAGCACCACAACGGCGGCATCGCCGTCGACCTTTGGTGGCAGACGCGGGTGCGGGGACTGTTTGCGGTCGGCGAGTGCGCGGGAACACACGGCATCACCCGCCCGGGCGGCAGTGCGCTGAACGCGGGGCAGGTGGGAGCGCTGCGCGCGGCGCAGTATATTTCCGCCGACAAACGGGAGCTGCCCGCCGAAAAAGCTTTTTCGGACTTGGCGGCAGCGGCGGTGAAACGGCACAAAGCGTTTTGTGAGAGCGTTCTGCGGGGTGCGGACACGGTGAAGGCGCTGACCGCCGCCGCACGGCGTCGCATGAGCGATGCGGGTGCAGCGATCCGCGTGGTCGAAAAAATGCAGGCGGCGCGCGAAGAGACAGAGGCGCTTTTGCGGGATTTTTCGCACGCTGTCGGCGTTTGTGCGCCGCAGGAGCTGTGGCGCGCCTATGCGCTGTACGATATGCTGCTGACACAAAGTGCCGTTTTGTTTGCCATGCTTGATTTTGCCGAAAAGGTCGGGAAAACGCGCGGCTCGGCGCTGTATACCGACAAAGACGGCGACCTGCGCGACGGCTTGGAGGACATCTTCCGCTTCACGGCGGATGAAACCAAGATCGTTTCCGCTATACAGGAGGTCGGCTTTACAGGCAGAAATTGTACCGCTCTGTGGCGTCCTGTGCGGCCGTTGCCGGCGGCGGACGATTTTTTTGAAAATGTCTGGCGCGGATACCGCGAAAATGGTAATATATACTGTAAGGGGAGAAGATCTATGTGGAACAGCGGACTTGTTTCGGTCTCATTTCGGCAGCTGTCGCCGGAAATGATCTGCAAAGCGGCAAGTGCCGCAGGACTGACGGCTGTGGAATGGGGCAGCGATGTGCACGCGCCGTTTGATGCGCCGGAGAAACTGACGGAGATCGTCAGGCTGCAAGAGCAGTACGGCATTTGCTGCATCGCCTACGGCACCTACTTCCGTCTCGGCGAAACGCCGACCTCGCTGCTGCCGTCCTATATCGCGGCGGCAAAGCGGCTCGGGACGCGCGTTTTGCGCGTTTGGTGCGGCGACCGTTCCGCAGATGCCTATACCGCTGCGGAAACGGATGCACTTTTCACCGCCTGCCGTGCGGCGGCAAAGACGGCAGAGGAGGCGGGCGTGACGCTGTGTATGGAATGTCATCCTCACAGCTTTACCGACACCGTCGGCGGGGCACTGCTGCTGATGCAGGCGGTCGCCTCTCCCGCTTTTCGCATGTATTGGCAGCCGAATCAGTATTGCTCCTTTGAGGAGAATATGGCCTATGCCAAGGCGATAGCGCCCTATACCGTCAACATCCATGTGTTCCACTGGACGGCATCCGCGCGTCTGCCGCTTGCGGATGGATTGCCGCAGTGGAAACGGTATTTGCAGGCGTTTGACAAGACGCAGACACTGCTTTTGGAGTTCATGCCGGATGACCGCATCGAGAGTCTTCCGCGTGAGGTCGGCGCTTTGTGGGAACTGATCGGAGGAAGAGTATGAGATCCATCTTTTTGTGCGAAGATCCCGCTGTTATTGCGCGCGTTTATGCGCCACAGACGGCGGCGGTGCTGCGGGAAACGGCGGGGCTTGATACGACCGTGTATACTGCCGCTCATCTGAAGGAAACGCCGACGGCATTTGCCGATGTGGACTTCGTGTTTTCGAGCTGGAGCATGCCGTCTCTGACGGAGGAGGAGATCGCTGCCTTTCTGCCGTCGCTGAAGGCGGTGTTTTATGCCGCCGGTTCGGTGCAGGCGTTTGCCCGCCCGTTTCTTCGGCGCGGCGTGCGCGTTTTCAGTGCGTGGGCGGCAAATGCCGTGCCGGTCGCGGAATACACGGTGTCGCAGATCCTGCTGGCAAACAAAGGCTTTTTTGCCACAGCGGCGCATCTTTCGGCGGGCGGCGACTATAAAGAGGCGCTCGCCCTGCGGGAGCATTTCCCGGGAAATTACGGGGCGTGTGTCGGCGTCATCGGTGCGGGCATGATCGGGAAAATGGTGATCGAAAGACTGGCGGCATATCGGCTCTCGGTCATGGTGTTCGATCCGTTTTTGCCGGACGAGACCGCAAAGACGCTCGGTGTCAAAAAGTGCGATCTCAAAACGCTGTTCAAAAATGCACAGGTCGTCACCAATCATCTTGCCAACAACGCCGAAACGCGCGGAATGCTCACCTATTCGCTGTTTGCGTCCATGCCGCCGTATGCTGCTTTCCTCAACACCGGCAGAGGGGCGCAGGTGGTCGAGGAGGATCTCGTGCGCGCTCTGCGGGAACGCCCCGATCTGACGGCTGTGCTCGATGTCACCGACCCTGAGCCGCCGCGGGCGAATCATCCGTTTTTCTCACTGAAAAACTGCTTCTTGACACCGCACATCGCGGGCAGCAGCGGCGACGAGGTGCACCGCATGGCGGCGTATATGGAGGAAGAATTTCAAAACCTGAACAGCGGCGCGCCGACGCGGTTTGAAGTGACGGCGGAAATGCTGAAAACGATGGCATAAAGGGGGAGACGGACATGAAGTTATACGATACGCTTCTGGACAATGTTTTTTGGCAAAGGGTACGCAGTGACCCCGCTTATGCAGACGCACTTTCCCACATTCGCGCAGAATATGAGGAACAGGCCAAAGCGCCGCTCACCGTGCTGCCGTTTACGCTGCGCGACCGTTTCTATACGGACGGCGACCGCTCACAGTTTGAAAAGTACTATTTCGGTCGCCGCGTGCTTTTGAGCAGCGCCGCCATATTGGCGCTCGTGTACCCGGAAAAGGCGGCGTATCTGCAAAAGGTCGAGGACACGCTGTGGGCGATCTGCGATGAATACAGTTGGGCTTTGCCCGCCCATTGCACCGGCGACTATGCGGACGACACCACAATGGTGGATCTCTTTGTCGCGGAGACGGGCGCAGCAGTCGCCGAGATCACGGCGATGCTGCGCGAGCGCCTGCATCCGCGCGTCTTTGCACGCGCAAGGGTGGAGCTGCAACGGCGCGTATTTGACAACTACCGTGACCGCCGTTTCGGCTGGGAGACGGTGAGAACCAACTGGAGTGCGGTCTGTGCGGGCGGCATCGGCATTGCGATGATGTATGCCGCCCCGGAGCTTATGGAGGAATTTCTGCCGCGGCTTTTGGCGAGTGAGCAGTGCTGCATGGACTCCTATACGGAGGACGGTGCCTGTCTGGAGGGCATGAGCTATTGGGCATACGGCTTTGGCTACTTTGTCTATTTTGCCGATCTGCTCCGGCGTTTCACGGATGGCAGGGTCGATCTTTTTGCCGACCCGAAGGTGAAGCTGATGGCGACCTTCCCGCAGCGCAATCTCATGATGGGCAACACCGCGACGAGCTTTGCCGACGGTAATATGCACGCAAAAGTGCCGCTCGACCTTTATCACTTTTTGCACCGTCTCTATCCCGATGCGGTGACGCTGCCGCCGCCGGAAAGAATGGCCTTCAACGAGGGCAACTGTCGCTGGGTGCAGTTTTTGCGGCATTTTGCCTATTTCGATCCCGCGCTTTGCGGCGGTGCATTGCCGAAGGCAACTTATTATTTGCCGGTCGCGGGACAGTATATCACCACGCGGGACACCTTCTCCTTTGCCGTTAAGGCGGGGAGAAACGATGAGCCGCACAATCACAACGATGTCGGTTCGTTCATCCTATCGACCGCCAAAGGGCAGGAGCTTTGCGATCTCGGTGCGGGACTGTATACACGGCAGTATTTCGGCAGCGAGCGTTATACAATCTTTTGCAATTCCTCGCTCAGTCACAGCGTGCCGATCATAAACGGGCTTTCGCAGCATGAGGGCGGGGAATACGGCGGCAGTATGCAGACGAGCGGCGACACGGTGACATTGGAGATCGGCGGCGCCTACCCTGCGGATGTCGGCAGCATCACCCGTTCCTTTGTGATCGGGAAAAAATGTGTGCAGTTGACCGATGCATGGACCGACAAGGTGAAAAGCTTCACAGAACGGTTTGTTAGCGTGATCGAGCCGACTGTCACGGCGGAGGCGGTGCGTTTTGCCGATTGCACGCTGCATTTTGATCCGAAGGCGGTGACGCCGAAGGTGTCGGTGGAACAGCACTGTATGCACGGTTACAAAAAGGATGCGGAAGGCAAAATGCCTCTGCTGCCGGTATACTGTGTGGACTTTGCCGTCGATCCTGCCATGGGGCGGGTCACCTTCACTTTCGATATGTAAAGGACGGGCGCAGCATCAAAGGCGCTGCGCCCGCTTTCTCATTCTGTCACATGAATGACGCTCACGGGGCAGCTGTCAGCAGCCTCTGCCACAGCGCTTTCGTTCTTGTCCTGCGGTGTCGCGTAGACCTCCGAGAGCCCGTCATCTGCCATGCGAAAGACCGACGGGCAGGTCTCCACACACACGCCGCAGCCGATGCAGCCGTCGCGATCAATGCGTACTTCCATAGAAACAACCTCCTTTTTTCGGTAGTATATCACGATGAGGTCTTGCTTTTTATGGAAATATCTGCTAAAATGTGCACAAGTTTTATAAGGAGACGAGAGATATGAAGCGCGTTATTACTTTCGGTGAAATCATGCTGCGTCTGGCACCCGAGGGATACTATCGGTTTGTGCAGACGGAGAACTACGGTGCGACCTATGGCGGCGGCGAGGCAAATGTGGCGGTGTCGCTTGCAAACTACGGTTTTGATGCGGCGTTTGTGACAAAGCTGCCCGCACACGACATCGGACAGGCAGGCGTTAACGCCCTGCGGCGGTACGGCGTGGACACCTCGCTCATCACCCGCGGCGGTGATCGCGTGGGCATCTATTTCCTGGAAAAGGGTGCGTCGCAGCGTCCCTCCAAGGTGATCTATGACCGCGCCGGTTCGGCGATCGCAACGGCGACGACGGCGGACTTCGATTGGGATAAGATCTTTGGCGGTGCCGACTGGTTCCACTTCACCGGCATCACCCCCGCGCTCGGCGACAATGTTGCGGCGATCTGTCTTGAGGCGGTCAAGGCGGCGAAGGCGCGCGGCATCACCGTTTCCTGCGACCTTAACTACCGCAAAAAGCTCTGGACAAAGCAAAAAGCGGGCGAGGTCATGGGCGAGCTTTGCCAATATGTCGATGTTTGCATCGCCAACGAGGAGGATGCTGCCGATGTGTTCGGTATCTCCGCTGCCGATACCGATGTGTCCAAGGGCGAGGTCAACCATGAGGGCTACAAGGATGTGGCGCGGCAGCTTAAAGAGCGCTTTGGCTTCCGCTATGTTGCCATCACGCTGCGCACCTCCATCTCTGCCAACGACAACGACTGGGCGGCGATGTTGTTTGACGGCAAGGACTACTATTTCAGCAAGCAGTACCATATGCACATCGTCGATCGCGTCGGCGGCGGCGACAGCTTCGGCGGCGGTCTCATTTATGCGCTGCTTTCCGGCTTTGACGCACAGAAAACGATCGAGTTTGCCGTGGCGGCAAGCTGCCTCAAGCACACCGTTGAGGGCGACTTCAACCAGGTGACGGCGGACGAGGTGCTGCGTCTTGCGGGCGGCGACGGCTCCGGCCGTGTGCAGCGCTGAGCCTGTTTGCAATAAAAGTAACGAAACGGGACGCAAAACTTGCGTCCCGTTCTTATGTGCTTTTTCGCGGCATACACTGTGACGAGGTGAGTGTATGCGGGAATGGATCATCGGTATTATGAATGTATGGGGCTACGGCGGCGTGGTGTTTCTCATTGCCCTTGAAAATGTGTTTCCGCCCATCCCGTCCGAGGTCATTTTGACCTTCGGCGGATTTATGACGACTTGCAGCAATATGTCGATATGGGGCGTGATCGCCGCGACGACCGCGGGTTCGCTCCTCGGTGCGATCATTTTGTACGGCGCAGGGGCTTTGCTCGGTGCGGACAGGGTGATGGCACTTTTGGACGGCAAGACGGGGCGGGTGCTGCATTTCAAAAGGGCGGATGTGGAAGGGGCGATGGCGTGGTTCGACGAGAAGGGCGCACCCGCCGTGTTTTTCTGCCGCTGCGTGCCGATTGTGCGCAGCCTCATTTCCATCCCCGCCGGCATGGCGAAAATGCACTTTCTGCCGTTCTTTTTGCTGACTGCCGCCGGCTCGTTCGTGTGGAACACGGTGCTTTGCTATCTCGGCGCACTGGCAGGAAATTCCTGGGAAAAGATCGCCGCCATGTTCGGCACTTATGCCGACATTTTCGCGCTCGTGATGCTGACGGCTGTGCCGATCGTCACCGTCTTGTGGCTGCGCCGCAAGAAAAAAAGGAATTGAAATTTTTTCGATTATCTTTTATAATGGCAGATGTATCAAAAGGGGGGACGGCTGTGTCTCGTGAAGAAAAGAAAAAGCGCATAAAGCATATTTTGCTTTGCTGCGCGCTGCTGCTTGCCGTTTATTACATCCTGCCGATCATCGGCATGGCAATGGACGGCCGCAAGGGCGAGGTGTTTTTGTCGACGGGGCTCATTCATTTGCTGTTTCCGCTGTATCTGTATATCAGCGCGATCGCGCTGGGGATACGGCACGGGTTTTGCTCAGTGTATGCCGTGGCGTCGGCGGTGCTGTTTTTTCCGACGCTCCTCATCTATTTCACACCGCAGATCTGGTATGCCGGATTGATCTACGGCGGCATCGCCCTTGCCGGCAACCTCATGGGATGGGGACTGAAATCGGTGATGCGGCGTTTCAAGGAAGAACAGAATTCATAAAGAAAGCGAAAGATCTGCTTTGCAAATGCAAAACAGATCTTTTTTTATGCCAAAACGGGGTTTGTATAAAAAACTTTCCCTTGTATATACTAAGTGGCAGTATATGGGAAAGGAACGAATATCATGGATGCAAAGGAATACAAGAGGATGCAGAAGACCGGCGCACCGAAATCGCCGGTGCTCAAAAACTGCATATGGGCGTTTTGTGTGGGCGGCGCGATCTGCACGCTGGGTGAGGTGGTCGTGCAGCTCGGGGAAAACGGCGGACTAAGCGAAAACATGGCGCGTCTGCTTTGTTCGGTGTCGCTGATCTTCTTAAGTGTATTGCTGACGGGGTTGCAGGTATACGATAACATCGCCAAGCATGCGGGTGCCGGCACACTGGTGCCGATTACGGGCTTTGCCAACGCCATCGCCTCTCCCGCCATTGAGTTCAAGAGCGAAGGACTGGTGCTCGGCATGGCGGCAAAGATGTTCTCCATCGCCGGGCCGGTTCTGGTGTACGGCATTTCTGCCTCGGTGATCTATGGACTGATACTGTATATAATCTCATTATTCTAAGGAGGAACGGGCATGCCGGAGCGCAAGGGGAATTATACGATACAGCTTTCCAACCGACCGATGATACTCAGCTCGGCGGCAGTGGTGGGCAAAAAAGAGGGGGAAGGCCCGCTCGGCAAGGTGTTTGACCGTGTTTTTGAGGACACTACCCTGAACGAAAAAACATGGGAAAAAGCGGAGAGTGACATGCAGAAAGAGGCGGTGACCTGCGCACTCAACAAGGCGGCGCTGTCGCCGTCACAGGTGCAGCATATTTTTGCCGGCGATCTGCTCAACCAGTGCACCGCCTCTACCTTCGGCCTGCGGGAGCTGAACATCCCGCTTTACGGTCAGTTCGGCGCTTGCTCCACCATGGCGCAAACGCTGTCCATGGCGGCGATCTTTGTGGACAGCGGCGCTGCCGACATCTGTTGTGCCGTAACCTCGTCCCATTTCTGCACCGCCGAGCGCCAGTTCCGTTTTCCGTTGGAATACGGCGGACAGCGCCCGCCGACATCCCAGTGGACGGCGACTGCCGCAGGCGCGGCGGTGGTCGGCATGGGCGGCAGCGGCGTGCGCATTGCCGAAGTGCTCGGCGGACGGCAGGTGGATCTCGGCGTAACGGACGCCAATAATATGGGCGCCGCGATGGCGCCTGCAGCGGCGGATTCGCTGTACCGCTATTTTGAGGACACGCACACCACGCCGTCGGACTATGATCTCGTTCTGACGGGCGATCTCGCCGCGGTTGGGAGCGAAATGTTGCATAAGCTCCTCGAAAAGAAGGGCTTTCACCTGGGGGACAAGCACAACGATTGCGGACTCATGCTCTTTGACCGGCAAAAGCAGGATGTGCACGCGGGCGGTTCGGGCTGCGGCTGCTCTGCCGCGGTGCTGTGCTCCTATATCCTGCAGCGCATGACCGCACACGAGTTGCACGATGTGCTGTTTGTCGCAACGGGTGCTCTGATGTCGCCTACCACCTCGCAGCAGGGGGAGAGCATCCCCGGCATTGCGCATTTGGTGCATTTGGTGGGTTGACGCGCCGTGCCGCTTGTGTTAAAATCGGGTCGAAACGGAGGAGTCGGCTTGACGGACACACAGAGGGCAGAGCGGCTTTTGGAGTTTTCCGGCGAAATGGGAAAACGGCTTATAAAAAACGGAGCGGAAATGTATCGGGTGGAGGAGTCTCTTCAGCTGATACTCACGGCGTTCGGCGTGCACAATGTCAAGGTGTTTGCTATTCCGTCCATCATCATGATCAGCTTCAAGCTGAACGATCACCTGTATGCGGGGCAGTTCCGCCTGAAGGGCAACGGAATCAACCTGGAGCGGCTGGAGCAGCTTAATGCGCTTTCCCGCCGCATTTGTGCGGGGGAGCTGACGCTGGAGCAGGCGGAGGGAGAGCTTGCGGCGATCCTGTCCCGTAAGCGGTACCCCGCGGCGGTGAGCTATGTTGCTTTCGGCATCGTGGCGTTTTTGTTCACGCTTTTTTGGGGCGGCACGCTGCCGGACGCGGCGATCGCTTTTCCCTGCGGGCTCATCACGAAATATACCGTGACGCTTGCCAAACGGTTTCAGACCAATCTCTTTTTCTCCAATGTGCTTTCGGGCTGCTTTTCGGCGGTGATCCCCGTTCTTTTGGGACGGTTTTTCCCCGCTGTACATACAGATATGATCATCATCGGTACGATCATGCTGCTGGTGCCCGGCATCGCCATTGCCAATGTGATGCGGGACGTGCTGGCAGGGGATACGCTGACGGCGCTGACGCGCCTCACAGAGGTGCTCATCGTCGGCGTCGGCGTGGCGGTCGGCATCGCCATCCCGTTGGCACTGTCGCATACTGTACTGTGAGGTGAGCATATGAAAATGTTATTGCCTTGTCTGTATGCCTTTCTCGGCTGTGCCACCTTTTCGGTGATCTTTGAGGAAAAACGCCTGCGGATCATCCTGTCCTGCTCGGCGACCGGCTTTGTCGCATGGCTTACCTATCTGCTGTTCGGTTTTCTCGGCGCATCCATTCGGATGCAGACGGTGCGCTATTTTCTTGCGGCGGTGGTCGTGGCGCTGTTGTCGGAGATGTTTGCCCGCATACATAAATCGCCCGCAACGCTGTTTCTCACCATCGGCATCATTCCGCTTGTTCCGGGCGCCGGAATCTACTACACGATGGAGGCACTTTTGAACGGCAGTCTCAGCCTGTTTGCGCGGAGAGGACTCGAAACGGCGGCGTGCGCCGGAGCGATCGCCGTCGGCTGCTCGCTTGTGTCCTCGGTGTTCAGAATGTGCAGCGCCGCACGCAAGAGTTCTGCACTGCGGGAGGAATAAGCGGCTTTTTCGGAGATTTCACAGTTTTTTTTCAAAAAAACCTTGATTTTTCTTTTCAAATCTGTTATCATACCACTGTTGCTTTATCGAAAAGGAGGTGCAGATCATGGCAAAATGTGACATCTGCGGTAAGAGCGTTGTTTTCGGTATTCAGGTTTCCCACTCCCATCGTCGTTCCAATCGCACTTGGAAACCCAACATCCGGAAGGTAAAGGCTGTCGTCAACGGTTCTCCGAAGAGAATTTACGCCTGCACCCGTTGCTTGCGTTCGGGTAAGGTTACCCGCGCGGTCTGATCGACATGACTTTATGAGCAGGAGAAGCCTTGCGGCTTCTCCTGCTTTCTTTACAAAAGGGGAAAGATGCCATGAAAAACGCTTTCTACGGCGCGCTGATGCGCATGAAGTATATCCCGCGCTGGGTGCTCATGCGCAACACGAGACAGGAAAATATCTGCGAACACTCCTATGATGCGGCGGTGTTGGTGCATGCACTGGCACTGTTGGAAAACACCCGTTTCGGCGGAAGAATCGACGCCGAAAAGTGCGTGATGATCGCGCTGTATCACGATCTGCCGGAAATTCTGACGGGGGACATGCCTACGCCGGTGAAATATGTGGACGAGACGATGCGTGACGCCTACAGACAGGTGGAGAGCGGCGCTATCGGGCAGCTTTTGCAGCTTTTGCCGGACGATCTGCGCGCACCGTATGCGGCGCTGATGCAGCCGGCGGATGATCTTTCCGCGGAAAAGCGCATGGTGAAAGCGGCGGACAAGCTGTCCGCGCTCATCAAATGCGAAGAGGAACTCAAACAGGGAAACATGGAAT
>ERZ1673744.2165-NODE-2165-length-15402-cov-5.568320_pt1 | contig 15402 bp, 9 predicted proteins | sample MGYA00580207_ERZ1673744 | MGnify/ENA primary metagenome ERZ1673744 (study PRJEB41218, sample SAMN15661751) | gut metagenome | host: Homo sapiens | place: Canada: London | collected 2015-08-20/2019-03-30 | study: EMG produced TPA metagenomics assembly of... | reverse complement strand
GGATCAACATCAACCTGGACGGTCCCCAGTTCGTATCCATACTGGGTCCCAACGGGGTGGGGAAGTCGACGCTCATACACTGTATGAACAAGATCCTCGTCCCGACGGGGGGTGCGGTGTTCCTGGACGGGAAGGACGTTTCGGACTACTCGCTGAAGGACATGGCGAAGGAGGTGGGCTACGTCCCGTGCACTTCCACCGACACGTTCCCTCTAACCGTTGTGGACACAGTGCTGCTGGGCCGTCATCCGCATGCGAACTGGAAGACGTCCGAGGATGACCTGAGGCTGGTCTATGACACCCTTTCGCTTCTGGGGATAGAGGATCTGGCCATGAGGTACTTCAATGAGCTGTCCGCAGGTCAGCACCAGAAGGTAATGCTCGCCCGCGGACTGGTCCAGGAGCCAAAGATCCTACTCCTGGACGAACCGACATCCAACCTGGATGTGAAGCACCAGCTCGGAATCTCGAGGATGCTGAGGCGCCTGTCACACGAGAAGGGGATCATGGTGGTCATGATCAGCCACGATCTGAACATCGCCGCCAAGTACTCCGATTTCGTGATACTGATGAACGAGGGGAGGATCTTTGACGTGGGAACGCCTGAGCATGTGATAACGGCGGAGAACATCGAGTCGGTGTACGGAGTGAACTCGAGGATAATCCAGGACGAGGGTCGCCCTCATGTCATCCTCGAGGATCCGGAGAACGCGTTGTGCCCTGACATGTCCTCAGAATCGGTATGCTCCGTCGCAAACGTCTGACATGTCCAGAACCGCCTATTTCCTCGCATGGGCCATATACGCGGCAATGCTGGTCGCTCTGGTCTTGCTGATAATCGTACACAGGGACGGAGGCATCAGCGATTCCGTTCTAACCGTCGCTTCGAGCATCCTGTCGTTGTTGTTGACCCTTTCGGTGATCGTGTTCGTGACAGTCACATCGAAGAGGGGGAACAGCGAGCGTTATCTAGAGATGAGGGAGCGTCTCGTGGGGAATGACGGACGTCGCAGGTGACGATGTCCTGATCCGGCGATCTCATCTAATGGCGGACCTCACACTCGAGGCGAGTCTGTCTGCATCGAGGTCCTACAATCTGAAATAGGTCCCTCCGAGCGCCTCGGCCAGGCGTTGGGCGTTGTCGAACCTGACATACCCTGCGCCGGCGTCAACCACGACCCATCTGACCTGCCGTATGGACAGGTGCTCGGCAAGCTTCAGGGCCTCCTCGTTCGGGTCCGCACCCTCGCCCAGTGGGACATTCGCGCGCCCGTCCGTGATCATGACTATGTAGCACGACTCTCCGGGGTGGGATCTGGAGTACGAGGTCATGAACTCGCTGACGGTCACCAGTGCCTGCGCCATCGGCGTCTTGCCTCCGGTGGGAAGCTCCTCCAGCTTGCGGTAGCTGTACTCGACCGACCGTGTGGGCGGGAGGATCAGTTCGGCGGAGTCCCTGCGGAAGGCCATCATGCCTATGCGGTCCCTCTTGACGTAACTGTCGCGAAGCATGGACAGCACGGCGCCCTTGACGGCCGACATCCTCCTGCGGACACCGAGGGAGCCGCTGGCGTCCACAAGGAAGAGTATGGTGCAACCGGAACGGCGTTCCCTCACCTTGCGCCTGATGTCCTGCTTCTCTATGGACACTGCGAGTGCGCCTTTCCCTCTGCACTTCTGATAGGGAGCGGCCGCGCGGATCGTGGCGTCGAACGCAACATCGGAGATTTGTCCCTCGGGGATCCTAGACCGTGCGTACCTCCCCGTGGAGTCGGAGCTCTCCGTCATTGCACGCCTGCCCTTGCGGCTGGACGTCGTGCGGACGATTCTCTTCCCGTCCTGGAGGTAGTCAATGACCCTGAACTGCTCCCCGATCTCGAACATCATCTCGTCCAGCATGTCCCGCAGATCCTCGGGGGCTTCGGGCGGATGTTCGTCCAGCGGCTCCTCGTCACGGTTTCCGGACTCTTCGGACCGTTCGTCCCGAGGAGGTTCCATCGGCCCATCATCATCCTTTTCCTCCTCCTCGCCCGTGTCATCCCGCGGGGACTCGGGGGGAGTGGGCGGCTGCGAGTAGTTCCTGCGGTGGGCCAGGCATATCATGGCGGCCTCCTCCACGTCCTTCCTCATGGCCTCGTCCCTGCCGTTGAGCGCCGCCAGGGCGGACGACGTCTCGGCCATGGCGATGTCGCCGCGGAACCCGTCGGCTGCCACCCTCGCGGCAAGTTCCACGGCAACCCCCAGGAGATCGTCGGAGATCGTCACCAGGGGCAGTATCCTCCTGGCACGGTCGATACGCTCCCCGATCGCCGATTCCTCGTCGGCGTACATGGCGACGAACGCCCCGGGGTCTTCCGAGAAAGCCGAGTTCCTGCGGAGTATCTCCTCCCTCAGGCGGGTGTCATCGTCGGGGAAGTCCGAATACGCGCAGAGGTCGAACCTGTCGAGAAGATGGGGGCTGATGTCCGAATCCTCGGGGTTCATGGTCGCGATCATGATGGTGTCGCACTCGTACACACCGGAGACGCCCTCCCTCTCGACGACCACCCTGCCGGAGACGACGCAGTCCAGTAGCGCCGCGAGGACCCTCTGGTCCATCAGGTTCACGTCGTCGACGTACAGGATGTTCCCGTCCGCCTCCGACAGAATCCCCTTCCGCATCACGGCGCGCCCCTCCCTTATCGTCGCCTCGGCGTCCATGCCTCCGAACAGCATCTCCTCGGTGATGTTCAGGGGCAGGTTCACAACACGTCTCCCGGTCAGAGCGCCGGCCGCCCTGGAGAGGACGGTCTTGGCGGAACCCGGTCCGCCGCGGATGAGAACCGTGCGTATCGAAGGGGACACCGCTGCGCACATTATGGCGCGTTTGGCGTCGTCCATCCCGCATACAGCGGCGAAGGGGAAGTTCAGATCCCCTTGAGGCATGTCTCCAGCTCCTCGGGGTCGAAGACCTTCTCCTCGAACGGTCTGCGTCTCATGCGATGGGAAAGCACCGATGTCGCCACGGCGCGGATGTCGTCGGCACCCACCTCGTAGCGTCCCTCAAGGGCGGCGTTGGCCCTGGCCGCCTTGAGCATCGTGATGTCCGCGCGGTGCCCGTCGACACCGAAATGGGTGGTTATCTCGACGACGGCATCCAGGATCCCGTCCGGGACGGTCACTCCGGGCAAAGCCGCTCTGGCGTCGGCAATCCTGCTGCGCACGGACTCCGTCTCCTCCCCAACTGATTCGGTGTAGCCCTCTGGATCGGAGTCGAACGCCAGTCTCCTGCGGACGACCTCCTTCCTCCTGGCCGCGTCCCTGTCCCCACGGACCTCAACGGATAGACCGAACCTGTCGAGGAGTTGGGGTCTGAGCTCCCCCTCCTCGGGGTTCATGGTTCCGACCAGCACGAACCTGGACGGATGGGAGAACGACACGCCCTCCCTCTCCACGTAGTTCACACCCATCGCCGCCGAGTCGAGCAGGAGGTCCACTATGTGGTCGTCCAGAAGGTTGACCTCGTCGACGTAAAGGAGGTTCCCGTTGGCTTGGGCGAGGACACCGGGCTCGAACCTCTTCTCACCGGTCTTGAGCACGTGTTCTATGTCCAACGTCCCAGAGACGCGGTCCTCCGTCGCACTGAGCGGGAGCTCCACGACCCTCATCGGCACCTCCTCCGACGGGAGTGCGCCGTGCTCCGCCAGTCTCTCGGAGCAGTAGGGGCAGAGTCTGTCCGGTCTCGACGGGTCGCATCCAAAGGGACATCCGGGGACCGTGGTCCTCGATGGCAGAACCTGCGACAGGGATCTGACCGTGGTCGATTTGGCGGTGCCCTTCTCGCCCTTGATCAGGGCACCACCTATACTGGGATCCACGATGTTGAGGAGCAGGGCCCTCCTCATGTCCTCTTGGCCTACAATCGATACGAACGGGAAAAGAAGCTTATCCATGGGCCTCACTGTATTGGATGATATATCCATATCTTCGATATAAACCAGACGTATCGGTCATAGTTGCTTATAGTTCCGAATCAACGTATGCTCGGTCCTGCTAGCGCATTCGATATGAACCAGTATACGGAAATTCCTGTTGCAGGCATTCCTGGGAGGTAGGATTAATAGCAATAGGATTATACATCCAATATGCCCCTCAGAATAGTATACGTAACGATACAGAGCGTCGAAGCCTCGACCTTTCGCGAACCGGCTGAGAAGGTCTGCAAGGAGAAGGGATGGGACCTCGATCTCTTCTGTGCCAACGGCTCCGATATTGACGACGACCCGCTGCTTTACCACGAACTCATCCTCCGCTCCAAGGCCGCCGACCTGGTTCTGGTCAGGATCATGGCCGATCCGACCAGGATGCGCCGTTTCGAGCAGTGGGAAAGGATCCTGAGGGAATGTCCCGGCTACGTGCACATCTACTCGGGAAATCTGGAGGTATCTCTTGTTTACCGCGACCTGTTCAGGGGAGACGACAGGGAGTACATGAGACTTCGCGAGCTGGTCAGGGGGCGCGGGGCGGAGAACGACGAGGCCGTGGTGCTTTGGCTGCATCACGCGATCACCGGCGAGGGAGAGGTGCCCGATCCGGTGGAACAGCGTCCCAACGGCATCTACCATCCGAACTTCGATAGGGACGTGACCCTGGAGGAGTATCTGGGAAATCTCGATCCCTCCAGGCCCACTGTGGGTCTGATGTTCACAGCCAACCTGTGGATCTACGGCAACCTGGAGCACATAGACGAGACCATTCGTGAGATCGAGGCCCAAGGGATGAACGTCATCCCGGTCTTCTTCTCCTCCGTGGCCAGCAGGACCGACGGTAACGACGGTAGCGTTGCCGTTGTCCGTGAGTATATGACTGTCGACGGCAGGAGCAGGGTGGATGCGCTCATCTTGGCCACCCCGTTCTCCCAGCTCAACAACTCCAGGGACTGCTCGGGTGTGTACACCCCCGACGAGCAGAACTACTTCCACACGCTGACCGATGTGCCGGTGTTCCAGGCCATGTCCGTGTCCTCCCACTTCGCCGACTACGAGGAGAGTGCAGAGGGGCTCTCCAAGGGGGATTTCGGGATGAACGTCATTTGGCCGGAGGTGGACGGGCAGATCATCACCGTCCCCTTTGCCAGCAATGAGCGCGGCAGAGGAGGACCAAAGGTCTACACCCCATTGCATGACAGGATCCGCCATCTGGTCGCAACCGTTGGGGCATGGGCGAGGTTGAGACGCAAACCAGTCTCGGAGCGCAGGATAGCCATACTGATGTACCAGTCCAGACCCGATTCCGGGAGGATAGGCGGTGCCGCCGGGTTGGACACGATGCAGAGCGTGAGGGATATGCTCGAACGCATGGCATCGTTGGGATACAAAGTGGATCACGTCCCGGAGACGTCGAGGGCGCTGACCGACGAGATACTAGACAACGTAACCAACGATCTAGAGTGGTCATCGGAGGAGAGGGTGCGCGAGAAGGCGGCGGACATGATGTCCGTGTCCGACTACCGCAGGGAGTACGACAGGCTGGCAGAGTTCAACCGCGGGCGTATGGAGGACAGCTGGGGCAAGCCCCCGGGTACGGTGTCGGTGCAGGACGGCAAGTTCGTCATCCCGGGAATCGTCAACGGGAACGTGTACATAGGGTACCAACCCCTGAGGTCATGGGCCGACCAGATGGAATCGGTCTACCATGATCCTGTGGTCCCCATGCCCCATCAGTACCTGGCGTTCTACCGCTGGCTGAAGCTCACTTTCGGAGCCGATGCGGTGGTGCACGTCGGCACCCACGGGACGCTGGAATGGCTGCCGGGGAGGAGTGTCGGGCTGTCCGGGAAATGCTTCCCCGACCTGGTCCTGGACTCCATCCCGAACATATACCCCTACGTGATCGACGATCCCGGAGAGGGGATACAGTGCAAGCGCAGGTCGGAGGCAGTGCTCATAGGGCACATGTGCCCCACCATGGCCCGTGCAGGGTCGTACGAGGCGCTGGAGGCTGTAGACGGGCCGCTGCAGGAAGTTTTCAAGAACACCGCTGCCAAGGGTGAGCAGAGGCAGGCCATGGTGTCGGAGGTGCTGGAGGCTGCCAGGTCGGCAGACCTACTCGTCGAGTTGGGTATCCCGGACGACGTGTCCCCGGGGGATTTCGAGGGGGAGCTCGGCAGGATCCATGACTACATCACAGACATCAAGGACACCATCATCCGTGACGGGCTGCACGTGCTGGGCAGAGCTCCAGAGGGGGAGCTGCTGCAGGAGAGCGTGTACTCTCTGACACGCATCAGGAACGGCGACGTCCCGTCGCTCCGTTCCGCCGTCGCGTCGGCGATGGGGTTCGACCTGGACGCCGTGCTCGACGATACTTCCGGTTTCACCGACGGGGAGCTCAACAGCGTCATCCTCGACCGTATAGACGGACGCGTTGCAGACCTGATCTCGGGGATGCAGTCTTCCGGGTACAGGAGGGACCAATGCCTCGCACTGGCGGAGGGGTTGGGTCCGTCGGAGGACATTGCCAGGACCGTCACATACATCTGCGACACCCTGGTTCCAAACCTCGCACGCATGACGGACGAGATGGACAATATGATGCACGCCTTCGAGGGTGGGTACGTTCTCCCCGGGCCGTCCGGCGCGCCGACCCGCGGGAATGCCGACATCCTGCCGATGGGCAGGAACTTCTACGGCATCGACCCCGACATTGTCCCCACGAAGGCGGCCTGGGAGATAGGGGTGCGCATGGCGGATCAGATGATTGAACGCTACGTCCAGGAGAAAGGGGCGTACCCGACGGAGGTCGGATTCATCATCTGGGCCACCGACACCATGAAGACGAACGGAGACGACGTGGCGTACATTCTCTGGCTCATGGGCGTCAGACCCGTATGGTCCTCGAGCGGAGGGCAGGTGGTCGGTCTCGAGCCCGTCCCCGTGGAGGATATGGGTCGTCCGAGGATTGACGTCACCGTCAGGATAACGGGCCTCTTCAGGGACGCCTTCCCGAACCTCATAGATCTTTTAGACGATGCGGTGCAGCTTGTTGCAGGACTCGACGAGAGCGACGAGGACAACATCCTGTCAGCCAACCTCAGGAGGGACATCGTGGACGGGATGGCGAACGGCCTGACCGTGGATGAGGCCCGCAGGCGCGCCTCGGTCCGCGTGTTCGGATGCCCCCCGGGTGCTTACGGTCCGGGTGTTAACCATGCGATAGAGTCCGGCGACTGGGAGACGGTGAACGACCTGGCGGACATCTACATCACATGGGGCAGCTGCGCGTACGGACGCGGACTGCACGGGGAGAGCATGAGGGACGAGTTCGTCAGACGGTTCTCGAAGGTGCAGGCCACTGTCAAGAACATGCCAGACAGGGAGATCGACCTGCTGGACATCGATGACGTCTACGGGTACCTCGGAGGTATGAACTCCTTCGTCCGCGCATACGGGAACGGAGACGCCATGTCGTTCATGGGCGATGGTTCGAACCCCGACAGGGTCCGTGTGAGGGACACGAAGGAGGAGTTGCAGTTCGTCTACAGGAGCAAGATCCTCAACCCGAAGTTCGTGGACGGTCTGAAACGCCACGGTTACCGCGGTGTCGCGGAGGTGGCCAACCTCACGGAGTACACGTTCGGATGGGACGCCACTTCGGACATAGTGGACGACTGGATGTACGAGAGGCTGACGGACATGTACCTGTTCGACGACGACACCAGGGCGTGGATGGAGGATGAGAATCCACATGCGATGATGGACATGATGAACCGTCTCTTCGAGGCCATCGACCGCGGTATGTGGGATGCGAAGCCGGAGACCGTCGAAAGGATGAGGGAGATCTACCTGGAACTCGAGGAGAGGATCGAGGAGGTCAACGACAGGTGAAGGCACCGCGGGTCGTCGCCTTCGACGGGCGGTGATCCGCCGTCGCCGGATCCCGTGTTTTTGAATGCCCATAGGATAATATACAAATCCCGTCATTACCATATGGATTAATCATCCAAGTGATATCTTGAACAACAAAATCATCGCGGTCGTAGTGGTGGCAGTTCTTCTGATCGCCGCTGCATGCGTTGTCTTGTTGAGGGACGGTGGTGGGGACAGCTACAGGTCGCCCGACACCACCGGTCGCCTGATGATCTTCGGCAACGCGGACAACAACGACTACCTCGACGAGGACGACATATCCACACTGAGATCGATCATCGACGGGGAGATGGAGCCGACTCCTCTGGCCGACGCCAACCAGGACGGCACCATCGACGAGGACGACATAGCCTTCGTACAGAGGCTCGTAGACCGTGAGCCGGGCGTCGTTTACTACCAGTACTACTACGACGAGACCCTGACGGTCGGATCCTGCGACTACCCCATCCAGTACATCTGCTCCGTAGGTACGAACGTGGCCATGCTGCTGAAGTCCCTCGGGGTGGAGGACAAGATACACCTAATCGACGGAGGGAGCAAGGACAGCGTGCTCTTCGCGGACCTTCTCGAGAAGGACAAGGCGTCGTCCTCAGTTCTCAATGCGGACGTGGAGATCGTGTCGAACTCCGACGTCCAGGCCATCGTCACCGAAGATAGTCCATCATACATCAAGAATCAAGATACTTTCGAAATGGCTGGAATAGACGTCATTAGATTGTCATCATCCAGTGCCGAGAGATCCGTGGGGTCCATCCTCACCATCGGGTTCATCCTGCAGGAGGAGCAGAGATCCCATGAGTACGCAGAGTTCTGCGACGGCATACTTGCGGACCTCGACGAAAAGCTGAGCGTCCTTGATGACTCCTCAAGGGTGAGCGCCCTCAGCGTGACCATGAGCAACTCCATCGGCGGGCTGACGTCGGATTACTACAGGTCCATAGTGCAGGCCGGAGCGACATGCCCCGCGGATTGGCCTGAGTCAACCATCAAGTTCGAGATTGGCGACGAGTGGCTCCTCGATCCCAAGTACAGCACGGACTACATCATCCACTTCAGGACCACATTGGGCTACGAGCCTCTGACCGACGAAGACAAGCAGGAGATGTGGGACACGTACTCCGTCTACTTCCATGACCTTGACGCATACAAGGAAGGCAACTACATCATTCTGAGTAGTGCAATACCCGTGCACCTGAGAGTGGCGTACCTCGCGTCCATATTCTATCCGGATATCGTCGGAGCGGACTACGGTGACAAGCTCCACCAGGAGTACATCGACAGGTTCGTCGACAACCTGAGCGAGCAGGGATACAAGGTCGCAGACAACCCCTATTACATGATCACAGCAGATGATGTGAACTTCTGAACAAACAGGCACATGCACTTCTAATCGCATGTGCCGCCTTATCTCTCATTAAGAATGCTACGAGCTGACAATCTGGATTGTACAGGAAAAGGCTTTCTGCGTGACTGCTAGCCCCGACATCGTGATCTGCCCTTGTTCGAGTCGTGGCGCCTCCGTTCGCGTTTCAGTAAGACCCGGATGGAAATTCTCGAACTTTCTTGTTATACCGGCACCATGACTGGTGCCGGCACGATCATTGCTTGAATCCTTTTGGCGGGCCGATGTCGAACATCTTGTAGATCAGCCTGCACTCCTTCCTGACTTCAGTCAACTCCTCCCAGCCATTCCCTCTGACGATCTCCACCGTGCTCAGAGTCGACAGCAAGGACTCGGGGGTCTGTCTGCCTATGTTGCGCGGTTTGTCCTTGGGTTTTACATTCCTGTCCCCGGCGTACTCGGAGATGCGGTTCACCATCTCCATCTTCATTATCATCGAGACCATGCGGATGAAGGTGCGGCCGATCACAGTCTGGCGGTCGCCAGACCGTGGCCTCCTGCCGTCACCCTGGCACTTGTCCTCCATGAACACGTCCTCGACGATGTCCCTGCATTCGTAGCATCTGAGGACCTGGTCCCATGTACGGTCCTTCACCGCGGGCGTGATCATGATGAACACACCCTTTCTGTTGGCCGCGAAGGTGTGGGCGTTCTGCCTGATCTCCAGATGCATCCTGCCGTCCACGACGGTCAGGTCCAGCATGCTGGCGTACCTCCCTGCGACCTTGGCGAGACGCTTCTTCGGATCGCGCGGACGCTCGCCCTCCAGCTCGTTCATGATGTTGCGGAGGGCGACATCCATGCCGGCGGTCTCACCGCCGGCGGATTCCGTGTCCCTGAAGACGAACACGTCCAGTTTGTGCTCGCATGAGAGGAAGTCCTCGTCCGTGTCCAGAACAAGGTCGTATCCGTCCGGGTCCTCCCAGACGGTGTCCCTCTCGGTCTTCCTGGCACCCCTCATGCGTCTGACGCCCATCTGCCTCACCAGGACGGTGTACGAACGGTCGCCGTAGACCGCCGTGCTGCTCACCTTCCCCACCAGCCCCAGCATCGCTGTCACGAGGGACTTCACAACCTTGTTGTCCCCCATCACCATGGGCATGACGAAGTCCATGCCCTCTTCGAGAAGGCAGAAGATGCTCTTCGGGGAGACGAACCCCCTGTCCATGACCAGGGTGCTGTCCTCTCCGCCCAGACGGCGGACGTCCTCGACCATCCTGCGGATGGTCGTCACGTCCGCCACCGATCCGGGATATACGTAGAACATGAGCGGATGCCCCATGCGGTCCGTCATCAGGCCGATGTTGATCTGGCGCAGGTGCTCCCCGTCCTTGTTGCGCCCCCACTGGGCATCCTGGTTGGACGTGCTGTAGGTGCTCTCCGAGGTCAGATCGAACAGGTACTCTCCCGAGCAGCCGCTGATCCTGCGTCTGAAGAACTCGTCCATCTGGGCCGATGACGACCCGATGCGGTTGGTGAGCTCCGACATCCTGGGCGAGGACACGTCCGTGTCCTCGTCCATCCCCAGGATCTGGAGGATGTACCTCCTCCTGATGATGTTCTCCATGTGCATCAGGGCGCAGGGTTCCACCATGTATGCGAAGCAGACGGCCATTATGGTCCGGCCCGTCTCGAGGCCGAACGCGGCTTCGAGGTCATCCAGGATGCCCAACCGCTTCTGGATCGCCATGAGGAAGTAGACATCGCCGAACCTCAGGGTGCTTATCTTGGCGATGGGCGACGGCGCATCGATGGTCCCATCGATGCGTCCGAACTCCCCCGTCTCCGGATCGTAGAAGTACCCTTTCTTCGGCTTCAGCACACCGTTGACGACCACTCCCATGTACTCGGTGATGGCCACCGGTCCTTTCTTTTCGGGAGAATAGCGGGAGGTGGCCCTGTACATGTACTGTTTTCCGTCTTTTTCTACCACATATGGGGTGGTTATATAACAAGAAATGTTGTTATACTATTCATAGTTTGATATTTAAATTAAGCAGAGAATTTTCGGTCAAGTATTTAAATAACCTAACAAGATAATGTCATAACAAGACAATCCGAGAATTTCCAACCCGGAGAGGATGAATGAGGGGCGCTCAGCCGCGACCCCATGCCGGACAGACCGGCCGCCGACAGAACGGAAGCAGCATGAAAGCAAGAAGACCGGCAGACGGGATGCGATGCTACCAGACCCAGCGGCGGGCCTGGGCGGCGCCCGGGGGCCTGCGATCCCCGGGCGCACGGGTCGGATAACCATGGTTCTGTGAGACGTCTCAGGACGCCTCGAGACCCTTCAGGATGATGTTGTCGTCTTTGAAGATGGCGTGAGGGGAGCCGTCGATTTCCAGTATGTCTGCATCCACTCCGTAGACCTCGCGGAGGTTCTCCTTGGTTATCACCTCCTCCGGGGTCCCTGCTGCGTATATCGTCCCCTTGCTCAGCAGAATGATCTTGTCCGCGTACTTGGCGGAGATGTTGATATCGTGGCAGATGATCAGCACGAGGACGTTCTTCTGGACCGATATCTGCTTCAGCATCTTCATGACCTCCAGCTGATGGCGTATGTCGAGGTTGGAGGTCGGCTCGTCGAGCAGTATGATCTCCGGCTCCTGGGCCAGTCCCCTCGCCAGCATCACCTTCTGGTGCTGTCCTGCCGAGAGCTCGTTGAACGGGCGCAGTGCCAGATCGTCGATGTTGAGCATCTCCAGGACCTCGTAGACCACATCCAGGTCGTGCTCGTTGAACTTCCAGCGGCTGTGCGGGTGACGTCCGATGAGCACCGCGTCCACGACAGGCATCGGGAAGGTGTCCGACGAGGTGTACGGAACGTAACCTATGATCTGCGACAGCTTGTAGGTCTTGTACTCGTCGACATCCTTGTTGTTCACGATCACGGTCCCTCCCGTGGGGGTGAGGATCTTGTTGATGCAGTGGATGAGGGTGGACTTGCCCACCCCGTTCGGCCCCAGTATGGCTACCAGCTGCGGTCCCTCGATGTCGAACGAGACGTCGTTCAGCACCGGGGTGCTAGAATAGGTGAACTCCAGGTTGTTGATCTTGATCATCATGATATCACCATGCTGACTTTCTGATTTTCAGAAGAATGAATATGAACATGGGCCCACCGATCAGCGCGGTGACCACACCCACAGGGAGCCCGGTATCCGTGAGAACCTTCGCGATGCAGTCCGCGACTATCAGGAACATTCCCCCGAAGCAGGCCGATGCGGGGATCAGGAACCTGTTGTCCGAGCCGATGACCACCCTGACGACGTGGGGCGCGACGAGTCCGACGAACCCTATAGTACCAGTGAAGGACACGATGACCGCCGTGACGAGGGAGACTCCGAGCATCGCGATCAACCTGAGCCTCTTCGGGTTCTCACCGAGGGCCACCACGCCCTTGTCGTCCATCGCCAGGGTGTTGATCATGTTCGAGAACGCGTAGAACACGATGACGCCGCAGACGGAGATGATGGAGATGATGGGCAGGTTCTCCCAGGTGGCCTTACCCAGCGTTCCGACGCTCCAGATGTACGCCTCTGCCAGGTCCTCCTCGGTGGCCGTCACCCTCAGCATCGTGGTGACCGCGGAGAAGACGTACATCACCGCGACACCGATCAGGATGGTCGATTCCGGGGACATGTTGCGCTTGACCATCGAGAAGAAGATCATGACGAACGCGGGGATCAGCGCGAACACGAACGCGTTGATGACTATCGCGCTCTGACCGTAGAGCCCGGGTATTATGCAGAACCCGGTTATGATCGCGATTGTCGCCCCGAGACCCGCTCCGGACGATATTCCAGTGGTGTACGGGTCCGCCAGCGGGTTCTTCAGGGTGCTCTGCATCACCGCCCCGCAGACGGCCAGTCCTGCGCCCACGAACAGGCCGGCGACAGCCCTGGGCAGCCTCATGTCCCAGATCACATGGTCCTTCATCTCGCCGATGCTGTCGGTGGCTATGTTCCCGGTGATGTGGTCCCAGAGTATCCGATACGACTCCAGGAAGCCTATATCGTAGCTTCCTATGGAGAGCGCCCAGCCCAGGACGACGAGGGCCACCGCCAGGCAGATGATGCAGAACGCCGCCTTCTTCCCGACGTAGGCCCTGTACTCGCTGAGTCTAGCATTGTCCGACATCATACACCTCTTTTGTTGAGAAGGATGATCAGAAGGAAGATCGGGCCTCCGATGAACGCCATCACCACTCCAACCGGCACTTCGACCGAGGTTATCAGGCGCGAGAGGGTGTCCGTGAAGACAAGGAAGGCGGCCCCCACCATCATCGACGCGGGGATGATGTACCTGTTGTCAGCCCCCAGGACGAGCCTGACGACGTTGGGCGCCACCAGCCCGAGGAAGCCGATTATCCCTACATAGCTCACCACCGAGGCGGTCATGAGCGAGACGACCAGCAAGCACAGGGTCTTCAGGCCGTCGGTGTCCAGGCCCAGGCTCTTCGCGGTGGCGTCCCCCGCCGACAGGATGTTCAGCTTGTTGGCTATCAGGACGCACAGCAGTGAACCGGCGATCGTGCAAACCGTCATCACTGGCAGCGTGCTCCACTCGACGTACTGGAGGGTCCCAATCTGCCACAGGTAGATGCCGTGAAGGTCCTCCTCACTGGACATCAACATCACGAGCGTACCCAGCGCAGAGAACAGATACGACATCGCGATGCCCGCGAGGATGATGGTGACCGAGGTGGAGTTTCTGAACCTGGAGACCAGGATGATGACGACCGCCGGGATCATCCCGAAGATGAACGCGTTGATTGTGACTGCTATGCTGCCCCCGGTGCCCTGGATGACCACGAATCCTAGGGACATCGCCAGCGCGACACCGAAGACCGCTCCGGACGATATTCCAGTGGTGTACGGGTCGGCCAGCGGGTTCTTGACGATGCTCTGGATCACTGCCCCGGCCACGGCCAGAGCGGCTCCAGCCACGACGGCCACGAGGATCCTCGGGAGGCGCACCTCCCAGACGACGAAGTCGTCCCACCAGATAGTCGAGCCCTGCTCGTAGGTGGCCCCGAGGATGTGCTGGAAAAGAAGCCTATATGCCTCGAAGAAATCGATGTTCCTGCTGCCCAGCGTCAGCGAGACGCCTGCGCATATCACCACGACAGACACCAGGACCAGAACGAACAGAACCTTCCTGAGCACATAGGATTTGTAAGCCGATTTCATCGACTCCTTCTTTTCGTCCGAATACTCCATGCTGCGTTGGATAATACATCCAATATATTTGATATCTTCTTAATGTATACAGCAGCATGCATCGGATTCGGTTCCGGGTGATGATTCTTACAAACTTCATTGATATGATAGCGATTGAAGAGTGGGGGTTCCGTTCATTTACAATTTAATGCTGGATATCTCTGCATCCATCCTCGGGTTGAACCTGAATCGTCGACGGATTCCCGGAAAGCGGGAACCCCGAAACTCCGTTTCGGCCTTCGAACCGACGACCGAGAGCGGTGACCTGACTTCGAGCATATACAACCTTTAAATTAGTAGGATATATCATCCAAATTATTTGATATGAGTGACACAGAGAGCGACATAATCGTCATAACCGACCTCGTCAAAACCTACGGGGACAAGACCGCTATCGACGGTCTGAACCTCAGAATACATCGCGGCGAGCTCTTCGGTTTCCTCGGGCCCAACGGCGCCGGGAAGACAACCACCGTCAGGTGCGTCTCCACGCTTACCAACTACGACTCCGGGACCATCGTCGTCGGAGGATACGACATAAAGAAGAATTCCCGCGAGGCGAAGAACCTCATGGGAGTCATTCAGCAGCAGGTCTCCCTGGACAAGGACCTGACCATCAGGGAGAACATGATCGCCCACGGGATGCACCATCTCATGGGCAAGGCCGAACGCGAGGCCAGGATTGCCGAGCTCTCCAAGTTCTTCGGCCTGGAGGAGTACCTGGACAAGCCGGTGGACTCCCTCTCGGGCGGCTGGAAGAAGAGGGCCGCCATCGTCTGCGCCATGCTCCACAGCCCGGAGATCCTGTTCCTGGACGAGCCCACCTCCGGCCTGGACATCAACGCCAGGCGCCTCCTGTGGGACGTCG
>ERZ1673744.2163-NODE-2163-length-15406-cov-4.272881_pt1 | contig 15406 bp, 14 predicted proteins | sample MGYA00580207_ERZ1673744 | MGnify/ENA primary metagenome ERZ1673744 (study PRJEB41218, sample SAMN15661751) | gut metagenome | host: Homo sapiens | place: Canada: London | collected 2015-08-20/2019-03-30 | study: EMG produced TPA metagenomics assembly of... | reverse complement strand
GACCCGACGGAGGGCACGATCTATATGGACGGCAAGGACATCCGTCTGTATGATCCCGCCGACCTTTACACCGTTTTCGGCATCACCTTCCAGGATTTCGGAAAATTTGCCGCCACCATCCGCGACAACATCGCCTTCGGGCAGGTGGAGCGCGCGCCGACCGACGACGCCGTCATCGCCGCCGCCAAGCAGGGCAACGCCGACGGGTTCATCGAACGCCTGCCCGGCGGCTATGAGACACCGCTCATGCGCTATTTTGAGGATGACGGCACGGAGCTTTCCATCGGTCAGTGGCAAAAGCTGGCGGTCGCCCGTGCGTTTTACCGCAACGCGGATGTGCTCATTCTGGACGAGCCGACCGCATCGCTCGACGCCATCGCCGAGCAGGAGATCTTCCGCCAGTTCGACACGCTGCGCGAGGGCAAGACCACCCTCTTTGTTTCCCACCGCCTTTCCAGCGCCACCACTGCGTCGCGCATTCTGGTGCTGCAAAACGGCGAGATCGTCGAGGAGGGCACGCACGCCGAGCTGATGAAGAAGAGCGGACACTATCACCGCCTGTTCTCCACGCAGGCGGAGCGGTATATCGCCTCCGCAAAGGAAACGGGGGAGCTTTGATGCGGTTTGAAACGGCATCGCTTGCAGAAACGGACGGCGAGACGCTTGCCCGTCGCATGCTGGCAGAGGAAACGGGGCTGTCTCCCGCCGCGCTGCGTATCCGCCGCGCGGCAAACGGCAAGCCGTTTGTCGAAAACGCCCCTGTCTGTTTCAGCATCAGCCACGCGGGGGGTCTCGTTCTCTGCGCCGTGCACGACAAGCCTGTCGGCGCGGATATCGAAAAAATCACGCTGCGCCCCGCCGTCATGCGCCGTGTATGCACGCCGGAGGAATGTGCCTATATCGGCGACGACGCCGTGCGATTCACCGAAGTCTGGACGCGCAAGGAGGCGTTTTCAAAGCTCGACGGGCGCGGACTTTCCATCGGACTTATCTCTGTGCCGACCGCCGACGAGAGCGGGCTTTTCCCGCGTGTTTGCGGGTGCGCCGTCCAAACGGCGGTTTTCGGCGCATATGTCCTTTCCATCGTCTGGAAAGATTGACAAATGCTGCCGTTTGCGGTATGCTATTCGACAAATGTACAAAAGGGGTTGTCGTCATGACAAAGTTCCGCGCGTTCCTTGACCGCAAGGACATTCATCCGTCCCTGCACACCTATTTCATCGACGCCATGGGTTCGATGGCACTCGGCCTTTTCGCGTCGCTGCTCATCGGTACAATTTTCAGCACGCTGTATAAATATATCGGCGTTGCGATCCTGAAGGATCTTGCCGACTGTGCCACCGCCGTCACCGGCGCGGTGCTCGGCATTGCCATCGCCAACGCGCTGCACGCACCGACGCTGGTGATGCTGTGTGCTGCCGCTGTCGGCTATGCCGGCAACGGCTTCGGCGGCACATTCATGCTCGGCGGCGTCGAAAAGACCGTCACGGCAGGCCCTGCGGGCGCGCTCATCGCGGTCATCGTCGCCGTGGAGCTCGGCAAGATGGTCTCAAAGGAAACGAAAATCGACATTCTGGTCACCCCGATCGTCACCATCCTGTCGGGCGTACTTGTCGCACGGCTGACCTGCCCGCTCATCGCGTGGTGCATGTATTGGATCGGCTGGTTCATCAACACCGCCACCGTCATGCAGCCGATCATCATGGGCATTTTGGTGTCCGCTGCTGTCGGCGTCGCACTGACGCTGCCGATCAGCTCCGCCGCCATCTGTGCCATGATCGGCATTACGGGGCTTGCGGGCGGCGCGGCAACAGCGGGCTGCTGTGCGCAGATGATCGGCTTTGCGGTCATCAGCTTCCGTGAAAACAGATTCGGCGGCGTCATCGCCCAGGGGCTCGGCACCTCCATGCTGCAAATGGGCAACATCGTGAAAAACCCGCGCATCTGGATTCCCGCGACGCTCGCCTCCATGATCACCGGTCCGCTGTCCACGACGGTATTCAAGCTGGAGTGTACCGGCGTTTCCGCCGGCATGGGCACCTGCGGACTGGTCGGCCCGCTCGGCATCTTGACCGCCATGCCCGACGGCGGCACGATGATGTGGATCGGCATCGCCGTCATCTGCTTCATCCTGCCCGCGCTTTTGTCGCTGCTGTTCAGCGAGATCCTGCGCAAGATCGGCTGGATCAAGCTCGGCGACATGAAGCTGGACATCTAAATCGCCAACAAAAAAAGAAGCCCCGTCGGGGCTTCTTTTTTGCGTTTATTTCAAGAATCCGCTGATGATCTGTTCCTCTGCCTCTGCCTCGGTCAGTCCCAGCGTCATGAGCTTTATGAGCTGCTCGCCGGCGATCTTGCCGATGGCCGCCTCATGGATGAGCGCGGCGTCCACATGGTTGGCGGTCAGCTCCGGGATGGCGCTGACGCTGCCGTGATCCATGATGATGGCGTCACATTCGGTGTGGCCGTTGCAGCGGTTGTTGCCGTTGATTTTCGAAAGAAAGCGCTGGTGCGATTCGCCCTTGGCGACCGAACGGGACACCACATTCGTGCCTGATCCTTCGCCGTTCAGATCGACCTCGAAATTCGTTTCGGCGGTCTGCTTGCCGTGCGTCATGATCTTCTCATGGATGATGAGCATACCGTCCTTACCGATGTCCGCGCGGGTGACGCGGTCGGTGGAGTCCACGCCCTTGATCTGTGCGGTCTCCATCTCCATATACCCACCCTCGTCGATGTGCACGACGGTCGTGGGGTTCATCACCCGCTCGCCGTTTCCGTCGCCCTCGGCATAGTGCTTTTCCACATATTTCACGCGTGCATTCTTGCCCACAAAGAAGGTGTGGATGCCGTCATGCTGCGCCTTCTGATCGCCGCAGTTGTGGATGCCGCAGCCCGCGATGATCAGCACCTCCGCGCCGTCACCGATATAAAAATCGTTATACACCATATCGGAAAGCCCTGTCTCGGTCAGCAAAACAGGAATGTGCACGCTCTCGTTTTTCGTTTCGGGAGCGATGAAAATGTCGATGCCGGGCTTGTCCTTTTTCGTTTCAATGCGGATATGCTCCGTGGAGCGGCGTCCCGCGGCAGCGCCGTTTTCGCGAATGTTATATGCGCCTGTCGGCACATCGTGCAGGTCGGCGACCGCACGCAGCAGGTTTTTCTCGATTGCGTCCATATGTGCGCCTCCTTACAGCTTATCGGTCAATGCCGGGCAAACAGACTCTTCCTTCAACAGCGACGGCAGCACCTCATCGCGAGGCCCGACGCGGCGCACCTCGCCGTCAGCGATCACCACGATGGTGTCCGCGATGTTGAGGATGCGCTCCTGGTGCGAAATGATGAGGATGGAGCCGCTGTTTTTCTCATACATTTTCCGGAACACCTGAATGAGGTTGTTGAAGCTCCAAAGGTCGATGCCCGCCTCCGGCTCGTCAAAGACGGTGAACGCCGTCCCGCGCGCCATGATCATGGCGATCTCGATGCGTTTGAGCTCGCCGCCGGAAAGGCTGGCGTTCACTTCACGATCCACATATTCCCTGGCGCACAGCCCCACCTCAGAAAGATAGGCGCACACCTCCGTCACCGACAGCGTTTTTCCCGCAGCAAGGCTCACAAGATCCCGCACCGTCAGTCCCTTGAACCGCACGGGCTGCTGAAACGCATAGCTGATGCCCATGCGCGCCCGCTCGGTGATGCTTTTATGCGTAATGTCCTCTCCGTTAAAGAGTATTTGTCCCTCCGTCGGCTGATAGATGCCGGCGATGACCTTGGCGAGCGTCGATTTGCCGCCGCCGTTGGGGCCGGTGACCGCCACAAAGCGGTCGGAAATTTTCAGCGACACATCCCTCAGGATGTCCTTTTCCTCCCCCCGCTCGTTTTCCACGCGAAAGGATACATGTTTCAGTTCCAGCATAGTTACTCTCCTTGCTCCTTATCTTTCGAAAACCGCTGAACGCCTGCGATGCCGCCGATGATGAGCAGCGCCGCCGCCAGCATGATGCCGTCAAACGGCTCATGCAGCAGCACAACGCCCGCAAACACGGACACCACGGTGATAACATTGGAAAACACCGTCGCACGCGACAGCGATAAATAGGTGTTGGCATAGTGAATCATGAGAAACGCCCCCACCGAGGACAGCACCCCGAGATACAAAAGGGCGATCAGAAATCCGCCGTCCGTCAGCGGTGCGAACAGGGAAAGCGGCGTTTTGAAATTCTCCGCCGCTGCCGCCGCGCCGAACGCGACCGTACCGACCGCAAACATCATATAGGTGCGCTCGACGGGCGACACCGTTTTCGCGCTGCCGCGGCTGATGACATTGAACCCCACCGCCGACATGACCGCACCGCAGAGCAGCAAAACACCGATTACCGTAATCGCACCGTTTGCCGACTGCCGCATCGCCATGAGCATCACGCCGAAAACCGACACGGCACTGCACACCGCCTGCAAGGGCGTCGGCAGCTCCCGCATGAACAGCGCACCGAACGCCAGGGAGGCGATCGGCACCAGCGCGATCATCACGGCGGAAAAGGTGGCGTTGGTATACAAAAGCCCATAGTTCTCGCAAAAGAAATAGAGAACCGGCTGGAAAAGTCCCATGAGGATCAGTCTGACGATGGGCTTGCCGTGCAGATCGATGTGCACCAGACGCAGCGCCCGCAGCAAAAGCAGCACCGCAAACGCCAGCAGAAACCGCCAAAAAAGCAGCACGGCGGGCGTCGTGACCGCCAGCGCGGTCTTGGTGAACAGAAAGCTCAGTCCGAAAATGAAGTTGCCGACAAACGCCGCCGCCATCGCCTTACCCGTTTTGGTCACGCACACGGCTCCTCTCCGGCAGTTGCGCCAAAATGATGGCGGCAAACATCAAAACACACCCGAGCGTTTCCCGCAGGGTCGGCACCTGATGCAGAATGAGCGCCGCCGCCAGCACGGCAAATACCGACTCGAGGCTCATGAGCAGAGAGGCGACACTCGGCTTTGTATATTTTTGACCGAGAATTTGGAAGGTATACCCGACACCGCTCGAAAGCACGCCCGCATACGCGATCGGCAGCCAAGCGGCGGTGAGTTCCGTCACCGTCGGGCGCTCGAAAAACAGCATGAGCGGCAGCGGCAGCAGACCCGCCACAAAAAACTGGATACAGGCGAGCTGCACGCCGTCCACCCTGGGCGAAAAGTGATCCACAAGCAGAATGTGCACCGAAAAAGCCAGCGCACAGGCGAGCATCAGAAGGTCGCCCCTCGATATATGAAAGCCGTCCTTTATGGACAGCAGATACAAAGCAACGATCGCCATGCCGATGCAGATCCACAGACGGCTGCCGACCTTTTTGCCGAAAAACAGCCCCAAAAGCGGCACGAGCAGAATGTACATCGCGGTGATAAAGCCCGCGTTGCCGACGGTGGTATAGGCGATGCCGCCCTGCTGCAGGCAGGAGGCAACGCACAGCATCACGCCGCACAAAATGCCGCCGCACCACAGGGCGCGCCTGTTACCGGTCGGGGCAACACCGCGCTTGCGGCGCGAAAAAGCGCTCCCCGCCACCACGGGCAACAGCACCAGTCCGCCGAGCAGCGAACGCAGCGCCTGAAAGGTGAAAGTTCCCACAAGATCGGCGGCGACACTCTGCGCCACAAATGCACTGCCCCATATGATCGCAGTGACGAGCAGCAACAGGTTCCCGCGCCATTCCTTCATTTTCACGATAAAGACTCCTCAGTTTTCCGCCTCACGGGCAGCGAGCCGCCCGATGGGCAGCTTGGACAACAAAACGGCAAAAAGCATCAGCGCACAGCCGATCCCCTCCCGCAGGGTGGGAATCGTTCCCGTCAGCACCATCGCCGACAGGAGCGCAAACACCGACTCCGTGCTCATGATGAGTGAGGCGGTGGTGGGCGGTGTGAACTTCTGTCCGATGATCTGCAGAGTAAAGCAGATGCCGTTGGACAGCACGCCGGCAAACACGATCGGAAACCACATTTCCCGCACGGCGGCAAACGCGGTTGTGCCGAAAAACGGCACCAAAAGGGCATACACGACGCCCACCGTCAGCGACTGGACAAAGCCGAGCTGCACCCCGTCGGCGCGCGGCGAAAAATGATTGACGCAAAGAATATGTACCGCATACAACAGCGCGGACGCCAAAACGATGAGATCCCCCGCCGACACGGAGAACCCATCCTTCACCGCCATGAGATACAGGGCGACCAGCGCGATACCGACGCTGCACCACACCCTGCCCGTCACACGCCTGCCGAAGAACAGACCCAAAAGCGGCACGAACAGAATATACATCGCGGCGACAAAGCCGACGCTGCCGGAGCTTGTCATGGAAATGCCGAGATACTGCACGCCGGCGGCAGCCGCCAGCGCCAGACCGCAGCACATCCCGCCGATCCACAGGGAGCGGCGTTCCTCTGCCGTCGGCTTCACATAGTCGGGACGGCGCTTTTTCCGCCAAAGTCCGCACAGCACCACCGGCGTCAGCGTCAGCGCACCGAGAAAGCCGCGCAGCATCTGAAAGGTAAACACATCCACCGTGCCGCCCGCCATCCCCTGGATGGTGATGGTGCTGCCCCAAAGGCAGGCGACAAGCAGCAAAATGAGACTTCCGCGCATGCTTTTCACGCCAGCACCTCTTCCCCTTCGAGCTGACCGATCGGCACTGCAGACGCAGGGACGGAAAAGCGGATCGCTTTTTCGGCGACCGACACCGAAAGCTCGCTGTCAAACAGCACTTCTCCGTCGAGCGAGCAGGCAAAGTGCGGATCGGGCGACGAAATGTTCACACGACTGCCGCGACGGTAGACGATCACATCGTCAAAACGGGGATCGGAAAGATGCCGTCCCTCTTTATAGGCATCCATGAGCCGCAAAAAGCGCAGGCGGGACACCGGTTTCACAAGACAGACCTCCAAAAGCCCGTCATCGTTTTTTGAGCGCGGGGCGCAGCGGTAAGACCCGCCGACGAACTGGCCGTTGGCAACGGTGCACAAAAGCAGCTTGCCTGCGGGGTTGAGCACCTCGCCGTCCACCGTCACGGTGCAGCGCGTCACCATATTGCAGAGGAGCGCTTTCGCTACCGCCGTGGGATAGGCGCGCTTGCCGCCGACGAGCTTGTTGCGCCGCACCTTATTCATAAAGGATGCCACAGCGCTGTCAAACCCGAAGTGACAGGCATTGAGCGCATACGGATGCCCGCTGACCCTTATGAGATCGACCGGCATATCCTGTGCCTGCAGCAGCTCCTCAATTTGCAGGAAGGGCTGCTGCCCGCCGTAGTATTTCACAAAATCGTTGCCGCTGCCGCAGGCATAGGCGGTCATGCTCGCATGCGGGAACCCCACGATGCCGTTGGCAACGCTTTGCAGCGTGCCGTCACCGCCGCAGGCATAAAACCGCACCGGCTCACCGTGTTCCTCACAATAGCGGCGCACAAACGCCGTCGCATCCGTCGGCGTATCGGTGCGGTAAATAACGCAGTCGTCCATGCCGCAAAGTCTCCGCGCCACTCTGGCGGCACGCTCCGCCTCGCCGCGTCCGGCATGATCGTTAATCACAAATACATGTTTGATAGTTCATCACACCTTTTGCAAAAGTGCCTTTTTCGACACGATAACACACTTTGTTATTTTACCGCAAATCAAAGTGCCTTGTCAAGGGTTTTCGCCCCTTGCAACAAAGCCGAACATATGTTATACTGTACATCAGAAATCATAGAGGTGGTTACATTGAAGTATATGACACATGAAGAGGCGCTCTTTTGCTCCCTGATGGCGAAAGCAGGCCTTTCGGAGGTGCTGCTGGAGCGATACGGGGATCTGCCGGTGCGCACCGATCTTTTCACGCGCAGCCTTGCGGCGCTGCGCTTTGACCCCACGGACACCGACGGTGCGCTGGCGATTTTGCAGTCGTATATCGACCTCGCCGACAGCATCGACGGCAAGGCCGTGCTCGACATGGTGTGGCAGGAGCTGCACGACCGCTATACACAGGGGAAGCTCTCCCGCGATCGCCTGGTGGACGCCATGTATGCCATCGCCTATTATTACACCGAGACCTACGGCATCACCGACCCGCTGTGGGCAAGCATGCTCGTGATGGCGGATCGCTGCGACGAGGCGCGCGAGGGGCTCATTCCCGCCTATGTTTTTGAGGACGCTCTGAAGGAGTTTATGGAGCACAAAGCGCCGATGATGAAAAGGCTGAAATAAGGAAAAATCCTCTTGCGCTTTGCCGTATCGCGGCGTATACTGACAGGGTATTCTGTTCATAGGCGGTGGCATATGCAAGCGCGGGGAAATGATTATTACGGCAGGGAAAGGATCAGCAAAATTCTTTTGCAGATCGCGCCGCCGGTCATGCTGGCGCAGCTCATTCAGGCGCTCTATAACATTGTCGACAGCTTTTTTGTCGGCAAGTATTCCGACGATGCCTTAACGGCGCTGTCGGTCATCTATCCGCTGCAGCTCATCCTCATCGCGCTCGCGGTCGGCACGGGCGTCGGCGTCAACACCTATATGGCGCGGCAATATGCCTATGGACATCCCGAGGAGGCGGAAAACGCCGCCGCGACCGGCACGGTGCTGGGCGCGGTGACATGGGCGCTGTTGTCCGTCTTGTGCACGGCGATCATGCGCCCGTTCGTGCTGCTCGGCGTTGTCGGCTTTGTTTTCTTCCCCGACCTGCTTATCGGGCTGTTTTCAAGCAACGCGCAGGTGCACGAGATCGGCAAGGCGGCGTTCCCCATCATCGGCAGTTCATTCCTCCCCGCCGCTGCGGGCCTGATGATGCCGCACTTTTTCCAGGCGATCGGCAGAGGCATCACCAGTTCTTTTCTGGCGGTGCTGCGGCAGCTTATCTGCCTTGTGCCGCTCTTTTGGGCGTTCTCCTTTGTCGGTCTTCGGTACACCTGGATCGCCTTCCCGCTGGCGGAGACCGTTTCCGGCGGCGTCGGCTATATCCTGTACTATCGCCAGCTGCGACAGTGGAAGCGGGAAACGCCGGGCACACAGGCATAATAAAATGAAAAGGGCGGCAAGCCGTACGGCTTGCCGTCCTGTTTTTCTGCTCGTTTATTGTGCGATGAAATGATATTCGCAGACGGTATAATCGCCTGTCGGGAACGGCACAGGGATGCCGACCTTCATGAGCGTCGCGCCCGTCGCGGTCATATCCAGCTCCGGCACGAAATAGCGGGTATCCGCGCACAGCCCCTGCATCTTCACGCGCTTTGTCTCCGCGTTGGCGACCGTATGCCGCCGATACACGAGGAGATAGGCGCTTTTTTTGTCCTTTGCCACCAACGCCTCCGAGAAGAAGTTGCCCGTGTTCGGATCGTCGATGCGGTAAAGGTCGCCGGAAAGCACCAGCTGCTCCTTTTCGGCATATGCCGCCGTCTGCTCGCGGACAGCTTTCAGCTCCTCGGCGGACAGCTTGGTGAGATCCAGCTCATAGCCCGTCGCGCCGAGCTGTGCGATCGCCGCGCGAGTGGCAAACGGGGTGATGCGACCCGTCTGATGGTTGGGGCACACCGACACATGACAGCTCATGGCAGACAGCGGATAGACAAGAGAAGTCCCGTACTGGATACGGGTGCGCTCCTCGGCATCGGTGTCGTCGGAGGTCCAGATCTGCGGGAAATAGTACAGCATCGCGGGGTCAAACCGCGCGCCGCCGCTGGCGCAGCCCTCGAAAAAGACATGGGGGTGCGTCAGGATGATGCGCTCACAGATGTCATACAGTCCCAGCGCATAGCGGTGCGCAAACTCACACTGCCGTGCGGGAGCTCTGCCGACCGAGAACGACTCGGTCACATTGCGGTTATAGTCCCACTTGACATAGGCAATATCGTTTTCGTCCAACACACGGTTGACGGCGTTCACGATATAGTCCCGCACATCCGCCCGCGTCAGATCCAGCACGAACTGGTGACGGCCATAGCACGGCGCACGGTCGGGCGCCTTGATGGCATAGTCGGGGTGTGCGCGGTAGAGGTCGGAGTCCTCGTTCACCATCTCCGGCTCGAACCACAGCCCGAACTGCATGCCCTTTTCGTGGACATGATCGATGATGCGCGTGAGTCCCCCTTTGAGCTTATCGGTGTTCACCACCCAGTCGCCGAGTCCCGCGTTGTCCTCGTTGCGCGCACCGAACCAGCCGTCATCCAAAACGAAGGTGTCGATGCCCGTGCCCGCTGCCGCGTCCGCAAGCGCGATGAGCTTCTCGTTGTCAAAGCGCATATAGGTCGCTTCCCAGTTGTTCACCACCAGCGGGCGGTGCGCATGGACATAGCGCGGGTTGATGAGATATGTACGGTAGGCATCGTGATAGGCGCGGCTCATGCCGCCGAGACCCGCGTCGGAATAGGCAATGACGATCTCCGGCGTCTCAAAGGTCTCCCCCGCCGCCAGATGCCATGAAAAATCAAAATCGTTGATGCCGCCCGTCACCATGGCCTCGCCGTTCGCCGTGACCTCCGCCTTGAGCACAAAGGACGAGGAATAGACAAGACTGAAGCCGAACACCTCGCCCTTTGTCTCGGTCGTGCCCTTTTCGGTGACGGCAACAAAGGGGTTGAGCGGGGCGGATGAGGAGGTGCGCTTGGAGTCCACGGAAACGACGCCGTGGTGCAGCGGGATGCGCTCAATTTGCCGTTCTCTTGCCCACGAGCCGTACAGCGACAGAAATTCATATTCACCCGTCGGCAGCCCCATAGAGAACGAATAGGCGCGGCGCAGCGTGACATCCGTTTTGCCGCCGTTGCGGTAGACGACGCGGCGCGCGATGACATCGCAGTCGGGATAGACCGTGTAATAGAGGTCGGCACCGAAGGCGGAAACGGCGTCCCGCAAATGCAAGAGGAGCGTTTCCCCGCCGCTCATGGACGGCATACCCGCCATTTTCGGCTTTTCGGGCAGAATTTCATGCCCGACATACAAAAGATCCGACAGGCGGTCGCCCGCCGCATTTTGCACCTGCACCGCCGGTTCACGGAAATCGCCCGTCCCGAAAAACGCCAGCTCCGCACCACAGCGATTATAGGTGTATTCCGAGGCATCGAGATCGTCGCGTCCCGGCGGGGTCGCGTTCTTCGACCGCGCACCGATGGCGCGGGTATAGGTGATGGCATCATGGCCGATGCGGCTGCCGCAATACAGATGCTCGGGATAGCCGATCGGGTTGATGTAAAAAGCATAAGTGATGCTTTTGCCGTCGAGATAGAAGATCTTTGTCGCGTTGTCAAAGGTGATCGCCATAGTTTTCTCTCCTTATGCTTTCACGATGTGCAGCAGCACTTCCACCATCTTGTCAAGCGCATCTGCGGGGATGGCTTCATAGATGCTGTGGAAATTCATGCCGCCGGTGCAGAGGTTTGGGCAGGGCAGCCCCATGAAGGACAGCCGCGCGCCGTCCGTGCCGCCGCGGATGGGCAGAATTTCCGGCGTCATGCCGACCGCCCTCATCGCCGCCTTCGCGCGCTCCACAATGTCCATGTGCTGCTCGATGACCTCGCGCATGTTATAATAGCTGTCGGTGACAGTCAGATCGAAGGTGCCGTCGCCGTATTTTTCGTTCAGATAGGCAACGGTCGTTTGGAGAAACTGCTTTCTGTTTTCAAAGCAGGCTCTGTCGTGATCGCGCACGATCATCGAGAGCCTTGCAGTCGTTTCGTCGCCCTCGATGTGCGCGACATGATAAAAGCCCTCGCGCCCCTCGGTGTGTGCGGGTGTCTGCTCCGCGGGCAGCAGGGACATGAATTCGTGCAAAAAGAGCACGGCATTGCGCATTTTATTTTTCGCCGTGCCGGGGTGGGTGTTGACGCCGTGCACCGTGAGGGTGACACCGGCGGCGTTGAAGTTTTCGTATTCGATCTCGCCGAGCTCGCCGCCGTCCACCGTATAGGCAAAGTCCGCGCCGAACCGCGCAAGGTCAAACCTGTCCGCGCCGCACCCGATCTCCTCGTCGGGTGTAAACCCGATGCATACCGTGCCGTGACGCACCGTTTTGTCGCTGCACAGCACCGCGCACAGCTCCACGATCTCCGCGACGCCCGCCTTGTCGTCCGCACCGAGCAGCGTCGTCTGATCGGAAACGACCATTTCACGACCGATATATTTTTTGTCCACCATCGGCAGGTTGTCGCCGTCGAAGGTCACGATGCGCGGTCGGACATTTTTGCCGCTGACATCCGGCGAGGTATCCATGTGGGCGACAAGCCCGATCTTCGGGAGACTCTCACAGCCCGCTGTTGCAGGGACATGTCCATAGACATAGCCGTTTTCATCCCGCATCGCGTCCGCAACGCCAACGGAAAGCAGCTCCTTCACCAAACGGTCGGCGAAAACCAGCTGCACCGCCGTCGACGGGCAGGCATCGTTTTCCTCATCCGAGGTCGTTTCGAAGGTCACATATTGCAAAAATCTATCCAGTGCGCTCATATCCATCTTCCTTTCTGCCATATTGTACCACACCCGCGCACCGTTGGCAAGACAAAGAAAAATGCCTGTACCGAAATCGATACAGGCATTTTCTTATGCTTTAGAGAGGCTTAGCCCTCAACATACGCATACTGGAGATACCAATAGCCGTACGGGCTGTGCCAAGAGCCCTTCAGGGTCGAGCTCTGCAGCCAGAAGTCGTTGTAGTACGCAACCGGAATGCAGGCATAATCATTCATCATGATCTTCTCGGCCTCGTGCAGAGCAGCAAAGTGCTCCTTGACGTCGGCGACCTTGGATTTCTCCATCGCAGCGTCAAATTCCTTGCTGTTGTACTTGCCGTCGTTGTTGCCGTTGGTGGAGGTTAACAGCTCGATCATGTTGGACGCATCGTTGTAGTCCATGACCCAGCCGTTACGCGCCATCTCATAGTTACCGGCACGGCGCTGTGCCGTGAAGGAACCCCATTCCACCTTTTCAATCTTCAGGTTGACACCGATCTTCTTGTAGGCTTCCTGGAGATACTCGGCAAGCGGAGTGTGATAGCCGGCATCGTTGGTCGAATAGGTGATGGTCGGCAGACCCTTGCCTTCCGGATAGCCCGCTTCGGCAAGCGCCTTCTTCGCCTCTGCGAGGTTGGCTTCATAGTCCTTGCTGATGTAGGTCTTGCCACCGTTCTCCTTCACGGCGTTGTCGAAGAACATACCGTCGGCATCAATGATGTTGGGGCCGACAAAGTTATACGCCGGGGAATACGTGCCCTGCATGATGGTGTTGGCAACATACTCACGGTCAATGGCGAGGGACAGAGCCTTGCGGACATTGATGTTGTTAAACGGCTCCTTGTTGAGGTTCATGCTCAGGTAGTAGGTGCCGAGGTTGGTGTCGACATAGAAGTCGCCACCGTCGGTGGACTTCTTCAGGCTCGGGATCTCCTCGGTGGGAACATCCTTAATGAGCTGTGCCGTGCCGCTGGTGTAAGCGGTGTAGGCAGCGCTGGAGTCCTCAAGAAGCAGGAAGTTCAGCGTCTTGGTGACGATCTTGGAGGAGTCCCAACCGCCGTTGTAGTTCTCGTTCTTGGTGCAGACGATGCGCTCGCTCGGTGTCCACTCGGAAATGGTGTACGGACCGTTGCAGACATAGGTTTCCGGCTTGGTCGCCCAAGCGTCGCCGTTGGCTTCGACCGTCGCCTTCTGCACCGGGCTCATGGTGCCGAACGCAACAATCTTGTCAAAGTAGGAGCAGGGATACGCCAGCTTCACAGTCAGCGTCTTGCCGTCGTCGCTTGCCTTGACATTCAGCAGATCGAGGTTAACCGGCGTGGTGGGGTTGCCCTCTTCGTCGGGATTGCCGATAGCATCCTTATAGCCCTCGATCATACCGCAAACCGTCTCCGCATAGGGAGCGGCGAGCTTCGGGTTGATGACACGCTTGAAGGTGTATTCAAAGTCCTTCGCGTTCAGTTCAGTGCCATCGGACCACTTCAGACCGTCACGCATGGTGAAGGTCCAGGTCAAGCCATCCGGGCTGACATCATAGGACGCAGCCTGTCCGGGCTGAACCTTGTTATCCTGATCGATGATAAGCAGCGTCTCAAACAGAGTAATGAGCATGTTGCCGCCGTCCACAGCGCTGTTCAGCGCGGGATCAAGCGTCTCAGGGTTCGGGCCGATCTGGACCGTCACACTGTCGCTCACCTTCTTGTCGCCGCATGCGCTCATGCAGGCAAGCATGGACACTGCCAATGCCATGACAAGGATAACGGAGATGAGTTTTTTGATTTTCATCAGAGATCCCCTCTTCTTTCCTGCGGCTGTGCCGCAAATTTTTATTATATCCACTGTGCATGAATGCGTCCCACACACAGTAAATACCGAAAATCAGTCCTTCACACGGTCAAGGTGGTGGCACGCGGCATAATGGCCGGCGCTCACTTCCTTAAATTGCGGACATTCCGCTGCGCACTGCTCGTCCGCATAGGGGCAGCGGGTGCGGAAACGGCAGCCGCTCGGCGGGTTCAAAGGACTCGGGACATCGCCCTGCAACGGGACACGCCTGTTGGCGCGCGCCGACTTGGGGTCTGCCTCGGGAATGGCGGAAATGAGGCTGCGGGTATAGGGGTGCACACTGTGCGCGATCAGCTCAAAGCTGTCCGCCAGCTCCACCAGATGCCCGAGATACATCACGCCGATGCGGTCGGAAATATGCCGCACCACGCTCAGGTCGTGTGCAATGAACAGATAGGTCAGCCCCAGATCCTTTTGCAGATCCTCAAACATGTTGACGACCTGCGCCTGAATGGACACATCGAGCGCCGACACCGGCTCGTCACAGACGATAAACTCCGGATCGACCGCCAGTGCGCGGGCGATGCCCACGCGCTGCCGCTGGCCGCCGGAAAACTCGTGCGGATAGCGGTTGGCGTGCTCGCTGTTCAGCCCCACACGCTCCAAAAGAGAAATGATGCGATCGCGCCGCTCTTTTTTGTTGGGGGCGAGCTTATGAATGTCGATAGACTCACCGACGATATCGCCGATGGTCATGCGCGGATCAAGACTGGCATACGGATCCTGGAACACCATCTGCATCTTGCGGCGATACGGCAGCATATCCGCGGCAATCTTCTGTTCTTTATCGAAGATCACATTGCCGTCATAGATGATCGTGCCATCGGTCGGCTCATACAGACGCAGAAGCGTTCTGCCCACCGTGGTCTTGCCGCAGCCGGATTCGCCGACCAGTCCCAGCGTTTCGCCGCGACGGATGAAAAAGGAGACATCGTCCACTGCCTGCACAACGGTTTTTTTGCCGTTCGTGCCGCGCGCGGGGAAGTGTTGCTGCAGATGCAGCACTTCCACCAGCTTTTCGTTTTCACTCACAGCTACCGTCTCCTTCCTCAAAGGCTTCCTTCTGCAACAGCCAGCAATAGCTGTAGTGGGTGTCGCTCAATTCG
>ERZ1673744.2159-NODE-2159-length-15433-cov-7.165106_pt1 | contig 15433 bp, 11 predicted proteins | sample MGYA00580207_ERZ1673744 | MGnify/ENA primary metagenome ERZ1673744 (study PRJEB41218, sample SAMN15661751) | gut metagenome | host: Homo sapiens | place: Canada: London | collected 2015-08-20/2019-03-30 | study: EMG produced TPA metagenomics assembly of... | reverse complement strand
AACCGTACGTACGGTGGTGTGGGAGGACGGCATGGGAACTAATCCCATGCCTCCTCCCCGATTTTAGGAATAAACGGACTTATTCCGGATTTGCGCAGTGCACCGGCTTGGCGCCGAGCACGTCGGTCAGAACCTTCGGGTCGATGCCGACCTGATAGCCGCGGCGGCCGCCGTTGATGAAGATGTGGTCGAGCTCGAGGATCGTATCCTCAACATAGACGGGCATCTTCTTCTTCGTGCCGAAGGGAGAGGTGCCGCCCACAAAGTAGCCCGAATTCCTCTGCGCCTGTTCGGGCTTGCAGGGAGCAACGTGCTTCACGCCGATCTGGCGGGCGAGATTCTTGGTAGAGACCTCGCAGTCGCCGTGCATGAGAATGATGAGGGGCTTCTTGTTCTCGTCCTCCATCACGAGCGTCTTGATGACGTGGTGATGATCGAGCCCGCAGGCGGAAGCGGCAAGCGCCGTGCCGCCGTGCTCGACGTATTCGTACGATTTTTCTTCAAAGGGAATCTTGTGTTCCTTGAGCCACTGCGTCGCGGGCGTAAGGCTCTGGTGCTGAGACTTTGACATCGGCATTCACCTCAACTCAAAAGCTTTGGACGGCCGGCTTCAGGCCGGCCCGTAATAATTTGCGGGTTAATACTAGCCTCTTCGGAGCAGGTCAGACGAGGGATCGCGGTGGTGCGTCAGAGGCGGCGAGGTTATTTACCCGACTTCTCGGCCTGGGCGGCTTCAAGATCGCTTTCCCAGAGGCCCTTCGGCAGCGGGAAGGCGACGCTTTCCTCTTCGCCCTCGAGCGTGCGGACTTCCGTAGCGCCCGCATGTTCCCTCAGCCAGTCGACAACGCCCTGAACGAGGCTTTCGGGAGCAGAGGCGCCCGCAGTGAGGCCGACGCATTTGACGTCCTTCAGCCACGCGGGATCGACGTGTTCAGCGGAGTCGACGAGCCAGGCGCGCACGCCGGCGCGTTCCGCGACTTCGCGCAGGCGGTTGGAATTCGAACTCGTGGCGGAGCCGATGACGAGAACCGCGTCGACGCCCGCCTCAGCGAGCTTCTTCACGGCGACCTGGCGGTTCTGCGTTGCGTAGCAGATGTCCTGGCGCTTGGGTTCGTGAATGTGCGGGTAGCGCGCCTTGAGCGCCTCAATCACGTCGCGGCTGTCGTCTGCGCTGATGGTGGTCTGCGTCACGTAGGCGAGCGTGTCGGCGTCCGTGTAGGGGAGCTTCGCCACGTCGGCGGGCTTTTCAATGAGGCGGATGCCGTCCTCGACCTGACCCATGGTGCCTTCGACCTCCGGATGGCCGGCGTGGCCGATCATGAGGATGGTGCGGCCTTCGCGGCGCATGCGTCCTACTTCCTTATGCACCTTGGTGACGAGTGGGCAGGTTGCGTCAAAGACGCGCAGCCCGCGCTCCTCGGCTTCCCGGGCAACGGCCTTCGGAACGCCGTGAGCGGAAAAGACGACCGTCGCGCCCTCCGGCACGTCGGAAAGGTTGTCGACGAAGACGGCGCCCCGGGCGCGGAGGCTTTCGACGACCGTGCGGTTGTGCACGATTTCGTGACGAACATATATTGGAGCGCCGTAAATGGCGAGCGTTCTTTCTACAATGGCGATGGCACGCGTGACGCCGGCGCAGAAACCGCGCGGCTGAGCAAGAAGAACCTGCATGAGAAAGCCTTTGAAATGGAGTCTGAGGCAACAGATTAAAGAAAAACGGGCTTTTTCGCACACATCACGCGCGGACTCGAGTACAATTCGCTCCCTGTCATATTCTCCGCGCCGCCGGGAACCCTGTACTGACACTGTGGGGGGCCAAGCCGCGACGCGCCGATTCAACGGCGCCGATGCAGGTGGCGACGCATCCGGAGAGTGACTAGTTTTAACTTTTTATTGCGCTCGTTTGGCACAGCATTCCTTCAAAAGATGCTCAGCGCCTGCGAGACGTATTTTCTTTGGAGTTAAAGATGGCACGAGTGTGTCAAGTCACCGGTAAGGCGCCGATGGTCGGCCATCAGGTCTCGCACGCGAATAACAAGACCAAGCGTCGCTTTATGCCGAATCTGCAGTATCGCCGTTTCTGGGTTGAGAGCGAAAACCGCTGGGTTCGTCTTCGTCTGACGAATGCGGGCCTGCGTACGGTCGATAAGGTTGGCATTGATGCTGTTCTCGCGGATCTTCGCGCCCGCGGCGAAATCTAATTAAGGAGTTTCACCATGGCGAAAAGCGCTCGCGATAAGATCAAGCTCGAGTCCACGGCTGGCACGGGTCATTTCTATACCACGACCAAGAACCGCAAGACTCAGTCTGGCAAGATGGAAATCTCCAAGTACGATCCGGTTGCCCGCAAGCACGTGATCTACAAGGAAACGAAGCTCAAGTAATTCCCGCTTGAGTTCTGTTCCGGTCCGCGCATGCTGAAAGGCATGCGGCAGGACGGCCGCAGAAAGCCCGGTGCAGTTTATTCGGCATCGGGCTTTGCTGTATCTGGATCCTGTGAAAGTCATGATCGCTCTTGTTCCGGGAAGCGGCACTGCACGTGATGTCCGCAGAGAAGTGCAGAGACGCCGTTGCCGCCTCCTCCAGGCCGTCAAAAGAAATCCCCGCAAAGGATGGATTCAGCGATTGGAAGCATGCAGAGCGCTTTTGCCGCGGTGTTTGCCGCGAACCGCAGCGAACACGATTGAGCAGAAGCAGCGGAGGAGCTCCAACGGGCAGAGCGAAGTGATGCGCAGAGCAGTCAGAGTCTGACGATATTGTTCGGAACGATGATTGATCGACGCCTTGCGGTTCCTCGATTCGGGCTTCCTGCGGGGTGACGGATACGAAAAAAGCCGCATTCCCATCCGATGTGGATGGAAACGCGGCTTTTCTTTTGGAAGCTTCAGAGCTTCAGCGAACCATTACATTGCACCCGAAAGCGCAGTGTTGGTATTCGTATTGCCGTTCCCGTAGACGCGCTTCATTGCAACGGCGCAGCCGATTGCCATGAGGCCGAGGACGACGACGTAGAAGCCGAGGCCGAGGCTGCCGATCGAATCAGGATGAAGCTTGCCGTAGGTGTGAAGCGCAAAGCAGAGCTGCGGAGTCACGGCGCCGGAAAGCGCATAGCTGATGTTGTAGGCGAACGAGATGCCGGAGAAGCGGATGCGGGCCGGGAAGACGTCCGACATGAAGATCGGGCAGAAGTTGTAAAGACCGGCGAAGAAGCAGGTCGCAACGTACCAGAAGGCGACGTACGCGGTGTTGGGTTCAGCCGTATAGAGGTTGTGGCAGAAGAGGAGCGCGGAGGCGGCGAAGCCGATCGCGTACCAGGTGCAGAGGCGAGCCGGGCTCAGGTGATCGGCAAGGATGCCCGAGAGGACGCACGAGGCGACGATCGAGACAATGCCGGCCATCTGCAGGTAGGTCGTTTCAACCGGCGTGAACTTGAGAAGTCCGCCCGTGAAGCCAGGCATCATCAGAATGAAGATGACGATGCAGCCCGTGAGGACCCAGGTGATCACGAAGGAGAGGTAGACGCCGAAACGGGAGGTGCGGAGCACTTCAGCAAGCGGGAACTTGGCAAGCGCCTTGCTCTCGCGCATCTTCTTGAAGACCGGCGTTTCCTGAAGGAAGCGGCGGAGGTAGATCGAGATCAGGCCGAAGATGCCGCCGAGCACGAAGGGAACGCGCCACGCCCAGTCGGAGAGCTCCGCCTGCGTGTAGATCGTGTTCATCACGAGGGCGACGATGGCGCCCAGGAGAATGCCGCCCGTCACGCAGGCCGTCAGAATGCCGATGAACTTGTTCTTGTGACCCTGCGGTGCATGTTCCTGAATGAAGACCCAGGCGCCGGGAAGCTCGCCGCCAATCGCGATGCCCTGGCAGATTCGAACGAGTATGAGGAAGATCGGCGCAGCATAACCAATCGTTTCATAGGTAGGAATCACCGCCAGAGAGAAGGTCGGAATGACCATCAGGGCGATTGAAAGCATGAACATGTTCTTGCGGCCGAACTTGTCGCCGAAGTGCGCCATGACGACGCCGCCGAGCGGACGGGCAAGATAGCCGGCGGCAAAGGTGCCGTAGGTGTTGAGGAGCGCCCAGAATTCACCGATTCCTGACGGGAAGAAATGCTGGGAAATAATCTTCGCAAAGAAGAAGACGATGATGAAGTCGTAAAACTCGAGGATGCCCCCGAGGGACGATAGTCCGAGCGTCTTTACTTCCTCCCGGGAGAGAGACGCTGAAGAAGTTTGCTGCTGCGTTTCCATTTTTTATGTAAAGGATGTGGATTTTCAAATCTATCTCTTCGGTTTACCAAAGAGATATGAAAGGAGAAACTGCCCTTTCACGGAAAGTATCCTAATCATCTCGTCAGTCTTTGGAGTACTCCAAACCCCTAAGGTAAACGAGATTAGTAATCGTTTGGAGGTGTGCGCGCACAACATCTGTGCCGTTTCTCAACAAGATTGAGCAGAAGCGCTTAGTTCTGGGTCGTTCGTGTTTACGGAGCAGAAAAAGAAAAACGCCCGGATTCCGTGAGGAACGCCGTGCGTTTTGAAGCGGGAGCGGGGGAGAAGCGGAGCGCTCGCTCAGACCGTCAGCGCTTCAGGCACCTGAGCCTTGGGAAGGCTTTCAAGCGGCCAGCGGGGGCGCACGCCGAAGGAAAGCTTCTCAACGAGCGCATCCCGTTCTTCCTGCGTCATGGATTCGAGACGCGCGATGCCGGCGGCGGCAATCATGGCGCCGTTGTCAGTGCAGAGGCGCATGGGCGGGAAGTAGATCTTCCCGCGGCGGCGCTCCACTTCCTGCGTGAGCCGCTCGCGGAGCTGCCGGTTGGCGGAGACGCCCCCCGCAACGACGACGTGGTTGAGGCGCGTCATCTTGATGGCGCGCACGAGCTTCGCGGCGAGAACGTCGACGAGCGCGTCGACGAACCCGCGGGCAAGGTTGGCCCGGAAGACTTCATCCTTCGGGTCCGGGGCGTTCGTTACCGCCGTGAGGACCGAGGTCTTGAGGCCCGAGAAGCTCATCATGAGGTTGGGCGCATGAATCATCGGGCGCGCGAGCTCAATCGCGCCGGGCGTTCCCTTCTCGGCGAGGGCAGAGACGGCGGGGCCGCCCGGATAGGGGAGGCCGAGGAGCTGAGCGGTCTTGTCGAAGGCTTCGCCCGCGGCGTCGTCAAGCGTTTCGCCTAAGAGTTCGTAGGAACCGAAGGATTCCACCCGGAGAATCTGCGTGTGGCCGCCCGAAACGAGGAGCGCGAGGAAGGGGAATTGAGGCGCGGGCTTCGCAAGCTGCGCGGCGAGGAGGTGCCCTTCGAGGTGATGGACGCCCACGACCGGGATCCCGAGCGCAAAGCCCATGGCGTGCGCCACGGCATTCCCGGCAAGAAGGGCGCCCGCAAGACCCGGGCCTTCCGTGACGGCAATTGCCGTGATGTCGCGGCGGGTCTTTCCCGCCTTGGCGAGAACTTCATCGGTAAGCGCAACAACGCGCCGGATGTGATCCCGGCTCGCGAGCTCGGGCACCACGCCGCCGTAGGCGCGGTGCATGTCTATCTGGGTGTGGAGCGCATCGGCAAGGAGCCCTTCCGTATCGGAAATGAGGGCGGCGCCGGTTTCGTCGCAGGATGATTCAATACCAAGAACTAGCATAGTGGGCGTCATTCTAATTAAAGGAGAGCCCGGGGACCGCCTCTTCGGACCGGCAAAAAGAGAGGCGTGAGGCGAAGCGCGCAAAAACGCAGAAAAAAATTGCCTTCGGGCGTTGAAGTATGCATGCGCTTTATGAGAAAATTCGCGCTTCGTACTCGGCCGCATCTTGCCCCGGAACCAGACGCGTGCCCGAGTTTTTCATACATTTCCGGGTCATCACAACCAGGTGTCGAATGCCTACTATTCGCGTTAAAGAGAACGAACCCTTCGAAGTCGCCATGCGTCGCTTCAAGCGCACCATCGAGAAGTCCGGTCTTCTGACCGAGCTCCGTGCGCGTGAATTCTACGAAAAGCCCACCGCTGAACGTAAGCGCAAGAAGGCGGCTGCCGTCAAGCGCCACTACAAGCGTCTGCGCAGCATGATGCTCCCGAAGAAGCTCTACTAATTGCTTCTCTTTGGCCTTCCGGATGGTCCGGAACGGCTTTCAGAAATAATCTGATATCGCTCGAAGGATGGTGATGATTAAAGACAGAATCCGCGAAGATATGAAGGCCGCTATGCGTTCGCATGATGCCGACCGTCTGAGCACGATTCGTCTCCTTCTCGCTGCGATCAAGCAGCGGGAAATCGATGAAAAGATCGATGCGACGGACGATCAGGTGATGGAAATCATCACCAAGATGGTCAAGCAGCGCCGCGACTCGGTCGAACAGTATCGCGCTGGCGGCCGTGAGGACCTCGCCGGCAAGGAACAGAATGAAATCGAAGTGCTCTCGGGATATCTTCCCAAGCAGCTCTCGGATGACGAAGTCATCGCGATTATCGATGAAGCTGTTGCTGCCGCAGGCGTCACGGGCATGGCCGGCATGGGCAAGGTGATGGGCGCCGTAAAGGCGAAGGTCACCGGCCGCGCCGATCTCGGCAAGGTCTCCGCCCTGGTGAAGGCCCGCCTCACCGCGAAGTAATCGCTGTTTGGCTCTGCTTCAGGCCGCAGGCATCGGGAAGCTGAAAGCACCGGATGCCGATGAGGCCGAAAGCTTCATATCGCCGCAGAGCTCTCCGGAAAGATTGAGGGCGCTGCGGAATGAAGGAAGACCCCGGAGTCACTCTTCGGGGTTTTTCTTTTGCATGCTGAGAATTTTTCCCTCAGAATTCGATTCGGCATTTCTGCCGGGTCCGACTTCTATTTTTCCCTGCGCATTCCATGATTCCTGAGGGCTTCATTACGAGTCTCCTTGACCGCGCCGACATCGTCGACGTGGTGGGCCGCTACGTGACCCTCAAGAAGGGCGGACGCAACTTCATGGCGTGCTGTCCCTTCCACAAGGAAAAGACGCCGTCCTTTTCGGTAAGCCCCTCGAAGCAGATCTTCAAGTGCTTCGGCTGCGGCAAGGCGGGCAATGCCATCGGCTTCCTGATGGACATTGAGCGCCTCGACTTCCCGGATGCCGTAAGGCGCCTCGCGGAAATCTACGGCATGGAAGTGCCCGAGGACCGCACGCCCGGAAGACAGGAAGCGAGGAAGAAAGCCCGCGCGCTTTCCGACTTCATGAAGGAAGCGGCGGACTACTACACGTCCTGCCTCAGGAATTCCACAAAGGCGATCGACTACCTGAAGGCCCGCGAAATTTCGGGCGAAACGGCGGAACGCTTCGGCCTCGGCTATTCGCCCGACGGCTGGCACGGACTTGAAGCCGTTTTTCCCGGCGACCGCTACAAGGCGCAGGAGCTTCTCACCACCGGACTCGTGCTCGAAAAGAACGGCCGGCGCTACGACGCCTTCCGCGACCGCATCATGTTCCCGATCCGCTCTCCCAAGGGGACGGTCATCGGGTTCGGCGCCCGCACGATGAAGGGGGACGAGCAGCCCAAATACCTCAACAGCCCCGAGACCCCCATCTACCACAAGGGAAGCGAACTCTACGGGCTTTATGAGGGGCGGGCGGCGATCGTCGAAAAGGGGCGCGCCATCGTCTGCGAGGGCTACATGGACGTGATCCAGCTCTCGCAGGCCGGGTTCCGCGAAGCCGTGGCGGCTCTGGGCACCTCCATCACGCCCGAGCACGTGAAGAAGCTCTTCAAGCTTTCCGACTCCGTCTACTTTTCCTTCGACGGCGACAGCGCCGGCAGAAAGGCGGCAAAGCGCGCGCTCGACGCGGCCCTTCCCGTCATCAGCGACGACCAGGCGGCGCACTTCGTGCTTCTGCCTCCGGAGCACGATCCCGACAGCCTCATCAAGGCCGAGGGGCCGGAGGCTTATGAGCGCGAGATGGAGAAGTCGCTTCCTCTCACCGTATTTCTGAAGAGCATTCTCGTCGAAGGTAAGGAGCTCATTTACGCCGAGGAGCGCGCGAAGCTCGTGGCTCAGGCGAAGCCCCTCATTCTTTCGATGAAGAGCGCTCCGGTGCTGAAGCTCTCCCTCATGAAGGAGATTGCGGCGCTTGCGCGCCTGCAGCTCGAGGATCTCGAAAGAGAGTGGGGCGTGGCGACCGAAAGAAAGACGGTGGAGCGCCCGTCTTCTGCACCCTTCCCGCGTCCGGGCGGCCCGTATCCGGGGCGCTTCGGCGGCTGGGACGCGCGCTTTGACTGGAGGCGCCGTCCGGCGCCCGAGCCGAGAATCGGCGTCCAGGACGTGCGCGACCGCATGCTGCAGTGCTTTCTTGCCTATCCGCAGCTTCTCGGAGAATTCAGCGCTCAGATTGAAGACGAATTCGTCATGAGTCCGAGCCCCGCAGCCAACCGGATCGTTGAGGTCTGGCGGGCAGCCGCGGGCGAGGATGACGGGGAGCCGATGTCGCCTGCCGCCCTTCTGATGCGGCTCTCGGAATCTCCGGATGCCGCGCGCTACGAGTCCCTTCTTGCGGGCGAGCTCACGCTCGATACGCCGGAGGAAGGCGCACGGCTCGAACTGCGCCGCGCTTTTCTTGAACTCGAACTCGAGCGCGTCAAGGCGCGCGAGCTCGTGCTCGGAAGTTCCGGCGCCGCGATTGAGGAGCTGAGGCGCCTCAAGTGCCGCCGCACGGAATTGATGAAGCTCATTGAGAAGGCGGTCGCGGACGAGCGCGTCTATCGCCGCGAGCAGGAGGACGTCTCCCGCACGCGCGAATTTGCCAAAAACGAATTGGGTGAAGGCGCAACGGCTCTCTCCGACAACCCCAAGGTGCGCGCCATCCAGGAGCTCCTCTTCGGAAAAATGCGCGCCGGGAAGCCGGAACCGAAAAAACTTCCGGCTTCGTCCCCGGCCGCAGCGCCGGCTGTCGCCCCTCCCTCTGCCTCTCCATTCGGGGCGCCGCCGTCGCCCTTCGGGAATCCCCCGGCGCCTGCTCAGCTGCCCGCCGCTTCGCCCTTCGGCGCGCCGCCTGCGCCGCAGACCTCGCCTTTCGGCGCTCCTCCCGCCGCATCTTCCGGGGTGACGGCGATGAAGCCTTCAGAACCGGCTCCCGCCCCAGCCCGGGCTGCGGCCGACTCGCCGCGCTCGCGTCGCGATGCCATTGCGAAGGCCTTGCGCGAGCAGGCCGAGAAGCGTGCCGGCATGCGGCTTGAAGACCCGGATCAGGATTATCCGGAGGATCCCGGCGCCTTCGCCGCCGATGCGGATGCCGCGATGCCGCCCGAAATGCCGGAAGGCTTCGGCGTCGATATGGCCGATGAGGAGTTCTCGGGTCTTCTCGAGGAAGCCGCAGAAAATCTTCCCGGCGACATGCCTGACGCCGATCCCGACATGCGCGGTTCGGGCCGCTTTTAAAGGCCGATTCGTCATTCCGACATGCGGAAATCAAGATTGATTACAATTTGTTACAAATAATCATTTGCCAGATCTTGATTTTTCTTGTGGTTTTCACGAATTGTCGGGTTAAAAATCCGTTCATGTGGCAAAATTTAAAACGATCCCCCCTGATTTTTTTGGGGTGCTCAGCCTGCGGAGGAGAGAGAAAAATGACATTTCTCCTTCAAAGTTCCTTCCTTCTGAGCTCTCCGGATCAGGACTGCATTTGTGAACGGCAGCTTCGGGATCCTCCGGCTTCGAGGGAAGCACAGATTTTCCCGGAGGCGGCTGCGCACTACAGACCGTCCTCTCTGAAGGAGGCTTCGGACGGGCGGCCTGTCTCACTTCTGCGGCAAGCAAAGCTTTTATGCCGCGAAGGGCCTGAGGAGAGGTACATGGCGGTGGCTAAAAAGGCAAAGAAGGATGTCGTTGCGGATGCAGCGATCGAAACGAGCTCGAAGAAGCACGGCAAGAAGAAAACCAAGGCGCCGGCGCAGCTCGAGACCTCGGGCCTTACGCTGTCCATTGAATCCGTTGAAGCTGAAAAGCCCCGCGCTCCTGCCCGGCTGAGAAAGTCCGCCAAAAAGAAGACGGCGGTCGAGGAAGCGGCCCCCGCTGAAGCTGAGGCCGCTGAAGCTCTTCAGGAAGCGGCTTCTGCTGCAAAAACCGAGGACGCTCCCCTGAAGGAAAAAAAGACAGCCTCCCGCAAGAAGGCGGCGAAGGCGGAGGAGACTGCAGCGTCTGAGGAAGCTCCGGCGCCCGCTAAGAAAGCCCGCAAGCCGCGCGTGAAGAAGGCTTCGGAAGCCGCCGCCGCTGCGGATGCCGCAGAAGCGGAAGCCGGGAAGTCTGATGAAGGCGAGGCTGAGGAGAAGCCCGCCAAGGCTGCGAAGGCCAAAAAGGCTCCCAAGGCGGCAAAGGCGCCGAAGAAGGCGGCTGCGAAGAAAAAAACATCGAAGAAGGCGAAGAAGTCCGAAGATGCGGACGAATTCGCGGACGACGGCGGCATCGTCGACGTCATTGACGACGATGACGGGAGCGGCGACTACGAAGACATCCCGGACCTCGAGGATGTTGCCGACGTCGAGGACGTGGAGGACATCGAGCCCGAGGACGACGACGGCGAGGATGGCGCTGAGTCCGGCGCCGAACCTGAACCCGAAACCGGAGCCGCCGGAGACGGCGCCCCGAAGAAGGTGCGCCGCACGAAGAAGTCGCGCGCGGCGCGCGACAAGGCGCTTCTTGAAGCCATGCAGCACGGCTACGGCGCGCAGGAGGAGTCGAAGGAAGACCGCCGCTCTCGTCTTCTGAAGCTCATCACGCTCGGCAAGGAACGCGGCTACGTTACCTACAGCGAAATCAACGACAACATCCCCAATACGCTTCTCGACGAAGACGCGATCGAAACGATCGTAAGCATTCTCGGGAACCTCAACATCGCCGTGCACGAGGTTGCTCCCGATGAGGAGCAGCTCCTCATTCAGGGCGCCGGCGAAGCGGTAAGCGACGAGGATGCGGAGGCAGAAGCCGAAGCCGCGCTTTCGACCGTCGAGAGCGAATTCGGCCGCACGACCGACCCGGTGCGCATCTACATGCGCGAGATGGGTTCGGTGGAGCTTCTTTCGCGACAGGGCGAAATCGAGATCAGCAAGCGCATTGAGGACGGCCTCAAGCACATGGTGCTCGCCATTGCGCGCTGCCCGGCCACCGTGCGCGAGATTCTCGAGAGCGCCGAGCGCATCCGTTCGGGGTCGGCCGCAATCGACGAGATCGTCGACGGCATCGTTTCGCCCGACGACCAGAAGAACGTGCTCGGGAGCCACGAGGACGAGACCGACATGGGCGCCTCGGCCATGACCGTGGGGCAGCTTGAGGAACTGAAGGAAAAGAGCCTTCAGATCTTCGACAAGGTGGGCGAGCACTTCCATGCGCTCGTGCGCGCCTTCGACGACAAGGGACCGAAGGCCCCTGAACTCGAGCCCCTCAAGGATTCGATCCAGCAGGAGCTCATGAGCATCCGCTTCACGGCGAAGACCGCCGACCGGCTCTGCGAGTCGCTTCGCCGCACGATCGGCGACGTGCGCGCGAGCGAGCGCGCCGTCTACGACGAATACGTGCGCAAGATCGGCATTCCGCGCGACTGGTTCCTCGCCAACTTCATCCCGAACGCCACCCGCATCGGCTGGGTGGACGACGTGGCGGCGGCCTTCCCGGCGAAGGCCCTGGCCGTGCTTCACGTGCGCGCCAATGTCGAGGAGGAGCAGCGGCACCTGGCGGAACTTGAAAGATCCTCGCACATGACGGTCGACGAGCTCCTCGACACCTACAAGCAGATGGCGACGGGCGAAGCGAAGGCGAGAAACGCGAAGCGCGAGATGACGGAAGCCAATCTTCGCCTCGTGATCTCCATCGCGAAGAAGTACACGAACCGGGGACTCCAGTTCCTCGACCTCATTCAGGAAGGCAATGTCGGCCTCATGAAGGCGGTCGACAAGTTCGAATACCGCCGCGGCTACAAGTTCTCGACCTATGCGACCTGGTGGATCCGTCAGGCGATCACGCGCAGCATTGCCGACCAGGCCCGCACGATCCGCATCCCGGTGCACATGATCGAGACCATCAACCGCATGAACCGCATCACGCGCCAGGAACTTCAGGAGACCGGCGTCGAGCCCGACAGCCGCAGGCTTTCGGAACTGATGGAAATGCCCGAGGACAAGATCCTCAAGATCATGAAGATCGCGAAGGAGCCGATTTCGATGGAGACGCCGATCGGCGACGACGACGATTCGCATCTCGGCGACTTCCTTGAGGATACGCAGACGGTGGCGCCCGCGGAAGCGATGCAGAATTCGAGCCTTTCGGAAACGGTCCGGCAGGTGCTCGACAGCCTCTCGCCCCGCGAAGCGAAGGTTCTGCGCATGCGCTTCGGCATTGAAATGCAGTCCGACCATACGCTCGAGGAGGTGGGCAAGCAGTTCGACGTGACGCGCGAGCGCATCCGCCAGATCGAAACGAAGGCGCTCCGGAAGCTCCGCCATCCGAGCCGCGCCGACAAGTTGAAGAGCTTCGTCGAGGGTGAGGGAAAAGACTGAGAAAGTCCGGAAAAAAAGTTGAAAAACTGAAGGGTGCGGGTTATTCTGTGCACCCTTTTGCCGCGGCCCGATCTCTTTAGCGAAAAGAGATTTCTGGGAATGCCGGCACCACCGGAACGCACGGAGGAAGAACGAATCCGCCCGGCAGCCGAAGCGCTGCTGCGGGGATCGCTGGCGCGGAATTTTGATCCGCTTGAATGTGCGCTTCGGGCGGTTCCGGTTCTGCGGAATGCTTTTCGGGGTCAGCAGAGGCTGATCAGAACGGAAGCGCGGCGAAGGACGAGCCGGAGGTCCAGGGACTTTCTGTTCGAGGAGAAAGTTTGAATGAATGAAGCTCTGCGGCTGCATGCGCGCCATGCGGCCGGGGGCTTTTTTTCGTCCTCGACGAATCTCCCGGGCAATCCGGCAACCGCGAACGCTATTGACAGGATTTCGCCCGACGCGCGGGCTCTGTTCGCTTCATGCGGGCAGAGGCCGCGCCGAGGAAGAGCACTATGGGCAAGACGACAAAGAAGACGACTGCGGACAACGCGGATGAAGCCGTGATCGAGACGCCGGCCAAGGCTGCGGATCCGGCTGAGAAGGCTGAGGATGCGAAGGCTCTGAAGCCCGCCAAGGCTCGGAGAACGAAGAAGGCGGATGCCGAAAAGGCTGCCGACTCCGAGAAGGAAAAGCCTGCGAAGCGCAAGAAGAAGGCTGAGGCTGAGGCGTCTGACGACGCGGAGAAGCCCGCCAAGGCGAAGAAGGCCAAGAAAGAGAAGGCCGAGAAGCCCAAGAAGGCAAAGGCCTCGAAGAAGGCTGCCGCCGCTCAGGAAGAGGATTCGGACGAAAACGAATTTTCCGATGACGTCGATTCGATCGATCCGGACGACCTCGCAGAAGCCGACGACATTTCCGTTGACGATTCCGACGAGGATGCCGCTGAGGTTGATGCCTGGCAGGAAGGAAAGGTTTCCGACGACGATGCCGGCACCGACGGCGACGGCGTCCGCGAGCCGGGCGCCCAGCCCAAGAACGGCTACGGCGAACTCGTGCGCCTCGGCCGCACCCGCGGCTGGGTGACGCTTGCCGACATCAACGACTACCTTCCCGAAAGCGCGCTTCGCACTTCGGAAAACCTGCAGGAAGTGACCGAGCAGCTCGGACGCCTCGGCATTCAGGTCTTTGAAACCCCGCCCGATGAGGACGACATTCTCATCAACGGCATGGGCGGCGATACGGGCGACGACATCGACGAAGACGATGCCGCCGTGATGCTCACGCCCGAAGAGTCTGCCGGCCTCTCGAAGGATCCGCTGCGCGCGTATCTGAGGGGCGTGGGCTCCCACAAGCTCCTCACCCGTGCGGGCGAAATCGAGGTTGCGAAGTCGATCGAACAGTTCACGATCCGTCTCGTTTCGACGATCGTGCAGTACCCGAGCGCGGTTGAGGAAATCCTGCGCCTGGGCGAAGTGCTTCGCGATGAAAATACCGCGGTCGACACGGTGGTGGACGGCTTCAACGACGCCGCGCAGAAGGCGAGCGAGACGGCCGACTCCACGAACGGCGACGAGATCGCTACCGACATCGGCGCCGCCGCCATGACGGTCGACCAGCTCTCCGAAATGCGCGAGCGCGTGCTCTCGCTCTTTGACGCCGCCCGCGGCGCGCTCGAGCGCGTGCGCGCGAACTACGGCGACCCGGCGCACGCGCGCGCCTACAGGAGCGCCCTCAAGGACATGTCGGATGCGCTTTCGCCCATCCGCTTCTCCGTGAAGCTCGTGACGCAGATTACGGACCACATCGGCTCGCACATGGACGAAGTGAACGACACTCTGAAGAAGATGCGCCTCACGCTCGTCAATCAGTGCCGCATGCCGCAGAAGGATGCCGTTGATCTCCTCAAGAGCGACGAAGTGACGGATCCCGCCTGCTTCGACCGCATCGCGAAGCTCGACAAGCCCTGGTCGAAGGGCGTTGAGCATTCGATCGCGATTCTGAAGGAAGAGCAGGACGTTCTGATCCGCGCTGAGAAGAACGGTCTGCTGAAGCTTTCCGAGCAGCGCGAGCTCGGTCGCGCCATGAAGCTCGCCCAGACGAACCTCATGCAGGCGAAGGCAAAGATGATTGAGGCGAACCTGCGCCTCGTCATTTCGATTGCCAAGGGCTACGTGAACCGCGGCCTCGCGATGACCGACCTGATTCAGGAAGGCAATCTCGGGCTCATGAAGGCGGTCGACAAGTTCGAATACCGCCGCGGCTACAAGTTCTCGACCTACGCCACCTGGTGGGTGCGCCAGTCCGTGACCCGCGCGGTTGCGGATTTCGGCAACACGATCCGCATCCCGGTGCACATGACCGAGTCCTACAACAAGCTGCGCCGCCAGAAGCAGAAGTTCCTGCAGCAGCACGGCCGTCAGCCGACCGAGCAGGAGCTCGCGGAGCTCGCCGACCTGCCGCTTCAGAAGGTGCTCCTTCTCACGCAGGCGATGCGCGGCGTCGAATCGATCGACGCGCCGATCGGCGACGAAGAGGATGCAACGAAGCTCGACTTCGTGAAGGGCGACGAGCACGATGATCCGGGCATCGCCTTCCAGGATCAGTCGATGGTTGAATGCATTCAGAAGTCCCTGAATGAGCTCACCCCGCGCGAAGCCCAGGTGCTGCGCCTTCGCTACGGCATCGGCACGAATCAGGACCATACGCTCGAGGAAGTGGGCCGCACGCTCGGCCTCACGCGCGAGCGCGTGCGCCAGATCGAGTCGGCGGCGATCAGAAAGCTCCGCACGCCCGACTTCACGGAACGTCTGCGCGACTACCTCTCGAACTGATGTCCGGGATCTGAGACGTTCATAAACAACGCCCTGATGCATGAGAACGTGCCTCAGGGCGTTTTTATGGTGCGCTCGGCAGCGCACGTGTGTCTATGTGGTGAAAGTCCACTGACCGCCCG
>ERZ1673744.2153-NODE-2153-length-15475-cov-4.445655_pt1 | contig 15475 bp, 5 predicted proteins | sample MGYA00580207_ERZ1673744 | MGnify/ENA primary metagenome ERZ1673744 (study PRJEB41218, sample SAMN15661751) | gut metagenome | host: Homo sapiens | place: Canada: London | collected 2015-08-20/2019-03-30 | study: EMG produced TPA metagenomics assembly of... | reverse complement strand
TTTCGCGTTGCGGAATCTGACGCTGGCGATGATGAGCGTGGTGGTGCACCAGATGTTCTGCTGCATTACCGGGGAAATCGTTTTATCGAAGCGGATGAACGTTGCCGTGGCGAAGGATAACGTGCTGGAAGTGCTGCTGACGGTGTTGTTCGTCGGCGTGAACCGGTTTATCGGCGGCTGGACGGGCGTAGCGTTGTATTGTGCGGGGTACGTTTTGTATCTGGCGCTTAAAAGCAGGGATATCAAGGAAACTTTCCGGAACCTGAAAGCGTTGCGGAACGGAAAAACGGAGGATGAAAATGGGACAGATTAAAGTATTGAAAAACGCGGGAAATATAAAAGGGCTTTGCGTTATAGAACCGGCGGTGCACGGCGACGAACGCGGGTATTTCATGGAAACGTATAACGCGCGGGATATGCGTGAAGCCGGGCTGGATATGACGTTTGTGCAGGATAATCAGTCGATGTCGAAAAAAGGCGTGCTGCGCGGGCTTCATTTTCAGAAACAATATCCGCAGGGAAAGCTGGTGCGGGTGATTTCTGGCGCGGTGTTCGACGTTGCCGTGGATTTGCGGAAAAATTCCGGAACGTTCGGGAAATGGTACGGCGTGGAGCTGACGGCGGAGAACAAGAAACAATTTTATATTCCGGAAGGGTTCGCGCACGGATTTTTGGTGCGTTCGGAAACGGCGGAATTCTGTTATAAGGTTACGGATTACTGGCATCCGGACGACGAAGGCGGCATTATGTGGAACGACCCGGACATCGGCATCGACTGGGGAGACGTTTCCGGCGTGATTTTAAGCGAAAAGGATAAAATTCATCCGCTGCTGAAAGATTGCAAATTTGCGTTCGGGGAGAAGAAACAATGAGTGAAACTGTGCTTATAACGGGCGGAGCGGGGTTTATCGGTTCGAATTTCGTGTACCACATGCTGAAAGAACATCCCGATGATAAAATCGTGTGCGTGGACTGCCTGACGTACGCGGGAAATATGTCTACGCTGGCGGAGGCGATGAAAAACGAGCGGTTTGTTTTTTATAAAACGAACATCTGCGACCGCGCGGGGATTTATAAAATCTTTGAAACGGAACATCCGGATATCGTTGTAAACTTTGCCGCGGAAAGCCATGTGGACCGTTCGATTGAAACGCCCGAAATTTTTTTGCAGACGAATATTCTCGGTACGCAAGTGATGATGGACGCCTGCCGGAAATACGGTATCGGACGGTATCATCAGGTTTCGACGGATGAAGTTTACGGGGATTTGCCGCTGGACCGACCCGATTTGTTTTTTACGGAAAATACGCCGATACGTACTTCTTCTCCCTATTCGGCGAGCAAGGCGTCGGCGGATCTGCTGGTGCAGGCGTATCACAGGACGTTCGGTCTGCCTGTTACGATTTCCCGCTGTTCGAATAACTACGGACCGTATCATTTTCCCGAAAAGCTGATTCCGCTGACGATTGCGAACTGCCTGAACGACAAGCCGCTGCCCGTATACGGCGAGGGGCTGAACGTGCGCGACTGGTTGTACGTGGAGGATCATTGCCGTGCGATAGATTTGATTATTCATCGCGGGAGGGAAGGAGAAGTGTATAATGTGGGCGGACATAACGAGATGAGAAATATCGACATCGTGAAGCTGATTTGCGATTATCTCGGAAAGCCGTACAGCCTGATAAAGCACGTAGCCGACCGAAAAGGGCATGATATGCGCTATGCGATCGATCCGACGAAGATTCATGACGAGCTGGGCTGGTTGCCGGAAACGAAATTCGCCGACGGCATTAAAAAAACAATCGACTGGTATCTCGACAACCGCGAATGGTGGGAAACAATAGTGAGCGGCGAATACAGAAATTATTACGAAAAAATGTACGGCGGCAGATAATGCAGCCGAAAAAAAGAAGCAGGTCCGGGAGTTTCCGGACTTGTTTTTTTGCGCTTTGCGTATTTTTTATCGGCGCTTTCCGTTTCGAAAAAAATAATCGGAGGCTTCCGATAATTTGTTTCTGTAATTGCCGCGGGGCGGAAAATCGAAAAAACCGTTCGAATTACTTGACTTTTTTGCGAAAAAAAGCTATAATAAAGCATAAATATATCGCAAACGTGCTTATTTTACCGCGATATATCCAAAAATAGCTCCAAAATCGCATTATTAAATGATTTCAATTTGTTTTTTCTATCGGATATGTCGATTCGAAAAACGGCAAAAATTGCGATTAAAGCGTTTTTTCGAATAAATCAATCGGATAAATCGATTGATTTTCGTGCGAAAACGGGCGGGCGATTTACGATTTACGTGAATTCCGGCGGCGCCGCAAAGCGCAAAGCCGATTCGGATACAAAGTTTTTAACCGAAAAACGGAGGTATATTTTTATGAAGGACAAGAAACACTTATTCCTCAAATTGCTGTGTTTCACGTTTCTGCTCGGCTCTACGGCGGCGGGCGGCGCGGCTTGCAAAGATAAGCCGAACGAGCCTGCGATTCCCGACGGCTACGACAAACATTTCACCGAGGTCGGATCGTATTACGCCGACGAGGGAGAGACGAGAAACACGTTTGAGCTGACCGATTCGACGTTCACGCTGAAACTGGGCGGGCAGACGATTGACGGCACCTATCTTTACAACGGTACCAAATTGCGGCTGGTTACGACGGACGGAACGATTATCGAAGCGACGTACAGCGAAGCGACGATTTCGTTTACATACGGCAATCATACGTATACTTTCCTCAGAAACGTGGATTATACCGTAAAATTCGAGATGAACGGAGGCGTCGCGCAGGCGGACGCGAAAGTTCTGAACGGCAAGAAGCTGGAAAAACCCGCCGACCCCGTAAAGACGGTTGACGGCAAAGAATTTGCTTTCATCGGCTGGTATAAAGATTCCTCGTTCAAGGAAAAATATTCGTTCGACCAGCCCGTTACGAAGGACATCACGCTCTACGCTTACTTCGTGGAGCTTTTAGGCACGGAAGAATACACGGTTACGTTCTCCGGGTACACGGGGGCGGAGTTCCCCGGTAAAACGACGGGAAGAAAGCTGTTTAATCTGCCGCAGCCCGGAGATAAGGACGGAGCGAAATTCCTCGGCTGGTGGTACAGCGCGTACAACGACGAAACGAAGCTGACGGCGAAATACAACGAAGGCGACGCGATTTACGAAAACATCGTGCTGTACGCCGTATGGGAAAATTCCGGCGTTTCCGCGGTTTCCGTGAGTGAAAAGGAAATTTCCTGGACGTCGCTCGGCGTGAACAAGTCGTATGAAATCACCGTTGCGAAACTGGCGGACGACGGTACGGAGCAGACGGTGCGCGAAACGACGACTTCCTCGCTCAGATATTCGTTCGATTTTTCCGCGGAGGAAGCGGGCGACTACGTTGTTACCGTAAAGAGCGGCAACAGCGAGACGAAAGCATATTATAAAAACAAGACGCTGGCGCGCGTATGTCTGTTTGCGGTGAAATATCCTTCCGTGTTTACGTTCGGCGCCGTGGAAGGAGCGGAAAAGTATCTGCTTACGTACGAGTGCGGTACGGAAAATCACGTACATGAAGAAATCGACCTCGGAACGGATACGTTCTATGATTTTTCCGGCTGCGCGATGAAAGAAGGCGGCATTACGTTTACCGTAACGGCGGTGGCGAAAGAAGGGTATCGCAATTCCGTATCGGCAACGTATACGTTCGACGGCTCGCTGGCAACGCCCGAAAACTTCGTGCTTGACGGGACGAACGAAAAATTATCGTGGAGCGCGGTAAAGTACGCGGATTATTATCTGTTGACGATCAACGACGGCGAAGCGATTAACATGGGCACGAAAACCTCGTTCGATCTGAAAGGCTATGCGAAAGGCGAATATACAATCAAACTGGTTGCTGTGGGCAGAGGATTCAACAATTCCGTTGCCGCAACCGCTACCTGGACGAAGAGCACGCTTGCCGCGCCTTCGAAGCCGGTACTGAACGATTACACGCTGACCTGGAACGCCGTGGAGGGCGCGAAGGGGTATATCGTTAAAATCGGCGACAGAACGATTGATACGGATACGAACGCGTATACGTTTACCGCGGGCGATTTTGCCGCGAACAAGACGTACGCGATTTCCGTCTGCGCGAAAGACGAGACGGCTGCGGGCAATTCGCTGTTCGGCGAGATTCTCACGCTGACAACCGCGGCGGAGCTGAACCCCGAATATTCGAACGGGACGTTGACCTGGAACAGCGTTGTAGGCGCGAAGAAATACGAAGTGCAGGTGAACGACGGCGAAGTATTCGAAGCGAGCGACGCTTTCGCGAAAGTTACGCTGACGACGAGCGGAAACAATATTTTGCGCGTGCGTTCGTACAATGCGGCGGGCGAGGCTTCGGCATGGGCGGAAACGACGGTGGAAGCGTATACCGTGAGCTACAACGTAGGCGATAGCGAGCAGACGATTGCGGACAGATATTATGCGACGGGCGACGAAATTGCGCTGCCCGCCCCCGATTTCAACGGCTATGATTTTGCCGGCTGGTACGACGGCGAGAACGGGGCCGGAAGAAAGTACGAACTGACTTACGGCGCGTTGCCCGTATTCGAAAACGACGGCAATCTGACGTTGTATGCGAAGTGGGAACCGAAATCGTATCATCTGACTCTGGACGGCGGCACGTATAACGCCTCCGACTTATCGGAAGGAGCGACTGTGAAATACAGACAGCCGTTCACTTTACCCGTGCCCGAATCGAACGACACGAACCGTGCGTTTGTGGGCTGGTTCAACGGCAATACGCAGGTAGCGGACCAGAACGGCGCGAGCATCACCGAAAACGGCTGGCAGTATCTCGGCGGCGCTACGCTTACCGCGCGCTGGGCGGAAATATTCGAATTTGAAGCCGGTTTCGGCGGCTATAACGTGAAAAAGCCCGCGGCGGGCGCGAAATATCTCACTACGATTACCGTCCCCGCGACGTACAACGGGAAAAAGGTGCTGGAAATCAAAGCGGAAGCGTTCACCGGATGCAAAAATATCGTTGCCATCAACATTCCGAACAGCATCACCAAGATTGTGCCTGAGGCGTTCTCCGATTGTTCCGCGCTTGAATCCGTAACGATTTACGAAGTAGAGGGCACTGTGGACCCGGTGTACTATTCGCCGGAAATTACCGGGGCGGACGGAAAGACTCATAAGGACGGCGTGGTAATCAAGAACGACGGCGTTACCGGTAAGACGCTGTTCTATTTCCCCAACGCGAAAACCGGGAACAACGGCGTTTATGCCATTCCCGACGACGTAGAGACGATTCCCGCGGAAATATTCTCCGGCAGAGAACTTACGAAGATTATTGTGCCCGCAAGCGTTACGAACGTGATGGCAAACGGGTTTGCTACCGCAAGATACCTGACGGAGGTGGAATTCCTTGCCGCGCCGGAAGGAACGGAAGAAAAAGCGCTGACGATAGACGAAAAGGCATTTGAAGGCTGCTATAGACTGGAGAACCTGATTCTGCCCGCACGTCTTATGACGATGAAGTTGTACGACGCTAAGGCTGCCGACGGTTCTTATACACAGTCCGTATTCAAAGGATGCAGCCATCTGGCGAATATCGAAGTGAGAGGCAATGCTGCGCCGAACCAGGAACGGGTATATACCGCGCAGAACGGCATGCTTTTAAGCGCCGACGGAAAAACGTTATTGTATTATCCCGCAGGCAAAACGGATACCGCTGTTGTGCTGCCCGATTCGGTAACGAGTATCGGCGACAGGGCGTTTTATAAGAATACAAAAATAAAGACGTTTGTAGTGCCGGCGAGACTTCAGAATATCGGCGAATCGGCATTTGAAGGTTGTGGAGGAAATACTTACGGCTTAGAAACGCTGACGTTTGAAGGCGGAGAAGGAGACGCCGATCTCAGAATCGAAGACCGGGCGTTTTACGGCTGCTGGAAGATTGAAGCGCTTACGCTTACGGAAAACGTGCGCTATCTGGGAGAGTCGGCTTTCGGCGATACGAGACATATTACAGAAGTAACCGTAAACAGCAGCGGCAACGTTACGTTCAAAGACGGGGCGTTTGTTTCCGCTTACGGCGGAAGCAACGTAAAAACGCTGCACATCGGCAAGGGGCTTGCGAACGTGGATATTTCCGCGGTGTTCGGCGGCACCAACGCCGTACTTGCCACCGTAACCGTAGATAAAGAGAACAACTATTACTACGAAGGCAGCGACGGCGTTATTTACGATAAACACCTGAACGAAGAACAGGTAAATGTGCCTACGAAGATTTTGTATTACCCGATGTTGAAAGAGGGCGAGTACGAACTTCCCGGATCGATTACGACGATCGGCGCGAACGTGTTTGTAGGCAGACAGAAGCTTACGAAAGTTACGATCGGCGCGAACGTAACGGAAATCGGAAACGCGGCGTTCAAAGACTGCACGGCGCTTACCGAAGTGGTATGGAAAAAGCTTGTAGTTTCCGCAGAGGGCGTAACTGCCGAGGAACAGGCGCTGACTCTTGGCGACAACGTATTTTCCGGCTGCGACGGGTTTACGGCGTTCGTGCTTCCCGCCCGCGTTACGTCTATCGGCGAGGGCGCGTTCCAGAATTGCAAATATATGACTACGTTCACGTTTGAGGACGGCACGGGCGCGCTGACCATCGGCGCGAAAGCTTTCTCGGGCTGCCATGCGCTTACCGCGCTTGCGCTGCGCGAGGGCGTTGTTTCCGTGGGCGACGGTGCGTTTGCAAACTGCGTGGAACTTGTCAGCGTAAGTCTGCCTGCTTCCGTAGAGCGCCTCGGTACATGGGTGGAAGTTCAGGAAGAAGGTTCGGAAACGAAGAAATATACGTTTGTTTCGATGGATCTTTTCAAAACGACGGGCGTTTCTCCGAAACTGGAAAGAGTGGACGTAAACGAAAACAACACGCACTATTATTCGGAAAACGGCATGCTCTTCGGAAAGTACGAGAAAGAAGGCGACGAAACGACGGCGAAAGAAGTGCCGGTGAGATTGTATTTCTGTCCGTTTGCCAAAACGGGCGACGTGAAATTGCCTAACACGCTGATTGAAATTTATAAAGAAGCGTTTGCTTACAATACCGGGGTTACTTCGGTAAGCTTTAACGGCGAACTGGCGAGCGAATCGTTCGATATCGGCGAAAATGCGTTGTATAACGCGAAAGCGCTGACGACGTTTGAGCTTCCCGTGGGGTTGAAAACGATTAAAACCGGATTGTTCAAGGGGTGCAGCGGTCTTAAAACGATTGTTGTCCCCAACACGGTATCCTCGATTGCCGCGGGCGCCTTCCAGGGATGCGTTTCGCTGGCTACCGTAAACTTTGCCGAGGGCAACGACGGAAATCCGTTGGTGCTGGAAGACGGATCGTATTCAACGACTCATTCCGGTAACGGATCCGACATGGTAGATACTACGATTTATACGGGCGCGTTCGGATATTATTATGAGAGGAGGTGGGCTACGGGTGGTCGCACCGTTGAAAAGGGTTGCATTTCGCTGACTTCGATTAAATTCCCGAAACGACTTTCGTACGTAGGCGCTTATGCATTTTACGGCTGCGAAAGTCTGACGACGATTGATTTCGGGGCGGGTTCGAATGTAGGCGTGCTCGGCGACGGCGCGTTTATGAATACGCCTTTGAACATGATTAAAAACGGCGATGACGTTCAGGCGGACGCAACGGGAAAACTTACGCTGACTCTGCCCGAAAAGCTTACGGCGGTGCGAGCTCGGGCGTTTTATGCAACGAAGTTCCCCGAAAATACCACGATTAAAATCGGCGCAAACGTTACCGATTTCGGCGAAGATACGATTTCTTCTTCCGCTGCGGTTTATTCGAAAGCAGGACGAGTGTTCGGCGAAACGAACGTAAAAGAAGTAATCTTTGCGGATAACAACAAGCTTACCGCCGTGCATGAAAACGCTTTTGCCGATTCAGACGGCGGAAAGCAGCCGTTCACTTCCGTTTCGTTTGGCAATAACAGCGCGTTGGAAACGATAAAATATCGTGCATTTGGTTTCTGCAGCCAGTTGACAAATATCGATTTCGGCGAGAACAGCAAGCTGAAAACGATTGAAGGGAATGCATTCCAAAAATGTGTGAAACTGGAAAACATAGCACTTCCCGCTACGTTGGAAACGATAGACAGAGAAGCTTTCTGTGATTGTTCCGCGTTGAAAACCATAACGTTTGAAACGTATGCGGAAACCAACCAGGAAGCGGGCACGGTGCAAGGCAAGAGCTCGTTGCGGTCTATCGCTACGCAGGCGTTTGAAAACACGGGACTTACCTCGTTCAAGTTCCCCGAAACGATTGAAGTGCTGAATACCGGGGCGTTGGGCGCAGAACTGTTTAAGGGATGCAGAAAGCTGAAAACGATAGAACTTTCGTCTACGGTGGCGGATATTTCCAAGGTGTTCGACCTTTGCGGCTCGATTACCGAAGTGAAACTGCCGACGGACGAAAGCGGTAATCAGCTTGGGTACTTTAAAGCGGACGGTTCTGTGATATACAGTAAGGACGGAACGGAAATCACCTATATTTTAGGCGACGTTCCCGAAACGTTTGAAATCAAAGAGGGCGTTACCACGCTGAAATCCGGCGTGTTTGCAGGAAAAGCCACTTTGAAAAAGGTGATTATTCCCGTGAGCGTAACTGTCGTCGAAGAGAAGGCTTTTTACGATTGCCTTGGTTTGGAAACGGTGCAATTTGCGGAAAACAGCGCTCTTGATACCATCGGCGCGTCGGCGTTCAGAAACTGCATTTCGCTGAAATCCATCTCGATTCCTTCGAAAGTAACTACGCTGAATCCGTATACGTTCTACAACTGCAAATCGCTTGTTAAAGCGGTTTTGCCGGAAAATCTCACGAGAATCGGCTATTATGTTTCCGGCGGCACCGAAAAACTTTCCTCTTCGGGCGGATATGTATTTGCGCATTGCGAAAATCTTGCGGAAATCAATATTCCGGAAAGCGTGAAGTGGATTCAGAATTATTCGTTCCTGAACTGCAAATCTTTACGGACGATTGATCTGAACGTTGCTAACGGGCAACTGGGCGAAGCGGCGTTTGCGCATTGCGAAAGTCTGGAAACGGTAACGTTATGTGCCGATTTAAAAACGTTGCCTTCAAAAGCATTTATTTATTGCTACAGTCTTTCGGATATTCATACAGCGGGAGCAACCGGAGAAACGGCGAACGTTGCGGATCTTTCGCAGATTACTTCGTTCGGCTCCAATGCTTTCCAGCATTGTACAGGGTTGAAAAAAGTAACGCTTTCCACCGACAGCTCGTTTACGGCGTTGAGCAATTACCTGTTCGACGGCTGCTCGGCACTGGAGGAAGTTACTCTTCCCAATCAGCTGACGTATCTCGGTACGTATACGTTCCGTAATTCCGGTTTGAAGAAAGTGCGTATGCCCGACGGCGTGTCTGTACTTGGCAGCAGCGCTACAAACTTATATCCTTCTCTTACTACGAAAGTCGGTGTTTTTGACGGATGTACAAAACTGACGAATCTTGATTTGAACAACGTTATCAGAATCGGCGGATTGTCGTTCAGAAATTGCCCTCTTACCGAAGTTGCCGATACTTTGGACCTTTCCAAAGTAGAGGAATTCTGTACCGGTGCATTTGCCGGTACGGGCTTGAAACAGGTGAATCTTTCCGGCGTCTTGCTGAAATCTACCGGAACGTCGGCAAAGACTCCTCCTATGGGATTTGGCAACGGTAGCTCAAATAGAACGACGTTATTGACGAATTCGGATGGGGAGGGCGTATTTGAAAACTGCACGCAGCTGACCAAAGTAACGTTCTCAAATCAGACGGGAACCTTTGCTTTCGGAAGCGGCGCTACGTCGAAAACCGTGAAAGTAGAATTCGGCGCGCAGATGTTCAAGGGTTGCACGGCGCTTGAATCGGTGGAGATGCCTGCTTCTGCAGTAACGTTTGCCGATCAGACTTTCTACGGCTGTTCCGCATTGAAAGAGATTAAAAATACCGATAAAGCGATTACTTCGTTTGGTGATTATGCGTTTGCCGGGTGCACGTCGCTGGAAGCCATCGATTTCTCCAAAGCGACGGCAACAAGCATTACAACCGGTTTGTTTGACGGTTGTACAAAACTTGCGGACGTGAAGCTGAATACAGGGAAAATTACTTCTATCGGTAACTATGCGTTCAGAAATTGCACGTCGCTTGTGAGCGAAGTGCCCGAAGGTACGCCCGATAACGCTAAGATTTCCGCATTTTCTCTGAGTTCTATGAAACTGACGAAAATCGGAACAAGCGCGTTTGAAGGCTGCACCGGGCTTAAGAAAGTGGAAATTGCGGCGTTGACAAAAGCTACGGGTAAGATTACTATCGGTGCTTCTGCGTTCAGAGGCTGTTCTTCGTTAACTTCGGTTACGCTTTCGAAAAACGTTACCACTATCAATGCTTCGGCATTCGGGAACTGCGCGAAACTGAAATCGATTAAAGCGGACGGAAATACGAATTTCGAAGTGAAAAACGGACTGCTTTACAAGGCGGACGGGACGATTATCTGCATCCCTGCCGGTCTTGAATTCGAAAATAATACGGTTACGCTGGGAGACGACGAAAAAATCGGCGCGGGAGCGTTGGACGGTTGCGTAAACCTGAAGAAGCTGGTTCTTCCCGAATCGATAACGACGATTGCCGCCAACTATTTCCAGGATGCAAAATATCTTGAGGAAATTGTGATTTCTTCTAAGACGGAAAGCATCGGCAATTATGCGTTTGACGGTTCCGGCTTGAAGAAGATTACTTACAACGGATATATAAGCGACGAAGCGGAAACGCTGAAAACTTCCGTATTCCCCGCAACGCTGAAAACGATCGGTCAACAGGCGTTCCAGGGGACTCAGCTGGAAAAGGTGATTATCCCCGAAACGCTGAACGGCGTAGAGTTTAACTCAAAAGGAAACGTTAGCAGCTATTCGATTAAAGCCGGCGCTTTTTCCGCTTCGGCGTTGAAGAGCGTTGTGATTGAAGGTGCGGAAACGTATTTTGCTATGAACTCATCCGGCAAGGACGGCGTGTTTGCCAACTGCGTACAGCTGACGGACGTTAAATTCATGGCTGAAACGGCTCAGTACGGCAAGAATCTGTTCTACGGATGTACGGCGTTAACGTCGGTACAGCTGCCTTCGAAAGCCACGACTCTTGGAGAAAGTATGTTTGCTGAGTGTACTGCTTTGACGAGCATTACGCTTCCGGAAACTCTGACGGCGTTGCCCGGATATATCTTCCAGAATTGCACAGGGCTTACATCGGTTACGATTCCCAAATCCGTTACGACGCTCGGTTATAGCGTATTCTGCGGATCGGGAATTAAGGAAATCGAGATCCCTGCCGGTATCGAGGCAATTCCTAACTGGGCGTTTATGGATTGTGCAAACCTGACGAAAGTGGTATTCCATGAAGGTCTGACGTCTATCGGGGTGCATTCGTTTGAAAATTGCACGGCGTTGGAAAAAGTGGAACTTCCCGAAGGATTGACGCAACTTGACGGCTTTACCGGTTGTACGAATCTGAAGGAAATCACTCTTCCCGGTACGTTGGAATCTATTTCTTCCGGTGCGTTCAACGATTGTACGGCGCTGAAATCTCTTGTGATTCCTTCTTCGGTAACGAGTGTAAAATTCGCGTTTAAAGGATGGACTGCCGAGCAGACGATTTATATCGAAAAATCGCCTTCCGAAGTTTATAACCAGTGGGCTACGGACAGCGACGGCGGCTATTACTGGTTTATGTATGATTACGGTTCATCCGAGAGTCAGTACTTCTATCCTTGCTTTGCGAAGATTGTGTGGAATTATAGCCCGGAGGCGACTACCGCGGGCGAAAACGCAAAGTAATCCGCAAAACAAACGAAACGATGAATCGATAAACGGATTCGAGAGTTTTAAACCGGTCGGCGGCAGCGATAAGCTGTCGCCGGCTTTTCGTTTTTTCGGATTGCATAAAATTTGCATAAAATGCATAAAAACGGAAACATTTCCGTGCTGTTCCTGCATATAATAGTAAAAATAATTGTTCTGCATGTATATTTGTTTTTTGTCCGTTTTGCGGGGTAATTTGATTTTAAGATAGAATCGATTCGAAAAATCTATCAAAAATAAGTTATTTATTCGCGTTTTCGGTCGGGAATGCTTTACAAATCGGGGAGATTGTGATATAATCTTAACATATATCGTTTAAGAACGAAGTTCGGGCGGTATATTAAGAAAAAAAGTTTCCGGAACCGCGGAAAAAACGCGGCGGAAAAAATCTAAAACGGAACAAGGAGGTCCGGAGAGATGACAAGCGAAGTATTTAAAAAGTATTACAAGAAGATCGGGCGCGAAAGCATTCTGAAAGCATTGCTGTGCGGTTTGACGATTGGTTTTTCGCTGATGTTCGTGTGTATTGCCGCCAGCTGGCTGGCGGGGTTTAAGGCGGGCATTTATATCGGACTCGGACTGTTTGTCGCCGCAACGGCGATTGCGACGCCGCTGTTCTATACGTTCAGATTCCGCCCTACCACAAAGAAGATTGCGCAGCGGATAGATACGCTGGGACTGGAAGAGAGAATCCTGACGATGGCGGAGCTGGAAAACGACGATTCGTTTATCGCGATGAAGCAACGCGAGGACGCGATGAAAGCGATGAAATCGGTGAGTTCCGAAATGCTGAAAATCGCGGTATCGGTACCGTTGATTGCGGCGCTGGCGATCAGCGCTACGCTGGGTACCGGCATGACGGTGGCGGCTGCGGTGGCGCCCGACGGCGGAAAGCACTTCGTGGATGGACTGAAAGAAAAGCACACGTATGAGATTACCTATACCGTGGAAGGCAAAGGCTGGGTGATCGATTTCACGAAAAAAGAGAACGCCGCGCTGATTGCCGCGATGAAAGAGAGAGCTCGGCAGCGGGAAATAGATAAAGCCAACGGTAAAGAAGTTACCGAGGACGAAACGCTTCCCGATACTTTCCGGACCAGACTGGGTATCGTGTATACGGCAATCGACGAAACGGCGCAGGCGACGATGGTGCTGGACGGCGCGAATTACGAAGATACGACGTATACGTTTGAAGTAACGGAAGGCGATGAATTCGGCGTGAAGCTGATGGCGCTGCCTCAGAAAGGATATGTTTTTGTGGGGTGGTCGGACGGAGTAACTTCCCCGTACCGCGAAGATATGGAAGCGACGGCGACGAAGACGGTTACGGCAACGTTCGAAAAAGTTACGGACTTGTTGAACGGCGAAAAAGGCGAAGGTCAGGGCCAAGGCGAAGAAGCCGGCGACGAAGATCCCGGCAACAGCAACTCTTCCGGAAACGGTTCGGACGGCGCCGGAATGCCGGACACCGGCATCTCCGGCGGCGAAGGCGCGAAAGCATCGCCGGCGAACCAGGTAATCAACGGCAAAACCTATTACGGGGATGTCTTCGAGGACGCTTACCGCGAGATGCTTGAACGCATGAAAAACAACAATTCGCTTTCGGAAGCGGAAAAGAAAGCGATTTCGGACTATCTGGATTCGATTCGAAAATAAAGAAACAACGACGCGGGAGAGGAAATCTCTCCCGCGTTAAAAACGGGATAAAACGGCGGGGAAATTGCGTGATTTCATTCACGTGTTTTTTCGCGTTAAAAGATATAAATTACTAAAATACAAACAGCAAAGGAAAGAGGAAAGTAAAATGGTTACAGAGAAAGACATCGAGCAGTTCAGCGAACAATGCAAAAATATTTTCGCTCAGGTAGCGCGCGACGTTATCGGTCAGAAAGAAGTGGTGGAAGGAACGATCATCGCGATGATTGCGGGCGGCAACGTTCTTCTGGAAGGCGTGCCCGGCGTAGGAAAAACGCGTCTGGTGCGTTCGCTCGGAAGAGTATTTTCGTTGCCGTTCTCGCGTATACAGTTTACGCCCGATCTGATGCCCGCCGACGTTACGGGTACCAACATCATCACGAAAGACGCGCAGGGAAATTCCGTGTTCGAATTTCAGCCGGGCCCGATTTTCAGCAACATTATTCTTGCCGACGAAATCAACCGTGCCACGCCGAAAACGCAGTCCGCGCTTCTCGAAGCGATGCAGGAACACACCGTTACGGTAATGGGCGTATCGCGCAAACTCAACGAGCCGTTCTTCGTGCTTGCCACGCAGAACCCGATAGAACAGGACGGTACGTATCCGCTGCCCGAAGCGCAGATGGACCGCTTTATGTTTAAGCTGATCGTTCCCGATCCTTCGCTGGACGAGCTGATGGCGATTGTAAACATGACGCAGAAAACGATGGCGGAAGTTGCGGAGAGCGCCTGCAACGGAGAACAGCTTTTAAAAATGCGCGAAACGGCAAATCAGATTCCCGTGGCGGAAGAAGTGCTGCGTTATGCGATGATTTTAACCGCGGCGACGCACCCGGACGGAGAATGCGCGGCGGAAGCGGCGAAGAAATACATCCGCGTGGGCGCTTCGCCCCGTGCCGGTCAGGCGTTGATTTCCGCGGCGAAAGTAAAAGCGCTGATGAAAGGTAGATTCAACGTGGCGTATTCCGACGTGGAGGAACTTGCCTATCCCGTACTTCGCCACAGAATCAAGATGAACTTCGAAGCGATTGCCGAACGCATAAGCGCGGATCAGGCGATTTCGCAGATTCTGGAAGAAATCCGGAGAAAGTACAGAAGCAAATAACAAAAGCCGCCGGGCAGGCGGAAAAGATAAAAAGCGCAGGGCGCCTTTCGCGCCTTGCGGGAGAACACCGGAGAGAAGGATATGAAGCTTTCTTACCTGAACGACGGCTTTTTCAGCAGACTGGAAACGCTGGCGTTGAATTTAAAAACAAACCTTTCCGGATATTTCGGAGGAAAACACCTTGTCAGCACTTACGGGCAGACGGTGGAATTTTCCGATTTCAGAGAGTATCAGCCCGGCGACGACATCCGCCGTATCGACTGGAACCTGTACAGCAGATTCGAAAAATACTTTCTGAAACTGTTTACGGACGAACGGCAGATGCAGGTGCAGATTTTTATCGACTGCTCCGCGTCGATGGGGAAGGACAACCCTAAAAAGGCGGCGTACGTGGTGGCTACGGCGGCGGCGCTCGGTTTTCTTGCGGTTCAGAACATGGACAAAGCGTCGTTCTATCTGATGAAAGGCGACAACGCGGAAAACGAAAACGGCACCATCGTAGGGAAAAACGCGTTTTTCCGTGCGGTGAAAACGTTGGAAAACATCGATTTCGACGGCGAAACGGACATTGAAAAATGCGTTACGAATTGCCGCGACACGGGCACGAACAACGGGTTGACCGTGATTGTTTCCGATTTTTTCACGGACAGCAACTGGAAAAAAGCGGTGGACTATCTCGCGTACAAAAAGCGGCAGGTGCTGCTGGTGCAGGTGCTTACGCCGGAAGAAATCAATCCCGCGTACGACGGGCGTGT
>ERZ1673744.2145-NODE-2145-length-15513-cov-3.612628_pt1 | contig 15513 bp, 9 predicted proteins | sample MGYA00580207_ERZ1673744 | MGnify/ENA primary metagenome ERZ1673744 (study PRJEB41218, sample SAMN15661751) | gut metagenome | host: Homo sapiens | place: Canada: London | collected 2015-08-20/2019-03-30 | study: EMG produced TPA metagenomics assembly of... | reverse complement strand
CATGCTGCTGGCTCCCGTGCTGGTGGTCATGGGGTTCGTGCTGGCGGGCCGCCGGAAGAGCGCCGGGGGCAGGAAGGAGAAGAACAAGATCGCCGTGCCGTGGTTCGCGTTCGGATTCATCGGGGTCATCTGCCTCAATTCGCTGCTGCAATACCTTTTCGGCGTGGAGAGCGTCCGGGAAATTCCGCTGAACGGCGTCATCGAATACGCCGATACCTTCATGCTGACGATGGCCATGACGGCGCTGGGCACCGAGACGAACCTCGCCAAATTCAAGCAGGCCGGAGCCAAGCCTTTCGTGCTGGCGGGGCTGTTGTATGTCTGGCTGCTCGTGGGCGGTTATTACGTCACGAAATACCTGGTCGGAGTGTTGTAACGGCAGTTTTACGGCAGCCGGGGCAGCGTCGGGGCTTCATGCTCCGAATAGCGCAGCACCCGTTCCCGCACGAAGTCCGCGAAATCGCGGGCTTCTTCGTTCGTGAGGGGCCCGGGACGGCTCATCAGCACGAGCCGGTGGGCGTGGAACGGCTTCCGGAACGAGGGGTGGATATACTCCTGGGGATTTTCGACGAATCCGAGCCGTTGGTAGAAATGCAGGCGCCGGACGGATATTTCGTCCTCCGGAGGGTCGATTTCCAGAATGACGCGCCGGCCCTCCGCGAATGCCGCGAGGGCTTTCGAACCCATGTTCTGCCCGCGCAGACGGGGCGACACGGCCAGATGCTCGACATAGTGGAAATCCCCGGCTTTCCAATGGAAGAGGATGCCGATGAACTCTTCACCGCGCCAGATGCCGTCGGCTTCGAAATCCGGATCGCCGAACGCACGGTCGTAGCCGGCGGCGTTCCAGCGTTCGCAGTCTGGGAAGGAGATTTCATAGAGGGCCCATGCTTCGTCCCAGCCCTTGTCGGCGCGGGATTTGAAAGGTATGAATTGCAGTCGTTCGGTCATAATCTCGAATTTTCGGCAAGATACGGCAAATTTCGCACAAAATCCAGCCCGGAAGAGATGCGGCTTCCGTCTGCGGGTAAGAAAAACGGATACCGGTCAACCGGTATCCGTTCTTTTTATGGATTCAGCAGGGCCGCAGCCAGCTTTTCGAGCCACTCCTCGATTCCCGAATCCGGGATGTCGAGCGGGCGGCGTACCGGTTGGCAGGAGGGATACCCTTCCGTGTCGTCCTGACTGTCGATCACCCGGCCTGTTCCGGCTTTCGTTTCGTCCGTCAGCCGGCGGTCGATGGCGTCGCGCTGCGCGGGGCGCGCTCCGGCATTCGCCAGCACTGCGGCAGCCGTCTCGGCCGACGGAATAGCTCGGTAGACAGGTGCGGATACGGGGTTTTCGGCGAGGACCGTGACCTGATTGTTGACGATGCGCCGTTTGCGTTCGCCTTTGGTGTCGCCGGCGTTCGGAGTGATCATGTTGTCCTGATGGTAGGCTTCTATCTTGCCGAAGATCATCCAAAAATCGGACGGTGTGTCGGGACCGGGAATCAGCACGTTGCCCACTGCGGCGATCTTGGCCGGACGCAGGCTGTCGGGATATTCTCTGTATTCATCTTCGGGCCACGAAGCATGAATGGCGCGCCGCTTGGGATTGTATATCACGTTGTTGGCGATGTATGCCCGGGCATTGGGTTTCAGCAGCGGATTCCGTTCGAGGTTGGAGGCGTAGAGGTTGCCTACGACGGCGATGCGCGAACAGTAGTCGTGGATGAGCGTGCCTTTCGAGTGTTCGCCTTTGGAGTGGCTCGAATTGCTCAGGCATTCGGCGATGATGTTGTTGCTGAAAGTGATGTCGTGCGAGGTCTTGTCCCGTCCTTCGTGGCGGGGACCCGATGCCGAGAGCAGTTCGTCCGTGGCCCAGGTCAGCGAACAGTGGTCTACCACGACGTTCCAGGCTTTCCAGGTGCTCATGCCGTCGGCCTCCCAGCCCGAGCCTTTCATCATGTCTCGGTCGCCGGGGCGGACGCTGATGTGACGGATGAGGATGTCGTGGCTCTGGATGCTCACTTCGCCTTTTATCAGCGTGATTCCCGGAGCCGGAGCCGTCTGGCCCGCGATGTAGAGATAGGGCTCCTGGAGTTTCAGGGTCGCTCCCTCCAGATCGATCACTCCGCCCGTTTCGAAGACTACGATGCGGGGGCCTTTTTGCCGGATGGCCCATGCGAGCGATCCTTCGCCCTCTTTGTCGAGGTTCGTGACGCGGATGATCCGGAAATCGCCGTCGCCGAAAGGCGTGTAACGTTCTGTGCCTCCGGCAAGATAGGCCGCTTCCCCGATCAGTGCGGCGAAAGTTTTCTCCGATGCCGGGGCCGGTATCTGAGCCGCGGCCTCCGGGGCCTTGCAACAGATCAGGGCGGTTGCAAGGAGCGGTAAAAGAATGTTTTAACTCTTCATGGATCGTAGGTTTTAGTTTTTTTTCGTATCGGCTGCCGCTGCGAGCAGGTTCACGACCGTTTGCACCGCCGTTGCGTCGTAGCGCACGCCGTAAAGCCCGTCGCTGCCGAATCCGGGGCTCAGACGCCCTTCGGTGAGCAGTTGCGAGACCAGCAGGCGGCCGCGTCCTTCGCCGAACCCGATCGCCACGACCGGACTCTTCGTGAGGTCCTTTCCTGCGTTGGCAAGAATTTCAAGGTTTTCGACGAGGCCCGTTTTGGCGGCCTCGTACCCGCCCGCAAGGTCCGTGACGGTGATCGGAGCATCGGCGCTCATCACGACGGCCAATGCCGGGGCGTCTTCGATCAGGAACCGCACACGCTCTTTCAACGCCGCCTCGACGGCCGTGTCGTCGGCTTTGTCCGAGAAGGCATAGAAGCCCTGCAACTCGTAGCCGTAATAATGGCCTCCTTGGGTGATCCGTGCACGGTCGGCTCCGCGTGCCGCCCACTGCTCCAAGAACGAGCGGGCGCTCAATCCTGCGATGCTCATGTCGTAGGCCGGAACGGTCAGTCCGCCGCGGTAGCCGTTCCACATGCCCGAATAGCCGGCGGGCATGTTCTGCCACAATACGTCGTTGTCCGGGGCCGGGAATTGGAAACTTTCCGGTTCTGCGGCCTCGGTGAAGAGCAGCGTCAGCCCCTTGAACAGTTCGTAACGTTTCGTGCCGGGATTCTCGATCTTGACCACGCCTTGCAGGGGGCCCCATACGCCGTCGCCGTTTTCCCGGGGATAACCTTGCCCCAGGGCGATATCCCCGGCGTCGAGCAGAACCGCCGAGGCGCCCCGTTCGAGAGCCTGCCGGATCGTTTCGCCCACGGCGGTGCCGCCTGCTGCGATATGTTCCCAGCTTTTCCGGCCGAAGAGCAGCAGGTCGGCTTGCGCGGATTCCTGCATAAGTGCCAGTCCGTTGTCCCGGGCGAAAGCCAGCAGTTCGGATTCGTCCGCCGGAATATAGATCCGCTGTGCGGCGACCTCGGCGGGCACCGTGGTCCGGAACGTGCGGATGTCCCACTTCGATACGACCGGATATTTCACCTGCGCCGTCCGTCCGCGGACCAGTTCCGCACGAAGGATATAGTCGCCCGTGCGGTCCGGCAGCAAGACTGTTTGCGGTTGCGATATGCGGGAGTAAGGTTCGAGAGTCCGGTTGACGATGTGTTCGTCGTAGATCTTGCCGTCGGCGTCCTCTACCGTGATGCGCGCCGTCAGCGCGGCCTTTTCGTCCGTATCGTTGAAGAGCCAGAGCGGAAAGCTCACGGTTTGCCCGGGCGTGAAGTTGCGGTCCCAGATCTCGGCGCTCACCGACCGGGGCGACCAGGCCGCCGTCAGGGAATTCCAGACCGGCTTGGGGCGGCCTTCGGCCAGCGGGCCGAGGAACCAGTGGTTGCCGTCTTCCCAACTGCTGGCCACGGGGAACGGTGCGGCTCCCGCCGCGCCGATGCGGCGCCAATACTCGGCGATCCTGCCGTGGGAATACTCCTGTAATTTGAGCCGCAGGGGTGTGGTTGCGTCCGAGGAAGCGCAGCAGGGTTTCGCGGATGGTGACGTATCCTCCGGGTTCGCCGTCGCCGTCGAGATAGTTGCCGCCGAATTCGTCGGTCATGATCGGCAGGTCGAACTGGTCGTAGCTGTCGTAGAACATGCCGACGTTTTCGAAGATGCTCCACCAGTATTTGTGCAGGTGCAGCACGTCGCGTTCCGAGATCACCAGCTGCGGATAATGCGGCAGGAGTTTGTTCAGGGCATTCCAGACCCGCCCGAGTTCGTCGCCTTCGGTTTCGTTGTAAGGATGATAGATGCAGACCGAAGGGTGTGCGACGGCGGCTTCCAGCCAGCGGCCGTACTGCTCGGTGCAGCTCGCTTCGCTGGCCGGCATGCCGTGGAAGAAGGACCATTCGTACTGTACGGCCAGTCCGTATCGGTCGCAGAGGTCCAGCAGGCGGCGCGGCGGCACTCCCAGGTGGAACCGCAGCAGGTTGGCGCCGTGTTCTTTGAGCCGCAGCACGACATTGTCGCGGAACCACGTGGTGTCGTATCCGAGCCGGGCGCCCTCTTCCGTGCGGACCCAGCGGTGCCAGACCACCGTGCTGCCGCGCAGCGGACAGGGACGGTCGTTGAGACGGAACTGTTTGTTCTCGGTGCGGAACTCCTTGATGCCGAACGGCATCGTGCGGCTGTCGCGGGTGTCGAGCCGCAGTTCCATGACATAGAGGTTCGGATGTTCGGGCGACCATTCGCCGAGAATGCCGCCGTAGGCGATGTCGATCGAGTTCTCCCCGGGACGGTATTCGAACGGCTGTTCGAGCATTTTATGTCCGTTCCGGTCGGTTATCGTCAGCGTTCCGCGCCCTTCGCGGAGTTTCCTGCCGGGAAGGGGATCGAGGCGGCAGCCGATGCGGAGCGTCTTTGCCCGGATGTCGGGGAAAAGCACGATGCCGCCGATCGTTGCGTCGTAATGGAAATGAAGATTGACGTCGTCCCACAGTCCCGAGGAGTTGTTCGATCTCCATTGGTCGGCGACGGGGATGTAAGAGGCATCCTCCTGCGGCACGTCGGCAAGCGATTCCAGGGCGATTTCGAGCACGATCCTGCGTCCGGGCCGCACGTCGCGGCTCGTCAGCGGATGCAGGGTCGGGGCCATGCCTCCCTCGGCGCGTGAAACGCTGACGCCGTTGACGAAGACCTCGGGCCGGAACCGGGCGCCGCAGAGTTCCAGCGTTGCAGCCGTCCAGCGGCCTTCGGGCAGCGTCACTTCGCGGCGGTACCAAAGGCGGCCGTCGTTTTTCCGCGTGGGGTCCGCGGCGATTCCCGGCACCTCGGCGGTGCGGTCGTAGCGGCGGTCGTCGCCCGCCTCCCAGCGGCCGTTGAGGCTGACGGGCGGGGTCTGTGCGTCGAGCGGCAGAATGCCGCAGAGCAGCAAAAGCGATAGGGTCAGTCGTCGCATGGCGTCTGTCGGTTTATGGGAGTGATGATGGCGGCGAAACCCCCTCCGGGGGCCATCTCCACGGTCAGCTGCCGGGATGTCCCGAGGCGGAATGTTTCGCACTTGTAGTCCTGGGCATAGCGGTCGGCATTCACGCCGTCGCGGAACAGCGTCACGGCATGGTCGCCCTCGCCGAGCATTCCCAGATCGAGCGTCAGCGTCCGGGCGTTCCAGTCGGTGATCCCGCCGAGGTACCACGTACGGCCTTTGCGGCGTGCCGTGGCGACGTATTCGCCGATGCGTCCCGCCAGCGGGCGGGTCTGGTCCCAGACGGTCGGTACGGAGGCGATGAACCGGGCGCACTCTTCGGCGTCGCGGTATTTCGCGGGGCTGTCGCAGAGCATTGCCAGCGGTGATTCGAAGACGATGTATTCGGCGAGCTGGCGGCAGCGCGTGCCGAGGCTCATCGGTTCCTCGGTGCGGGCCCGGAAGTTTTTCCGGTTCGCGTTGAGCATCGCTCCCTGCGTGTAGTCCATCGGACCGGCGAACTGACGGATGAACGGCACGGTTACGTCGTAAAGGACCGGATCGGCCTCTTCGGGGGAAGTCCATTTGACCCGTTCCAATCCGAAGACACCCTCGAAATTGATCAGGTTCGGATAGGTGCGTTGCAGTCCCGTGGGTTTGTACATGCCGTGCAGGTTGAGCACGAGCCGGTACCGGGCGGCAGTCTCCGCGGCGTGGTAGACGAACTCGACGAGTTCCTGATCGTCGCGGTCGAAGAAGTCGATCTTGAAGCCTTTGACACCCATTGCGGCGTAGTGGCGGCAAATTCCCTCGAAATCCCGGTCGATGGCGGCATATCCCGCCCAGAGCAGTACGCCGACGCCCTTTTCGTTGGCATAGGCCACGACCTCCGGCAGGTCGAGTTCCGGAACGACCTGATAGAGGTCGCCCGTGCCGATGCGCGACCACCCTTCGTCGAGCAGAACGTATTCCAGCCCGTATTCGGCCGCGAAGTCGATATAGTGTTTGTAGGTTTCGGTGTTGATGCCGCTTTTGAAATCGACGCCGTAGACGCCCCAGTCGTTCCACCACTCCCAGGCGGTCTGTCCGGGGCGAATCCATGCGGTGTCGTTCAGACGGCAGGGGGCTCCGAGGCGGTAGACCAGATCGCAGTCGAGCAGTCCGGCATCCTCTGCGACGATGGCTGCCGCGCGCCACGGAAAGGTTCGCGCACCCCCGATGCGGGCGATGTAAGGTTCGGTTTCGGTCACGAGGCGCTGGATGTTGTTGTGCCCGCCGGTTCGGGTGGCTTTGGGACAGGGCGGGAAGACGCCCCGCAGCGACGTACCCCGGCCGTCGTGGTTGAGGTACATGCCCGGATAGCTTTCCAGATCGGCTTCGGTGATGCAGACAGTGCGTCCCGAGGGGAGGCGTACCGCCAGCGGCAGGAACATCAGCCGCTGCGGGTCCAGTTCCGAAAGCGCGGCGTGGGTGTAGACATTCTCGAACGAGTTGTTGAACTGTTGTGCGAAAGTTTTTTTGGTTCCCTCGCGGTCGAGCACATAGGGGACGACGGCTTCATGGTCGGCGGCGAAGTTGAACCGGACGAGTTCGTCGGTCACCGTCCGCGGCGTGTCGTCGAGCGAGAAGAAGCGGTAGGCGACGCCGTCGTCATAGGCCCGGAAATCGACGCCGTAACCGCCTCGGAAGGTCAGCGTCAGTTGTTTGTAACGGTCCCGGACGGAGCTTTTGCGGTAGAGCGGGCTCGGAATCAGCGAATCGGATTCCGAGTAGTTTTTTTTCACGACCTTCGGCTGCACGCCCCATACGGTGCCGTCGGTGAAAGTCATCGCCAGCGGCGAAGGGGTGAAGACGATCTCTCCGGCGGCTTCGACGCGGTAGGTGAGGCTGTCGCCGCACGCCACCTCGAGGACGATGCCGCCGTCGGGCGAGGTGAGGCGGTAATCGGCCGCCGAAACCGTCAGAGGTAGCAGCGCAATGGATAGGAATAGTTTTCGGATCATCGGGTTTGCAGGTTATTTGCGGTCGTAGAAGTAGATGGCCGTCGATTGGTGGATATCGAAACCGTCGAGCAGGGCGAGCATTTCGCTGCCCGCCATCAGGACGGGGCCGTAGCCGTGGGCGGTGTAGGGATGCACGTGGCGGTTGTAGTAGTAGGCCGGTTCGTAGCTGACTCCCGTACCCACGCAGACGTTCTCGATCTGCCCGATGTTGTTGATCTGCGTTCCCAGCGCGTTCCATCCCAACAGCGCTGCGGGGCCGTAGGCTTTGGCGTCGAGCCATCCCCGGTTGATGCCGCGGGCGAAGCCGTAGACGAACATCGCCGTTGCCGACGATTCGAGGTAGGAGTCGTTGCGGTCGAGCAGCTGGTGCCAGAGCCCTTCGCCCGACTGGCAGGCGAGAAGCCCTGCACAATGGGCGCGGAAGATTTCCAGCACTTCCCTGCGTCCCGGATGTTCTTCGGGCAGTACATCCAGCAGGTCGCACATTGCCAGCGTCGCCCATCCGTTCGCACGGCCCCAGCAGAGTGCCGGATGCGGGGTCATCGACTCCACCCAACTGTGCATGAAAAGTCCCGGTCCGGCGAGTTGCATGCGGCGGGCGAACTGCACGATCTGCCGCACGGCATCGTCGGCGTATTTCTCATCGCCGGTCGTCCGGTAGGCTTCGCACAATGCCGGGACGCTCATGTAGAGGTCGTCGAGCCAGAGGATGTTCTCATAGGGCTGGTTGCGGGCCACGGTGCCATCCGGCAGACGGTAGAGTTCGTCGGTGATGAAATGCAGGATGCGGTCGGTGTAGGGTTTCAGCGTTTCGCTCTGTCCGCTGCGCATCATCGCGGCACACAATGCGCCGCAATGGTCGAGCACCCGGGGGCGGACGATCTCGTTCACGGGCGACTCCCAGGCGGCGTCCTTGCGCAGCCGGGCATCGGCAACGGGCAGCAGCTGTGCGAGCAGTTCCATACGCCGTGCGACGTAATCCGCGAATGCCCCGTTTCCGGTTGCCCGGGCGGCCTGGAGCATTCCCGAATAGGTCACTCCCCATTCGTAGGAGTAGGGCCGGAAATCGCCTTGCGTGAAGACGAAACGCGCGGGGATGCGCCGCATGTCGGTAACCCGTTCGCCCGTCGCGGCGTCGGCGATGCCGTCGGCCGTCGCACCTTCCAGGTAGTCGAGAATGCGCACCAGTTTTTCGGTCACATCCTCCCGGGCCGGGATCACGTAGGGAAAGTCGTAGTCCGAGTGCACGTTGAACAGCGAGACGCTGGCATCGGTCATGCGCTTGGTATTGTCGAGCGTGAACCGCTCCTGGCGCGGCCAGGGCTGTGCCGAAACGCTGCCTGCCGCGGTGCAAAGAATCAGAAACAGGAGTTTTTTCATCGTTGGTCTTATTGGTTGTATTCGTAAGCTCCCAGGTCGGGGGCGGAGCCGTTGTAAGGGATCGGTTCGCGGGCGAATCCGTCGCCCCGGACGGTTTCGGTGGGGGCACCCCGGTCGATGAAGGCGCTGCCGGCCGCGAGGCGTCCGAAATGTTCCGGCAACGATCCGTCGGCCCCGCGCGGAGCTGCGGCGTCTGCGGCCGAAAGCGATACGAAATCGGCGGGTTTGCCCTTGATGCCGAGGTTCCACGAGTTGTGATCGTCGGCCAGAAGGGTCAGCCCCTTGAATTGGTCCTTGCGGGCGCCGTTCATCGAAATGTTGTTGCGCAATACCCAGCCCGTGCCTTCGGTATTCTCCTTCCAGAACTGGAAATTGATCCCGTTGCCGAACGAGAGGCAGTTCTCGATCCACGCTCCCATCGGGTGGTTGTTCTGATCGAATCCCTTCTTGGCGTTGTCGAACGAAATGCAGTTGCGCAGCAGGTGCGTGCCTTTGGAGTAGGCCCGGCATTCGCGGCCGCTGATATCCAGACACCCGCCGCCCATCTTGAAGCCGTTGCCGTCGCCGGCCCAGACCTCTTCGGTCAGGCTTCCGCCCGTGCGGTCGGCGTACATGTCAACGTGGTCTTCACGATGCCCCGTGTGCCATGCCCAGCAGTCGGTCATCTCCACGGCGTGACCGCATTCGTAGAGGTCCCACGCATCGTCGGAGTTGTTCCAGGCGCGGCAGCCGATGAAACGGTTGCCCCGGCCGCTGCCCTGTTTGACGGCGAATCCGTCGGCATTGGTTCCGGCGGCTGGGACGCCCCCGTTGACGGTCCACCAGTCGAAATTGTTGTACGAATCGCAGTTGACGAAGGTGTTCCAGGCGGCTTTCTCCCCGTCGGGGTTCGGAAGCGGTTCGCCCGGTTTCTCGTGGCCGAAACTCATCGAGAAGCCCGAACCGCCGTTGTGGTGCGCCACGCAGCGGTCGAAAGTGTTGTGCGAGCCGTTGACGATCCGGAATCCTTCGTTGTAGGCTCCGGTGACTTCGATGCCTTGCAGATACCAGTAGCAGCCTTCGCGCAGGACGATGCCTTGCCGCGACCAGACCGCTTCGGTCAGCCCCGAGCATTCGAACACGGGCTTTTCCCTGTTGTAGGCCAGCATGCGGATCGGTTCCGCCTCGGTGCCTCTGGCATTGAGCTCCAGCCGTTTGACGAGCGTGTATTCTCCGCCGCGCAGGTAGATGGTCCACCCTTTCGCAGCCTTCTCCACAGCCTGATGGACCGTGCAGGGACGTTCGATCGAACCGTCGCCGGAGGTCTTGGCGTCGGGGGCTGCGAAGATGACTTTGCCCGGGGCCGGCGTCGGATCTCCGTTGCCGCTCTCGGTCGCGGGAGTGCCGGCGCAGGCGAAAAATAAGCTCAGGACCGCCGCTGCAAGGGCTTGGGTTTGTATGCCGGTAAATCGTTTCATGGCAGGTTTCGGTTGAGGTGCGAGGGCCCGAAAGCCCTCGCACCGGGTTGTTTATTGCCAGCGCGGATCGCCGTTTCCGAAGAAGTTGGCGTAGTCCGTCGTAGGCGTGAAATCGTATTCCGCACGTTTCGGGAAGGTCTGTCCCGACGAGAGGTTCGTGGCCGTTGCGGTGAACTTGCTGTCGAAAGCCGTGTCGGTCGATTTGAAGGTCGCCGTGCAGGTCAGCGTGGCGTTGTTGAACGCCGTGGGGCGAATGTTGCTGTTGTTGGTCCGCACCTCGCCCACGATCGTGTGCGAAAGCGTGATCTCCGCCTTGTCGGCATAGCCGAGGAATTCGAACAGGTAGCGCTGTCCGCCTTTCTTGGTCCCTGTCCATACGCCGTCGGCCATGAGGCCCATGTAGTCGAACGTGCAGTTCGTGACCTCGGCGGTGGGTGCGGTGACCTGATCCTTGATGCCCGTCCAGCAGCGGGCTTCGATCAGTCCGTGATAGAGGTGGTGGAAGGTCGAGTTGCGGATGATGAAGTTCGCGCAGTAGATGTCGTTGGCGTCGGTGCGCCCGCAGAGGTGGAGGAACGAATTGACATTGTCCACGTCGCGCCCGAGGTCATAGACCAGCAGATTGTCGGCCAGGATGGTGTCGAAGCGGATGCGGGCATCGGCGTGGAAGCCGTAGTCGATCGATGCGAGGCAGCCCTTGGCGTAGTTGCGGATGATGCAGTCGGCGATTTCCAGCCGGCCGACGGCGATGTCGCGGGCGGTGTTCTTCACGTCGAACGAGAACATCGCGTCGTTGGGCTGCACGGAGAGGTCCTCCTGTCCGCCTGAGGGGATGAGTCCCGATACTTCCAGCCCCTCGATCCGCACGAGCGGCATCGACGACGATGTTTCGGCGGTGCCGCCGAGGATGAAACTTTTGAGGTAGAGCCTCGGTTTGGCGCCTCCGGGAGCGGCTTTGACGGTGACGGCTTTCGTCAGGTCGATGGTTTCCGACGAATAATCGTAGGTCTGGCCCGCGGTCAGCAGGACGATGGCGCCTTCGGGAGCCTCTTCGATGACGGTTTTCAGGTCATCTTCGTTCGTGACGAGGATCGCGCCCTCGGGTCGCTGGGGCATCGTGAACCAGACATAGCTGGCCAGTTCGCCGTTGACATAGAACGACGCCTTGTATTTTACGCCTGCTTTGAGGTCCGTGACCACGGCCTGCATCTCCCGGATCTCTTCGTCGCTCAGCACGCGGTGAATGTCCGCCTCTCCGGTGGCTGTGAGGAGGATTTCGCGGGCTCCGAGGTCTTCGGTCCACGAAAGTGCGGCCGAAGTGTAGGTCATGTCGGCATAGCCCACCTCGTTGAAGACCGAGCGCATCAGTCCCGTCGTACCTTCCGAATAGAGGTATTTCGAGTTGAGAGCTTCGTTGTCGGCCAGCGCACAGAGGCGGATGTAATAGAGAGTCTCTTCTTCGAGACCCGTGAATATGGCTTCGTAATTCTTTCCGTCGGACGCGGGAATGTCCTGCGTGGCGGCGATTTCGGCGAATTCGGCATCTTCGGAGAGATCGACGCGGTATCCCGCGGCGCCGTAGGAGATGCCCCAGCGGACGACGAGCCCGTTGTCCTGTTTGAAATTTACGAGATCGGTGGGCAGGAACAGCCGCGGATCGTTCCACTCCTGCGACTGGTCGTCCTGACAGGCGATGAAGCCTGCGGCCGTCAGCAGCGCTGCGGCCAGCGTCAGCAGTTTTCGGTATGTTGCTTTCATGTCTTTCTTCGGGTTGGGTTAAATGTCTATCGTTTGCCGTAGCGGTTGACGATCATGCCTTTGCTTTCGGCCACGACATCTTTCGGGTAGGGATAGATGTAGACCATCGGGTCGCGGTTGTAGATTTCGGGTCGCCACCACTGATCGACCGCATCGTTGACGATGTATTCGCTGCCGGACTGGCTGACCATCTCTTTGGCCCAGCCCCTCGTGGAGTAACCCGCGGGTGCCGAGGACATGTTCTGGTCGAGGCCCACGATGTCGAGCGTGCCGTCGTCGAGCAGTTTCCAATAGATGTTGGCCGGGATGTCCTTGTATTTGCCGGTGCCGGTGCGGGCGCCTACGGCCATGTCGATGTGTTTTTGCCGCAGGTCGATGAGGCTTTGGCGGAGGCGGTTCCAACGGATGAGGTCGTATTTGCGGATACCTTCGCCGCAGAACTCCCAGGCGCGCTCCTGTGCGACGGCTTCGAAGAAGTCGTCATGTCCCGTGAGGGCCGCGACGTAGTTATCGACCTTCTCCGCATGGAGCCCGGAGGCGAAGGCACGGCGGCGGACCGTTTTCAGCGCCTCGCGGGCCAGATCGGTGGGGCCGTCGTTGAGTTCGTTCTCGGTCTCGGCCAGCATCAGCAGGGCATCGGTGTAGCGCAGGACCGGGAAGTTGATTCCGGTGTTGATCGTGGCACCTGCGCCCTGCGGGGTCTTCATGTCGAGCTTCGACCATTTGCCGATGTAGATGTTCTTCCAGTCGGAGATCTTTTGCTCGATGCGGCCCTTCGTGTTGTTCCAGCCCCACGTGTAAGGTGTGCAGTTGACGCTGCGGCGCTGGTCGGCGCTGTCGAAAGAGTGGAAATAGGGCATCGTCACCATGAACCAGGGGTTGCTGTATCCGTAGATGATGCTCGGGCTGTTGTCGATGCGCTGGCCGATGTAGTGGCCCACGTAGCTCGAATAGCTCATGGCCATCGCCACTTCGTAGAGCATGTCGTCGTTCGACGGGAAGACCTTCTGGGCTTCGTTGACGAACACCTGTTTGTAGGAGAGTCCCAGCGAGTGCTTGCCCGATTCGTAGAGTTTGCGGGCATAGGTGTTGGCTATGCGGTAGTATTTTTTGTAGTCGTCCGGGCGGACCATCCGTCCGGGGTCCGAAACGTCGTCGGCGTTGGGACGCAGCGCCCAGCCGCCGCGCGTGAGTGACAAGCGGGCGATGAGCGCCTGCACGGCGCCGCGGTTCATGCGTTCGCAGGCTTCGGCGATCTCCGAGGCGTAGAACATGCCCGGTTCGGCGTCGATCAGATCGTCGATCAGGTAGGCGAGTATCTCGTCACGGTCGGTGGGGGCGATGTAGAAATCGTCGTTGTAGCGGGTTTCGCGCGTCAGGAAAGGCACGTCGCCCCAGTTGCGGACCAGTTCCAGATAGAGCAGCGCGCGCAGGGCCTTGGCTTCGCCGTAGAGCTGGCGGATGGCCGAGGGCGTTTCGGGCGAGGTTGCGCCGAGCAGCGGACCGTTCTCGATGCCCGCGATGCACTCGTTGGCGCTGTTGATGCCCATGTAGAGGTCGGCCCACATCGGGAGCGTTTCGGTATTGGCCGAGGTGAGCGTATAGTCCCACAAGCCTCGGCGGCTGTCCTCGGCCGTGGCGTTGGTTTTGGCGTACTCGATGTCGTTGTTGTAGGGGGCGAAAAGGCTTACCCTTTGGCTGTAAAGCGAGTTGCGCGCCAGAACGGCGTAGATGTTCATCACGGCGCGGTAGGTGTCGCCTTCGGTGCTGAATACCTTCGTGTCGGGCATGGTCGAAGGGGACTCCGTGGAGAGGAAGTCCGCGCAGGAGCAGACGGTGAGCAGGAGCCAGAGGGCGGTGATATGTCGGATGGTTCGTTTCATGGTTATGGTATTTTAGCGTTGCCGGAAATCAGAAGATGAGGTTGACGCCGAAGGCGAACGACCGTGTGCGGGGGTAGGCCGAGTAGTCCACGCCCGGGGTGAGGGGCGAACTGCGGCGCGTATCGACCTCGGGATCGAAGCCCGTGTAGGCCGTCCAGCAGAAGAGGTTCGTGGCGGTGACGTAGATGCGGCATTTCGAGAGCCAGACCTTTTTGGTGATGCGCTGCGGCAGGGTGTAGCCCAGCGTGAGGTTGCTCAGACGCAGGAACGAGCCGTCCTCGATGGCCCACGAGTGGAGAATCGGGTACTGGTAGACCGGGCTCCAAATCGAGGCGTTGACATTCAGCGCCCGCAGAGCCTCCTTGTCGTTGCGCAGGTCGTTGCCGGCGTCGTCGAAGACGCGGAAACGGTGTCGTGAATCCATCTCCGAGCGGAGGTTGTGCCACTGATATTTGCCCGTCGATGTGTTGAAGAGCTTCTGGGCGTTGTAGATGCTGTTGCCGTAGACCCAGTTGAACATCGCCGAGAGGTCGAAGCCTTTGAATGCGGCCGTCAGGCTGAAACCTCCGGTGTGCTTGGGGTTGGCGTTGCCGATCACCGTGCGGTCGGCTTCGGTCACGATGCACGACTCGGGGTCGTTCGGGTCGTATGGGGTGGTCTTTTTGAGTTTGAGCGAACCCACGCGCGGATAGTCGCCCGGATTGCCGTTCGAACCGGTGATGTTCTGGCTGTTGGCCACTCCGGGTTTGAGCACCCAGCCGGGACCGTCCTCATAATCGTCTACGGTGTAATATCCGTCGGTGACGTAACCGTACATCAGACCCACGGGTTCGCCCTCTTTGAGCAGGTAGTCGCGCAGGTTGTTGTTGTTCCAGCCGCTGTCGTAGAATTTCTGCTCTGCACCGTAGAGCTTGTCCACCTTGTTGCGGTTGAAGGCGATGTTGAACGAGGCCGAGAGCTGGAAGTCGCGTTTATCGACGATCACGCCCGTAAGCGAGATTTCCAGACCGCGGTTCGAGGTCTGCCCGACGTTGACCTGCTGTTCGTTGTAACCCGTGTGGAGGGGAATCTTGTTTTTGATGAGCAGGTCGCGCGTCGTGTTCCAATAGAGTTCGACACTACCCGAGAGCCGGTTTTTCAGCACTCCGAAATCGACGCCGAGGTTGCGGGTCGCGGTGGTTTCCCACACCAGGTCTTCGTTGATGAGCACCGACGAGGAGTTGGTGAGGTAGATGTTGGGTTTGCCGCCGATGCCGGCCACCATGTTCTGCTGTCCGGTGAACATCCCCTTGAACGTGCGGCGCCACATGTCGTTGGCGATGCGGTTGTTGCCCGCTTCGCCGTAGCTGACGCGCAGTTTCAGGTCGTCTATCCATTCGGCCTGTTTGAGGAACGGCTCTTCGGAGATGCGCCAGGCGAAAGCCGCCGAGGGGAAACAACCCCATTGGTTGCCGGGTGCGAATTTCGACGATCCGTCGATGCGCACGGTCGCCGTGACGAGGTATTTGTTGCGGTAGGAGTAGTTCACGCGGCCGAAGAACGACGCCATGGCCACGGGGGTATCTTCGAAAGTGTAAGGATACTCCTGCGACCCGAAGGCCATGTTGGCGAAAATATCGTCGATGGCCATGTCCGCAGGCA
>ERZ1673744.2133-NODE-2133-length-15572-cov-13.042598_pt1 | contig 15572 bp, 21 predicted proteins | sample MGYA00580207_ERZ1673744 | MGnify/ENA primary metagenome ERZ1673744 (study PRJEB41218, sample SAMN15661751) | gut metagenome | host: Homo sapiens | place: Canada: London | collected 2015-08-20/2019-03-30 | study: EMG produced TPA metagenomics assembly of... | reverse complement strand
GTACGGCCCGGCCACCGGCGTTACCGCCACCAACTGGAAGGTCGAGCGTATCACCGACAAGGCGACGACCGAGGTCGCAAATGCTGAGACCGCTTCTCTGGCTGCTGGCTCCGACAACAACGGCGGCGCTGGTTTCGTCATCGGTGATGCTGGCGGTGACGCTGTGGCAAGCCTGAAGTACAAGGCCACTGCGACGCACGGCGCAGGCGTGACCGCAAAGGACAATCTCGGTGCTGCATCCAGCCCGGTGGTCGCCATTGCGGCAGGCAGCAAGACCAAGGACACTGCTGCTTACACCCCGTTCCGCAACGTGTTCTACGGCGCATCCACCAGCAAGCCCGCTCTGGACAGCGCTGCTATCCGTGCGCTGGGCAAGACCGGCAAGGCGTACGCGGCTGGTACGCTGACCATCAACGTGCCTGTTGGCGCACAGCGTGTGGCGATTGCCTGCATTGCAACGGCCAAGGGTGTTACCAAGGTCATCAACGAGACCGCCATGAACGCGGATGTCACCAGCACCTTCACCAAATCCACCGTGTCCGTTGAGGGCGCGAATGGTTATTCGGCGAAGGATTACAACGTCTGGGTCTTTGAGCCTGCTGTTGCTTACGGCAACGCCGCAGTTCTCAAAGTCACTCTGGGCTGATAGGAGGGATAGACAATGGCAGTGAATAATACCGCAAAGACCTATGCCAACATGGAGTTCCCGCTGGCTATGAAGCGTCAGGACGCTTTTGCACTTGATCCTTCCACCGTCTGGCCCACTCTGGCCGATGCCCAGAACTACGCCAAGACCAATCCGACCGCCTATGTCGGCCAGATGCTGTCCGTCGTCGTGAACGGCACGGCTACTCCGTATGTGATCCAGAATGCCGCTGGCGACCTCGCCCCGTTGGGCGCTGCCGCTGTGACCATTGCTTCGGACGACGAAGCAAACGAAATGCTCACTGAGATTTTCGGCGAGTAATGCACGATCTGTAATCGACCGGCTGTCCGGGAAGTCTGGGCAGCCGGATATTTTATCATGAACAAATAAGAAAGAGGTATTTTACTATGGCTTACAATGCAACTGCTCTCGTCCGTCTGGCTGCTCTGAAGGCTCTGGCCGCAAAGACCAAGGCCGAGATCGACAACATCAACACCGACGTTTCCAAGGCCATCAAGTCTCTGGGCGTGTCTGGTAACACTGTCAGCTTCTACACCAGCGCCGACAAGTCCGGCGATGCCGCATTCACCTTCGACTTCCCGAAGGAGCTGTTCCTCGATCAGGCCAAGACTACCTTTGTGCCGAAGTTCGCATTCAGCACCGAGACCTACCCCGGCGCTACCGACCCCAAGCTGGCAGGTAAGCCCGTTATGGTTCTGGCTGTGAAGGGCCAGAACCCTGACAGCTGCTCCTACAGCTTCCTCGATATGTCTGCTCTGGTCGATACCTACAAGGCCAAGGCCACCGGCAAGGATGCTTCCACCACAGTTACCATCGCTGGTTATGAGGTGGATGTCAAGGTCAATGTTTCCGCCGCTGCCGGCAACGCCCTGGTTCTGAAGGACGATGGTCTGTATGTGGACATCAGCGGCAAGGCCGACAAGGTGAAGAACGCCACCGCTGGCAACTTCGCCGCTCTGGATGAAAGCGGCAACCTGACCGATTCCGGCAAGAAGCCTGCCGACTTCGTGGCCGCTGAGACCGGCAAGCGTCTGATGACCAATGCAGAGGGCGAAAAGCTGAAGGGCATTTCTGCTGGTGCCACCAAGACCGCCGCCAGCGAGACCAACGGTCATATCACCATCGACGGCGTAGACACCACCGTGTACACTGAGCCGTCCGATGTGATCCACGGCACCGTCGCATCCGACAGCGATGTGACCGCTATGCTGACCGAGGTTTTCGGCGCATAAGCTGACTGACCTTACCAAAGAAGTATGAGGGGCGAGACCGTCACATGGCGGTCTCGCCTGCTTTTTTAGGGAGGACAAGCGTGAATGAATATTATCGCACTCGTAACCCACCTGAAACTGGTAGCACAGGAAGCAAAGAAGTATGCGGCAAGTCTGGCAAGTGAGCTGTCCAATGCAACGCTGGAAGCAATGCAGGAAATGGACGCAGCCAAGGCTGACCGGCTGTCCTCTGTGTCTGTCATAATCAAGGCAGACGGCTGGGTGAAAGATGAAACGTGGGAGGAATACCCCATGCGTTATGACATCACTGCCGCAGATGTGACGGCGACCGATCGCGCAGACATCATCTTGTCGCCGAACAGTTTGACCGCCGCGATGGACTGCGGTGTTTGCCAGACCTGTGAAACGCAGGCAGGGAAAATCTGCATCTGGGCAAGGAAAGCCCCGGCGGAAGCGCTGACTGCTGAGTACCGGATCATTCAGGGCGAAAAGCCGAAGGAGGAATAACCATGGCATACGGAAATGTGAACGTCGCTGTACCCGGCATGTCGAACGATGAATCCAGCTATCTGAAAACAGAACAGGCCGGTGCCCCCGGCGGCGTGGCAACACTGGATGCGGATGGCAAGTTGTCTGAATCCCAGCGCCCGACGGTGGACGCATACACCAAGGCTCAGACCGATCAGAACATCAACACCGCCGTTGATGCCCACAACTCTGCGGACACTGCACATGGTGACATCCGCGCCAGCGTGGCAGCAATGCGCGGCAGTATCAATGCAATCGAGCTGAAATTCGGCACAAACGTGACGAAAAATCCTTTTTCCGCCACGTTCAGCAGCCTCGACGGCCTGACCGTCACTGGCGCGTGGAACGCAGAACAGGCGAGGGTGGAGTTCTGATGGCTGAAACATTCAAGGTCGGCGCGAATGCGCGGGAGCTGTTGCGCTACACTCAGAGGGCAACCCGCATCGTCACCGATGACATCAGCCGGAGCGATGCCAGGAAGATCATCCAGAAAGTCGCGGCGCTCGAAGATGTGCGCGACATCCAGAAGGTGTGCGGCACTGCCGTCCATGCACTCGACACACGGGACAGGGAGGGCTTTTCCAAAAGCACTTTCCGTCTGTACGGTGATGGCATCCGGCTGACTGCCCGGCAAATCCTGCTGGATGCACACGCGGCGAACAACGTCAATTTCCAGACCGACTACGGCAAGCGCGTTGAGAAGATCGGCGCAGTTGTGGACGGCTGCTCTCTGCTGCTGGAATACCTGACCATCTGCACGGAGGAAGGTATCATCAGTGCGAAGAAAGCCGGTATCTGGACAAAGAAGGTCACGGACGTAAAATACCCGGCGATGAAGTGGCTCACGTCGGAACGCGGACGTGCCGAAAAACTCCGGGCAGAAGCGGAACGGAAACGGCTGACCGAACAGGCTGCCGCCCTGAAAGCCGTCCTTTACCCGGAACCGTAAACGCACAGCGGGCAACCGCTTTGCATAAAGGGTGCGGTTTGTTTGTCTGATGCTGCCATTTGGTGGCTGCGCTCTCCGAACACCAACAATAACAACAACGTCTGGAACGTCAACACCGATGGCTCCAACAACAACAACTGGTACAACAACTCCTATGGTGTTCGCCCCGCTCTGATGGAACCGTGTGACGAGTAGGCATAAGCTGAAAGCAGTGCGCCCATCAAAGGAAACCGCATCCTGTCGCTTGCCGATGCAGGCAAGTGATAAATACATCCCGCTGAGGTGGGCCATCCCTGCCGGATGCAGCCCACTACCGTAACGCGAACCAGCGGAGGGCAATTTTGACATACGAAGAACTGTGCAGCTTCGAGGTGCTTTACAAAGCCTACCTTGAAGCCCGGAAGGGAAAGCGCAGTAAAAGCAAAACAATCGAGTACGAGGCGCAGGCGCTGGCCTGCACGGAAAAGCTCTCCCGTAAGCTGGCTGTCTGCAATGTGCGGCAGCCAGACGGGAGCATTCGGCAGCAGATACGCTATGTGCCAAGTAAGTTTGAGGTCTTTGCCGTCTACGAGCCGAAGCGCCGCATGGTACACGCCCCCGCATTTGTGGACAAGGTGGTGCTGCACGCTCTGGTCGATAACATCCTGTATGATGCCCTGACAAAGAGCTTTATCCGGGACAGCCACGCCAGCCAGACCGGAAAAGGCACAGACGACGGCCTGATGCGCCTGAAAACCCACATGGTGGACTATTACCGCCGTGAGGGCCACGGCGCGGACGGCTGGGTGCTGAAAGGCGACGTGCGGCATTTCTTCGCCAGCATCGACCACCGGAAGCTAAAACGCAAGCTCAAAGCCGTGCTGGACAAGCGCGGCGTTGACCCGCGTGTCTATGAGCTGCTTTGCATCTACATCGACGTGATGGAGGACGGCTTGCCGCTGGGCTACCAGACGAGCCAGCTTTTCGCCCTCATGTTTTTGGACGAGTTCGACCACATCATCAAAGAAAAGTACCGCATCAAATACTATGGCCGATACATGGATGATTTCTACATCATCTGTTCGGACAAGAAGAAATTGCAGTGCATTCTCCGGGATGTTCGGGCGCTCATGGACAGTTACGGCCTTGAGCTGAACCAGAAAACCGCCATTTTCCCGCTGCGGAACGGTATTGATTTTCTGGGATTCCATAGCTACCTGACCGACACCGGCGCGGTCATCCAAAAGCTGCGCCGGGATAGCTCCAAGCGGATGAAGAACAAGATCAGATATTGGGAGACGGCATACCCCGCAGGCGAAGTGACCAAGCAGGAAATCCTGCGGAGCTTTGATGCGTGGGATGCCCATGCCGCCCATGGTGATACTTACTCTTTACGCCGCAAGTACGCTGACCGGCTCGAAAAATTGCTTGACTGTAAAATCCCTATCCATCGAAAAATCAACTCGAACAAACTCGCGCGTGACAGACGGCGGGCGAGGCAATGCCGCTGCATCTACAAGAAGCAGCACAAAGCCCTGTCCCTCTCTGTATCGCAGAACACGCGGCCCGCGGAGATCATGCCGTGGGCCTGAACGAAAACAAGGAGGTAACAATGGCAAACGTAAAACTGGGCACGAAAGCCGTTGGCAGCATTGTCAAAATCAAAGTCAACGGCGCGTCCAAAGATTTTATTGTTGTGCAGCAGGGCAACCCGAATACCGGTACCTATGATGCCAGCTGTGACGGTACTTGGCTGCTGATGAAGGACATCTACACCACGTCCACATTCGGCAACAGTAACTCCTACAAGGATTCCAGCATCCACACATACCTGAACGGAACATTCTACAACCTCATCGACAGCAACATCCGGGCGGCTATTAAGCAGGTGAAAATCCCGTACCAGAACGGCACTGGTTCCGGCGGCAGCCTTGCCACCGGCTCCAACGGCCTGAGCACCAAAGTGTTCCTGCTGTCTGGTTATGAGGTTGGTTGGACGACCAGCGACAACGGCTATTTCCCGAAGGACGGTGTGAGGCTGGCATACTTTGGCAACAGCTCCAGCGGTAACAGCAAGCGTGTCGCCTACAACGGCAGCAGCGCTGTCATTTGGTGGCTGCGCTCTCCGCGCACCAGCAATAGCTACTACGTCTGGCTCGTCTACACCGATGGCTCCTACAACAACTTCTGGTACAACGGCTCCTATGGTGTTCGCCCCGCTTTCATTCTTCCCTCTACACTCGTGGTCTCTGACGACGGCACGGTCAGTGTCAACACTGCACCTACCGTCAGCACGGACGGCGCAGCTCTGGGGCGGAAGAACGCGGCCTTTGCGTGGAAGTACACCGTCAGGGATACCGACGGCGATACCCTGACCGTCACCGAAAAGCTGGACGGAAAGACCACCGCCACCCGAACCGGCGTTGCCAGCGGCACGGCCCTGACCTTTGAGCAGACGGCCAGCGCTGCCGGATTCCAGAAAATCCTGAACGGCAACCACACCATCACCGTTGAGGTGAGCGACGGCAAGGAAACCGTCAGCACGTCCGCGACCTTTACCAAGGCCGTCCACGCCGCAAGCGTGACGCTGGCTGAACCGTTGGCCGTTGAGGGCGACATTACCGTTGCCGTGCTTCAGGTGACCGGCTCCATCCCTGACGATGCCACTTTTAAGGTCGAGGTCACGAACAACGCCAACGACCCGTCCCCGGTCTGGCAGAACGCCACCACTGAGGTGCAGAAGGGCGTGAACATTGTGTTCACCAACAGCACTGCCGCCAACGGCGCGGCGTTCAACTTCCGCGTTTCCATCAGCCGCGGTGCATCCGGCACTGGCGGTTACATCGAAGCCGTCTCCGGCGCATTCCAGTAAGGAGGACAGTCACCATGATTCAGTGGAAAAAGGACAATCTGCCCACCCGGCAGGAGAAGGAAGCCGCAGAAAAGAAGCGGCAGGAGCATGAGCGGCTGCCGGAGCGTGTGGCTGAAATGGAAGATGCCCTGTGCGAACAGGACGCAGCCAACGACGAGCGTATAAGCAACATCGAGCAGGCTCTTTGCGATCTGGATGAAGCCATCAACGCCAACAAGGAATAACAGGAGGTAAAGGACTATGGATAAGATTTGGGCAAACCGTTTGGTCGCTGGCACTAAGACTTGGGCCGAAATGCCCATCAGTCGCCGCGTTGCCGTCAAGAAGGTTCTGGCCGCGCGCGTGGAAAGCGGTGAAATTACCGCCGACGACTACAAGAACATCACGGGCGAAGACTATGCAGCATAAAAGCTGGCCCGATCTGTGCGAAAGGCTGCTGACCCGGCTGGAAACCAGTGGTGCGGACACGACCGCAGAGCGCGGCGAATTTGCCGTGCTGGTGGCTGAGTGTGGGTCGAGCGGCTGCAAAATGGCATTGAGCCAGAAAGGAGAAAACGACAATGGCGATTAAAGCCTATTCACTGGCAAAGGATGGTAACAAGAAACTGTCCACAAATTTTGCCGTGAAAGAGTTTCGCTGCAAGGATGGGACTGACCCCATCTTTATTGATGATGTGTTGGTGAAACTGTTGCAGAACATCCGGAATCACTTTGGAAAGGCTGTTACGATCACCAGCGCATATCGCACTGCCGCCCATAACAAGGCGGTCAAGGGCGCAACGTACAGTCAGCATTGCTACGGTATGGCGGCAGATATTCGGATTCAGGGCGTGGACGTGGAAACGCTCGCGACCTACGCCGAAACGCTGCTGAAAAACACCGGCGGCATCGGACGTTACCCGGTAAAAACTGGTCGTCCTGCTGGCTGGGTACACATCGACACCCGTGCGGTAAAGAGCCGTTGGGTGGGTTAAGAGTAGGAGGAAAACAAAATGGAGAACATTCTGAAAGTTTTTCTGATGGCATTCCCTGAATGGCTGGCCTGTATCTTCATGATGGTCGGCCTTGTGGTCACGGCGCTGGCGGCGGTACGTCTGGGCTACGGCCTTGTGGTCGCAAAGACTGTGTACAAGTGGATCGTCAACGCAGAGGAAAAGTTCGGCAGTGGCGCGGGTGCAGAAAAGAAAGCCCATGTCATTGCCGTACTGCGTGGGTACACCCCGGACTGGCTGGACTGGGCAATCAATGAGCGGACGCTGGATTGGATCGTGCAACTTGTGTTCGACTTTACCAAGAAGAAGCTCGAAGATTACATGGCAAAGAAATCCGCAGAAACCACTACTGTGGCCCATTTCGGTAACGTGGGGGAGAACAAGCGTAATGACTGACGAGGAACTGGAACATCGCCTGACAGCGGTCGAAAACCGTGCACAGAGCAACACCCACCGGCTGGACGAGCTGGGGAAGCTGACCGATGCAGTAAACGGCATGAACACCAATATCAAGTTGACCATCCAGCAACTCGAAACCACAAACCGGAGCCTTGAAGTTGTGACGGCACAGAACAAGAAGCAGGACGACCGCTTGACCGCGCTGGAAAAAGCCCCCGGAGTATTTGGAAACAAACTCTGGTGGGCAGTCATTGCGGCAGTGATCGCAGGCTTTGTTGCATCTGAATTGGCAAGGTATCTCCACTAAGTAAAGCAATGCCCCGCTGGCATCCTGATGGATTGCTGGCGGGGCATTTTTTGTTTGTCTGGGAGTTTTGCACAAAGGAAATGTGCAAAGTGTGGAAAGTTTGCGAATTGACAACGGTACACCGTATAATTTACGCTTAAAACGAAAATAAACGCCATAGTCGGAAGGAGGAAAACGGCGTGCGAGTGTTCAAACAGCTTACGCTTACAGACCGAATCCGTATCGAAAAGTGGTTGAAAGATGGGCTGAGAGTAAAGGAAATCGCAGACAGGCTGCGGGTGGACCCGTCCACGGTGTACCGGGAATTGAAGCGCGGCAGTTATGACAAGCTGGACGGTAAGACGTGGAAGCTGATTCCTACATACAGCCCGGACATTGCAGAGCAAAGGTATCAGGCACATCTTCGGGAAAAGGGGCCAAACCTTAAAATCGGCAAGGATCATGAGCTTGCAAGCTATATCGAACAGACCATTATAGATAAGGACTGCTCACCGGCTGCGGTGTATGGTTATGCCATGGAAGAAGGACGGACATTCAAAACGCATATATCGGTGCCTACCATATATAGCTACATCAAAAAGGGCGTGTTCCTGAACTTGACGCAAAAGGCTCTGCCCAGACATGGAGCGCATAAGGGCGACTATAAAAAGGTGAAAACAAAGGATCCTGCTCGTGCGCCTGCCGGTGAGAGCATCGAAAAACGCCCGGCGGAAGTAAAAGACCGTGAAGAATTTGGGCACTGGGAAATGGACACGGTGTATTCTGGCAAGAAGAAAAGCACGGTTGCGCTGCTGGTGCTGACTGAGCGCAAGACCCGGAACGAAAATATTATAGTGGTGCCAGATCGCCGCGCAGAGACGACCGTGCGGGCAATCAATGCACTGGAACGGAAGTTAGGTGCAGAGAAGTTTGGCATTATCTATAAGAGCATCACAGTTGACAACGGCAGTGAGTTTGCATTGGCCGACCAGCTGGAACAGTCCTGCATCACCGGAGATAAGCGGACGAAGGTGTACTATTGTCATCCGTATTCTTCCTGGGAACGCGGGAGCAATGAGAATGTGAACGGCATGATTCGCCGCAGGCACCCGAAAGGCACAGACTTCTCAAAGGTCACGGCAGAGGAAATCGCGGCTACGGAGAACTGGATCAACAGCTATCCCAGAAAAATTTTCGGCTATAAGAGCGCCGGCACAATGTTCCGCGAATGCCTGCGGGAGCTTGGTTTGACAGCATAAAGCACATAGAAAGCAGAAAATCACTGGTAAAAATGAACAATAAGGGATAACCGCAAGCGGGGTGCGCTTGGCGGCTTGTTTGCTTTACGCTAAAATTCACAAAAACAGAGCCGAAAATTTGTTGCATTTAATGCTTTACTTTTCATTGAGCAAAAAACTTTCAAAAAAAGGTTGACGAACCGGATAAAATGCGCTATACTGTCTACTGTTAGTTACCATGTAACAACGAAATTCCTGCCTCACGGTCCAAGGGAGGGAATAAGATGTCGGAAATTCGTGTTAAAGAGGGCGAGTCGCTGGAAAGCGCACTGCGTCGCTTCAAGCGCAGCACTGCTCGCAGCGGTGTGCTCGCAGAGGTTCGTAAGCGCGAGGCTTACGAGAAGCCGTCTGTTAAGCGCAAGAAGAAGTCCGAAGCAGCCCGCAAGCGTAAGTTCAAGTAATTAACTGCTTGAAATCGCACGTTGCTTTTGATTTCAAACGCGTTGCTAACGCCGATGTAGGAGAGCCTGTTCTGCAGGCTCTCCTATTTTCATTTCAGGGAGAACTACTATGCTCATCACCCCCGAATACGTTTTCAAGGACGTGACTCACATCACGCCGGAATGGCTGGCACAAAAGGGCATCCGGGCACTGGTGCTGGACATCGACAACACCCTCACCGCCGACCGCAGCCAGGAGCTGCCGGACGAGGTGGCCGGGTGGCTGGACACCATACGCAAAGCCGGGGTCCGGCTGACCATCGTGTCCAACGGGGCCGAAAAGCGGGTGCGTCCCTTTGCGCAGAAGCTGGGCCTTGCCTATCTGTACCGCTCGGCCAAGCCCCTGCCCTTTGCGCTGATGGCGGCACAGCACCGCATGGGCGTGAAGCACAGCCAGATGGCCATGGTGGGCGACCAGCTCTATGCCGACCGGATGGCTGCCGCCCTGTACGGCATCCCCGGCCTGATGGTGATCCCCCGCGGCCCGGACCTGGGCGCGCAGGTCATCCTCAAGCGCAAGTGGGAGAAAAAACACTGGCAGGAATATTACGACCGGGGAGGGAAGACCCTGTGAGCGACGATTGGAAGATCCGGTTCGGCACGGCCGGCACCAGCGACAGCTTTGCCGCCCAGGGGTACAAGACCAGCCTGGAGGTGCCGGAGTACACCGCAAAGATGGGCCTGAACGCCTTTGAGTACCAGTGCGGGCGCGGGGTGCGCCTGGGGCTGGACAAGGCCGCGAAGATGGCCGCCCTTGCCGCCCCGAAGGACATCCTGTTCAGTGTGCACGCGCCCTATTACATCAGCATGTCCAGCCTGGAAGAGGACAAGCGGCTGAACAGCATCCAGTACCTGCTGCAGAGCGCGGCGGTGTGCCGGGCGCTGGGCGGAAAACGCATCATCTTCCATTCCGGCAGCTGCGGCAAGCAGAGCCGGGAAGCGGCCCTTGAAAAAGCGCTGGACACCATGCGCCGTGCCGTGGAAGCACTGGATGAGGCGGGCTTTGCCGACATGACCCTCTGCCCGGAGACGATGGGCAAGGTGGGCCAGCTGGGCACGCTGGACGAGGTGCTGGCCCTGTGCGGTGTGGATGAGCGCATCACGCCCTGCATCGACTTCGGGCACCTGAACGCCCGCACGCTGGGCGGCATCCAGTCCAAGGCCGATTATGCCGCCATCCTCGACCGCATGGCCGAGGCACTGGGGGATGAGCGTGCCCGGCGGTTCCATGTGCATTTTTCCCGCATCGAGTATTCCAAGGGCGGCGAAAAACGGCACTGGACCTTTGCCGAAACCCAGTTCGGCCCGGAGCCGCAGCCGCTGATGGAGCTGCTGGCAGAGCGCGGGCTGGCCCCGGTGGTCATTTGCGAGAGCGCGGGCACCCAGGCCGAGGACGCCTGCACCATGCAGCAGATGTACCGTGCAGCGCGGGATTTGAGAAAAATTTTGTGATTTCATCGTGTTTTTTGCCGAAACCCCTTGCCAAACGGCAGCGGATTGGGTAAAATAAATAAAGATATGCGATAAGCATTTGAGATTAAATTTATGGAGGAATTCCTATGATTTCTGCAGGCGAGTTTCGCAACGGCGTGACCTTTGAGCAGGACGGCCAGGTTCTTCAGGTCGTTGAGTTCCAGCACGTCAAGCCCGGCAAGGGCGCTGCCTTTGTCCGTACCAAGACCAAGAACGTCATCACCGGTTCTGTGGTCGAGACCAGCTACAACCCCACCGCAAAGTTCCCGCAGGCTTTCATCGAGCGTAAGGACGTGACCTACAGCTACGAGGACGGCGATCTGTACCACTTCATGGACAACGAGACCTACGATGACATCCCCGTCAACGCAGCCGATGTGCCCGATAACTTCAAGTTCTGCAAGGAGAACGAGCTGTGCAAGCTGCTGAGCTACAAGGGCAAGGTGTTCAGCGTCGAGATCCCCAACTTCATCGAGCTGGAAGTCACCCAGACCGAGCCGGGTGTCAAGGGCAACACTGCCACCAACACCCTGAAGCCCGCTACCGTCGAGACCGGTGCTGAGATCCGTGTGCCCCTGTTCATCAACGAGGGCGACCACATCCGCATTGATACCCGCACGGGCGAGTATATGGAGCGCGTCTGATTTTTTCAGAAGTTACCGGGCAGCGGGCAACCGTTTGCCCGGTTTTTTCAAACAACAAGGAGGGCAATCGTATGGAACTGAGCAATAAGGCAGCCTATCTGCAGGGCCTTGTGGACGGCCTGGGCGTGGATGAGTCCACCAAGGAAGGCAAGATCATCAAGGCCATGAGCGCACTGCTGGCGGAGATGGCCGAGGCCCTGGAGGGCATGGACGAGGATCTTTCCCGCGCATACGACCAGATCAACGACCTGAGCGATGAGCTGGAGGATCTGGAAGCCGACCTGTACGAGGACGAAGACGACGAGGACGAAGACGACGACGAGGACGAAGACGACGAGGACGACGAAGAGGATGCGGATGACGCCAACGACGATGACATCGCCAGCGAGCCCTTCTATGAGGTGGCCTGCCCCAACTGCGGCGAGACCGTGTATGTGAGCGAGGACGACCTGGACGCCGGTGAAGCCAACTGTGCCCACTGCGGCGTTACCTTTGAGGTGGCGCTGGAAGGCGACGAGGAAGAGCCCGACGAGGATGCTCCCGTGCAGTACGAGGTGACCTGCCCGGACTGCGGCACCACTGCCGTGTTTGAGGAAGAGGAGCTGCTGGAAGGCGAGCCCAAGTGCCCCAACTGCGGCAAGCCCCTGGACTTTGAGGTGACGGAGGAGTAATCTTCCGGTTGTCTGCCCGTGCATAAAACAAAAAGCATCTGCATTTGCGTGCAGATGCTTTTGTTTTTGTGGAAACCCTCTCAGTCATCGCTGCGCAATGCTAGCTCTCCCGAAAGGGAGAACTTTATTAGCATTTTACGGCGGGATAAGAAGCTCCCCCCTCGGGGGAGCTGGCGCGTCAGCGCCTGAGAGGGTTCTATCTTACTGAGCGTTTGCCTTCTGCAGCCAGATGCTGCCGATGTCCAGCGCGTTGTACAGGCCATGCTTGGTGGTCTGCCGTGCCACACGCTCCTGCGGAGCCTTGGTCGTGTCGGTGGAGAGCAGCATCAGATGCACCTTATCGGCCACCTGCTGGTCCCCGACGGGGGTCGTGGTCAGGATCTGGAGATAAAGCACATAAGGGTCGGTCATGCGGCCGTAATACAGCTCGTTGTCCTTGCGGACGAGGGGCTTGCCTTTGTAAGTCAGTTTCGGAGTAAATGCCATCGTGAAAGCCTCCCTGTCGTTTGATTTCACTCCAGTATAACACATTTGCAATAGAGGATGCAAGCATTTGCCGGAGGTTTTGCACACATCGACGGAGCAACGTACAAAACCGCCCGGTGCTTTTAGCCGGAACCGGCAATGGATTTTTGCGCGTTTTGCCCCTTGCAGGCCCGGCCCGGTATGGTATACTAAGAGTGGAAAACGGTGCATCACGCACCAGAAAAAGGAGCGAACAGGATGGCTGATTATCAGGAATACCGGCGGCGGGTGCTGCACCGGCGGTGGCGTCGGCGCTTTATGGCGGCAGGGCTGCTGTTTCTGCTGGTGATGCTGGGGGCGGTGAGCGTGATGTGGAAGCGCCTGCACCGTGACCCGGCCCAGACACGGCAGGACACCATCCTGCAGGAGATCACGGAGGACAACACCTGGAACACGCTGCAATATGCGTCCACCCGCCCGCTCACGGTGCAGACGCTGTCTACTGGCACCACGACGGCGCTGGACTTCCGCATGGCGGCGCTGCCCCGCACCGCCCCGGTGGAAAAAAGCTGGTTCTCCCAGGTAAGCTTTGTGGGCGACAGCCTGACCCAGGGCATGCAGATGTACGACACCGGCCTGCCGGGTGCCATGTTCTGCGCCTACCGGGGGGTGGGCCCCAATGCCATCGTCAACGGCACCAGCTGCAAGCGGGCCGACGGCGTAGCCGAAGTGCCGCTGGACGCCCTGACAGCCCAGCAGCCCAAGGCAGTGTATCTGCTGCTGGGCACCAACGTGCTGGGCACGGACAGCGATTACACCAGCTTCCTCACCTATTACCGGCTGATGCTGGATATGATCACCCAGGCGCTGCCGGGTACGCCGGTGTATGTGCAGTCCGTCACCCCGGTGCGGCCGGAAGTGGCTGCGAAAAAGGGCCACGAGGGTCTCAACCGCGACCGCCTGTGCCGCATTAACGATGAGCTGGCCGCCGTGGCGCTGGAAAAGAACTGCTATTTCCTCAACCTGTGGGAGGTGCTGGCCGACGAGAACGGCGACCTGAAGGCCGAATACGCCCAGCCGGACGGCTACCACCTCAAGCCGGAAGGCTACACGGCCTGGGTGGATTACCTGTGCAGCCACACGGCAGGGTGATGCGGTCCGGGCACTGCGGTGCAGAATGATGGTGACTTGCCAAATCACCCGGGTGGTTGGCAGGTGATAAAGTTATTACTACTTGAATTATATGGCAAGTCTTAAAGTCTTGACGATAATTCGATAGAAAACGCGACTTGCCAATTTGGCGGGTCACCAGAAAATATGGATTTTGAAAACAGATTTCTACAAGGACGGCGGTGACTGGCCAAACTCTTTGTGTATCATAGGGGACATCTGGCAGGTCATGGCCGTGCCGGAACAATGAAACGAAAAAAGGCGGTGCCGTACAACGTGTGCGGCATCGCCTTGCTTTTTTAATCGGATCAGAACAGGCCGGTGATCTTGCCGTCGGCGTCCACGTCGATGCCCACGGCGGCGGGCTTCTTGGGCAGGCCCGGCATGGTCATGATGCTGCCGCAGATGACCACCACGAAACCGGCACCGGCGGCCAGACGCACCTCACGCACCTCCATGGTAAAGCCGGTGGGGGCACCGGTGAGTTTGGCGTTGTCGCTGAAGCTGTACTGGGTCTTGGCAATGCACACGGGCAGGTCGCCGTAGCCCATCTCGGTCAGCTCGGCCAGCGTCTTGCTGGCGGCGGCGCTGTAGTTCACGCCGTCGGCACGGTAGATCTTGGTGGCAATGGCGTTGATCTTGTCCTTCAGGGGCATGTCTAGCGGGTAGGTGTACTGGATGGGACGGTCCTCCATCACTTCCAGTACCTTCTCGGCCAGAGCCTTGCCGCCCTCGCCGCCCTTGGCGAACACCTCGCTCAGCACGCAGGGCACGCCCTGCTCGGCGCACACCTGCTCCACATAGGCCTGCTCTTCCGGGGTATCGGTGGGGAAGGCGTTGATGGCCACCACCACCGGCAGACCGAAGCCGTTCTTCAGGTTGTCGATGTGGCGGATGAGGTTGGCGGCACCGGCCTTGACGGCTTCCAGGTTGGGCTGGCTCAGGTCTGCCTTGGCCACGCCGCCGTGGCTCTTGAGGGCGCGCACGGTGGCCACCAGCACGCAGGCGCTGGGTGCGATGCCGGCATAGCGGCACTTGATGTCCAGGAACTTCTCCGCGCCCAGGTCGGCACCGAAACCGGCCTCGGTGATGGTGTAGTCGGCCAGCGACAGGCTCAGCTTGGTGGCCAGCACGCTGTTGCAGCCGTGGGCAATGTTGGCGAAGGGGCCGCCGTGGATGATGGCGGGGTTGTTCTCCAGTGTCTGGACGAGGTTCGGGTCCAGGGCATCCTTCAGCAGGGCGGTCATGGCACCGGCGGCACCGATCTGACCGGCGGTCACCGGCTTGCCGTCGTAGGTGTAGGCACACACGATCCTGGACAGACGCTCCTTCAGGTCGGAGATGCTGGTGGCCAGGCAGAAGATGGCCATCACTTCGCTGGCCACGGTGATATCAAAACCGTCCTCGCGGGGGGTGCCGTTCACCTTGCCGCCCAGGCCGTCCACGATGAAGCGCAGCTGGCGGTCGTTCATATCCATGCAGCGCTTCCAGGTGATGCGGCGGGGGT
>ERZ1673744.2127-NODE-2127-length-15597-cov-10.663235_pt1 | contig 15597 bp, 12 predicted proteins | sample MGYA00580207_ERZ1673744 | MGnify/ENA primary metagenome ERZ1673744 (study PRJEB41218, sample SAMN15661751) | gut metagenome | host: Homo sapiens | place: Canada: London | collected 2015-08-20/2019-03-30 | study: EMG produced TPA metagenomics assembly of... | reverse complement strand
CAAAGCCGTCCGCAAGTCGGACGTGCTGAACGACTACGAGGTATGCCGCTACATGCGGCTTGAAAACGGTTTGTATGCCGATGTGTATGCCCTTGAAATCATCATCCCCATCGCCTTCCGGCTGAACACCTACTGCACGCACGTGTTCCGCAGGTGGCTGGTGGAGAAGGTTCTTGCCAAAGAAAAGCAGCAGGCATACGTGATGCTCATCCACAAGGCCAACGGGTATTGCTGAACACGCACGGACATTGACAATGCCGACAACAGAAAGAGGAAACGGACAGCTCCACGACCGGGGTTGTCCGTTTCCTCTTTGTGCATACAGCCGCCTTATCTCACCCTTTCAGCGGTTTTCTATAATTTGCTTCCAACACTTTGCGCAGTCCCGATTCCGGATAAAGCACCTTTCCTGCCAGCAGGATAAAAGGCAATATCCTGTTGTTGCGGTATTCCTGCAAGGTGCGGCGGCTCACGCGGAGCAGTTCCGCCACTTCCTTGTCCGTCAGGTATCGCTCCCCATCCAATGGCGGACGGTAACTTTCCAAAAAATCGGAGAGCCATTTGGATTCCTTCCGCATCTTTTGCAGCAATACGGCTACTGATTCACAATCCATCGTGATAACATTGTTGTCTTCGTTCATAATCATATCCGTTTTAAGTCAGACAAGGCTATCTGTCAGTGGGGCAAATCGTACCGATAAGCGGGATGAGCCTTTTCACATCTTCCGGCTTGTAGTAAAAACGGAAGCCGATTTGCGAATAACCGATAAAGCCCCTGTCACGCAGTTTCTGCAACGTGCGTTGGCTGATTCTCAACTGCCCACAAACCTCTTCGCCCGTGAGCCACTTGCCGAGCCTTTTGGCATCCCCCTTGAGCTGCAAGGCAGCGACCTTCTCCACGAAGGCATCCGTTTGTGCCACCATTTCCTCGAAGGTCTTTTTCTCGATAGATACTATTTCCATATACAAAACGATTTTTGAATTTGCCGTAAAGATAACGGCACGGGCTGAAACACCCATCGGTTTTGTCTGAATGGCAGCTTGTTGCGCCGATTGTCCGGGTTGCGGAGCCTTTTTCATAAAAATCTTACGTGAGTCACGTAGTGAGTTGTTAAAGCCGCCCTTTTCCATTGCCGAACTTTGCCGCAGAAACAATAAAACAAGCGCATATATGAAAGTGATAACGATTGAAAGTTCCGCATACCGGACTATGCTGGAACAGATAGCGGAGATAGCAGGATATGTCCGCGAAGCGAAAGAAGAGCGACGGCGGAAGGAGGCGGAAACGAAAGACCGCCTGCTCAATACGGCACAAGCCGCCGAACTGCTGAACGTGAGTACCCGTACCCTGCAACGGATGAGGGACGACCATCGCATAGAATATGTGATAGTACGCGGCACTTGCCGCTACCACCTCTCCGAAGTGCAAAGACTGTTGGAAACAAATACCATCAGGAACAAGGAAGAAACAGTGGAAGCCCTGCTGCACAACTATTCGCTACGCACGGGAAGCAAGAAAACCGACAAAGGAAGGAGGAAATGAGCTATGGAACTGCTTACCCGCAACAGTTTCGAGGGATGGATGCAGAAAATCCTCGAACGCCTCGACCGTCAGGACGAGCTGCTGCTGGCTATGAAGGCGCAGGGGCAACAACCGCCGTCCCTGTCCGAAGGCATCCGCCTTTTCGACAATCAGGACCTGTGCATGCTCCTCCAGATCAGCAAGCGCACCCTGCAACGCTACCGCAGTGAGGGCGCACTCTCCTACAAGACCTTGGGCAAGAAAACCTATTACAGCGAAACGGACGTGCTGGACTTCCTTTCCAAACATGTGAAGGACTTCCGGCAGAACGACATCGAGTTCTACAAGGCACGCATCCGCAATATGTTCAATAAATAACCAATTAAAATTTAATCAGATGGCAAAGAAAAAAGACGAAAAGGACGTGCTGATTGTCCGTGACGAGAAGACGGGCGAGATCAGCGTGGTAGCCGGACTGAATGCGGACGGCACGCCCAAGCGCACCCCCGCCAAGGCGGAGAACGCGCAGAGTTTCCTGCAATTCGATCGGCACGGAGACGTGCTGGACAACTTCTTCAGGAACTTCTTCCGCCAGTGCAAGGAACCCAGCCGCTTCGGTTTCTACCGGGTTGCGGCAGAGCAGGCCGACAATCTGCTGGAAGTGATGAAGGAGCTGCTGAAGAACCCCGAAGCCTACAGTGAACTGCTTGCACCCCACAAGGTGGACACTTTCGGCTACGAGCAGGAAGTGCAGAAAGTGCAGGAGGAACAGCAAAAACAAGAAGAACAACAACCCGATCAGGAAAATAAAGAAAATCAGGAAGAACCTAAAAATCAAGAAGAAATGGAACAGAAACAAGGACAGAATCAGGAAGCCCCGCAGCAGACGCAGGGCAGACAGGGCTACCAGCCCATCGACGAGAACAAAATCAACTGGCAGGAGCTGGAAGAGCGTTGGGGCGTGAAACGCGACGAGCTTGAAAAGTCCGGCGACCTTCAGAAGATGCTCAACTACGGCAAATCAGACTTGGTGAAGGTCACGCCCAATTTCGGCGGCGAGGCATTCGAGCTGGACGCCCGCCTCTCCTTCAGAAAGGACGGCGAGGGCAATGTCAGCCTTGTGCCGCACTTCATCCGCAAGGAGCAGAAACTGGAAGAGTACAAGGAACACAAGTTCTCCGACGAGGATCGCAAGAACCTCCGCGAGACGGGCAACCTCGGCAGGGTCGTGGACCTTGTGGACAGGGAAACGGGTGAAATCACACCCTCATTCGTCAGCATAGACCGTAAGACGAATGAAATCACGGATGTCCCGGCAAGCAAGGTGCGCATACCGGAGCGCATCGGCAACACGGAAATTACCAAGCAGGAGCAGGACATGCTCCGTGCCGGGCTGCCCGTGTGCGACAAGCTCATCGAGCGCAAGGACGGCAGGAAGTTCATCACCACCCTGCAAGTGAATGTGGAACAGCGCGGTGTGGAGTTCGTGCCGGGCACCGGCAGGTCGCCCCGTACCGCACAGACGCAGGAAGCCAAGGAGAATCCCACCCAAGCACAAGCACAAGCGCAGTCGCAAGGTACGGAAAATGCCGCCAGCACGAACAAGGAGCAACGCCGCAACACATGGACCAACGAGGACGGCAGCATCCGCCCCATCAGCAAATGGAGCAATGTGAACTTTACCGACCAGCAGAAAGCCGACTACGTGGCGGGCAGAGCCGTGAGGTTGGAGAACGTGACCGACAAGCAGGGCTTCCATGCCACGATGTACATCAAGTTCAACCCGGAAAAGGGACGCCCGTACCGCTACGACACCAATCCCGACAACGCGCAGCAGGTCGCCCCAAGCAACGAGAGCCGCACGCAGGTGGCCGTGAACAACGAGGGCAAGACCAACGAGGCGACCAAGAACCTGAAAGAACCGTTGCAGAAAGGACAGACCGCCCCGAAAGACAATAACCAGCAACGGCAGCAGGAAAATCAACAAAAAAGGACGGGCAAGGGCATGAAGATGTAATATCCCCAAGCCCGCCACTAAATCCAAACAATCCAAAGTATCAATCATCAAAAACAATTCAACATGAAGACAATCATTGCAGAAAAGCCCAGTGTGGCACGTGAAATCGCCCGCATCGTGGGCGCGACAAAGAGAGAGGAAGGTTATTTCGAGGGAGGCGGCTATGCCGTGACATGGGCATTCGGGCATCTTGTCCAGCTCGCCATGCCCGACGGCTACGGCATACGCGGCTTTGTCCGTGACAACCTGCCCGTCATCCCCGAAACCTTCATGCTCATCCCCCGTCAGGTAAAGGCGGAGAAGGGCTACAAGCCCGACAGCGGCGTGATGGCGCAGATAAAGGTCATCACCCGCCTTTTCAACGGAAGCGAGCAGATCGTCGTGGCGACCGATGCCGGGCGCGAAGGAGAGCTTATCTTCCGATACCTCTACCACTATATCGGATGTTCCACCCCGTTCGTCCGCCTCTGGATAAGTTCGCTTACCGACAAGGCCATCCGTGAAGGACTGCGTAACCTCGAAAACGGAAGCAAGTATGACAACCTCTTTCTTGCCGCCAAAGCGAGAAGTGAATCCGACTGGCTCGTGGGCATCAACGGCACGCAGGCACTTACCATCGCCGCCGGACGCGGCACGTATTCCGTCGGACGTGTGCAGACCCCCACATTGGGAATGGTGTGTGAACGTTACTGGGAAAACCGCCGTTTCACTCCAGAAGCCTTCTGGCAGCTCCATATCGCCGTGGACGGGAATAATGACGGAACGGTGAAATTATCCTCTTCCGGGAAATGGAAAGAGAAAGAACCTGCGACGGTACTATATAATAAGGTAAAGGAAGCAGGCACAGCCGCCGTCACAAAAGTAGAGCGCAAGGAAAAGACGGAAGAAACTCCACTCCTGTTCGACCTGACCACACTCCAGAAAGAGGCCAACGCCAAGCATGGCTTCACGGCGGAGCAGACGCTTGGAATCGCACAGAAGCTCTACGAGAAGAAACTCGTCACCTATCCGAGAACGGGAAGCCGCTACATCCCCGACGACGTGTTTGCTGAAATTCCCAAACTGCTTGCCTTCATCGGTGCGATGCCCGAATGGAAAGGCAAGGTGCAGGTGAAAGCCGGACCCACACGCCGCAGCGTGGACGGCGGCAAAGTGACCGACCACCATGCCCTGCTTGTTACGGGCGAGAAGCCGCTGTTCCTCTCCAAAGAGGACAACACCGTCTATCAGATGATAGCCGGACGCATGATAGAGGCTTTCTCGGAGAAGTGCGTCAAGGACACCACTACCGTTACAGCAGAGTGTGCCGGAGCGGAGTTCACGGTAAAAGGCAGCATTATCAGGCAGGCCGGATGGCGTGCGGTCCATGGCGAGGAGGACAAGGAGGAAATCTCCATCCCCGACTGGCAGGAAGGCGACACGCTGACACTGAAAGGCTGCTCGATCACGGAGGGAAAGACCAAGCCCAAGCCGTTGCATACCGAAGCCACCCTGCTTTCGGCTATGGAAACCGCCGGAAAGGAGGTTGAGGACGATGCGCTCCGTCAGGCATTGAAGGACTGCGGCATCGGCACGCCCGCCACCCGTGCGGCGATTATCGAAACACTCTTCAAGCGCGGCTATATGGAACGCTGCAAGAAATCGCTCGTGCCTACCGAAAAAGGGCTTGCTCTTTATTCGATAGTGAAGACGATGCGCATCGCCAATGTCGCCCTGACAGGCGAATGGGAAAAGGAGCTGGCACGCATCGAGCGCGGGGAGCTGCCCGCCGACACCTTCCGCAAGGAGATAGAGGCGTACACGAGGGAGATTACCTCGGAACTGCTCTCATGCGACAAGCTCTTCGCCCGCAAGGATTCCGGCTGCAAGTGTCCCAAGTGCGGAACGGGAACGATGCAGTTCTACGGCAAGGTCGTCCGTTGCGACAATGCGGAGTGCGGACTGCCCGTTTTCCGACAGAAAGCGAACCGCACCCTTTCCGACGAGGAGATCAAAGACCTGCTCACCGAGGGGCACACGAAGCTGCTCAGGGGATTCAAGAGCAAGCAGGGCAAAAGCTTTGATGCCACCATAGCCTTTGACGGGGAGTTCAACACGACTTTTGTGTTCCCTGAAAAGAAAACAACAAAGAAATTTTCAGGACGGAAGAAATAGTGCTAACTTTTGATAAGTTAGGCTGCATTTCAACAATAGAAATAAACGGGTTTATTTCGTATTATCTTCGATTTGAATAAAATCCTCACGCTCACAAATGTAAATATGATTTTCATTTGTTTCGCTTAATCGGATTTTTGCGCTAACTTTGCCACTGGTTCAGAGTAATGAATTGTTCTTCGATACCGGATTACACTCATACTTTGGATTTAGTGGTGGCACTCGGAGGGATACCGAGTGCCTTTTTTCTTCCTTCCTCAAATATGATTATCCCATTCATTCATCCACTAAATTCCAAAGTAATGAACAACAAGAAGAAAAACGAAGGTCAGACCGACTTTTCCTATTACGGTCTGTACCTGCTTGACTACCTCCGCAACAACCAGTTTGAACAGGCAACCGATACCGCCTTTATCCGTGAGCGTGCCGACCGTGCCGCTGAAACGTATGAGCGGGCACGGCTTGACGGCTATCCTGCCGAGGGCGCTCAGGAGCTGGCGATGAACGTCCTGCTACGCGGACTTCACTATTCCAAGTATGCCATCCTCCGCGAAGTCGTGGAAAGCGAGTTTGCCGATGATGTGCCGGAGGATAAGCAGGAAGGCTTCATTGCCGGACTGCTTCCGCTCGTCGATGCGGTGTTCTCCATTTACGACCTCTCGGACGACAACTTCGCCCTGTCGCCCGACTACGACCTGCTTCGCACGGAGCTGACGGGAGCCGTCGTACTTTACATCGAAGAGTATGGCGTTTAACCACAAGCAGAGATTACGGGACAACATCGAGGCGATACGGACGGCATTCATCCTTGACAGGGAACAGCGTACCCCCACCGCACGCGAAAGGCTGCTGCTGGAGCGTTACTGCGGCTTCGGAGGGCTGAAGTGCATACTGAACCCCGCCAAGGAACTGACAGATGCCGTCCATTGGGCGAAATCAGACCTCGAACTGTTTGCCCCTACGGTGGAGCTGCACAGACTGGTGCGGGAGAACTGCCGTGACGAAATGGAATACAAGCGGTACATGGACGCGATGAAGCAGTCCGTACTGACCGCCTTCTACACTCCGCCGGAAATAACCGATGCGATTGCCGACGTGCTGCACGGGCACGGCATACGCCCCGACCGTGTGCTTGAACCCTCGGCAGGCGTGGGCGCATTCGTGGATGCGGTGCTGGGCTACAAGCCGGATGCCGATATAATAGCATTTGAAAAAGACCTGATGACGGGCAGGATTCTGAAACACCTGCATCCCGATCAGAAAGTGCGGGTGCAGGGATTCGAGAAGATAGAAAAGCCGTTTACCGGCTACTTCGACCTTGTCATCTCCAACATTCCGTTCGGTGATGTGGCGGTGTTCGACCCGGAGTTTACGGGCAGCCACGACCCTGCAAGGCGTTCCGCCGCGAAGACGATACACAACTATTTCTTTCTGAAGAGCCTCGACACGGTGCGCGAGGGCGGCATTGTGGCGTTCATCACCTCGCAAGGGGTGCTGGATGCCCCGTCCAACGCGCCCATACGCGAGTATATGATGAGACATGCCAATCCGGTGGGTGTCGCACGCCTGCCGAACAATCTTTTCACGGACAACGCGGGTACGGAGGTGGGCAGTGACCTGATCATCCTGCAAAAGAACAGCGGAAAGAAACGGGAACTGTATGATTATGAGGAAATGTTCATACAGACAGGGAAGACCCCGATCGGCAGTTTCGAGAACGGATATGTCGGCAGCATCGGCATGATTCCCCATTCCGACCTGATAAGAAGTACAGACCCTTATGGGAAACCTGCCTATAAAATCATGCACCGGGGCGACATTGAACAGATGGCGGAGGACTTGCGGGAGCATTTAAGCATTGAAATGCTAAAGTTTGACAAGAAACTGTATGACAGGCACAGTCTTCATCCTGCGCAAAGTAAAAGCACGGAAGGTGAAATTGTCTCCACTCCCGAAATACAGCCGCATATTGAAAATGTAACGAACTCCGAAACGGTGGCAAAACCGGAAGAAGTAACGCCACAGCCCACAGACGAAAAGCCGGAGATAGAGCCACACCGCCCGATGAAGCATTCGGACGGTGTGCAGCTCTCCCTGCTTGACCTTTGGGGAATGACCGAAGAAGTCAGCAAGGAGGAAACTTCCAAGAAGAAAAAGGCAGCGAAAAAGGAAAGTGCCGCAAAGCGTACCGAGTCCAAACCGAAAGTGCAGGTTATACCGAAGGTTACGAATATACCTCCGCATACCACCTCTGTTTCTCCGGCTGAAAAGAAAACGGACGAGAAAAAGGAAGTGGAGGAAGCGGATAAGCAAAGCGATCCAGACGACATATATGCTTCCATTAACTGGGAAGACAATCCGCCCATCAACGGTTTCTATGAAATGATGATGGATATGACACCTGAAAAGCGCAAGGCTCTTCGGCAAGTGGCGGAACGGCACAGGCAGGAACAACCGAAAGCACCCACCGTACTACAGGCGGAACACGATACGGAGGTGAAAAAGCAGGAGGAAGTCTTGGATATGAAACCGCGTCCCTATCACCGCACGCCTGAAATGCACCTGCGTGAAGGGTCGCTGGTGGCAAACAGGGCACGCGACATCGGGTATCTGAAAGACATCACTCCCTACGGTGCGACATTCCAGCCGCTCGGACTGACCGGTTATCAGAAAGAAAAGGCACTGCTGTATGTATCAGTCCGTGACGCATACGAGAGGCTGTACCGCTATGAGTCGAACAGACACGAGGCAAATCCCCAGTGGCGTGAACACCTGAACACCTGCTACGATGAATTTGTCATGCGCTACGGCAACCTCAATGCCAAGCAGAATGTGAAACTAGTGATGATGGATGCCGGCGGACGCGATGTCCTTTCGCTGGAACGTGCGGAGGGCGGCAGGTTTGTGAAGGCGGACATCTTTGAACGCCCCGTATCCTTCGGGGTGGAGTCCGCCGTGAATGCCGGGACACCGGAGGAAGCGCTTGCAGCATCGCTCAACCGGTTCGGAACGGTCGATCTCGATTATATGAGGGAGATAACCGACGGAACGGAGGAGGAACTGCTCCAAGCCCTGAAAGGGCGCATCTTCTACAACCCGCTCGTAACCGGTTACGAAATCAAGGACAGGTTCATCGCCGGGAACGTGATAGAGAAGGCGGAACGAATCGAAAATTGGATAAATGCCAATCCCGAAAATGAACATATGCCTGAAGTGAAGGAGGCACTGGAAGCATTGAAAGAAGCCGAACCGCAGCGGATTGAGTTTGAAGACCTCGACTTCAACTTCGGTGAACGATGGATTCCCACGGGCGTGTACGCCTCGTATATGAGCCACCTGTTTGAAACGGACGTGAAAATCGCCTATTCCGCCAGCATGGACGAGTTCTCGGTGGCTTGCGGCTACCGTACCATGAAAATCACGGACGAGTTTCTGGTAAAGGGCTATTACCGCCACTACGACGGTATGCACCTGCTGAAGCACGCCCTGCACAACACCTGCCCCGACATGATGAAGTCCATCGGCAAGGACGAACACGGCAACGACATCAAGGTGCGCGACAGCGAGGGCATACAGCTCGCCAACGCCAAGATTGACGAAATCCGGGGTGGGTTCTCCGAATGGCTGGAAGAGCAGTCTCCGCAGTTCAAGGAGAGGCTCGTGACGATGTATAACCGCAAGTTCAACTGTTTCGTGCGCCCGAAGTATGACGGAAGCCACCAGACCTTCCCCGACCTTAACCTGAAAGGGCTGGCAAGCCGGGGAATCAAGAGCATATATCCCTCGCAAAAGGACTGCGTATGGATGCTGAAGCAGAACGGAGGCGGGATCTGTGACCATGAGGTTGGAACCGGTAAAACGCTGATAATGTGCATTGCAGCACATGAAATGAAGCGGTTGAAACTGGCGCACAAGCCGATGATTATCGGCTTGAAGGCGAATGTGGCGGAGATTGCAGCCACCTATCAGGCCGCCTATCCGAACGCCCGCATCCTGTATGCTTCGGAAAAGGATTTCTCGACCGCCAACCGCGTGCGTTTCTTCAACAACATCAGGAACAACGACTACGACTGCGTTATCATGAGCCACGACCAGTTCGGGAAGATACCGCAAAGTCCGGAGCTGCAACAGCGCATCCTGCAGGCGGAGCTTGATACGGTGGAGGAAAATCTGGAAGTATTGCGTCAGCAGGGCAAAAATGTGTCGCGGGCGATGCTGAAAGGGCTGGAGAAGCGCAAGCACAACCTTGAAGCGAAACTGGAAAAAGTGGAATACGCCATCAAGTCACGCACGGACGATGTGGCGGATTTCAAGCAGATGGGCATCGACCATATCTTCATAGACGAGAGCCACCAGTTCAAGAATCTTACGTTTAACACGCGGCACGACCGTGTGGCGGGATTGGGCAACAGCGAGGGTAGCCAGAAAGCCCTGAACATGCTCTTTGCCATCCGCACCATACAGGAGCGGACGGGCAAGGACTTGGGGGCTACGTTCCTTTCGGGCACGACCATCAGCAACTCGCTGACGGAGCTGTACCTGCTCTTCAAGTACCTGCGTCCGAAAGAGCTGGAGAGGCAGGACATCCGCTGCTTCGATGCGTGGGCGGCGATTTTCGCCAAGAAGACCACTGACTTCGAGTTCAACGTGACGAACAACATCGTGCAGAAGGAGCGTTTCCGCTACTTCATCAAGGTGCCGGAGCTTGCCGCCTTCTACAACGAAATCACCGACTACCGCACGGCGGAGGATGTGGGCGTGGACCGTCCGCACAAGAACGAGATACTGCACCACATACCGCCCACGCCCGACCAGGAGTATTTCATCAAGCAGTTGATGGAATTTGCCAAAACGGGCGATGCGACATTGTTGGGCAGACTGCCGCTGTCGGAAACGGAGGAGAAGGCGAAGATGCTCATCGCCACCGATTACGCCCGCAAGATGGCACTGGATATGCGCATGATAGACCCGAACTACGAAGACCACCCCGACAACAAGGCGAGCCACTGCGCCAAGAAGATAGCGGAGTATTACCACAGATACGACGCACAGAAAGGCACGCAGTTCGTATTCTCGGACTTGGGGACGTATCAGCCGGGTGAAGGGTGGAACGTGTACAGCGAGATCAAGCGGAAGCTGACGGAGGACTACGGCATACCGGCCGGCGAAGTCCGCTTCATTCAGGAGTGCAAGACCGACAAGGCACGCAAGGCGGTGATAGAGGCCATGAATGCCGGGACGGTGCGTGTGCTCTTCGGCTCCACGAGTATGCTCGGAACGGGCGTGAACGCGCAGAAACGGTGCATGGCGATCCATCATCTTGATACGCCGTGGCGCCCGTCCGACCTGCAACAGCGTGACGGGCGTGGTGTCAGGGCCGGCAACGAGATTGCCAAGCACTTTGCGGGGAACAACGTGGATGTCATCATCTATGCGGTGGAGAAGTCGCTGGACAGCTACAAGTTCAACCTGCTGCACTGCAAGCAGACCTTCATCTCGCAGCTGAAAAGCGGCGCGATGGGCGCACGTACCATCGACGAGGGGGCGATGGACGAAAAATCGGGCATGAACTTCTCGGAATACATGGCGTTGCTCTCCGGCAACACCGACCTGCTCGACAAGGCGAAACTGGAGAAGCGTATCGCCTCGCTCGAAGGGGAACGCAAGTCGTTCCACAAGGGCAGGCGCGATTCTGAGTTCAAGCTGGAAACCAAGGTCAAGGAGCTGGGCGGCAACACGGCGGCCATTGAAGCCATGACAGAGGACTGGAACAGGTTCCTTGCCGTTGCCCGGACAGACAAGGATGGCAACCGGCTGAATGCGGTCAGGGTGGACGGCGTGGACTCCACCGACGAGAAGGTTATCGGGAAGCGTTTGCAGGAGATAGCCAGGAACGCCACTACGGGCGGACTGTACAAACCGATTGGGGAACTGTACGGCTTCCCCGTCAAGGTGGTCAGCGAAAGGACGCTCAAAGAGGGACTGGAGTTTACAGACAACCGCTTCGTGGTGGAGGGAAACTACAAGTACACCTACAACAACGGGCATCTGGCGATGGCGGACCCGATAGCCGCCGCGCGCAATTTCCTGAACGCGATGGAGAAGATCCCCTCGGTCATCGACCAGTACAAGGCCAAGAACGAGGTGTTGGAGAAGGAGATCCCGCAGTTGCAGGAGATAGCGGGCAAGGTGTGGAAGAAGGAGGACGAACTGAAACAGTTGAAGTCCGAGCTTGCCGCCATCGACCGCAAGATACAGCTGGAACTGGCTCCTCCCGCAACGGAAACCGCCGAAAAGGAAACGGAGGGTCAGCAACAGGCCCGACCGACGCTGGGAGATGCTACGCAGGTACGCGGTCCGGTTGACGGACGGCATCCTGCCGGTGAAAACATTGCAGACCGGTTCTCTGCCGTACGGTCGGGATTTCAGCCCAAGGATGAGCACCGGATGAAAGGGATAAAGATGTAGGCCCGATTCTTGCAAGCCGGTCGCACTGCCATGCAGAACGTGATCGGCTTGCCTATCGTAAAAGCGGAAAAATACGGGAGGAAACTATGACAAAACAAAAAACAGACCGACCTGTCGGTTTTTCCGTTTCTTTGTGTATATTTGCGACCGGACGGCATCCTGACCGGGAATACGGACACTGAAGAAAGAATGAGATTCAAAGAATAGAAATAACCCTAAAGACAATTGAAGTATGAAACGAATGAACTGTTATTTTCTGCTGTTGGCAGCCTCGCTGTGCGTTTTACCGCTCCATGCATAGAAAGAATACCCGATAGACCGTATCACAGCCATAAATCTGGGAGACGGCCGTATCCTCCACCGGGAAATTTCGGGCGACAAGCCTCTTGACGGAGAGCACCGCATTATCGACGGCTACCATTCCGCCTATATCCTTGCCCGTTTCAAGGACGGTCTTTACAATGGCGATTACAAAGAATACATCTACAACAAGCTGAAAGCCAAGGGCTCCTACAAGGAGGGTTGGAAGGACGGAACCTTCAGGAAATATGACGACGAAGGCAGGGTGACGGAAGAGAAATCCTACAAATCCGGAAAACTAGACGGTGCCCACCGCACGTTCTACACAAACGGGAAACTGGAAATGGAACGCTTCTACAAAGGAGGAAAGCAAGACGGAAAGGACGTGTACTACGAGTTTGACGGTACGCTGCGCAGGGAACACAACTATAAGGACGGGAAACAGACCGGCAAGCAGTATTCCTACATCAAGGGCACATTCGAGCTGAAAGAGACCTCTTACTACAACGAGCAGGGGCTGCTTGACGGCGACTTTGAACAGCTTTACCTGTTCGGTCAGCCCCGCACAACCGGCCATTACAAAAACGGGCAGAAGGATGGAACCTGGGTGCAGATAGCGGAGAGCGGCGACACCCTGCACATCACAACCTATCGTGAAGGGAATGAAGAAGGGCTTCAGGTCCGTTTTGACAGAGAGACCGGTTCACGGCTCAAGGAATATTACAAAAAGAACAACCGGTATGACGGTCTTTACAGGGAATACGACCCGTCAACCGGAGAACTTGTCTATGAGGCAACCTACGAGTTTGGACGGCTCAACGGCAAGGCGAAGTCACTGGTGCGCGACAACCGGTTCGACTATTGGGAAACCAGCACCTACGTCAACGGACGACAGACCGGTCCCTCCGAGTCGCGCTACGTGAAGAACGACAAGGTAAGGGAAACCGGAACATACCGCAACGGTCACCGCACGGGACGGTGGAAACGCTATGACATCAACGGGAAGCTGGAAATGGAATGGGAAGAATAGAGGCTGCGGGTGTCCATAGCGGGCAGTCCTGACAGCAGGGTCTGGGTATGCAGAAATCCGGGGGGATGAAAATAACCGGTACGGTGAAGGGAAATCTCCCCTAAATCACTATCTTCGCAGAAGAAAACCAACGGATATAGAAATATGTTTACCAACAGGGATGAAGTATTGGAAAAGGCTTTGCGGATATTCGCAAAGATGAATTACGAGAAGGCAAGCCAGATGGAGATAGCCAGAACCTGCGGACTGTCGAAAGCGGGACTGACCTATTATTTCCCGTTCAAGCAGGACTTGTTCACGGCTGTGGCGGACAGGTACGTGTTCGATACCCAACACTCGAAAAACAAGTTCAACTTCACGGCAGGCTCATTGTCAGAATTTATCGACCGGTATGTAGCCGGAGTGGAGAATACGATGCAGCGGCTCGTGCGCCTGCTGGACGACGGGAACAATCCCAACGGGTGCAGCTTCAACTTCTACTACTACCACCTGCTGATGCAGGTAAGGCTGTACTATCCCAACGTGGAGAAAAAGATAGCCGCCATATTCGAGCAGAACTTACAGCTTTGGAAATCCGCCATCGAGAAGGCGAAGGAAAGCGGGGAAATCAGGCAGGATGTGGATGTGGATGAAGCGGCTTCGATGTTCTGGCAGATATTCTTCGGAACTTCCTTTGAAAAGTCCTTTTTTCAAGGGCTGGACACCAAGAAGCTGGCACGGAGCCTGCACTTCCTCTATTCGCTGTTGAAAGCCTGAAATACAGGCGGCAGGCTGCATAAGACAGCAATAAATCTCTATTAGAGGGACTTTAACAAAATAAAACCAACCACTCTGTTGGTTTTTCTGTTTCTTTGTTTATATTTGCGGCTATATGATATTATTTTCAGCCACATGGACAATGTTCAGAAACAGAGAGGAAGCATCGTTCTGTACAAGGAAGAAAGAAACGGTGCGGACTACATACGGATAGAGTATGTAAACAGTCAGGCTGTCGCCCTGCTGCTCGCCCAAGATACGGACGTAGAAAAGGCAGGCAACAGTTCTGCCTACATGCCTGCCACCGCTTTTAAGCTGCCGGATTTCTACGACCGCTATTCGCCCCACGCCTATATTGATTACAGCCGGGTTTACGTGCGGCATCCAAAACCCAAAAGGGAATATACACTGCCGAAAGGCTACCTCGAACTGCTGGAACAGAAGCGGTACAGCCTTTCCACCATAAAAGCCTATAAAATCTATTTCAGCGACTTCATGGAATACCACAAGGGGCAAGACCTTGACCTGCTGACGGTCGAGGACATAAACAGCTATATGCTCCACATGGTTAAGGAAAAGCACATATCCGCCACCCAGCAGAATATGCGTATCAACGCTATCAAGTTCTATTACGAGAAAGTCCGGAAAGGCAAGCGGCAATATTATGGCGGGATAGCCCGTGCAAAAGAGTACAAGGCATTACCCGAAGTATTAAGCCGGGAAGAAATGAAAAGCATCTTCGCACAGTTATCCAATCGGAAACACAGGTGCATGATTTCTCTCATTTACTCTGCCGGGCTACGCCGAAGCGAACTTCTGAACCTGACACCCCAAGACATCATCAGCGAACGGATGCTAATCAGGATTGCCGGGAAAGGCAAGAAGTGCAGGTATTCCCTACTGTCGGAAAAGCTGCTCAACGAACTAAGGGATTACTACCGGGAATATAGACCGCAAAAATGGCTTTTTGAGGGCGAACAGGCAGGCGAACAATACTCACCCAGCGCATTGGTTAAGATCTTGAAAGAAGCGGCAAGGAAAGCCGGAATAAAGCATCGGGTACACCTGCACATGCTCCGGCACACGTTTGCCACCCACCTGCTGGAACAAGGGACAGACCTAAGAACCATACAGGAACTTATGGGACATACCGATATAAAAACAACGGCAATTTATCTGCACGTATCGAACGCCTATAAAGCAAAAATCCCCAATCCGCTGGATTGTTTGGATGATGATTAGACAATGATTTAATAGTGAATAGGAACTGCACCATAAGGTGCGTTTATCGAAAAATTATATTTAATTAAGTAGTATGGAAACAATAGAATATATCGAAAACTACATAAA
>ERZ1673744.2095-NODE-2095-length-15755-cov-7.193567_pt1 | contig 15755 bp, 9 predicted proteins | sample MGYA00580207_ERZ1673744 | MGnify/ENA primary metagenome ERZ1673744 (study PRJEB41218, sample SAMN15661751) | gut metagenome | host: Homo sapiens | place: Canada: London | collected 2015-08-20/2019-03-30 | study: EMG produced TPA metagenomics assembly of... | reverse complement strand
AAAATGATCGTAGATTCGTTTGATTACATTGCCTGTTACAAGGGTCTGCACCCGAACCTGGACACCGCCATCGAATGGCTGAACAGCCACACGCTGGATGCGCTGGAAAACGGCAAGACCATCATTGACGGCGACAAGGTTTTTGTCAACGTGATGGATGCCGACCTGCGCGACGCCGAGGGCGCAGCGTTTGAATACCACCGCCGCTACGCCGATCTGCAAATCGACCTGACCGGCGGCGAGTACCTGGGCTGGGCATCCGAGGGCAAGGACGAGGGCGCCTTTGACGAGACCGCCGACTGCGGTTTCAAGTCCGCCCCCGATCACTGCGGCATGACGCTGGGCAATGGCCGTTTCGCCATCTTCTTCCCCGGCGAGCTGCACAAACCCAGCTGCAAAACGCCCGACTGCACCCACGTAAGAAAAGCCGTCGTCAAGATTTTGATGAAATAATTTGCATTCCCCAAGCCTTCCCCCTTGGGGGAAGGTGGCCCCGCAGGGCCGGATGAGGGGTAAGCTATTGATGGTTGCCCGTAAACGGGTTGCCGCCGTAAGCTCCGCCCTCATCAGTCACCTTCGGTGACAGCTTTCCCCGAGGGGGAAGCCTTTTTGCGTATGGAAAGGAGTCCTCACTATGACCCACGAACAAATCTTCACCCAAATCCAGGGCGGTCTTATCGTCTCCTGCCAGGCATTGGAGCACGAACCGCTGTACACGAAAGAAGGCGGCGTCATGCCGCTGATGGCCAAGGCCGCCGCCCAGTCCGGTGCTGTCGGCATCCGCGCCAACACCGTGCGCGATATCACCCAGATCAAGCAGGTCGTTGACCTGCCGGTCATCGGCATTATTAAAAAGGATTACCCCGGCACGCCGATGTACATCACCGTCACGACGAAGGAGGTCGACGAGCTGGTGGCCTGCGGCGTGGACATTCTGGCCGTGCAGGGCACCGGTGCCCTGCGCCCCAATGGGCAGACCAGCGCCGAATTTATCCGCGCCATCAAGGAAAAGTACCCCGACCAGCTCGTTATGGCCGACTGCGACAATATTGAGAATGCGCTGGCCTGCGCGGGAGCCGGTGCGGATTTCGTCGGTACAACGATGCGCGGCTACACCCCCGAGACGAAGGGCATCAACGACGTTGACTTCGGTTTTATCGCCCAGCTGGCCCGCGAGTGCCCGGCCAAGGTCATTGCCGAGGGCCACATCCACACGCCCGAGCAGGCCGTGCAGGCCCTCTACGCCGGTGCGTTCGCACTGGTCGTGGGCGGTGCCATCACCCGCCCGGCCGAGATCACGGCCCGCTACACTGCCGCCATCAACAACCACAAATAAGCAGGTGCGCTATGAGTAAAACCTATCTGGGCGTCGATATCGGCGGCACAGCGGTCAAGCTGGGCCTGGTCGATGACACCGGCCGCGTGCTGCGCCGCGCCGAGCGCAGCGTCAGCTTTGACGGCTACAAGACGCCGATCCTGGACACCGTGCAGACCGCCATCCGCGACTTTTTGGGCAGCCATGATGTGCCGAAGCTCGAGGGCATCGGCGTGTCCGCCACCGGGCAGATCGACAGCCGCCGCGGCGTGGTCGCGGGGACCTGCGGCAATTTCCCAGGTTGGATCGGCGTGGATATCAAAGGCACGCTGGAACGCGAGTTTTGCCTGCCGGTCACCGTCGCCAACGACGCCAACTGCATGGTGCTGGGCGAAGTCTGGGTCGGCGCGGCCAAGGGGTACACCGATGTGATTGGTGTCACCTTAGGCACCGGCGTGGGCGGCGGTATCATCACCGGCGGCCATTTGTTGGAGGGTGCGCGGGGCCTTGGCGGTGAGCTGGGACATTTCCGCCTGCACGCGCTGGACGGCGTGGCCTGCACCTGCGGTGCCATCGGCTGCTATGAGCGGTACGCCGCCACAACGGCGCTGGTGCGCGGTGCCCAGAAGATGGGCCTGGACGCCCCCGACGGCCGCGCGATTTTTGAGGCAGCCGCCGCAGGTAACGCCCGCACACTGGCTGTGCTGAACGACTGGATCAGCGAGATTGCGCAGGGCCTGGCCGGGCTGGTACACATCTTCAACCCGCAGCTGATTTTGATTGGCGGCGGTGTCAGCGCCCAGCAGGAGCTTTTGATCGATCCGCTGGCCGCGCAGGTATGCAAGTCGGTCATGCCCGCTTTCGCGGAGGGGCTGGAAATCAAAGCCGCCGCCCTCCAAAACGACGCCGGTCTGGTCGGTGCCGTGTATTATTTCCGGGAAAATCAATAACCACAACATCACCCCGGGCACATTGCCGAATCCGGCGTGTGTTCCCGGGGTGTTTTTCGTCATTTTGACGGCTATGCACTTTTAGTCTTTTTAGCATTTAAATCGCCTATTCAAAAACGAAAATTCGCGTATTTAGCCCCTTTTAGCGCATCATTTCTTTAAAACCTCTTGCCGCACACATCATCTTGTGCTATAATACTGCCATGATGAACACAACATTACCACAATCGAATACCGCCCCCGCCTGCACGACGCTGGGGTCCGGGGTGTGGCTGGCGTTCCGGCATATCGCGGGCACATCAGCCCCCGCCGTGCCGCCGCCCGCTGCCGGGGCACACCTGCTCTCGGTGGAGTTCTGCCGCCGGGGCCGCCATGCGCTGCCCGCCGGGGACTACTGCACCATCGCCGCCGACGGCCACGCCGCTGTGAGCATGACCGCCGCCGGGGCCGACGACTACTACCCCGGGGCCGTTTATGAGGGGCTGCAATTCTGGATCGACCCGGACGCCCAGACCGACAGCGGCTTTCTGGCCCTGATGGGCCTGGACGTCCACGGCATCATCAACTATTTCTGCGCCGGCGGCCCCTATTACTGCCCCATGGGTGACGAACTTGCCGCGCTGGTGGACGAGCTTTGGCGCGAATTCGACGTCTCGGGCTATGCCAGCCCGGGAGAGCTTCGCTATGCCGTGGTGCGGCTGCTCTATATGCTGCTGCAGCTGCCTTACGCGGACCAGATGGCCTGGTATCCCCGGGCGCAGGTGGATTTGGTGCGCGATGCCGAGACCCTGATGCTGGCAGATTTGTCGGTGCGCCACACCGCCAGGGAGCTGGCCGTGCAGTTCGGCGTCAGCGAGAGCAGCTTCAAAGCCTACTGCCGCGACGTGCTGGGCGACGGCTACCTGCCCTACTTCCGCCGCAAGCGGCTGGAAAAGGCTGCAGACCTGCTGGCCCACACGGACTTAAAGGTACAGGACATCGCCGTACAGGTCGGCTACGAGAGCCAGAGCAAATTTGCCAAAGCCTTTGCCGACCAATTCCGCCTGACCCCACTGGAATACCGGCGGCTGGCGGAGAAATAAAAAAGCTTTCCCCGTGGGCACAGTGTAAAAACTGTGCCCACGGGGCTTTTGTTGTTTATAGACCACATTGCTTACTTTTTCTTTCCCAGCAGTTCCTTACGGATATGCGCAAAGCACGCGTCCTCGCCCTTGTCGCGTAAAATCAGCAGGCAGGTTTCCAGCTGTTTGCGGGTCTCGGAGTGCAGGATGTAGTGATCCCTGCTGCGGTCGTAGTACTCCCACGCAGCGGCGTCGGTGTACCGGCTGCCCTTGTAGTTTTTGCTGGCAGCAATACGGTCGCAGACCATCTCGGCCACGTATTTTTCGGGCATCCGCATCCCGGCCATGGCATGGTCGCCGTCCGGGGCGTAGTCGATCCAATATTCCAGGTGGTGCTTGTTCCGGCCCTTGTGGTGCAGCCAGGCCGCGCTGTATCCTTCGGTCTGGCGCTGGGCGTTGTTGGGGCTGCAAGTGCCCTGCCAGTACTTGGCACCGGCCCAGAACTCCACCGGCGCGAGCTTGCTCAAATCATGGGTCAGCCCCTGCCAGTACAGCCCGCAGCGGAAGCAGTGCTTCATCACCAGCATTTTATGATGATGGATCGTTTTATAATGCTTGATCGGATGCCACAAAGTAAATACTCCTTTAGTAGATAATAGATAATAAAAAATGTAGTATTTTCGCCCCAAGGGCGAAAACGAAATTTTGAGCGCCGCGCAAGCGGTGCGATCCGCCAATTTTCTTATCTATTATCTTTTTTATCTGTCCCATTTGTCGCACAGCGCGGCGATCTGGCTGGCGAATTTGGCAAGGTCCTTGTTGGCGCCGCCCTGGTTGTGGCGGATGACCTCCATCAGGCGCTTGCCCATGTTGACGAGCCGGTCGTAGGCAGCGCTGGTGCGCACCATCTCGGCGCTCTTGGTGCGGATGATCTTCTGCGTGTTGCCCGTCTCGGCGCAGGCAACGCGCCCTTCGGCCGCGATCCAGACCGAGCCATTGTACGGCGCGTCGGCCTCGTAGCCTTCGGTGCGCAGTTTCTCGGCCCAGTGCTCGGCCACAGCGTCCTCGCCATGATTGACAAAAACGAACTTCGGCTTCTCGTCAAAGGCGTGGAGCCAGGCGGCCAGGCCGTCACAGTCCGCATGGCCCGAAAGCCCGCCCAGCTGCGCAATGCGGGCCTTGACCTGCACCGGCTCGCCGAAGAGCTTGACCTCCTGTGCGCCGTTGACCAGCGCATTGCCCAGGGTGCCCGGGCTTTGGTAGCCGACGAACAGCACCGTGCACTCCGGCCGCCAGAGGTTGTATTTCAGGTGGTGGCGGATGCGGCCCGCATCGCACATACCGGCGGCGGAGATAATGATTTTCGGCGTCGGGTCGCCGTTGATGGCCATGGATTCCTCTTTTGTCTCGCTGATGTGCAGCCCCGGGAACTGCAGCGGGTTCTGGCCGCTCTGCACCAGGGCAAGGGCCTCGTCGTCGTAACACTCGGCGAAGTTTTCCCTGAAAATCGTGGTAGACTTACTGGCCAGCGGGCTGTCCACGAACACCGGGAAATTGTCGTGGCCCTTGACGCGCTTTTCGGCCTTGATCTGGCGGAAGAAATAGAGCAATTCCTGCGTGCGGCCCACGGCAAAGCTGGGGATGACCACGTTGCCGCCCTTGTCAAAGGTCGATTGCAGCACGGCGGTCAGCTCGCCCAGGTAGTCTGGCTTGGGGCCGTGGCTGCGGTCGCCGTAGGTGGACTCCATGACGAGGTAATCGGCATGGCCGGGGTTGGCCGGATCCTTGATGAGCGGCTGGTGCTGGTTGCCGATATCGCCGGAAAACACGATGATTTCCGGCGCACGGCCCGGCTCCGCAATGCGCAGCGAGATGGACGCGCTGCCCAGCAGGTGGCCCACGTCGGTAAAGCGCACCTCGATACGCCCCTGGGGGCCGTCGAACAGGGTCTGCCATGCCTCATAGGGGCAGGGCACGAACTGCTTCATGACGTTTTGGGCATCCTCGACCGTGTAGTCCGGCTCGATCATTTCTGCGCCGCTGCGCATGGCCTTACGGTTTTTCCACTCGGCCTCCTGCTCCTGGATGTGGGCGGAGTCCTCGAGCATGATGCCGCAGAGGTCGCGGGTGGCCTCGGTGGTATAGACCGGGCCGCGGTAGCCATTTTTGTACAGGTACGGGATGCGTCCCGAGTGGTCGATATGGGCATGGGTCAGCAGCAGGGCCTCATAGGTGCCGGGGGCATAGGGCAGGTTGGCGTTTTCGTAGACGTCGCGCCCCTGCTCCATGCCACAGTCCACCAAAAAGCGGTGCCCTGCGGCTTCGACCTGTGTGCAACTGCCGGTGACTTCCCGGTCAGCGCCGAGGAATGTGAGTTTCATGTGGGTGCCCCCTTTGGTCAAATAATCCATATGTTTGGTGAGCGGCGGGTGGGGTATGGGGATATTGGGCAAGGTGCGATGCGGGGCGTCGAGGATGCCGCCCCCTACAACTAAAGTGCCAAGTCGTGCCAAGGGAAAGGTGCGGCGGCCAGAGGGCTGGCCGCCCTACGGAGCAGCAGAGGAAAAGTGAGAGGGGCAAGGGAGGGCGGCAGCCCTCCTCCGACAGCGTGGGCGGAGCAGAGCCCCGCACCTACGCGCATCTCATTTCCCACTGCGGGGGTTCGGGGGAACACCCGAATTTAAGGTGGAGGAAGGCTCGGCGGCGTTAAGAACGGACAGTAATACTGCGTCCGTTTAGCCGCCGAGACTTCCGACTTCCTTTTTAGGGGTCTTGGGGGCGTGCAGCCCCCAAGGCGCGGGTCCGCTGCGTCGCAACAGCGGCAGTTTTCTTTGCGAGCTTTCTTTTGCTGCCAAAAGAAAGCGACCTCCCGGGAGGATGCCGTTCATCCTTTAGCCGCGCCGCCCGACGCCGTACTGCGGGGCCTCTGGCAGGACAAAGTCATCATTGAAATTGTTCGTCAGATCGTTAATGTTCATGCGCACAGCCCAGAATACGTCGCCGTAGTCGCGCAGGACGGTATAGTCAACATTCAGGGCTGCCAGCGTGGCGGTGTCGGTGACGATGTAGGCGGTGTCGCCCTCGGGCGCGTACTCGGTCAGGCTGTTCTGGTAGACGCGGCTCACCGTGCCGCCGTCGGCCAGGGCTTTGGCTGCGTCAGCGGGCAGACTGACCAGCTGGATGCGCGCCGTGGCAGGCAGGGCGTTCAGCAGGTCGCCGCGGGTGATATCGCCGTATTCCAGCTCGGTCACGCCGCCAGCAAAGGCTTCGGCGGATGTGCCCTCGGGCAGGCCGTCGGCGTTGTCGTTTGCCACAATTTCAGCGTAGAGCGCCGCCAGATAGTTGCCGAAGCTGATGGTCTTGCTGGTGTCGGGGTTCTCGGCGTAGGTGAACAGCGGCGTGTAGTAGATGCTCTGGTCATCGGCGTCCAGCCCGGCCAGCTTGGCGGCGGCGTAAATGTAGGCGTCCGCACCCGCCTGCTGCGCTTCGTCAACGCTCTCGGTCGGGGCGGCGGTGTCCTTGCCGCCTGCGGCCTCGGTGTCCTTGTCGGGGTCGGCAGCATCACTTGCCGTGGTCTGACCGTCGGCGGCAGCACTGGCGGCCAGGGTTTCCCAGTCGGTGCGTTTTGCCTGCAAGGTGTCCGCCGTCACGGCGCTCTGCACCTCGGCGCGGCAGCCGCCGCCCTGGGTGAACACCAGATTCAGCTGCGCCACGCCGTCCAGGCCCAGGCCCGCGCCCAGCACGTTCGGGCTGCTCTCGGCGGTCGTGCCGTCGATGATGGCGGTCACGCCGCTGTTCAGCAGCGCCTTCTGCCAGTCACCCTCCGGCGCGGTGGACGCCACAGCGATGATGGCATCGCACCCGGCGTTCTGCAAAGCCGTGATCTGCTCGTTCGCGGTGTCGGTCCAGTCGCGGGCCGTGATGAACTCGCCGTTGGAGGCGGAAATTTTCGCCGCCTGGGCCGTATCGTTCAGCGCAAAGAAGCCGATTTTGTACCCCGCGCGCTCGACGATCGTGTACATACCGTTGGTGACGCGGTTGCGGTTCCAGCTGGTGGAGCGGTAGAACACGGCGGTGGCGTCGGTGTTGATGAGGTTCGACGCCAGCGACGGGCCGCTGCCCATGTTGGCGTCGCTGACCAGGCGGGACGTTCCGTAGGCGAAGTCGTCCAGCGCCATGGCCTGCAGGTCGTACCCGGCCGCCGAGAAGCCGGACAGCATATCCATACCGCCGGTCAGGCTGGCGCTCTGGGTACCGTGCAGCGCCCCGCCCGCATCCAGCAAAATCGAATCCGGGGTCGAGGCCTTCAGCGCAGCGGCGTCCGCCAGCGTCGTGCGGTCGCCGTGCAGCCCTGCTGTGGCAAAGACCGGGACCGTAATGTCCCCGATGCGCACCAGGCAGGAAATGCTCTCGGTACCATCGGCCAGCGTGGCCGTGATGGTACACTCGCCGCTGTCGGTGCGGGCGCGGACCGTGCCGTTTTTGTCCACGGTGGCAATGTTTTTGTCACTCGTCGTCCAGTAGACCCTGCGGCCGCCTTCGTCCTCACCCGGCTCGTTCGTCGCCAGCGTGGCGTAGGCGTCCTTGCCATCCATGTGCAGTTCATCGGTGCGGGTGTCGTTCAGCAGCACCGGCGCTGCCGTCTTGCCGTTGCAGGCCGACACGCCTGTAAATGTAAACGGCCGCATGACGAAATCCAGATCCACCGTCTCACTCTGCACACCGTAGTCCGCGCCGGGGGCGCTGTACGTCGACTGCCACATATCGTAGGTGCCGTTGTAGCCCAGCTCGTCGGCAAAGCGGGCGATCCAGAGATTGTCGCGCCATTGGTCGAAGCCGGAATCCGAAAAGCGGCCCCGCACCCAGTTCAGCGAGGCATAAAGCCCCTGCTTGCCGGTGTAGCCGTGCTCTTCCAGCCGGGAGAAGAACGCCTCGGTCAGTTCGGCCATCTCGGCGGGGAAAACGCCGCTGATGTACTTATCTTCCAGGTCGTAGTAGACCGGGTAGCTCAGCTGGTAGGGCGCGGCGGTGTAGTCGTCCAGACCTTCCTGCGGCGGGGCGGTCAGGCCCAGCAGCCGGGCAACGTGGTCGGCCTCACTGCGGGCCTCCTCCACCGTCGTCGCGTAGGAGTAGAGATAGGTGCCGAAGGGGATGCCCAGCCGGGTACACTCGTCAGCGTTGCGCCGCCAGTAGGTGTCGTCCTGGGCCCAGTTTTCTTCCTGGCCGTCCCACTCGCCGCCGTAACCGCAGCGGATGATGGCAAAGTCGATGCCGGCGGCCTTGGCCTTTTCCCAGTCCACCTCGCCCTGGAACTTGGAGACGTCCACGCCCTTGAGCACGGCTGCGGGCATGGCCTGGCCGCTGGTGTTGAAGTAGTAGCCCAGCTCGTTTTTCTGCCAGGCGTCGGCGGGCGTGCCAAAGTCCGGCGCGGCGGGGCCTTCCGGCTCGGCCGTGCAGCGCACCAGCACCACAGACACCACCAGCACCACAACCAGGCAGAGCAAACACAGCCCCAGTACCAGCATACTGCGGCGGCGTTTGGCACTGCGGCGCTTTGGCTTTTTGGGCGGCTGCGGCGGGCGCGGGGCCGCCGTTTTGGCTGGTCTGGCCTTGGCGGCAGCGCGGGCGGGGCTGCGGTAGACTTTGCGTTCTTCTGGCACGGCGGTTTACCTCTCTCCGGGTAGATTTTATGCAGGGATAGCTATTATTAGTGTAGCATTTTGTCGAAGAAATTACAATCAGCCGCAGCAGATATTGGGGAAATTTTACACAAAAAAACCCCGTCGTGGATACGGCGGGGTCGTAGGGGGCGGCGTCCTCGACGCCCCGCAAATCAGTAGATGTTACCCGGGGTCAAACGCTGTTCGTCCGCGCCACAAAAGGCAAACGGCCGCCCGCCTTTCACGCGCGGGCCGGGCATGCCCGGCCCCTACAGGAGCTGCACTGCCGAGACTTCACAGCCCCTTCTTTTTACACGTCCAAAAATAGTACGGCACCTCAAACGCCAGCATGACGCACCAGCCGAAGGCGCAGGCAAAGGCGATGCCCCGCAGCCCCACACGCGGGGCCAGCACAGCGGCCGCGGCGGCGCGCAGACCCGCCTGCATACAGGTCCCGATCAGCGTCGTCGTCATCTTGCCCATGCCGCGGTAAAATCCCTGGAAACCGTTCGTCAGCGCGGGCAGGGCATAGAACACCGCCATGTACCCCAGGTACTCGCTGCCCAGGGCCACCACGTCGGCGGCCCCCTCCCCCGCCACAAACAGCGAGAGGATCGGCCCGCGGAATGCCAGCGTCGCGCAGCCCACCAGCAGCCAGTAACCCAGCTCCAGCCGCAGGCCCACGGCAAAACCGCGGCGGATGCGCTCGTTCTGCTGTGCGCCCCGGTTCTGGGCAATGTAGGTCGTAATGGCCGTCGCGATGCTCTGCTCCGGCGTAAAGGCGAAATCGTCCACCCGCGTGACCGCGTTGAACGCCGCAATGGCTCCGACGCCCAGCGCGTTGACCTGCCCCTGGATCAGCACCTTGCAAATCGGCTGCACCGCCTGCTGCAAAGCCGTGACCAAGCCATAGCGCAGGATCGGCCCCAGCAAGTCGCGGCGGATGCGCCACTGCCCGCGCCCAGGGCAAAGCTCCGGCACGCGGCGGGCCATGTAAACGGCTGCCAGCACGGCGCTGGCGGCCTCGGCCGCCACGGTGGTGACGGCGCTGCACACGATGCCGAAGCCCAGCCCACCTATCAGAATCAGGTCGAGCACGGCGTTCAGCACGGCGGAGAACGCTAAAAATTTCAGCGGCGTTTTGCTGTCGCCGACGCTTTTCAGCCCCACCGCCAGCGCGTTATAGAAAAACGTGAACGGTGCGCCCAAAAACGTGATGCGCAGATAGATGGCTGTGATGCCGAAAATCGCATCCGGCACGGCCAGTGCGCGGAGTATCCACGGCGTCAGTACACAGCCCAGCGCCGCCGCACCGCAGCAGAGCACCGCCCCGAACAGCAGCGTCGTCGCCAGCGTTTCTTGCAGCCGGTCGGTTCGTTTGGCCCCGAACGCCTCGCTCATCAGCACGCCCGCGCCGATACACAGCCCGCTGATGGCCAAAATTACAAGGTTCATGACCGGCCCGGCCACGCCCTCGGCGGCCAGGGCATCCTGCCCGATGAACCGCCCCGCGATGATGGAATCCACCGCATTGTACGCCAGCTGCAGCCAGTTCCCCAGCAGCAGCGGCACCGCATACAGAAAGAGGTGCCCCAGCGGGGCACCCTTGGTCATATCACGCATCATTATCAGCTCTCAAAATGGAAAATCTGCCACCTTCAGCGTGACAACGCCGTCGATGGTCTGGATACAGCCATCTGCCGGGTAGTTGGGCATGGCCTTGAACGCGTCGGAGTTGCTGATGGCTCGGACAGTCTCGTCCGCGCATTCGTTGAGCTGGACGCCCAGCTCGTCCCACACCAGCACATACCAGCCGTGGGCGTTGAACGTCGGGTCGTAGGAGAGCGGGCCGAACTGCGCCAATTCCCCGGCCATAGGCTTGAGCGGGGATTCCTCCGGGTACGCGCCGCGCTTCGGCTCGCCCAGGATCACGACCTCGGCGCCGTTCTGGTAGTCGGCGTTTTCTTCCAGCCGGGTACACACGCGGTTGGCGAGGTTCACAACGGTGGTCTTTTGTTTCAGCATGACCGCCGCGTCGTTGTTGACCTGCACGGCAAACCCACGCAGCAGCACCGCACAGAACGCCGTGCAGAGCGCCATCCCCCAGGAGAACGCCCGTTCCGTCAACGCGGGAGCCGTGTCGATCACGGCGATGGCAAACGGCACCACGATGGCCAGCGAGCCCGCCATCCGCAGCGCCACAGTGGCCCCGGTGTTGATAACGTCGGTCACATTGGCTGCGGCGGGCAGCAGGGCCACCAGCACCACCGCCGCTGCGGCGGCCTTACGGTCATGCAGCACGATGAGCCACCGCAGCCCGGCCAGTGCCGCCAGCACAAACAGCAGCAGGTAGCCTGCGATCTGCCCATAGTGGTTTTGGGCAATGCCGTGGGTGAAGAAGTAAGCGTAAAAATCAAAGTAGGCGTTTTTCAGGCCCAGCGGCAGACTGCGCAGCGTGTCCAGCCCCACAGCGTTGATGCCGTTCACACCGGACAGGCCCACATCGTACAGCCGCAGGAACACCTTTAAAATCAGCATATACAGCACCGCGCCGCTGCCGCCCATCAGCACCATGCGTAGAGCAGTCAGGCCGGTGGCTTTCCACGCGCCGGGGCGGCGCAGAACCGCCAGAAGCAGCAGCATGACGCACAATCCTGCCGCCGTACCCAGGTTGGCCTGGTACATACCCAGCGAGAACGCCATACAGACCGTGCCCGCCAGCCAGGCAAAGCGTACACCGCAGACAGCGGACTGCACCGCCAGCACAGCCAGCAGGAAGGACAGCGCATAGGACACGCTGCAATAGTGGAAAAACTCGATCTCCGCCACATAGGGCGCACAGACCAGCGTGAGGGGAATCAGATATTTTGCCGTGCGGCTGCGCACGCCGAACAAATCCGTCAGCAGCACACCCGCCAGCGCGTAGAGGAACAGCATCAGCAATGCAGAAAGTGCAGGCTGGTTGATGCCGCCGCGCAGCATATCCACCAGGCGCAGTGCCCAACGGCCCTGCTCGGTTTCCCAATACAGGTGCTCGGGCCAGCCGTCGGCAATGTACAGTGCGCCGATGTGTACGGCATCCATCGTGCCCAGCTGGTTAGCGTAGATCGTGTAATGTACGCCGCAGCCGACCAGCAGCGCCACGACCAGCGGGCGGAAGTTTTTGGCACACCACAGGCTTACTTTTTTCTGCCAGTCCATCGTTTATTTTTTATCCTCTTCGGTCTCGGCCACAATGTAGATGGGGCGGTGCTTGACCTCCAGATAGGTTTTGGCCAGGTACTCGCCCACGATGCCGGTGCAGAACAGCTGGACGCCGCTGCACAGCAGAATGATGCAGACAAGGCTCGGCCAGCCGGAGGTCGGGTCGCCGAACATCAGCGCCCGGACAATGACAAAAATAATGCCGATGAACGCCAGCAGGCAGAACAGAACGCCCACGCCCGCCGCCATCAGCAGCGGCGTGGTCGAGAAGCCGACAATACCCTCGATGGAGTATTTGAACAGGCCCCAGAAATTCCACTTGGTCGTGCCGGCCACGCGTTCGATGTTCTCGTAGTCGAACCACTTGGTCTTGAAGCCGACCCAGCTGAAAATGCCCTTGCTGAACCGGTTATACTCGGCCATGCTCAGCACGGCATTGGTCATCTTGCGGCTCATCAGGCGGAAATCCCGCGCACCATCGACAATCTCTGTATCAGACATCCTGTTGATGATCTGGTAAAACTTGCGGGCGAACCAGCTGCGCAGCGGCGGCTCGCCCTTGCGGGTGGTGCGGCGGGTGGCGGCACAGTCGTATTCGCCGGTCAGCAGCGTGTCCAGCATCTGCGGCAGCAGCGCAGGCGGGTCCTGCAGGTCGGCGTCCATCGTGGCGACGTAATCACCCCTGGCGGCCTGCAGACCGGCGTAAATGCCGGCCTCCTTGCCAAAGTTGCGGCTGAACGAGACATAGCGCACCCGATCGTCCTGAGCGTGCAGTTCGCGGGCCACACGCAGCGTACCGTCGCGGGAGCCGTCATCCACAAAGATGAACTCAAAATCCGCGCCGTGGCTGGTTTTCATTTCCGCCGCCACGCGGGAGGCTTCTTTATAAAAAAGCGGCATCGCTTCTTCTTCATTGTAACAGGGTACGATCAAACTGATGAGCATGGTGTGGACCTGCTTTCGTCAAAATATTGTATCTTTTATTATAGCGTAGTTTGGCGGGTTTGTAAACAATGGATGTGGCGGGGTTCCTAAAGCCTTGGCCCCGCAGGACCGGATGAGGGGCGCGTGTGCCGCAGCCACCCAGTAGCGGGTTGTAAGGCAAGGCCGCCCCTCATCAGTCAGCGGTCGGGGCCGCTGACTGAATGGCTTCTGCAACACAAAAAAGGCAGAGCTTTCGCTCTGCCTTGGGTTTGTGCTAAAAATCAGCCTTTGACCGCGATATTGACCAGCTTGCCCTTGACGTAGATTTCCTTGGCAATGGTCTTGCCGGCGATGGCTTCGGCCACGGCGGGCTCGGCCTTGGCGGCAGCAATGGCGTCCGCGCTCTCGATGGCGGCGGCCACCTTGATGCGCGCCTTGACCTTGCCGTTGACCTGCACGGCAATTTCAATCGTCTGCTCCACGCACTTGGCCTCGTCGTAGGTGGGCCAGGCGTGGTAGGCCAGCTGCTCGGTGTGGCCCAGCTGCTGCCACAGTTCCTCGGTCATGTGGGGGGCAAACGGGTTCAGCAGCTGCAGCAGCAGCTCGTACTCGGCCTTGTTCGCACCCCCCTGATCGCTCAGCGCGTTGACATAGATCATCAGCTGGGCAATGGCCGTGTTGGCCTTGAGGGCGTCAATGTCCTCGCCGACCTTCTTGATGGTGCGGTTGGCAACGGCCTCCAGTTCGGGGCGGACGCCCTCGCCGGGGACGAGCTTCTCGCTCATGGACCAGATCTTATCCAGGAAGCGCTTGCAGCCCTTGATGGAGGAGGTGTTCCACGGAGCGGCCTTCTCGAAGTCGCCGATGAACATCTCATACAGGCGCAGGGTGTCGGCACCGTACTCGTTGACAACATCGTCGGGGTTGACGACGTTGCCCAGGGACTTGGACATCTTGACGATCGGGTGCTCGGCCATCTCGCCGTATTTCTCGACCAGGGCCTTGCGTGCGCCTTTCTCGTCGCCGTACTCGGCCAGCAGGCGCTTGCGCTCGGCGTCGGGCTGGTTCTCAAACGCATGGGGGTTCAGGCCCAGGATCATGCCGTGAGAGGTACGCTTCTGGTACGGCTCCTTGGTGGGCACAACGCCGATGTCATACAGGAACTTGTGCCAGAAACGGCTGTACAGCAGGTGCAGGGTGGTGTGCTCCATACCGCCGTTGTACCAGTCCACCGGGCTCCAATACTCCAAAGCCTCCTTGCTGGCAATGGCGTCGTGGTTCTTCGGGTCGCAGTAGCGCAGGAAGTACCAGCTCGAGCCGGCCCACTGGGGCATGGTGTCGGTCTCGCGCTTGGCGGGGGCACCGCAGCAGGGGCAGGTCGTGCTGACCCACTCGGTGTGGCGGGCCAGCGGGCTTTCGCCGTTCTCGCCCGGCTCAAAGTCCTTGATCTCGGGCAGGCGCAGGGGCAGCTCGCTCTCGGGCAGGGGCACCCAGCCGCACTTGTCGCAGTAGACCATGGGGATAGGCTCGCCCCAGTAGCGCTGGCGGCTGAACACCCAGTCGCGCAGCTTGAAGTTGACCTGTTTGTGGCCCTTGCCGTTCTCCTCGAGCCAGGCGTACATCTTGTTCTTGGCATCCTCAACAGACAGGCCGTTCAGGAAGTCAGAGTTGACCAGCGTGCCGGTGGCCACATCGGTGAACGCCTCCTTGTCGAGGTCGCTGGGGGTATTGCCCTTGACGACCTCGATGATGGGCAGGCCGAACTTTTTGGCAAACTCCCAGTCGCGGGTGTCGTGGGCAGGCACGGCCATGATGGCGCCGGTGCCGTAGGTTGCCAGGACGTAGTCGGAGATAAAAATGGGGATCTCCTTGCCGTTGACAGGGTTGATGCCCTTGACGCCCTCGATGACGACGCCGGTCTTGTCCTTATTCAGTTCGGTGCGCTCGAAGTCGGACTTGCGGGCGGCTTCCTCCTGGTAGGCAGCGACAGCGTCGGCGTTCTTGATGAGGCCCGCATCGACCCACTTTTTGATGAAAGCGTGCTCGGGGCTGATGACCATGTAGGTCGCACCGAACAGCGTATCCGCGCGGGTGGTGTAGACGGTCAGGGTATCGCCTGCAGTGGTGTCGAAGTTGATCTCGGCACCGTGGCTGCGGCCGATCCAGTTGCGCTGCTGAGTCTTGACGCGGTCGATGTAATCCACATCGTCCAGGTCGTTGATGAGGCGGTCAGCGTAGGCGGTGATTTTCAGCATCCACTGGCTCTTGTTCTTCTGCACAACGGGGCTGCCGCAGCGCTCGCAGACGCCGTTGACAACTTCCTCGTTGGCCAGAACGACCTTGCAGCCGGTGCAGTAGTTGACGGTCGTTTCCTTCTTATAAGCCAGACCCTTTTTGAACAGCTGGATGAAGATCCACTGCGTCCACTTATAATACTCGGGGTCGGTGGTGTTGATTTCACGGTCCCAGTCGAAGGACAGGCCCAGGGCTTTCAGCTGGCTCTTGAAGCGGGCCACGTTCTGGGCGGTGACGATCTCGGGGTTGATATGGTTTTTCAGGGCGTAGTTTTCAGTGGGCAGACCGAAAGCGTCCCAGCCCATGGGGTACAGGACGTTATAGCCGCACTGGCGCTTTTTGCGCG
>ERZ1673744.2092-NODE-2092-length-15773-cov-5.063621_pt1 | contig 15773 bp, 12 predicted proteins | sample MGYA00580207_ERZ1673744 | MGnify/ENA primary metagenome ERZ1673744 (study PRJEB41218, sample SAMN15661751) | gut metagenome | host: Homo sapiens | place: Canada: London | collected 2015-08-20/2019-03-30 | study: EMG produced TPA metagenomics assembly of... | reverse complement strand
TCACTATGGAAGGCTGACGGATTTTTCCGTTTCGGGCAATACGGTTTCGCTGCACTTTGCGCACTTTGACGGTGAGGTCACAGTGCTGACGCCGGAAATTTTCAACATTTTTGCGGCGCATCACACGAAAGAGCATTTTTCCAAAGCCATCGAGGGCGACAAGGCGACCTCCTGCCCCTTCACGGCAGAGAAGCTTGCCGACGGCGGGGTGTCGGTCAGGACCGACCGCCTGGAGGCGCGCATCTATGACGATTTCAAGGTCGATTTCTACCGCGCCGACGGGACGCTCCTTTGCGCCGACTGCCGCGACGAGAAAAAGGACGGCGGCAAAAAGCTGACGGAAGAGGAGATCGTCCAGCTTCAGTCCGAGGGACATCAGATCGTCGACGGCGAGGATCTCGGCGACGGCGGCATCGAGGTGATGAAGCAGCTTGACGGCGACGAAGCGTTCTATGGGCTCGGCGACAAGACGGGCTTTCTCAACAAGCGCAGCTATGAATATGATATGTGGAACACCGACAACCCCCGCACGCACACGGAAGCCTGGCGCGCGCTGTACAAAACGATTCCCTTCTTCATCACGCTGAAAAAGGACGCGGTGTTCGGCATCTTCTTTGACAACACCTTCAAATCCACCTTCAACATGGCAAAGGAAAACGGCGACCGCTATGGCTTCACTGCCAAGGACGGCAACCTTGACTACTATTTCCTCGGCGGCGACAGCATGCCTGCCGTTGTGAAGAACTATACCTATCTCACCGGCACCACGCCGCTGCCGCAGCTGTGGACGCTCGGGTATCAGCAGTCGCGCTACGGCTATGATCCCGACAGCGACTTTTTGGAGGTCGCGGAAAAGCTGCGCAAAAACCGCATTCCCTGCGATGTGCTGCACTTCGACATCCACTACATGGAGGGCTATCGCGTTTTCACCTGGAGCAAAACGGCGCACCCCGACCCCAAAAAGCTGCTCGACACCCTTTCCGCCGACGGATTCAAGGCGGTCACCATCGTCGATCCCGGCGTCAAGATGGAGCGCGGCTACAGGATCTATGACGAGGGCCTCGAAAAGAACTATTTTGCCAAGGATCACGAAAGCGGCAATGTGTGCATCAACCGCGTGTGGCCGGGCAAGACCGCCTATCCCGATTTCGGCAAGCCGGCAGTGCGCAAATGGTGGGGCGAAAACCACAAGGCGCTCACCGACGTCGGCGTCGCAGGCATCTGGAACGACATGAACGAACCGGCAAGCTTTGACGGCGAGCTGCCGCAGGATGTGGAATTTACGGACGAAAACCGCCCCGTCTCCCACGCCGAGGCGCACAATTTCTATGGCCACAACATGTCCAAGGCGACCTATGAGGGGCTGAAAGCGCTCACCGGTAAACGCCCGTTTGTCATCACCCGCGCCTGCTATGCGGGCACGCAGAAATACAGCACCGTTTGGACGGGCGATAATCAGAGCCTGTGGGCGCACCTGCAAATGGCGATCCCGCAGCTGTGCAATCTCGGTCTTTCCGGCATCGCCTTCGCGGGCACGGATGTCGGCGGCTTCGGCTGCAACACAACACCCGAGCTGCTCACCCGCTGGACACAGGTCGGCGCTTTCTCCCCGCTTTTCCGCAACCATTCGAGCCTCGGCACGCTGCGGCAGGAGCCGTATGTGTTCGGCGATCCGTATATGTCGATCTGCCGCGAATACATCGCGCTGCGCTATTCTCTGCTGCCGTATTTCTACGATTGCTTCAAGACCTGCGAGGAGACCGGTCTGCCGGTCATGCGTCCGCTGGTGCTGCAATATGAGAACGACGAAAATGTGCGCGACATGAACGACCAGTTCATGATCGGCGACGACATCCTCGTGTCCCCCGTGGTGACACAGGGCGCGACGAAAAAACTCGTCTATCTCCCTGCGGGCGACTGGTTCGACTTCCACACCGGCGAAAAGCTCGCGGGCGGGCGCTATATCGTCAGGGACGCGCCCCTTTCCGTCTGCCCGATCTTCGTGCGGGACGGCGCGATCCTGCCGCGCTTTGCGCCGCAGCAGTTCGTCGGCGAGATCGACAACGACAAAACGCTGTATCTCACCGTCTACGGCGACAACGGCAGCTATGTGCACTATCAGGATAACGGCGCAGACTTTGCCTACCGCGACGGCGCGTATAACACCTATGAGATCGTCAACAAAGACGGCAAGGTCGAAACGACCCTGCTGCACGCGGGCTATGACAAGGTGTATGAGACCATTGAGGTCGAGACCGTCCGCTGAATGACAAAAGCCGGAGACACGCATGTGTCTCCGACTTTTTTCATTCTTCCGTATATTTTGTCAGCGTCGGGCTTTTCAGGATACCGAAGCGCTTTAGCTGATATTCATAGCTCCAGTTGTCGCCCTCGGTGCGGTACGACGACGGGCCGAACCAGTGGTGCGAGGTGTTCACGAGGTGCACCTGTCCGAAGCTGTTCATGCGGTTGCCGAACAGCGTCAGCGTCAGCGTGTGCGCGCCCTTTTTGAGCGGCAGCGTGCAGGTGTAGGGCGGCAGGGCGATGCTGCCGACCCGCTTTTCGTCGACGGACACGCCGATGAGCGCGCCGCGATAAAGCGATGCGTGCACCGCAAGGCGGGCGTCTTTCTCCATCGTGACGGGGATGTGATAGTCGATGTTTGCGCCGTAGAACGGCAGTCCCTGTGTCGTCACATCGGCAAACGCCAGCTTTTCGGGCAGCGGTGTCACGGTCTTTTGCGTGCCCGCGACCCGCACGCCGAACGCCCCCAGCACATAGCACCATTCCACATTGGTGCGCTTGCCGTAGGGAAGCTGCAGCACGATGCGGTTTTCTCCCTTTTCGATCGGCGGCAGCGCGACCGTCTTGATGGCACGATCGGTGAAAAAGCCGGTGACGACGGACGGCACCCTTTTGCCGTTCATCTCGATCTGCACCGTTTCGGCGTCCTCCAGCGCCAGCTGCGCCCCCTCGTAGGCTATCTCGCTGTCAAAGGTGAAGTATAGATGCAGCGTGTGCTCCGGCGGCTCCGTCGGCAGGGTATACGGCTGCGCCAGCGCGCCGTCACGGCGGGGATAGCCAAGCTCCCGACGCAGGCGGGCATCCAGCCGCAGCAATTCCTCCTCCGGCTGCCGCGCACCGTCGTCCAGCGCATATGCCGCCATGTCGAGCAGCAGCACATTCGGCTCGCCGAGCGTGAACGGCACGGCGGGCAGGCGTTCGGTCTTTTCGAGAACCTGCACGCTCTTTTTCGTTTCTCCGCGCGCTGCTGCCGTCGGCGGCAGCAGCTTTAAGAGCGTGCTTTCATATGCCCCGACGACGCGCGTGATGAGCGTGTCGCCGTTTTCGATCACAAAGGGCAGCGGCGTGATGTCGCCGCTCACGGTGTCATACAGATACGGCGTGAACGCGCCCTTAATGCGGATGTGCAGCGTATCGAGGGGCAGCACATCGTTCTGCGGATACCGCTCGCCCGCGCCGGGGAGCTCCTTGCGCGCGATGAAGAGCCAGCGTCCGTCGGTGTCCTCGCGGTAGTTGTAGAGATGCGTCTCCACCGTGCGCCCGCCGTCATCGGTGATACGCACGGTACGCACGGGCTCGAGCGCCGTCGTCAGCGCCGCCTTGTCAAACGGGATGGCGGTCGATGCCGCGAAAAGCGGTTTGCAGGCGTCGGACGGCAGCGCGTCGACAAGCTGCGGACAAGCGCCCATGAAAATGACGCTGCCGCCGTTTTCCCTGAACCTTTCGAGGAACGCGACCGTTGTGCCGCGCAGCGTGAGCACGGAGGGAACGACAACGGCGTCATAGTGCATCTGCCCGACGCGCCCTGCGTCCTTTTCGTCGGTAAGCGACGGCAGCTGCGACTCGCAGATGAAATCAAAATCGAGCTGCTGCGACAAAAGCCAGTTCGTCACGGTGGCGAAATTTTCCTCCAGCGTCTGCCGCAGAACGCCGCACTGCGCGGTCGGACCGGTGGTGATCCAAAAGCTCTCGACCGGATGGATGACACCGATGCGCACAAGCGGTCTGCCGCGGGTGAGCGCGGTGTTGAGCCGTGCAAAATGATTTTCGATGAGCGGATATTCCGTATACCACGGCGACTGATAGTGGATGGACGCGGGATAGTCGCGCTTTGCCTCGCCCGCCATCGACACCCACGACAGATGCGGCACGCGCACGGTCACGCCGAGCGCCGCCTGCCAGTCGCCTTGATATTTGTGTCCGCGGAAATCAAAGTCCCAGTTGGTGACGCCATACAGCTCGGACATCATCGCCTCTTTGCCGTATTGATGCACCGCCGACTGCGTTTGCTTGGCGGTGGTGAATTCGCGGTTGTTGCACAGCATGTCGATGCCGGGGATGGTGAATTTGCCATAGGAGCGCATCACCTCGCCGCAGGACATGGTCTGCCCCGCAAGGTTGCGCTCGTTTAAGAGATGTCCCGTGGAGGAAATGCCGTTTTTCTCGCACCAGGCAGCGATCTGCCCGCAATAGTTCTCCGAGAAAAGCGCCGCGCGCAGGTCGAAAAAGCGGTATTTCGTCAACCGATCGCTGCTGTCGCGCTTCAGCCAGAAAAGCTCCGGCAGGCGGTCGAGCAGCGACTCCCCGTATGCCTTTTCATACGCTTCCTCAAAATACCGCGACCAGCCGCTGAAAATGTCCCCCCCAAAGTGCGGATCGGGGATGGACTGGCTCTCGCTCTCCTGCACATTCGGCTCGTCCGAGAAGATGGCGGGAACGGTCGTGTCGAACAGATCCCCCGCCGTCTCCTTATACCGCTCATGCGTCACGCGGATGAAGGTCGCGACCGCCTCCTTGTCCATGGTGTCGAGATAGGTCGCGTTGTTGAACCACGACGATGGCGCATCGTTCACGACAAAGGCATACCACTTTGTCCCCTTTGCCGCCGCGTCGCGGTCAATGCGCACGCTCTCCGTCAGATAGCCGTCCGCGGAGACGGTCACATCATAGGCGGCAAGAAAATACGGCTCGCCCCTTGCGAGCGCCTCCTCTTTTTCGAGCGCGGACGCTTTGTCCTCGCGGGACAGGCACAGGCTGCGCCGCCGAAAGCGAGGATCGGCGGTCACCTTGCCGCCCGCCGAGCCGGACGCCCAGCGATCCTCGTCATACAGCCACGCGAGCATGTCCTCCTCCGCCGCCCTGTCGCAGCAGGCGCGGATGAGCGCCATGAATTCATCGCTGAGATACGGCGTGTCCAGCCCCGAACGGGCGTGCATGTGGAACCCGCCGAACCCCATTTTTTTCAGCTCGCCGATCTGCCGCAAAAGCTCGTCCTTTTCGAGCTTGCAGTTAAAGGACCAAAACGGTGTGCCGCGAAACGCCTTCGTCGGCGCGCAAAACAGCTCCTCGGACAGCGTTTTCGCCGCGTTTTCTTTATACAGCACAGCGGTCACTCCTTTCGCTTGACATCACTATACCGCAAGGCGTATACTGAAAACAGTACCAAAATTTCTATTTTTGGCGGTGATTTTGTCATGTTCGAGGAGTTGGAGGCGCAGGGCTTTCATATGCTCACCGCCCATCGGCGGGAGGAGCCGCTGCACGGGCATGCGTTTTTGGAATTTTCCTATATTTTGAGCGGCGCGGCGACGCATTTTCTGGACGGTGAGACCGCCGAGATGCGTGCGGGGGACTTTTTCATTGTGGACTACGGCACGCGCCACGCCTATCGAGCACACGGCGACGAGCCGTTTCTCATTTTCAATTTCATTTTCTATCCGCAGTTCATCGACCGCGCCCTTGCCGACTGCCACTCGTTCGGCGAGGTGGCGGACTCCTATCTGCTGCATTTTCAATACGGCAGCCTCAAGACCTCCCCCACCGGCAGAATTTTTCACGACGACGGCGGCAAGCTGCGCGAGATCGTCGGGGACATGATGCGGGAATATGAAAAAAAGCGCGTCGGGTATAAGGAATACATCCGCTGTCGCTTCCTCGAAGCGCTCATTCTGGTGCTGCGGCGACTGGCCAAGGAAGAAAAGCGGCAGCTCAGCACGGCGGTCGAGGCGGTCGTCGACTGTGTGCGGGAGCGCTATGCCGCGCCGCTTTGTCTGTCAACGCTGGCGGCAGAGCAGAACTATTCGCTGTCCCACCTTTCCAAAAAGTTTGCCGCCGAGGTCGGCGAGCGCTTTTCGGACTATCTCCAGCGGGTGCGCATCGAGCAGAGCTGCCGCCTTTTGGAAACGACCGAGCTGCCGATCACGGCGGTGGCGGAGGCAGTCGGCTATGAAAACGTGCGGTTTTTCAACCGCGTTTTCCGCCGCCTGCTGCACACTACCCCGCGGGAGTATCGAAAAAACCGCCGCTTATGAGAGAACCGCCGCCCGTTTGGGCGGCGGTTCTTTTCTCTTGTGCACATTATATGTAGTGATGCCGCAAAAGCGTTTTGCGCAAGGGAAAACCGATCGCGACCGCTGCCGCGATCTTCACGGCGTCCCCCGCAAGAAACGGCACAACACAGATGAGCAGCGCCGCGCCGAGCGGCGTTTTGCTCCCGATCATGAACCATGCTGTCCCGAAGGCATAGAGCGCCGCTGTCCCGACAACAAAGCCGACGATCCAGAAAAGCGGCTTTTCCGCGTGGCGGCGAATGAAAAGTCCCGCCAAAAACGCACACAGAAGATACCCGACAAGATAGCCGCCCGTGGGACCTGCAAACTTCTGCACGCCGCCGGAAAAGCCCGCAAACACCGGCACGCCGACCGCGCCGAGCAGCAGATAGACGGCGACGGCAAGCGTGCCGCGCTTTTCGCCGAGCAGTGCCGCACAGAAATACACGCCGAGCGTCGCCAGCGTCAGCGGGATCGGCCCGATCTGCAAAGAGAACGGCGACAACACCGCCATCAGCGCCGCCAGAAGCGCCACCGTCACAAAATTTTTCACCGTCGTTTTCACAGCCGCAAGCTGACCTCCCCCGCATGCAATGTCTTGAGACCGTCTGCCGTCTCGACCACCAGATGACCGTCGTCGTCGATGCCGCGCGCAACGGCGGTATACCGCCCGTCGGAAAGCACCGTGACCTTCCTGCCGAGCACCGCCGAGCGGCGGCGGCTTTCTTTGAGGAAGTCCCCGCTGTCCATCGTTGCAAAGCGCGTCTCCAGCCGATTGCAAACGGCGGCGATGAGCGCCGCTCTGTCGGGCGCTCTGCCCGCCTCCAGCAAAAGCGAGCTTGCCACTCTTTGCAGATCGCTCGGAAACGCCGCCGTCGATACATTGATGCCGATGCCGACAACGGCATAGGCGCATTGCAGCGTCTCGGCGGAAAGGCTGCCCTCCGTCAGGATGCCGCACACCTTTTTGCCGTTTATGAGCAGGTCGTTCACCCACTTTATCTGCACCTGCACGGGCAGCAGGCTCTCGATCGCCTCCGCGACCGCGACCGCCGCCATCGAGGTGAGCAGTCCCACCTTGCGGGCGTTCATGGGGGTGCGCAGCAGCACGCTCATATACACCCCGCTGCCCGGCGGCGAAAAGAACACGCGCCCGCGCCTGCCGCGTCCCGCCGACTGGTGATCCGCGACCACCAGCAGCCCGTGCGGCGCGCCCTCGGCGGCAAGGGATTTCACCCTGTCGTTCGTCGAGGGCAGCAGCGGATGCAGATAGAGCGTTCTGCCGATGTCCTCGGTCATCAGCCCCGCCGTGATTGCCTCCTCGCGCAGCCGTCCGTCCGTGCACAGCCGATAGCCGCGGTTTTTCACCGCCTCAACCGGGATGCCCGTTTTGCGCAGCTGCTCGACCGCCTTGAAAATGCTGTTGCGGGAGATGCCGAGCGCCTTTGCCAGCGCACTGCCGGAAACATAATCCTCTGTCCCCGCCAGTGCCGCATATACCGCATTTTTTGTCATAGCTTCACCGTCTTTCTATAGGCAGTATAGGACGGCAAAGAAAAATTGTCAACCAAAAACCGCGTTTTGGTTGACAATTCAAAAGATGTTGCCGAAAAGCGGTTTTTCCGCCGCGCGCAGCTCCGAGAGCAAGAATCGACACCGTGCGACCTCCGTGTCGAAGTCCGCGCGGTCGCCCGCCGCAAGCAGCGTCGGCAGCAGCGCCGCGCTTTCCCGCAGGGGATGGCCGTCGGCGTGCCGCGCCATGAACGCGACCGCGTCGCCGGCGCTTTTCGCGTCCTCTGCGAATGACGCGACCTTTTCCTCTGCGTCTGCCTCCCCCGCCGCCACGGCATGGGCGGCGGCGTCCAGTTCCGCCTCCAGGCGGTCGACCGTTTTGAGCTGAAAAAACAGCGTCCCGACACACAGCGCCGCCACCGCCAGCAGCAGCCCTGCCGCAATCCACATCCGCTTCACAAAGCGCCCTCCCTTCGTAGCGTTTTGCCGTCGGCGGTAAGCAGCAGCACATCGCCGCCCGGCGTCACCGTCATGAGAAACACCGCCGCGACCGCAAGCTTTTGCTCTTTAAGAAACGCCCGCACCGCCTTTTCGCTCCTGCCGCAAAGAGCAAGCCCCCAGGGGCAAAAGCTGCCGTCGCTGACGACGAGGGCGGGCATGCCCGTATCGGGCGCGACCGCGCCGACATCGCCGCAGGTCACGGGCTTTGCGGCGGGGCGGGGATACAGCGTGACACACCCGCCGCGCTCCACCACGGCATAGGCGACCTCATCCAAGCAAAACACATTCTGCATCCGCATCGCCTCCATGAGATCCTCCACCGTCAGGCGCAGCTTTTTGAGCGCCGCGACATCCGGCTTGCCGTCCACGATGACGGGCACGGGGTTGCCGGACAAAAGGCGGCTGACAGCGGGGAATTTCAGCATCACGCCGGACAGGATCAGCTCCAGCGCGACCAGGATGCAGATGGGCACGATGCCGTATAGAAGCGGCGTGCCCGTCTCCTGCATCGGCACGGCGGCAAGGTCGGAAATGAGCAGCGCCGCCACCAGCTCGGACGGGCGCAGCTCGCTTAACTGCCGCTTGCCCATGATGCGCACCGACAGCATCACGAGCGCATAAATGAGTACCGTCCGTATGGCACAGATCAGCATAGCGGCACACCTCCGTTTTCCGTTAGTGTGCCAGGCCCGCTCAGAAATATACCGTGAAAAGATACACGCCCGCCGCCCACAGCAGCAGAAAAAGCGGCAGCGTCAGCATGAATTTCGGCTTGCGGGTCTTGTGGTGACACAGCAGCATCGCCGCCAGCATCAGCGGCGCGCCGCCGAGTGCGCCAAACAGCAGCAGCACCCGCTCCGGCACACGCCGACCGCCGTGCCGCGCCTGCACCTTGTCAAGGGCGACAAGAAGCGCCGCCGCTGCGTTCACTGCCATCAGCCACCCATACAGCACGCGCGACATAAACCCACCTCCCGTTTCATACTAATGTATCAGCTTGTACACCGAAAAGCAAGGAGGAATTTTCATGCGGTTTCTGAAACGGGGGCTGCCGCTTTTGCTGTGCCTTTTCCTTTGCGGTTGTCGCACGGTGACACCCGCGCCGTCAGCCGTGTCTGCGCCTTTGCCGACGCGCCCGTCGGCAAAGGACGAGACGGTGCACCACGACACGCTTTCCGGCGTGTGGCTTTCGTACATAGAGCTGGACGCCGCATTCAAAAACGCCGACCCTGCCGCTGCCGCCGCCTATCTCGACGGCGTCATGCGCGCCTGCAGGGCGCACGGCATCAACACCGTGTTTTTTCATGTCCGCGCCCACAGCGACGCCTACTATGCCTCGTCCGTCTATGCGCCCGCCGACAGCGTGAAAGAGCTGCTTTCCGCGGGGTTTGACCCGCTCTCTTATGCCATAAAAGCCGCGCACGCGCACAATATCTCCCTGCACGCCTGGATCAACCCCTACCGCGTCGGCGCGGACAGCGCCCGCGCCGTGTGCGCGGACATTTTCAAGGTCGGCGACAAGTGGTATTATATCCCCTCGTCCGACACCGCCGTGCGCAAAATCCTGGACGGCGTGCGGGAAATTGTTGGCAACTATGCCGTGGACGGCGTGCAGTATGACGACTATTTCTATCCCTCCGGCATGCCCGCGACCGCACAGGCTTTTGAGACCCCGCCCGCGGGCGTTTCGCTTGCCGCCTACCGCAAGGCGGCGGTCAACCGCCTCATAGCCTTCACCTGCAGCGCCGTGCACCGCCGCGTCGGCTGTGTGTTCGGCGTCAGCCCCGCCGGCAACCGCGCCCGCACGGGGGAGCGCCTTTTCGCGGACACGGCGCTGTGGCTCTCCGTCACGGGCTATATCGACTACCTCTGCCCGCAGCTCTACAGCGGATTTGACAACGGCGCGCTCCCCTTTTGCACCGAGGCGGACGACTTCGCCGCGCTGCCCCGCGCCGACGGGGTGAAGCTGTATGCGGGGCTGGCGCTGTATAAGGCGGGGCTGCCCGACGGCTATGCGGGGGACGGAAGAGACGAATGGCAAAAGGGCGGCGACATTCTCTGTCGCCAGGCGGCATATGCCAAGGAAAAGGGCTATGACGGCGTTGCCGTTTTCCGCTTCGATCACCTTGTTTCCCCCGCCGACGGCATCCCGAAAACCGAGGCGGAAAACCTCTCCCGCTATCTTCTGACAAATTCTTCCGAGGGTTGACATCTTTCCCCCTCTCATTGTATACTAAACTATATATACAACGCGAGGAAAGGTGGGAGTGCAATGCGCAAAATTTTGACCGTCGCGGTCGCATTTTGTCTGCTTTTCTCGCTTTTCTGCGGGGTGCTTACCCTTTCCGCGGAGCAGCTCGGCATTGTCAGCATTTCCTCCGGCACGCTCAATGTGCGCGCCGGTGCGGGGACAGGCTTTGCGGTCATCGGCTCGCTGCAAAAAAACGACACCGTCACCGTCCGCGGGTCGCAGAAAAACGGCAACGACCTGTGGTATGAAATTGAAAAGGGCGCGCTCAGGGGCTTTGCCTCGGCGGCATATATCACGCTGCAGACCGCCTATTCCCCCGATGCCGACTTTGAGAGCTATCTCGATGCCCAGGGCTTTCCCGAAAGCTACAGAGCGGGGCTGCGTGCGCTCCACGCCGCCTACCCGAACTGGGTCTTTGCCGCCAGGCACATCGTCCCCTCCTTCGGCGACGCGCTGAACGCCGAGGCGAGGGTGGGCAAAAACCTCGTTGCGAGCTCTGCCCGCACCTCGTGGAAATCCATGGACGAGGGTGCCTACAACTGGGACACAAAGCAATATGTCGCCTTTGACAGCGGCGGCTGGGTGACGGCACAGCGCGAGGTCGTCGCCTATTATATGGATCCCCGCAACTTCCTGGATGACACCGGCATTTTCCAGTTTGAAAGCCTGTCCTTTTCCGCGTCGCACACGCCCGACGGCGTGCGGCAGATCTTTTCCGGCACCTTCATGAGCGGCATGGAGGAGATGTTCATGCAGGAGGCAAGGAAGGCGGGCGTCTCCGTTTTGCACCTTGCCTCCCGCGCAAGACAGGAGCAGGGAGCAAACGGCAACGCACTCGGCAGGGGCTATGTCCTTGACGGCGTGACCTATTATAACTTCTTCAACATCGGCGCCTACAAAACGGCGGACAAAAGCGCTATCGAAAACGGCGCCGCCTATGCCAGGGCGCGCGGCTGGGATACGCCGCAAAAGGCGATCGCCGGCGGTGCGGCACAGATCGGGCGCGGCTATATCAACATGGAGCAAAACACGCTCTATCTCCAGAAATTCGATGTCGTGGACGGCGGCAACGGGTATTATAACCATCAGTATATGTCCAATGTCACCGCTGCAAAATCCGAGTCGAACAACATGAAAAAGGCATATGCCGAATGTGCCGGTGCCCTGCAGGGCGCGCTTATATTTCACATCCCCGTTTACACCGGCATGCCCGACACCGCCTGCGCAGCGCCGCAGTCAAAAAACGGCAACAACGACAACACCCTTGTCGGACTGTCCGTCGCGGGCTATTCCCTGACGCCGACCTTCTATCGCTACACCACCGACTACACGCTGTCCGTCCCCGAGGGCGTCACCGCCGTCACCGTCGCAGCCGATAAGAGCGACGGCGGCGCGTCCGTCTCCGGCGCGGGCGTCATTCCGCTTGCGGGCGGCGAGACCACCGTGTCGGTGCAGGTAACCGCGCCGAGCGGCCTTGTCCGCACCTACACGCTGCATATCTACGGCGGCAGCAGCGCAGGAGGCGGTGTTCCCTCCGTCGGCAGCTCCGTCTATACCGTTGCCGACTGCATCACCGGCATCGCCCCCGGCACAACGGCGGACACGCTGCTGGCGGGGCTGACGGCGCAAAACGGCACGGTGCGGCTGGTGACGGCAAACGGCGCCGCCGTCACGGGCAATGTCGCGACGGGACAAGTCCTGCAGCTGCTGTCGGGCGACACCGTGCACGCCGCCTTCCCCATCGTGATCTACGGGGATGTCAGCGGCGACGGTGCGGTGACTTCAAAGGATCTGCTGCTGGCGCAAAAGCACATCCTCGGGATCACCGCCCTCTCCGGCGCCTATCTCAAGGCGGCGGACAGCGGCAAGGACGGCAACCTGACCTCCTCTGACCTTCTGCGCACGCAAAAACAAATTCTGGGGATCACATCCCCCATTTTATAGAGAGGTATTGCTCATGAAAAAGCTGCTTTCTGTTTTTCTGTGTCTCCTTCTGACCGCGCTCACGGTCTGCGGCGCGCTGCCGGTCGCGGCGGCGGGCGCCTCTGTCACGGTCTCTGCGCCGTCATCGGCAACGGTCGGCTCGACCGTCACCGTGAAGGTGACCTATACCGCCGATAAGACCATCGGCTCACTCGACGCCACGCTGTCCTATGACGCGGCGGTGATGACCTTTGTCTCGGCGAGCGGTATCACCGCAAACGGCAACGCCGGCGTCACAAAGATTTCCTTTTATGAGACCTCAGCCTCACCGAAAAAGACCCTGTCCTTCACCCTGACCTTCACCGCAAAGGCGGCGGGGAATTGCAGCTTCGGGCTGGAAACGAGCGAGCTTACTGACTGGGAGACCGTTTCGAGTCTCGGCAACCCCTCCGGCAAGGCGACCGTCAGCGTCAAAAACCCGCAAAAATCCGGCAATGCCGATCTGGCGTCTCTGTCTGTTTCCGCGGGCACGCTGTCCCCGAAGTTTTCCGCCCAGGTCACCGCCTACAATATCGTCATTCCCTACAGCGTCACCTCGCTGCTCGTGAGCGCCAATGCCGCCGACAAGAACGCCAAGGTTGCCGTCACGGGCAGTCAGAAGATGCAGGTCGGCAAAAATACCCGCGCCGTCACCGTGACCGCACCAAACGGCACGACCAAGACCTATACTCTGACCATCACCCGCCAGGAAAACACCGGCACGGCGACCGATCCGACAACACCCGCCGTCGATGTCGCCAAGGTGACGGTCGGTGCGGTCACCAAGACCATCAAGAACGACCTTGCCGACATCCCCCTGCCCGCCGGCTTTGAGGCAACGACCGTCACCGTCAACGAGACAACCTTTCCTGCGGCGCAGAACGCCACCCACGCGGTGACGCTGCTCTATCTCACCGATGAGGACGGACAAAACGGCGCTTTTTATTTGTACAACACGGCAGACATGACCTTTTCGGATTTCTTCTTCGCCCAGGTGCAGGCGGGCATTTATGTGTTCCTGACGCCGGAAAACACCGACGCGCTGCCGCAGGGCGCTGTGCAAACCTTCCTGCAGATCGGCGAAAAAACGGTCGCGGCATGGTCGTTGCCCGATGAAAGAGAAAAGGATTTCTATCTCGTTTATGCGCTGTCGCCCGCAGGCAACACGGGATTTTACCGCTATGACAAGGCAGAGGGCACCTTCCAGCGCTATATTCCCCCTGCCGAAGACACCCCCGCCCCCGTTGACACAGAGGTGCAGCCCGAGCGCGTCGGCATCCTTGCCCGCGTTTCCGGTTTTTTCTCCGACCTTATCGTCCGCTTCGGCAAGGTGCGCGTGATTGCCGTCGGTGTCGGCACCCCGCTGCTGCTCGCCGCGATCATCGTGCTTATCGTGCTCATTGCGAAAAAACCGCGCAATTTCAAACACTGATTTCCTGCATTTTATTCCGCAAACCGCCGCTTTTTCTTGACAGAAACGCCGCCTTTTGCCGCAATGGCATCGGCAGCGTTTGACTTTGCGGCGCGCGCCGCACACGAGGCGAGGAATTTTGATGAATATTGACAGCCTGTGGGAGAAAATTTCCGCCGTCTCCGCGCCCATGCGCTCGGAGACGGCGCCTATGCGCGCCGGCTTTGGCAAAATGCCGCGGGCGACCGCGAGCTTGGCGCAAATGAATACGGCATTGCGGATGCCGCCAACATTCTGTATACGATCGGGGAATTTCCGACCGGCGAAAAGCGGGAGCAGCTGTGCGCCGCCCTTGTGCTGGCGGGCGAGGTGTCCCTTGACTGGCAGCGCGCCTATTTTTCGTGGATCCGGAAGAACACCGACCCGACATACGGCATGAGCCGCGCCTGCCACACGCGGTTTGACTGCACGAAGAAGTGCATCGCGAAGGTGTCGTCCGACGCGGCGCTTATTTTGGGCGCCCGATCCGCGCGGCGGTTAAACTCTTTTTTTCTGCTCCGCTGCTTGCCGCGGGCGTTCAGAGGGAAACCGATGCCGCCCATCACATACAGTGTCTTAAAGAAACCGCTTACCTATTTGATCCATTCCTTTCTGTCATTGCCCGATAAAACATCCCGATCCGCTTTCACGATGGTGTTCCCATCCTCGTCCCGGATAAACGAGTATTGCACCCCGCCCCCGTGCATCATTTTCGGAATTCTGCATATGCTGTGATTGGGCAGCTTTGTCTTTTGCCTTTTCAAAAGCCAATTCCATTGCACTTTTTGTAGGTGTGCCTTGTGAAACCACAAAATTTCCCTTGACATCCCTTTCAAAAAGTGTTACTCTGCCTATAGAATCGTAGTTGGTTAACCCCACAGGCAATTGGAGCCGCCGGGCCTCTAACCAACTATCGGTTCTTTCTTTATTTGGATCAACATAGAGAATGTCGCTGTTGTCTATAAGGCTCTGAATGCCGCCGCGTCTATCCTTTCCGTATGCGCTCGCCACTTTAATAAATTTGTTTATTTTCCCATTGGGCGTCAATTCCAAAGCACAAAGCACCGGATGCCCTATTGTAAGCAAAAACTATGCAGAGTTTTTGCGCCTGCCGAAGGAAGAGAAAAAGCCGGTCAAGGATTGCTTTTCCGACTTGGAATGCGCCCGCATTGAGCGGGCTGTCGGCGCCGTGCCGTATGCCGATTGGATTCTTTGCATGATCTACACCGGCTTTCGCATCAGCGAGTTTTTGTAGCTGACGCCGTTTTCGGTGAAAGAGACGGACGGCGTGCGGCAGGAAGATATGATCGCGCTGATGGGGCATGCCGATTTCTCGGTCGACATCGATCATTATATCAAGCAATCGACGCCCACCCTCGCGGACAGTCGCCTCGGAGGGATGCGAACTGCACTTTCCCGTTGCCGCCCACTGCGCCTTTCTTTCATCTCTTCTCGGAAAAGTGCTGCATTTTGCTTTGCAAAATTGCGCGGGGCTTCTCACCCTCGCGGACAGTCGCCTCGGAGGGATTCGAACTGCACTTTCCCGTTGTCGCCCCCCAGCGCTTTCTTTCATCTCTTCTCGGAAAAGTGCTGCATTTTGCTTTGCAAAATTGCGCGGGGCTTCTCACCCTCGCGGACAGTCGCCTCGGAGGGATTCGAACTGCACTTTCCCGTTGTCGCCCCCCAGCGCTTTCTTTCATCTCTTCTCGGAAAAGTGCTGCATTTTGCTTTGCAAAATTGCGCG
>ERZ1673744.2086-NODE-2086-length-15791-cov-6.578864_pt1 | contig 15791 bp, 17 predicted proteins | sample MGYA00580207_ERZ1673744 | MGnify/ENA primary metagenome ERZ1673744 (study PRJEB41218, sample SAMN15661751) | gut metagenome | host: Homo sapiens | place: Canada: London | collected 2015-08-20/2019-03-30 | study: EMG produced TPA metagenomics assembly of... | reverse complement strand
TTTCAACAGCTTGTATATTTTATCATATCTTCAAGTCGTTGTCAACAACTTTTTTTATTTTTTCTTTGTTGTCGTTCTTTCGCGGCAACTCTGATATCTTATCATGTCTGTCGCTTTTTGTCAACAACTTTTTGAATCTTTTTATTTGATCCAAAGCGGAGAAGGAGGGATTTGAACCCTCGCGCCGCTGTTAACGACCTGCACCCTTTCCAGGGGTGTCCCTTCGGCCAGCTTGGGTACTTCTCCATATAGCTGCTCAAATCATTTTCTCTCCCGAGAAGTTATGATATTGACACAGAAAAAGAATTCTTTCGAATTCTTTTTCAAACGGCTCAACCGCCTAGCGGAGAGGATGGGATTCGAACCCATGTGCCCTTGCGGACAAACGGTTTTCAAGACCGCCTCGTTATGACCACTTCGATACCTCTCCGTATTCTGTTTTCGCCGTTCATCTGAATCAGCGCAAGACATATATTACCATCCCCGGCTCTTTATGTCAATAACAATTTTTCATTTTTTTTGCTTTTTTTAAAAAAACTTCTGCAATTAACAAATCTTCCGGTGTTGTGACCTTGATATTCTCGTATTTTCCCTGAACAAGCTTGACTTTATGACCGGTAAACCGTTCCACAATCATTGCATCATCCGTGATCCTTTCGCCGGATTCTGCTGCCTGCCACATTTCCCCATATGCTTCCATTAAAAGTTCATAAGAAAAGCTCTGTGGTGTCTGTACCGCCCACAGACAGCTTCTGTCCGGTGTATCCACAGCATAATGTTTTGCATTTCCCACTTTGATCGTATCTTTTACCGGTACACCAATCACACATGCATGCTCCTCTTCTACGGCACGCATGGACAACCGGATTTCCGTTTCATCAATCATCGGACGTGCCCCATCATGGATCAGAACATAGTCGGTGCCCGCAGCTGCTTTTAATCCTTCATATACTGACAGATAACGTTCTTTGCCGCCCGGAATCACCGCGCGGACTTTTCTGAAATCACAAGCCTCTACAATTTCTTTTCTGCAATAGGAAACATCATCTTTTCCTGTTACCAGTATAATATCATCTACCGGACTCTTTTCAAATGCATACAGACTGTAATAGACCAGCGGATGTCCACACAGTTCCATAAACTGTTTGGGTGTATCACTTTGCATTCTTCTTCCACTGCCTGCCGCAAGTACGATCGCTGTATAGCGTTTCCTGTTTTCCATCCGGTCATTCTCCCAATTTCAGATTCGGAACAGCGTTCAGATCCAGCCCTGCACGTTTTCCCGCAATAAAGTCATAATATGCCGCAGCACCTATCATCGCCGCGTTATCGGTGCACAGAATCGGCGAAGGATGATAAAATTTCACCCCTTCTTCACGGCACATCTGTTCCATGGCCGCACGGATTACTCCGTTGGATGCAACTCCGCCGGCAATTGCAAAACTGTCCATATGATATTCGCGGATTGCATGCCGCGCATGATCCACCAGCACATCCGTCACCGACTGCTGGAATGATGCTGCAACATCCGCCTGATTAATTGGAAGATTTTTCATCCTGCATCCGTTCAGATAATTCAGCACCGCAGACTTTAATCCACTGAAACTGAAATCATATACCCCATCTGCAATCTTTGCCCGCGGAAAGGAAATTGCCTTCGGATCTCCTTCATGGGAAACTTTTTCAATTTTTGGTCCTCCCGGATATCCCAGCCCGATTGCGCGTGCCACTTTATCAAATGCTTCTCCTGCCGCATCATCCCTGGTCCGTCCGAGGATTTCATACGTTCCGTAATCCGTCACTTTCACAAGGTGCGTATGCCCTCCAGAGACCACAAGACATAAAAACGGTGGTTTCAGATCAGGATTTTCAATATAATTTGCGCTGATATGTCCTTCTATATGATGTACCCCTACCAGCGGAATGTTCGCAGCATAGCTGATCGCCTTAGCCTCTGCCACGCCAACCAGCAGTGCACCAACCAACCCCGGCCCGTAAGTCACACCAATCGCATCCATATCCTGTAATGTCATATCTGCATCCGAAAGTGCCTGTGCGATTACCTGATTGATCTTTTCAATATGCTTTCTCGATGCGATCTCCGGTACAACCCCTCCATATAATGTATGGAGAGCAATCTGTGAAGAAATTACATTCGAACGCATATCCCGACCATTCACCACAACTGCCGCAGCGGTTTCATCACAAGAGCTTTCAATTGCAAGTATTTTTATAGTCTGTTCTGTGTCACTCATTTTTATTCTTCCTCTGTCGAATTCCCCTTGATTTTATAAAATGTACGGATTTTCCAGTCTCCGTTATCGTCTTTTCTAAGCACATACATCTGGTAGGTTTTATCAAACTTTTTATTTTCTTCCGTAAAATAAGAAGCTGTGACATATGCCAGTTTATCCCCGTTGCTGTCATCCGTCAGGTATTTTACATCATCGCTGTCACATACATTGGTCTGACGGATCTTAAAGGAACGGTTCTTGTAATCCGCAATGCTTGTCTCCACCGACTTCTTGTAATCATCCTTGGAATTGTTATCGGCAAGATCCTGATCAAAAAGCATACGCGCCTGATCAATCAGCTTGTCGAACTCATCATCCGTATAATTTCCGGAATAATAACTGGTAATGATCTGGTTATACAGTTTAATCACTGCGCGCGGAGTTTTCGGATAATCATCCGTCAGATTTTTTTCATTGATTCTCTGAACCACCGTCAGATTTTCTTTCGATGCCTGTGAACCATCGCTGTTTTTCATGAAATAAAATCCCACGCACAATAAAACAACACATACTGCTGCTGCAACGGTAATCCCAACTTTCTTCATACGCCTATTCCTCCTCAAATGTTAATTCCACACTCTTTCCATCTTTGCCAAGGTATGCATTTGCGAAAATATCCCGCACCTGTGGCATATAATCCTCCGCCCTTACCAGAGACGGAGAAAAATGGGTCAGCCACAGTTCCTTAACTTCTGCACGCTTCGCCATATCTGCGGCCTCATAAAACGTCATATGTTTGTACTGTTTTGCCTTATTTAACTTTTCTTTTTCTGCATACATGCCTTCACAGATAAATAAATCCGATTCTTTTGCAGCGTTTACAATGGTATCCAGCGGACGGCTGTCTGTACAATACGTCACTTTCAGACCTTTTCTTGCCGGTCCGAGTACCATCTGCGGCTCATAGATCACACCATCCTGCTCGATGGTCTCCCCTTTCTGCAGGCGGCTCCATAATTTCATCGGAACATTCTGTTCTCTGGCACGCTCCACCGAAAAACGTCCCGCACGATGGATTTCCACCGAATATCCGTAACAAATGACATTGTGCTTTACACGGAACGCATGAATGTCATATCCCTGGATAGAAAAAGATTCTTCCGGCTGTGTCAGTTCTATACAATTGATCTCAAACGGAAGTTCCGGTGCAATTGTCCGCAGTGCCGTCACGACACGTGTGAGTCCTTTGGACCCGATGATCGTAAGCGGTTCTGTTCTCTCCGCATTTCCCATCGTCAGAAGAAGCCCCGGAAGACCGCTGATATGATCCGCGTGAAAATGTGTCACGCAGAGAATATCGATCGGTTTAAAGCTAAGTCCCGCCTCTTTGATTGCAATCTGGGTTCCCTCACCGCAATCGATCAGCAAACTGCTCCCATTATATCTGAGCATAAGTGATGTCAGCCACCGGTACGGCAGCGGCATCATTCCTGCAGTTCCTAACAAACATACATCTAACATAATCGTTTCCACTCCATAATATCTGCATCCTCTCTGGGAAACTGATAAAAATTTTTTCGCACTCCAATTTTTTCAAATCCACATGTCCGGTATAAGTGTATCGCCGGCTCATTTCCGGAACGTACTTCAAGTACGATCCGGTCAATTCCATGTTCATCTGCCCATTGCTGCATCCTAAGAAGAAGCTCTCTTCCACAGCCTTTTTTACGCATTTTCCGTGTCACTGCCACATTGGTAATCTCTCCTTCCGGCGGCATCCGGTACATCCCAATATAACCTGCGATCTGAGGATCTTCCGCCACGAAAAATATGGCATCTTTCATTCCATCCAGAAATCCCTGTTCACTCCACGGCTGGGAAAAACATTCTTTTTCAATTTGTGCAACAGCCGGAATGTCTTCCGCGGTCATCTGCCGTATTCTCATATGCGAAAATCCCTTGCCTTTTCCTGGCGTTCTCTTTCCGCCTGCGACAGGCGCAGATAATCCGGCTTGTGTGCAGCTGCATCCTCAGCCTTTCCCTGACGGTATAAAATGCCGCCGAGTACCGCAACACATGCCGCACGCTGCTTATTGCAATGTGCAGGTGCAAACAGGTATGGTACCTGTAAATTTTCTTTCAGGTAATCGGCAAAAACCGGCACACCATCGCCCAAAAATACGGTTTTCTTTCCACTTTCATTGATCTTTGCGGTAATTTCATCGATTCCTACCGCACACTGCGGAAGAAGTGTCTGCATCTGCCCATCGGAGAAAGTATACAGTCCGGTATAGGCCTGCTGCCGGCGCGCATCCATAAGCGGACATACCTGATCCTCACATCCCCACAGATTATATGCCAGCGCATCCACCGTCGGCACGGAAACAATCTGTTTGTTCAGGGCAAGAGCGAGTCCCTTGGCCGTTGCAGAGCCGATCCTGAGTCCCGTAAAAGATCCAGGTCCTGCGGACACTGCAATCACATCAATCGTATTCAGATCAAGTTCTATCATTTTTGCGACTTCATCCAACATTGGAAGAAGTGTCTGTGAATGTGTTTTTTTATAATTGATGGTATATTCTCCCAGCAGATTGTCGTCTTCCGTGACCGCAACCCCTGCCACCAGTCCTGAACTGTCCAACGCTAGTATTTTCATATTCTGTCCTCTATCTGTCTAAAATTGTTATTTTTCTGTAGTCGAAACCTTTTTCCAGGTCTTTTTCAATAGTGATCTCCCGGTAATGATCCGGCAATATCTCTTCAATCAGATTGGCCCACTCAATCATCGTCAGACCCTCACCGTAAAAATAGTCCTCATATCCGATCTCGTCCATCTCTTCGATATCCCCGATACGGTAGACATCAAAATGATAGAACGGCATACGCCCCTCCTCATATACCTGAACGATGGTAAAGGTCGGACTACAGATCGGTTCTTCAATTCCAAGTCCCTGTGCGATTCCCTGTGTAAAAACCGTCTTGCCGACTCCCAGGTCTCCGACAAGTGTATATACCTCCCCAGGCTGTGCCTCTCTTCCGAATTTTCTTCCGAGCTCTAAAGTTTCCTCCGGGGAAAAAGTTTCAAATTCCATAACTTTTTTATCCTGCATACTGCCTCTACGCCTTTATTCTGAGTTTATATTTTTCCAGTTTCTGTTCTGCAAGTGTCCGGAACGCTGCATACTGATCTCCCATCTGCTCCATAGGAATAATATATGCGCTTTTCCGATTGCTGTAGATTAAAATCTGCTTTGCATTCGCTACAATCTTATAAATTGCCTGCCACTCCATATCCCCAGTTTCTTTTCCCTGGGATACATGAATATTTTTCTCTGTAATTTCATAATGCAGTGTGCCGGCAAGCACCTTGTTTGTCTTCAGGGTCTCCTTCGCACGAAACCACAGTGCAACCGGGATATAAAGAAGAAACAAAAATCCTACTGCAATATAGAGCAGGGTGTAAGATGTTTTTCCATTCTGAAAACTGATTCCAGCCATAACAAATCCAAGAATTCCAAGCGCAATGGAACTCCATCCCTGAAACCCGGTATACGTCTGGTACATATTAAACCGATACAGGTCTTTTGGTGATAATGTAACATCAAATGACGCTTTCATGCCTTCTTCTCCTATCCAAAATAAATGATAAGGCTTTCTGCGTATCACACAGAAAACCATTACGTTGTATCATATTATAACAATTTTCCAAACAAAAGAAAAGAGAAAAAACAGGAGCACCCCACGGGTGCTCCCAAAACCATTTAGTATTCACTTAAACGTCCCTTTAAAACTGGAGATAACGGTTTGTAAATCAGCATACAGATGACAACTGCAATCAGTCCTTTTACAATTGTAAATGGAAGATTAAAGCAGATCAGGCACTGCAGTACACTTTTCATGGATGGTGCAATTGCCTGATACATCTGCAGGATGGCTTCCTCTGCCATACCAGCCTTGTAATATACCGGGTAAACCACAAAATAATTGGAAAACACACTGACTATTCCCATGACCAATGCTGCAACCAGACCACTGACTACCGCACTCTTTTTGGTCTTTTTATGTTTGTAGATATTACCTGCAATTGCCACAAACACGGCTCCGAGAATAAAATTGGAAAGTTCTCCAACAAACATACTGTTTGAAAATGCCAGATGGAGAACGTTCTTGATCAGACAGATCAATACCCCACACACTGGTCCGAGCGCAAAGCTTCCAAGTAGTGCCGGCAGATCCGAAAAATCAAATTTGATAAATGATGGCATGATCGGAATGGCAATCTCCAGATACATAAGCACGAACGCTACGGCAGAAAGCATCGCTGTAACCGTAATATAGCGTACTTTTGTATTCATGCCTCCCTGCTTTACTGCTGTCTTTGTCTGTTCACTCACAATAACTCTCCTTTCAGAATCAACGGAATTCCAGAGGAGTGTTGCCTGCATATATGATCAGGAAATAAAAAACCGATAGATTTCTCTATCGGGGTTCTTTTTCTATCATACAGTCAACAATGCAAACATTGATTTGCACTTTTTCTTCTCTCATCCAGACTATACTGTCGGTACCGGAATCTCACCGGTTCGGCTGCAAAAAGCAGTTCACGGACTATACCGTCGGTCGGGAATATGCGTCATCCGCAGCACCCTGCCCCGAAGAATTCCTTCTTTATTTTTCATCGTTATTATATTCACATTGTCCGAAAATGTCAACACCATCTGGACTTTTTCCCATCCATTTGCTAACATAATTTCCATGAAGATTTCAAATATATTACGCACGGACAAAACTTTAGATTTTTCTTTTTATATCATTGGCTGGGTATGTCTTATTCTCGCACTCGTGCTCGGACTTGCATGGAAAAGCGGTTATTTCCTGTGGATATTCCCTCCGGATGGCTGTGTCCTGCACAATCTGACCGGATACTACTGCCCCGGATGCGGCGGCACACGCGCAATTCATGCCCTGCTGCACGGGCATATTGTGCGCTCTTTCTTTTACCATCCGATTGTTGTGTATACCGCTGTCTTTTTCGGCTGGTTTATGCTGTCCCAGACCATAGAAAAAGCATCCCGCGGACGTTTTGCCATCGGGATGCATTATCGTGATATTTATCTGTGGATCGCGCTTGCCATTGTACTGCTCAACTGGCTGGTCAAAAATCTCGTCCTGGCCGTCTTTGGCATTGCACTTCTTGGATAAACATTCTATTTCTGATTTTTCAGTTCCTGTTCCAGCTCATGCGGACGCAGATCCACACCGCGAGATGCATCTCCTTCCGGGTCTTTTCCAAATGCATAATCATTTCCCGGGAGAATCGCATTGAGCACGATTCCGGCAATCGCTGCGATGGCAAGGGATGTCAGGGTAATGGAAGTGCTTCCGATCGTAAAGGTCAGTCCATCCGAGAATCCGAGACCGGAAACTAAGATCACACCTGCAATAATGAGGTTTCTGGACTTGGTGAAATCCACATGGTTTTCAACCACATTTCTTACACCGATAGCAGAAATCATACCGTAAAGAATAAAGCTGACACCGCCAATAATGGATGCCGGCATCGAAGCAATAATCTCTGCTACTTTCGGGATAAAACTTAAAACGATCGCATAACATGCCGCAAGACGGACAACCTTCGGATCATGTACACGGGACAACTCCAGAACGCCTGTGTTCTCTCCATAGGTTGTATTTGCCGGTCCTCCGATCATTGCAGAAATGGAAGTTGCAATTCCATCACCGATCAGGGTACGATGCAATCCCGGGTCCTCAATAAAGTTCTGTCCTACCGTTGCAGAAATCGCGGAAATATCTCCGATATGCTCCATCATGGTCGCAATGGCGATCGGTGCCATGATAAGAATCGCTGTAAGATTAAATTTCGGCAGGATAAACGGTGGAAGTCCGACAACAGCCGCCGAGGAAACGCCGGAAAAATTTAAAATAACAGATCCGTCCGGATTCGTAAAACCAAGTCCCTGCAGAACCAGTGCGAACACATACGAAATCACTACACCGAGAAGAATCGGAATAATCTTGAACATTCCTTTTCCCCAGATATTGAAAATAATGATGACCGCCAGTGCCACAATTGCAATGAGCCAGTTTGTGGATGCATTGCTGACCGCAGACGGTGCAAGGCTCAGTCCGATACAGATAATGATCGGGCCGGTTACCACCGGTGGAAGGAAACGCATCACACGTTTTACGCCAACGCACCGGATGATCAGTGCAAGGATCAGATACAACAATCCTGCCACAACAATTCCGCCACACGCATACTGCAGTTTTTCTTTATCTGCCATATTGGCAAATATCCCGGTATCCAGTGCCGCAACGCTGGAAAAGCCTCCCAGAAAAGCAAATGAAGATCCCAGAAAAGCAGGAACCTTAAATTTGGTACACAGATGGAAAAACAAGGTACCGAATCCTGCACAGAACAATGTCACCTGTACAGACAATACCTGTGAGGTACTCTGAAAATAGCTGTTTACCAGAATCGGTACAAGAATTGTCGCTCCGAACATAGCGAACATATGCTGCAGACCAAGCAGCAGCATTTTCGGCGTGCCCAAAACCCTGGCATCTCTTATAATGTCTTTTTGTTGGTTCATTATGAAAAACTCCTCCTAATAATAGTATATTCTAATATCCGGCAATCAGCCGGAGCATTAGCTTATGTTTGATGGGATCTCCCCGACCACATCCAGATAAAAAATAACCAGTGTCTGTGACTGGTATGGATATACCCAGAGTGACCCGATGCCTAAAGACAGCAGACACAGTATCTGCAATCCGATAAAGCTCAGATAAATATAAAATAATCTTCCTTTATTTCCCTTCATGATCTGACGGCTGATCTTTAATGATTCGCGTGCCTTCATCTGCGGATGATCCAAAAGCAGATACAATGCCAGTGCATACCACATCTGCACGAAAACTGCCAGAATCGTGCTCACAATACCAAGTATCACCAGTACTGCAATCGCCGCAGGCGACTTGTCCAGGACAAAAAATAACACAGCACCTGTGATCACAGGAATACAGCTGATCAGCGTTGCAATAATCAAAAGCAGTCCTGCAATGATATAACGGTCCGGGTGATTTTTAAACCCGTAAAATACCATGCCAAGTGTCATTTCTTTTTTCCGTGCAAGTGACAGATGAAGCTGAAGGATTCCGACAGACAATACCATGCTTAAAAGTGTGATCAGAAATTCCGCCACATAAAACATGATCGTCACCGGAAGCGGCTGTGCATCTTTCTGCAACATGGAAAATGGGAGTTCTACCGCCAAAGGAATCAGTGTGGCGGCAAGAAATGCTCCCATTGGTATTTTATAATTTCCATTTAAATTGTCTCTTGCGATTCGTTTTAATTCTTTGCAAGGTAGGTTCATTTGTTTATACTCCGTTTCTGTAACTGATTGCTTTTCTCATTATAGCATGGCTATGCAGATGCAACAATCTTTTTATTTTGCCATAAACTGCTTCATCAGTTCATTATAATCCATGCCCTGCATATCAGAATAGGCCTTTAAAAATCCATCGATACTTCCATACTGATGGATGGCATACCCCAGAACCGATGCGTACAGTCCGATAGCCGCAACCAATGCCATAATCCCCAGAATCATTCCGATCTGTGCTTTCGAAGTATAAGACATCATGCCTCCGCGGGAAAGTGTTGCAAAAATAACCGCCAGAGCCCCACACGGCACAGCAAGATACAGACAGGTGCAGCTTAGTAATGCAATTGATCCAAGTATCAGGGAAGCTGCCTCCATGCGTGCAGATCTCCGGCTGCGATACGGCTGATTCGGATTTGGTTGATAAGATGATCCATACATATCCATAATACGTTTTCCTTTCTTTTTAGGATTGCTTTTATTGTAACATTTCATATATAATAGGGAAAGTATTATTTGACAGGAAAGGACTATTAAGGGGAAAATTTATGGATATTAATACAAAAATTGCGGAAGAACTCGGCATTCGAAAAGAACAGGCCTCCGCTGCCGTAAAACTGATCGACGAAGGATGCACCATTCCTTTTATTGCCCGGTACCGGAAAGAAGCTACCGGAGCATTGAGTGATGAAATTTTACGAAATCTCTATGACCGTCTGGTGTATCTGCGAAATCTGGAGGACAAAAAACAGACCGTACTGGCCTCCATTGAAGACCAGGGAAAACTGACGGAGGAACTGCGTGCACAGATTCTCGCGGCCGAAACACAGGTTGCAGTGGATGATCTGTACCGCCCGTACCGTCCGAAGCGCCGTACCCGTGCAACCATTGCAAAAGAAAAAGGCTTAGAACCACTCGCCAACCTGATCCTTCTTCAGAAAATGACAGTTTCTCCTCTGGAGGAAGCCGAAAACTATATAAACCCGGAAAAAGAAGTTTCCACCGCAGAAGATGCCTTAAACGGTGCAAAAGATATCCTTGCAGAGTCGGTCTCCGACAATGCCGATTTCCGTACCCATATCCGGGAACTGACTATGAAGCACGGACAGCTTTTATCCGCTGCAAAAGATCCCGAAGCCGAATCCGTCTATGAGATGTATTATGAATTCAGCGAAAGTCTTTCAAAGCTTGCCGGACACCGGATTCTTGCCATCAGCCGTGGAGAAAAAGAGAAATTCCTCACAGTAAAAATTGATGCACCCGTGGACCGGATTCTTTCCTATCTCGACCGTAAACTCATCACCGCACCTTCTGCTCCCACAGCAGCTGTACTGCATGAAGTTACAGAGGATGCTTACAACCGGCTGATTGCACCTGCCATTGAGCGCGAAATCCGAAACGATCTGTTCGAAAAAGCCGAAGACAGTGCCATCCGTGTATTCGGCAAAAACTTAGAACAGCTTCTGATGCAGCCTCCAATCGCCGGTCAGGTTGTGCTCGGCTGGGATCCGGCATTCCGTACCGGATGCAAGCTCGCTGTGGTGGATCCGACCGGAAAAGTACTTGATACTACCGTGATCTATCCGACTGCCCCGCAAAACCGCGTGGACGAAGCCAAAGCGGTACTGAAAAAACTGATTTCCAAATACCATATTACATTAATCTCTCTGGGAAACGGTACTGCTTCCCGCGAATCCGAACAGATTATCGTACAGCTTCTCAAAGAGATTCCGGAAACCGTACAGTACATCATCGTAAACGAAGCCGGTGCCTCCGTATACTCTGCCAGCAAGCTGGCAACCGAAGAATTCCCGCAGTTTGATGTCGGGCAGCGAAGTGCCGCATCCATGGCGCGCCGCCTGCAGGACCCACTCGCAGAGCTGGTAAAAATCGATCCGAAATCCATTGGTGTCGGACAGTACCAGCATGACATGAACCAGAAGAAACTGACCGAAGCACTGGATCATGTCGTGGAAGACTGCGTAAACCGTGTCGGTGTGGACTTAAACACCGCTTCTGCCTCCCTGCTGGAATATGTCTCCGGTGTGAGCAAAGCCATTGCCAAAAATATTGTAGTCTACCGCGAAGAAAACGGAAAATTTGCCTCCCGTTCCCAGCTTCTGAAAGTGGCCAAGCTTGGACCGAAAGCCTATGAACAGTGTGCCGGCTTCATGCGCATCAGTGACGGAAAAAACCCTCTGGATGCCACCGGTGTACACCCGGAATCCTACGCAGCCACGAAACAGCTGCTGGAAACACTCGGCTATACGCTTTCGGATGTGACAGACCGCAATGTTGCCGGGATCTCGAAAAAAGTCCGGGATTACAAAAAGCTTGCACAGGATCTGGAAATCGGCGAACTGACTCTCCGGGATATCGTAAAGGAACTGGAAACGCCTGCCCGTGATCCGCGTGAGGATATGCCAAAACCCATCCTGCGCAGTGACGTGCTCGAGATCAAAGATCTGACTCCGGGCATGGTATTGAAGGGAACCGTGCGAAATGTCATTGATTTCGGTGCCTTTGTTGATATCGGAGTCCATCAGGATGGTCTGGTACATATCTCGCAGATGTGTGACCGCTTTATCAAGCATCCACTGGAGGTCGTCAGCGTCGGGGATATCGTGGAAGTGAAAGTTCTTAGTGTGGATGTGAAAAAGCAACGGATTCAGCTTACAATGAAGATCTAACATTCAGGAAACAATTTTTAAAGAGAGGTCATATCCTGTCATGGTTGTGGCCTCTTTTTTGGTCACCCTGCCAGCGGATTATTGACCACGGGTACAGATTCTCAACTTTTTGGTATTTACAGTTGATTTCTGCATGCAAATAAGATATTCTGTCTTTAACACATATAATTCCAAATCTGATGAGTGATTCGCTCGTTTATCCACTGGAATTTTAATTAAATACAGGATCAAAAACGACTCGGTTTTCCCGTTTTTTTCGGTTGTAAAACTATGTTGTTTTGATATATACTAAAGGAAAGGCAGGATACTACATGGGGAACACTGACATTGTGGCAGCTCCGCTGTCAGATGCCAACGAGAAAAACACTACAGAACACAGCACTATTTTTGATGATGTATTCCGGACGATCGCACAGAAAATGCCGCAGCTTCTGATTCCGCTGATCAATGAAGTTTTCCACACTTCCTACAGTGAGGAGGAACCATTTGAACAATTGCGGAATGAACACTATGAAAAATTCGGAACGGTGGTCACGGACTCTATTATCCGGATCGGCAACCATATTTATCATCTGGAGTGCCAGTCCTCAAAAGACAAAACGATGGTCATACGCATGTTTGAATATGATATTTCAATTGCTATTGAGCACGCTTCTTTTGAATCAAATGATATCTGGGAAATTGAATTTCCGCAGTCATGTGTACTTTATATCCGCAATCACCGTTCACTTCCGGATTTTCACGAAGCGATTGTGAAGTTTGCGGACGGTCAGAAAATTCGTTACCGCGTTCCGATCATACAGGCAAAGAAATACACGGTCGATCGGATTTTTGAAAAACGGCTGCTGATTCTGCTTCCGTATCATATCCTACGATATGAACACTTTTTGAAGCACAACGGAACGGATTCGAAGAAAGTGCAGCATCTGCTCGACGATTTCCGGAAGATCAACCGAAAGTTAGAGGAAACATCTGAGAAGGAACAAAAGTCACATCTTTATATGGATATGATTGTTTTAATCGAGGAGATTGCGGATTATATTATTCCGGAGGGTAATGAGATCAGGAAAGGATTGGGTGAGATTATGGGTGGTAAGATTTTGAAATTACGCTCTGAAGAGTTGTTGGAGCTTGGAGAAGCTCGAGGGGAAGCCAGAGGGGAAGCTCGAGGGGAAGCCAGAGGCAGGCTTACCGGACTACATGAAGCCAAAATTGATGCAATTCAAAATATGATTGATCTTGGTTTAACCAGAGAACAGATTTTAAGAAAATATTCTCCAGAGGAATATGAAGAGGCGATAAATTCTATGTCGGTAAAAGCATGACATAATCCGTCTATAACTGTATTTTTCTTATTTCTATGCTATGAGATGTATTTTAATTATATCTCATAGCATTCATGAAAGAACATTCGTTCAAATTACCATTATAATTACAATTTCATACGTTTGATTATAACTGCTTCTGTTTCTTACACTTTCCATATTGTAAAAACAGATGCTTATGATATATACTAAAGGAAAGGCAGGACATTACATGGGGAACACTGACATTTCGGTAAACACGTTACCAGATGCCAACACAGAAAACACGACAGAACACAGCACTATTTTTGATGATGTATTCCGGACAATTGCACAGAAAATGCCACAGCTTCTGATTCCGCTGATCAATGAAGTTTTCCACACTTCCTACAGTGAGGAGGAACCCTTTGAACAGCTGCGGAATGAACACTATGAAAAATTCGGAACAGTGGTCACGGACTCCATTATCCGGATCGGCAGCCACATTTATCATCTGGAGTGCCAGTCCACCAAAGATGAAACGATGGTCATCCGTATGTTTGAGTACGATATTTCCATTGCGCTTGAGCATGCTTCTTTTGCAGAACATGCGGTCTGGGAAATTGAATTTCCGCAGTCGTGCGTGCTTTACATCCGCAATCACCGTTCACTTCCGGATTTTCACGAAGCGATTGTGAAGTTTGCGGACGGTCAGAAAATTCGTTACCGCGTTCCGATCATACAGGCAAAGAAATACACGGTCGATCGGATTTTTGAAAAACGGCTGCTGATTCTGCTTCCGTATCATATCCTACGATATGAACACTTTTTGAAGCACAACGGAACGGATTCGAAGAAAGTGCAGCATCTGCTCGACGATTTCCGGAAGATCAACCGAAAGTTAGAGGAAACATCTGAGAAGGAACAAAAGTCACATCTTTATATGGATATGATTGTTTTAATCGAGGAGATTGCGGATTATATTATTCCGGAGGGTAATGAGATCAGGAAAGGATTGGGTGAGATTATGGGTGGTAAGATTTTGAAATTACGCTCTGAAGAGTTGTTGGAGCTTGGAGAAGCTCGAGGGGAAGCCAGAGGCAGGCTTACCGGACTACGCGAAGGCAGGCTCACGGGACTACATGAAGCCAAAATTGATGCAATTCAAAATATGATTGATCTTGGTCTGACCAAAGAACAGATTTTAAGAAAATATTCTCCTGAGGAATATGAAGAGGCATTGCGGTCTATGTCTGTAAAAGCATAAAATATTATATCACAAAAGTATTCACAGAATTGCTTTTTTACCAACGGGCAGAATCAAAAACAGGCGCATACAAAGTCTTATCAGCTTTGTATGTGCCTGAATCCATTCTTTGTTATCAGATCTGATATTTTCTTTAATCTTATGGAAAATAATCAAGGTAAACATTTCCATCTCAACTGACATTTTTACCTTTTCAAATAACATAACCAATGAAATATATTTACATGTTATAAAATTTTCCATGGCTCTAAAAACACATGTTTAAATGCATCCATATTAATATTTTTTTATTTAAAACAGCTATAAATACATATTTTTTCAACCAACTATCGGATATGAAAAAATTTTCATTATGTGTTTCATAATTTTCAATATTATTTTGTGCTCTCCATCATTTTCCACATTCTCCAGAAGCCATATCGAATAGTAACATAGAATGTGTCGTTTTCGCCATTCTATACAAGGAAATCATTTCAGAATTCAATTGTACATCATATCCTAATATTTTGGAGAATCTCTTTTCACAAATAAACTTTTTATCTTGAAACCATTTTACGTTTTTGAACCGTAGAAGGACGTAAACAAAACGTATTTTGAGGCATATTCTCCAACTGATTTTCGAAGCAGAAGCGAACATCTTTCGCACTCATAGGCACATATACCTCCCGTCCATTATCATTCTCATTTAAAATTCCATTTATTTTTTGAGCAATCGCCTTTTTTTGATTTTCTTTATCATCCCTTACAATTTTCGACAATAGCCCATTTAAACGAACAGAATTAACCCATATCTTTTGCGAATCATTAATCTTTCGTACTTCAATGCCCGATATCGTCGTATCCCATTTACGATGTTGTCCCATCTCTACCAATTTTTCTTTTTGCAAGCCTCTTTTCCGTGCCTTTCC
>ERZ1673744.2080-NODE-2080-length-15825-cov-3.947368_pt1 | contig 15825 bp, 10 predicted proteins | sample MGYA00580207_ERZ1673744 | MGnify/ENA primary metagenome ERZ1673744 (study PRJEB41218, sample SAMN15661751) | gut metagenome | host: Homo sapiens | place: Canada: London | collected 2015-08-20/2019-03-30 | study: EMG produced TPA metagenomics assembly of... | reverse complement strand
CCAGCGAATTGATAATCGGAAAAATCAGCCGTCCCGCCAGAGAATCCACCGGGCGCCCCCGCTTATCCAAAGACGCCACGCCGCTTTCCAGCATATCTTCCGCCGAAAAGCCGAGCGAACTAAGGTATTCGGGCAGTTCTCGATAGCCGAGCGACGCGCCGAGCCCGAATTTTCTCGCCACCGAGGGAGAAATCTTCCGCCGCTGAATATATTCGAGGTGCTTGTCCGCACGGGAATCTCCGCCGTAAAGATTGCTTAAATAGAAGCGCGCCGTTTCCAGAAGTATTTTCAGCGCCACGTCCTTTTTCCGCTTGAATTCCTGCGCTTTTTTCTCGTCGAAATCGCTTGAAGCGGGCACTTCCATTTTCGCGCGGTCGGCAAGAATCCGCACCGCCGTCATAAAATCGGTCGATTCTATGTTCTGCACAAACTTCACCACGTCGCCGGAAACGCCGCAGCCGAAACAATGGTAAAACCCGTCCTCTTCCTTCACCGCAAACGAGGGCGTTTTCTCGTGATGGAAAGGGCAGCACGCCCAGTATTGCCCCGCCCGCTTCGTGAGCGGAATATACGAGCCGATCACTTCCACGATATTATTTTTAGCTTTCAATTCTTCCCAGAATTTCGGATCGAACCGCATAATTTTTTCCGCCTCCTTTCCGCCGAACGCGATGTTTTCCCGTAAATTCTTCCGTATTTCCGGGTATTTTCGCCCGTTTTACAGATACGACTATAATTATAATACGTAATTATACGTCCGAAACCCTTTTTTTTACGAAAATTTTTTAAAAAATCCGTAAAAAACCCGTAATCCATGTAAAAATCCGCAAAAATAAAGCTCCCCGCCGGAGAGCTTTAAATTATACCGCCCGAATTTTTAATTTCCGCCACATTTCAAAGCCTTCCCCTTTCCTGCATAAAATTGTCAGCCGCTACGCGGCTTCCCCTTGCCTGCTGAAAATTTTGCTTGCAAAATTTTCTTCGGCAAAAATGCTCAGCCTCTTTCAGAGGCTTCCCCTTGCCTCATCGTGCTTGCGCACAATGAGGCAAAAATTGTCAGCCTTGTTCCAAGGCTTCCCCTTGTCTCATCGTGCTTACGCACAATGAGGCAAAAATTGTCAGCCTTGTTCCAAGGCTTCCCCTCGGGGGGAAGCTGTCAACGAAGTTGACTGATGAGGGGCAGTTTCAAATTCGATATAATTTTTTACAACAGAAAACAAGCTACACCCCTCATTCGTCGCCGTTCGGCGACACCAAGCCGCCAAAACTACCTTTAAGCGGTAGTTCGGCGACACCTTCCCCCCGGGGGGAAAGCTATATTTTTGCCTTATTTCAAGCCTTCCCCTTGGGGGGAAGGTGCCGAGCGTAAGCGAAGCGGATGAGGGGCGTAACACATTTTTGATTGCAATTTTCAATCAAGGGGCAGTTACATTCGCCACCGCTCAATTCAATCCGCTCAAAGCCCCGTAACAAGCAAAAAAGGGCGGATATAAAAACCCGCTCTTTTCAGCCGCTTTTATTTTCTCAGATTCAACGCTTCGATAATCGCTCTGTAACGCGCGATATCTTTTTCTTTGAGGTAATCGAGAAGACCTCTTCTCTTACCAACCATTTTCAGAAGCCCGCGGCGGGAATGGTTATCCTGCTGATGCGTAGCGAGGTGTTCGTTCAGGTGGTTGATGCGCTCGGTAAGAAGAGCAATCTGAACTTCGGGCGAACCGGTGTCGCCTTCGTGGGTAGCGAATTTAGCCATGATTTCTTTTTTTTCCATTTTGTTTATCCTCCGATGGAATTTAGTACGCGTATCACAAAGCAAGCCGTCGAGATTCGCACTGCTTTGAAACCGTTAGCATTATTGTACCACAAAGAAAAGAATATGTAAAGTAAAACAGCCCCGTTTTTCAAAAATTCTTTCCCTTACGGCATCCGTTCGGAAACCGTCCGCTTCCGATACGATATTTCCCGCGCGGCGGCGATGAAAAGCAGTCGGGCGCGCCCCGCTTAGCCTCTATCGAAAAATTCCGCCTTTTTCGCAATGATTTCGTCGTTTTTTTCTATTTTGGTTTTCAAATCTTTCGGCGAAGCGTACCGCGTGATTTTCCCGTCCGAAAACGTTACTTTTTTCGAAACGGCGTTCGCCCCGACGGCGATATTATCCGCGATTTCTTCCATCACGTCTATGTTGTACACGCATTCCGCGCCTTTTTTCGCCCAGCCCACGTTCTCGTTGTTGCCCGCCTGATATTTCTGGCGGTACAGATAGTACGGGCGGTACCCGTTTTCGGGCAGCACCTGCCGCGATTTTTCCACCATTTCCGATACCACGGGCGCGTCTAAATAACTCGTTTCTTCTTTCAGCTTCGCCCCCGCTTTCAGGCACAAACAATGCACCGTAATGTTTTCGGGCGCCAGCCCCGCCGCCGCTTCCAGCGATTTTTCGAAATCCGCAAGCGTTTCGTCCGCCAGCCCCGCTATCAGATCGAGATTTATTTCGAAATTGTATTTCGCGGACATCTCAAACGCCCTGTACACGTCCGCCGCCGTGTGTTTCCTCCCGATTTTCCGCAGCGTATCGTCCGAAAAACTCTGCGGATTGATACAAATGCGCGTAACCCCGTGATCTTTTAAAAGCCGCAGCTTTTCCTCCGAAAACACGTCCGGTCTGCCCGCTTCCACGGTATACTCGCACCCGTTTTCGCGCAGCTTGTCCACGGCGCAAAGCACTTTTTTAAGCTCGGCGCAATCCACCGCGAACGGCGTGCCGCCGCCGATATACACGCTGCGCAGATTTTTGATAAGCGGCGCGCTCGCTTCGATTTCTTTCGTCAGACAATCGAGATACGCGGGCAGAAAACCGCGCGTTTTATCGATGGGCGCGGTGATAAACGAGCAATATTCGCACTTGCTGGGGCAGAACGGCAGCGAAACGAAATAATCGGCGTTTTTTTCGTCCTTTTCGTAAATTCCGCGCTGTGATTCTAAAATTTCGCCCGTCAGCGCGGTGTTTTCCGCCGATACCCCCATAAATTCAAACAATTTAGAAAAATCCCGTCCCGCTTCTTTCTCGCGGTAAGCAAGTTTCGTAGGGCGAATCCCCGTCAGCGCGCCCCAGGGCATCTTTTCGCCGTATTTTTCGCTTAAAATCCGGTACAATCTCAGCTTCGCAAACAGCTTTTCCTTGCGTTTGAACTCCAGTTCTCCCGAAAAGTCCGCCCTGTCCTCGTATTCGTACTTCGCCCCGTCCACTTCGAACGCGTTTTTAAATACGCCGTTTGCGTAAGTAAACGAATGCGAAAGTGTTTCGGGGCGCGACTTGAAAAGCCGTGCCACGTCGTATAATTCGTTTTCGAGAAATGTACAATCCGTAACCATTCTGTCCCTCTGCTCCGTCCACTGCCCGCGTCGTTTTCATTTTTCCGCGGTTTTCCCGGCTTATTTCGCTTCCCGCAACGTCGCGTCGGCGATCGCACGCCAAGGCGCCGCGCCGCAGGGCGAAACGCACTTAAAAAATCACGAAAGCGTCGTCAGACGGTTCACGTCGTAAATCCGCTTGTCCGAACGCAGTTTTTTAATCAGCAAATCCATCTCCGAAACGTCCGTCAGGCGGATGGAAGCTTCCAGCACGGCGTCGCGGTTTTTATCGATTCTGCCGTTCACCGAAGTAATCGAAAATTTCATATCCGATACCACCAGCGAAAGCGCCGAAAGCGCCGCGCCCTGGTCGGCGGCACGGATAATAATGTTCGCGTTGTACAGCTGCTTTTCCGTGCCCTCTTTCCGCCATTCCGCGGGCAATAGCCGTCCGGGGTCGATGCCGCGCACGTTCGAACAGTCGGCGCGATGAATCACCACCCCTCTGCCGCGCGAAGTAAATCCTACGATTTTATCCCCCGGCACGGGCGAACAGCACCCCGCAAACCGCACCAGCAGCCCCGATTGCCCGTTCACCAGCACCCCGCCAGGCGTACGGATATTGCCGCCGCCCGCATGCACTTCGAAGGGCTTCGGCATCTCTTTTTTGTAAAAATCGATCAGCTTGTATAATACCTGCCCCACGGTAACGGAGCCGTACCCCACCGCCGCGTACATTTCGTCGGGCGAAGCAAACGAAAATCTGTCCGAAATTCTATTGAAGCTCTCTTCCGTTACCAGTTCCGAAAGGGTATACCCCTTCTTTTTCGCCTCGTCCTCCAGCTTCGCCTGCCCTTCGCGGATGTTGTCCTCTTTCAGCTCGTTCTTGTAAAACTGCTTGATTTTGGCTTTCGCGCCCGAAGATTTGATGAATTTCAGCCAGTCGCGCGAAGGACCTTTCGAATTCTGCGAAGTGATGATTTCCACCACGTCGCCCACCTGCAGCTGTGTGGAAAGCGGCACGATTTTCGAATTGACGCGCGCGCCCGTGCAGCGGTTGCCCACCTCCGAATGGATGGCGTAGGCAAAATCCACGGGGGTAGCCCCCGGCGGAAGCGTAATCACCTTGCCGCGCGGCGTAAACACCAGCAGTTCCTCGCTGTACAATTCGGTTTTCAACGCGTCCAGAAACTCGCGCGAATCTTTCAGCGTGCTCTGCCACTCCACCATTTCGCGCAGCCAGGTCAGGCGGCTTTCGAAATTCGTGTTCTGCTCCTGCGATTTTCCTTCTTTGTACTTCCAGTGCGCCGCAATACCGAATTCCGCCACGCGGTGCATCTCTTCCGTGCGTATCTGAATTTCAAACGGCTGCCCGTACGACGTCATCACCGTGGTGTGCAACGACTGATACTTGTTCGGCTTCGGATTGGCGATATAATCCTTGATTCGTCCCGGCAGCGGCGTCCACTTTTCGTGAATCGCGCCCAGCACGGTATAGCACTCCTTCACGTCCTTCACAATCACGCGCACGGCGGTTAAATCGTAAATCTGGTCGAACGTTTTTCCCTTGCTCTTCATCTTTTTGTAGATGGAATAAAAATGCTTGGGGCGCCCGAACACTTCCCCTTCGATGCCGTCCGCCTTCATCAGATCTTTAATCTGCTCCACGATGTCCGCCACAAACTGTCGCCGTTCGGAAAGTTTTTCGTTGATGTGCACCAGCAGATAGCGGTAAGCCTCGGGGTCGAGATATTTCAGGCACAAATCTTCCAGTTCGCTCTTCACGTGCGAAATACCCAGTCTGCCCGCCAACGGCGTATAAATTTCCAGCGTTTCGTGCGCCATCGCCTGCTGTCGTTCGGGCGAAAGGTAGGCAAGCGAACGCATGTTGTGCAGCCTGTCCGCAAGTTTGATGATAATCACGCGGATGTCTTTCGCCATCGCCACCACAATCTTGCGGAAGTTTTCCGCTTCTTCCTGCTCCTTGCTTTCGAAAACGATTTTATTCAGTTTGGTAACGCCCGCAACCAGCTCTTCCACTTCTTCGCCGAACTTTTCGCGGATATCCTCTTCCGTCGCCGCGGTATCTTCCACCACGTCGTGCAGAAACGCCGCCGCCACCGTGGGCGCGTCCAGCCCCATATCCATCAGAATGTTCGCCACGGAGCACGGATGCACGAAATACGGCTCGCCCGAAGCGCGCTTCTGCCCCTCGTGCATTTTTTCCGCATAATCGTACGCTTCGGTTACCAGCTTTTTATCTTTTTCGTTTTCGTAAGTCGCGTCTATCTTCACGCGCGCCTCCGCCACCGCGTTTCCGCTCTTTCCGTCTGCGTCCATACTCCCTCCGTTTTTTAATCCGCTTTTTTTACGACTGTCAGTGTTTTTCCGTCAGCTTCCGCACCGTTTCATACAGCGCCGATTTCGAAAGATCCGTTTTCGCTCCTCTATACAGCGTGGGCGCGCCGAACGAAAAATCAAGAATACCCAATTCCTCGAATACCCGCGCCGCAAATAAAAATTCGTTTCTGTCCATGCCGAACGCGCCGCACTTTTCCGTCAGCGCCCGCGCGTTTTCGCCCTGCAGCACGCCCGCGTTGTTTTTCAGCGCCGTAAACATTTTTACCAGCTCCCCGCGCTCCGCGTTCAACCCTTCGAACAATCTCTTTCCGTTCACTTCCCGGTTATAATACGTTTTCTTTCCCTCGCCGTACGCCCCCGCAAACGCCACGGGCGTATCCAGATACACAATCGTTTCAAAGCCGGATAAATCGGTATCGGCAAACGGCGACAAAATCAGAACGTTCCCTACGTTTCTCGAAGAGGGATAAAACAACTCGCACGGCATATCCGCAAGATACGGGTACGCTTTCAGCACCGAGGAATCCGAAGCAAGCAGGCACAATCCCCAGTCGCTTTCTTTCCGTTTTTTCTCTATCAAATCCCGCACTTCTTCGCCTGAAAGCGCCTCGGGCGCATTTCTCTTTTCTTCCTCGTTTACTTCTTTTTCGTGCGAAGCGGAAGAAAAATAAAACCCGTCGATCGCCGAAGAAAGCGCCGAAAAATCGGTATCTCCGCCCGACCTTCCGTCGTAAGCGAAATCGCGGATAAACCCTTTCACGTATTGCTTTCCGCGGAACTCCGAAACGTTGATTTCGAACACGAACGTCTTTTTCACGTCGCTGTCTATCAGCGGCAGATACTTCGCGCCCGAAAAATACACGAAATCGAGGTATTCGTTCTTCATGGAAAGGTGCGGCGAACCGGGCTTCATCGCCCGCGCGTTGCACTTGGTGCAGGTCAAAGAGAACAGCGGTTTTCTGTGCCCTACCCCGTACGGCTCCATCGCCGCCAGTTCCCGCACAAGTTTCGGCGAAAACGCGCCCGACATTTCTTCCGCCACGGGAATACGCGGCACGAAATCCTCGCGCGAATAATGCGCGCCCAGTTCCTTATCCAGCGCTTTTTCCAGCGCGGAAAAGTTTTCCGCCTTTAAATTCACGCCCGCCGCCTGCGCATGCCCGCCGAATTCTTCCAGAAGCGAAGAACACGCGCGCAGAGCGGTGTAAATGTTCACGTTTTCCACGCTTCGCGCGCTGCCCCGCAGCATATCTCCGCGCTGCACGAAAATCAGCGTGGGGCGGTTGTATTCCTCGGCGATTCTCGCCGCCACAATTCCAACGAAGCCCGCGTTCCAGTCGTCGCCCGTCAGCATAATCACGTGCGAATACGCGCCCTTTGCCGCCAGCGTCTGCTTCGCCGCCAGATACAATTCGTCGCACTTTTTCTGTCGCTCCACGTTGTAAGCGCACAGTTTCGCCGCAATCTCCCGTTTTCTCTCCTCTTCTTCCGCGATAAACAGTTCGTACGCCGCGTTCGAATTTCCCATTCTCCCGGCAGCGTTCACCCGCGGCGCCAGCGTAAACGCAAGCGTCTGCGCCGTAATCTCGTCGCCCTGCTTCTCTTTCGTCCGCGCCAGAAGATAGGTAAAACACGAACGATGATCCGCGTTGAAAAGTTTCAGTCCTTCGGTTACGATGTCGCGGTTTTCGCCGAGGAGCGGCACGCTGTCCGCCACCGTGGCAAGCGCGGCAAAATCCAGAAGGTCGTATGCTTTTTCGCCGAGGAGCGCGCACGCAACCTTAAACGCCACGCCCGCGCCGCAAAGGTTGTCGTACGGGTAATCGTCCGCGTTTTTCGGATTGACAATCACGCAATCGGGCAGTTCTTCGGGCAGCTCGTGGTGGTCGGTTACAATCACTTCCGTCCCAAGCGATTTGGCGTATGCAACTTCGTCTTTGCACGAAACGCCGCAGTCCACCGTCATAAACAAATCAGGCGCGCCCTCCGCAAAAATGCGGTCGATTCCCGCGCGCGAAAGCCCGTACCCGTCCGAACGTTCGGGCACGTAAATTCTCGCCCGCACGCCGTATTCTTTCAGCGCGTAATACATAATGGCGGAAGAACAAATCCCGTCGGCGTCGTAGTCCCCGAACACGGCGATTTCGCCGCCGCGCCCGCGCACTTCTTCAATCTTTTCCGCCAGCTCTTTCATGCCGCGCATCAGAAACGGCGATAAAAAATTCGCTTTTCCGGGATTCATGAAGCGGCGCACCTTTTCCGCCGTATCCACGCCGCGCGCAAACAGAATGTGCGCCGTGGTCTTTTCCAGCCCCGTCTCCGCCGCCAGCGCGTCCGCCAGATTCAGTTGTTCCTCCGAAAATTCGTATTCGGGAACGATTTCTTTCAATGTGTACCTCTTTTCTCTTCCGTTCCGCCTCTTTCCGCCTCTTTCTCAAAAGAACAAAGAGCGGGGGAAAAGCGTATTCCCCCGCATCGAGCGCGTTTCAAGAACGTTTCTTCAGTTTGCGGTAGCTTCCGCTTCGTTCGAGTCCGTTCCGCCGTCTTTCTTCGCCTGTCCGTCCGCCGGCTTCACGTTTTTCGTCTTTTTATAATCGTATCTGCGCTTTGCCGCGCGCTTCTTTTGTAACTTTTCGAAAATCGGCGGATAAATAGAAGGGAACAAGATTCCCGCCGTGAAGTACGCCGATGCCAGCCCCAGAAGCGCAATCAACGAAAGCCATTGCACGGGAGAAATCCCCATGGCGCCGATCAGCACGATGCCCGCCGCCGTCGCGCACGTAGCAATCAGAAGCGGCTTTTCGGGCATCTCTTTCGCCACGATTTCCTTTGCGGAAAGCCCTTCGTTTTCCTCGTTCGTTTCCGCCTTGCGCATCTTACCCGCCACGGCTACGCCGTATACGGCGCCCAGCACGGTCGATAAAAACAACGCGTTCGCGCAGGTGGAAGAAACGGGCACGCGCACAATCACCGTCAGCGCCGTCGTCAGCGCAAGCGTAACCAGCGTAATCGCCGCGGCAATCACGCCGCCCGCAAGTTTATGCCTGATAGCGGTATACACAAATACGGCAACCAGCAACACGCCGCCCGCAATCGCCGCACGCAGAATAAAATGCGCCGAGCGCGCCGTATGCGGCACCGAAGAAGAAGCGCTCACCGAAACGAGGTCCTCGTCGATTCCGTTCAAAGCGCCGTTTTCGCCCGTCAGCTTCGCCGCCACTTCCGTGCGCAGTTCGTTCAGTTTCTCGTCCGAAAAATCGCCTTTGAACGAATACACAATCGTATAATCGTTCGCCGAAGCGCTGCGTTCCACTCTCTTGTAGCTTTCGTCAACGCTCTTATCCGAAAACACTTTCGCGCAAGCCGTCTCCACGGCGTTTACGCGCTCTTCCGAATAATAGGAATTCACGTGAATTTTCAGCGTTTTCTCGCTGTCGTATTCCGGCGCGGTATTCATCCCGAAAATCGCGGCAAGCACAATCCCCGCCACCAGAATCAAAAGCGCCACCGGCAGAAAAATTTTAAACTTTCCCGCAATTTTATTCGTAAACTTATTCATCGTCGTCATCCTCCCTCTTCAAGCGATAGAAGGCGTATTTATCCTTCGCCGCAGAGAACAACAAATAATTGATTACGCGCGTCCACAGCAGGCACACGAACGCAGCCGCCGCAAAGCAGATCACCGCCTGCGCCGCCACCGTGTTCAGAAGCGCCCCGCCTATCAGAAACGCCGCCGAACCAAGCACCGCCACGACGCACACGTCCACGGACGGCGACAGCGTCTTTTTAAACGCGTTCTTCACGGCAGAAGCCACGGTTTTGCCCAGCGCCGCTTCCGCCTTGATTTTTTTGTATACGCGCGATTCCACGGCGAAAATCAACGCCAGCCCCGCCGCAAACATCAACACGGAAACCGCCGAAATTTCAAACACCGCGTTCGTTACGTACGCGTAGAGAAACGCCACGATTAAAAAGTACGTCATCGTTCCGTACGCCATCGCCACGCCGTAGCCCTTGTACAAAATGATCGGCAGAATCACCGCAATCGCCAGCACGATCAGCGCGGCAACGTAAAGCATCGTCTTTCCGTTTCCGCCGTATACGGCTTCGTACGAAGAAATTTCCGTCTTGTCCGAATCGAACGAGTACCCGCTGTCGCCCTGCGCATAATGCAGCGCCGAATCCAGCGTCGCGGCAAGAATCTTGCCCGCCTCCTCGTATTTCAGCCCGATCGCCCAGGTGTTGCCGGAAAGATTTTCGAAGTTGGATCCGCTCGGCGAAAGCACCGTATCGTTGCCGATTTTCACGGTAATCGTAGAAGTACCGGAAGCAAACGTTTTCAGAATGTCCGAACCCTTGTCGGTGGTTTTAATCTGCAGATACGCGCTCGAACCGGAAGTTTTCACCTTGAACGATTTAAAGTAATCCGTGCCCGTTTCCAGCTTACCGGGGTAAGTATTCGTGCCGTCGGTAATCGTCAGCTCGCCCGTATACGCAAACGTCGTCAGCGCCGACGAAACGGTGGAGTTCACGCTCGATTTGGGAAGCTTCACTTCCAGCACGTAATCGTCCGCCACCGAAACGCAGACGGTAGAATACTGCATTCTTGCATAACGCGAAGCCACAAGATCCGCCGTTTCGTCAAACCAGGCTTTGAAAGCGTCGGTAACCGCATAGCTGTCTCCGCTTTCGCCCGTAACGCGCCGCATCACTTTGTCGTCCTCGTTTCTGGAAAGGTAAACGCCGCCGTGTTTTTCGTACGAATCCACGTACTCCTGCAGTTTTTCTTCGCCTTCCTGCTGCGAAATGGAACGGCAGTTGCTGTCGTATTCCGTAGCGGAAATCACGCCCGCGGGATAGTACCGCGCCACGTATCCGCCGCCCAGTTCCTCGTCGGTATCGTACAGCGACACCACGGGATTCCACGTTTTCACCGAATCCTTTTTAAACACGGAAAGGTGGAACGACGGGAAAACCGCAACGGCGCACAATACAACGATCACGATGGTAATTAAAGTAAGCAATACCACCGATTTCTTTTTGCCCATTGTAAAGCCTCCTGATAAAGCATTTCTTTCCTCCCGCGACGGCTTGTCCGCGGAAAAAAAGAAAATAATATACCGATACTTATTTATTATACCTTATTAACGGCTTGTCCGTCAAGTCATATCGCGTGTATTTGCGGCATTTTTCACAAAAAAATTACTTCCCGCGCCGAAAAAACCGCACAATCGCCTTAATTGCGGCATTTGTTCGGCCTGAAAAAATCCGGCAATCTTTATTTTCTTCGGCAAAAACGTGAAACCTTTCCTTATCTTCAGCCTTCCCCCCGGGGGGAAGGTGGACAAAGCAGGGCTTTGGACGAATGAGGGGCGTAACTTGTTTTCGGTTGCCGTCAGGCAAGCGTAGCAAGTAGAGTGGCGAGCCTTTGCGAGCCGAGAGAGGCCAAAACCGCCGATATATGTCAAATCATAGCAACAATCATCGCTTAGCCACATTCGCAAACATGCCGCAAATCGTACCGACAACGGCGCCGAACAGCAATTCGGATAAAACGCCCGTCCCCACGGCTCTTTCCGCGGCGGCGGAAAAGATAAAACAGGTAAGCAGTCCGAACAACAGTCCCGAAACCAGCCCTTTCAGCCACCCTTTGCCGTCCCTGAACGATACAAGCGCCGCAATAAACAGCGATAAAATTTTCGCCGCGATTCCCGAAATTTTCACCGCCGTCGCGCTCAGCGTAACAAACCGCGCCAGAACGGCAAACAGCGCCGCCGACAATACGCACAGCAACACCGCAATAGCCGTCGCTTTCAGCGCCTGATAAAAAAACGATCTTTTCAGATTCTCCGCCGACATACCCGTCTCCTTTCTTGCAAAACGAATCTTTTCGTCCGCTTTTTATCCTATGCCGTCCGCCGGAAAATAAGAACCGCTCATCGTTTGTATCTTCATTTTTTGCCTTCGATATAAGCCTTCTCTTCCCTGAAAAAAATTCAGCGAACTTCATTTATTCGGCAAAAATGCGAAGCCTTCCCCCCGGGGGGAAGGTGGACAAAGCAAAGCTTTGGACGAATGAGGGGCGTAACTTGTTTTCGGTTGCTGTCTTTTGTTATCCTATCGGGTGGGCTTTTCTTGCCGAACTGCCGTTTAAGGCAGCTTCGGCAGCCTGCTGTCGCCGAAAGCGACTTTTAACAATATCTTAAGGCTTCCCCTTGGGGGGAAGCTGTCGCTGAAAGCGACTGATGAGGGGCGTAACATATTTTTATTGAAATTTTTCAAACAAAGCGGCGTAACTTAGTTTTCCGTTGCCCCCTTGCTTTCCCCTTCGGGGAAAGTGTCTGCGTAAGCAGACGATAGAGGTCAAATGAGAATTCTTGCCGCCTCTTGCTTTCCTCTTCGTACAGCCATCGCCCGTTCCGTTATGCCGGAATGATTCTTATTCCCCTTATTTCCGAAACAGCGCGAAAAACGCCGCTTCCCGTAAGGGTAGCGGCGTTTTCCAAAAGGATAATTTTATGAAAAAGTCTGTAAGCTGAATTCAACGCGAAGAAAAATTATTCTTCGTCTTTCTTCTCTTCGGCGGGCGCTTCTTCCGTCTTTTCTTCGGAAGCCGCGGCTTTTTCTTCGGATTTTTCTTCCGCTTTCTCTTCCGCCTTTCCGGCAGCCTTCGTATCCGCTACCGCGTCCGTCTGATATACGGCTTGTTTATCGAATTTGATATACGATTTGCCGCTTGCTTCGGTGCCCGTTTCCAGCACAAACGTGTTTTCTTCCGCGTTCACTTCCACAACAACGCCGCAAATTCCGCCGATCGTTTTCACTTTGCTGCCCGGCTTAATCGCGTCAAGCATCTTCTGGCTCTCCTGCTGGCGCTTTTTCTGGCTGCGCGAATTGAAAATCATCATCGCCACGAACGCCGCCACAATCAATACGATGAAAATGGTGGAAAATACTTTGGAATTGCCGCTGCTGCTGCCGGTGCTTTCTGCCAATAAATAGCCAAACATAATTAACTCTCCTTATATGGCGCGAAATCCCCGCGCCGCAAAATCAACTGTTTATATAATACCCTCTTTTTTCCTTTTTGGCAAGCAATTTACAGGCTTTTGCGCGATATTTTTTCTTTTTCACTTATTTTTCATCGCTTTGCCGAAGAAAAATTACGGCGTTTCCGCGCGGAATCTGTCGTTTTTGTTATCTTTTTATCGACAATAACCTTTTCAGGCGTTCGTTTTCCTCTTTCAGCCGGGCGTTCTCTTCGCGCAGCGCCCCCGCGATCCGTTCGTATAACAGATTGATTTCCCGCTCCAGTCTGCGCTTTAAAAACTCCCCGCACGGCGCCGTTTTACCGCCCGCCGCAAATTTTTTAACGCTTCCCGCAACGCTTTTTTCCGCCGCGCCGACGGCTCCGCCTTTTGCCTGCCCCGCATTTTCCAGTCCCAGTTCCTTTTTTGCCCGTTCGATTCTTTCCGGCTGCTTTTTCAGTACGTTTCTGTACTTGTTCTGCAATCTCAACCCCAGTTTCGTGTCCGCGCCCGTTACGTTCATAATCGCGCGCCGCACCGAAATCCCCTTGCTCTTTTCCGCCAGAATGCTTTTCAGCGCCGCGTCCGTCTCCTCTTCCGTAAATTCGCGGATTTTTTCCACACTGAGTTCTTTCCCGTCCAGCAGCTTCATCACCCGCTCGTCCGAACCGGCAGAACGCATCAGCGCGTAATAATAATTGCGTACGCTTCCCCGCGCCCTGCCGTGTTCCGCGCCGTACGCGGCAAACAACGCCGTCAGCGTTTTTCCCGATTTTTTCCCTTTCCGGATGTACTCCACCAGCGTTTTCGCTTCCTCTTCCGTATAACCGTTAATTTTTCCGCTTGCGTTCATATCCTCTCCTCCGAGTTTTATTCCGCGGCGGCGTTTCCCGTCCGCGCAGCCGTCGTTTTCTGCGGCGGAAAGGATTATTAACCTATTTTTTCGTTTTTATACATATCGCAACGCAAAAACCGAATAAAATAACGGTATGAAAGTACGTTTTTTATCCTCCGTTCCCTGCGCGCTCACCGTCGGCGGCAAATATTACGGCGTTACCGACGGCTTCGAACGCTTTGCGGAAATCACGCTGAAAGATAATCTCTTCGCCTGTTTTTCCCCGCAGAACGCCCTCCCCCTCGGCGTGTTTTTAAACGAAAACCTCTTTTTCGCGCCTCCGGAGGGCGTATACGTCTGCCTCCTCCGCGACGGCGCGGCGGTGTACGCGCGCTCGTTTCCGCCTCGCCTGAGCGAAACGAGAATCGTCGCGCAGGAACGCTTCGTCGCCGACCTCATCACCGTGTTTTTTCAGGGCTCTCTGTTCATCTCGCTGGAAACGTCCGCCGGCTTTTACATATCGCCGCTGCCGCTCCGTTACGAAAACGCAACCATATCGAAACACGGCGAACTGTATTTCGTCGAGGGAAAAAACGCGCTTTGTATTTTCAACGCGCGCGGCAAAAAACTGTTCGACGAAGAAGTGCTTTCCTACACCGCGGACGAAGCCACGCTGAAAGCAAGCGTAAAATTAAGCGGCGGCGCAAAACGGGTGCTGTACGGCGAGTGGGCGCTCGCGCAAAACGAATGTTACCGTATTTCGGGCAAAATCGAAGGCACGGAAAACAGCGGACTTATCGCTTACGATTTTTTCGAAAACTTCCGCGTGGGCGCCGACGTATCGGCGTTTTTGTCGCATGAACTTACGGAAAAATCGGAAAAACTGGGGGCATACCTCGGCGAATACGCGTACGCGTTCCCTTGCGAGAACAAAAACGAATGCGGCGTACTGCGTAAAAAGGGCGAACGAATCTACGAAGCGGATTATTACGTAACGGAAACCTCCGGCGGCAAAATCACCGATTTCAAAAAAATTTAACCGCCTCTCCCGCTCTTCCTTTCGGGAAGCGCTTCTTGCCGGACTGCCGCTTTACGGCAACTTCGGCAGCCTGCCGTCGCCGAAAGCAACTTTTGACAATATAATAAGCCTTCCCCTTGCCTGCATAAATTTTGCTTGCAAAATTTTCTTCGGCAAAAATGTTCAGCCGCTTCGCGGCTTCCCCTTGGGGGGCTTTTCTTGCCGAACTGCCGCCTTACGGCTGCTTCGGCAGCCTGCCGTCGCCGAAAGCAACTTTTAACAGCGTCTTAAGCCTTCCCCCCGGGGGGAAGGTGTCGCCGTACGGCGACGAATGAGGGGCATAACATATTTTTATTGAAATTTTTTAAACAAAGCGGCGAAACTTGATTTCCTCGCCTCTACCCCTTTTCCCTGCGTCAAAAAAGCCGCGCTTCTGTCAGGAAGCGCGGCTTTTTCTCCGCCTCAACAATAAATTTCCGCAACTTAAGCGGCAATTTCTCAGCCGTTCATAACGCAGCTCAACAGCGAAGCTTTTTTATCGATAAAATCCCCTTCCGAAATAATCCCGTCGTCCGCCAGCTGCTTATATCCTCTCAGCGCCGCCGTTATCGCTTCTTCCGCCTTCACCGTATCCGCATACGCGCTTTGCCTTACCAACGCGGACATTTCCGCACGCAGCTTCGCGTCGGAATACCTCAGCATCCGGATTTTCTTCTCGCTGTAATCGGAGCCGGAAATCACCGATTCATCGCAGAGTTTTTTGTACTCCCGCAGCAATCCGATCACCCGCGTTTCCGCTTCAATCAGCGCAAACAAATCGTCATTTTTATTCTTTCCCGCCGCTACGCACGCTTTTGTATCCGCGCATTGCGCCTGCTCCGCCGAGCTCTCCCGAATCGTTCCCGCGCATACGAAATACGCCACGGTTAAAACCGCCTGAAAAATCAGCGAAACGAACATATTCGTTTTAAATCCGCCAAGCACCGCCTGCACCGTTTCGTCCTTCTGCGCCGAGGAATAAATATCTTTCAGCTGTGATTTCACCACACTCACGAACACAATCGATACCACGGTATACGCCAGCGCCAGCGAAACCGAAACAATGGCAACCGTCGTTCCCGCTCTCCTGCTCGCCTTTTTCGAAAAGCAGAAAATCGAAATCACCGTAAGCACGCATCCCGCCACCGCGGCAACCAGCGTCAGCACCGAAAAGATGCCGGAAATCACTTCCA
>ERZ1673744.2078-NODE-2078-length-15839-cov-7.334136_pt1 | contig 15839 bp, 15 predicted proteins | sample MGYA00580207_ERZ1673744 | MGnify/ENA primary metagenome ERZ1673744 (study PRJEB41218, sample SAMN15661751) | gut metagenome | host: Homo sapiens | place: Canada: London | collected 2015-08-20/2019-03-30 | study: EMG produced TPA metagenomics assembly of... | reverse complement strand
CGGGATATGAATTTCTTTCAGACTCTGTTAACGGATTCCTGGGAATTCACGAAATCCGTTGGGCTTAAAGTCCGTCTGCCGGTATTTCTGCGGCACGACGGAAGCAGAGGTCACGGCGTCCACGTTGGCGGGAAGCGCGTCGCCTCCCTTGGCGGCCATGGTCTTCTGGCCTTCAAGAACCACAGCGGGCTCCTGAGCGGGCTTGACGGAAGCGGAAGAAACCGCGTCGGCTCCAAATGACGCGGAGGAAGCAAGCATCGCCGCGGCAATGAGGGCGATGCGAGAGATTGAGAATTGCATCTGTTTCTCCAGATGTGTTCGGCAGACGCGGTTGGCGCTGTCCTTGTGTCCGGAATTCTTGGCCCGGAGGATGCTAGGTAATCAGCCGGCTGCTGGAGATTCATTTTATCGACGGCGCCGCATCGGGAAAAGTGAGGACATTCCTGATGACCATTCCGCACGATATTCTGCGTTGATCGCTGCCCGAAGCGCTCCAACGCGCGTAGGATTAGCTTTTCCGCAGAAACGCATTCAAGAAGGAACCGACTCATGGCCGAAGATGATGACGACGAGGTGAAGCTCCCCGGACTCCCGCCCAATACAAAGAACTACATGACGCCTGCCTGCTACAGGCGCCTCCTTGATGAGCGCGAGCATCTCGTCAACGTTGAGCGCCCTGAGGTGGTGAATGTCGTCTCCTGGGCGGCAAGCAACGGAGATCGTTCGGAAAACGGCGACTATCTCTACGGCAAGAAGCGTCTTCGCGAAATCGACCGCCGGATTCGATTCCTCAACAAGCGAATCGAGTCCGCTGAGGTGGTGGATCCGGCAGCGCACCCCGAAACCGATCAGGTTTTCTTCGGCGCCACGGTGCTCTATGCCAACCAAAGAGGCGAGGAGCGCAAAATCCGCATCGTCGGGATTGATGAGGCCGATGCCGAGCACGGCGACGTGAGCTGGATCAGCCCCATTGCCCGCGTGTTCCTGAAGCACCATGAGGGCGACGAGGTGAAACTTCCGACGCCGGCAACGAGCACGCATCCGGCAGGGGTCGACACGCTTGAGATCCTCGAAGTCACCTACACGAACGATCAGCCGATTCCCTGATTTCTCAATCCAAAACAAAAAAAATGCCTCCCGTGATCCTTGCGGCCGGGAGGCGTTTTTGCGTTCTGAGAGCGATCTTCAGTACCCGAGCCTCAGACGGAAATCTTCTTGCGGGTGGGCGTACCTTCCTCAAAGACGCGCTTCACCTTGAGCACCACGTCGGTCTGGCGGATCGTGCGGGTGACGTGAATGAGGTGGTTGCGGTCGCGCACGAGTACCGTCACGTGCACGATGTGCTCGTCGCCGCGCTCTTCGAGCGTCACTGCCGTGATGCTTGAATTCGCCTCCGCAACGGCGGCCGCAACTGCGGCGAGGCCGGCGTGCGAGTCCTTGACGCGCACTTCAAGCGGCACCGCGAAGTGGGATCCGGGCTTGGGCGTTCCCCATTCGAGATGCATCCAGCGGTTGGGATCGGCCTGCTTGCCGCGGACGGCATGCGGGCAGTCCTCGCGGTGAACGGTGAGTCCGAGGCCGGGGCGGTTGTAGCCCGTGATGTCGTCTCCGGGAATCGGGTGGCAGCAGACGGCAAGGTGCTGCGCGACGCCTTCGTTGCCGTTCACGATGACGGCGGGGAGCTCCGCATTCGCGCTCTCAAGGTTCTCCTCGCGCATCAGCATGCGAAGGCGGTGGAGAACGGCGGCCGGAAGGGCTTTGCCGAGCCCGATCATGGCATAGAGCGATGCAAGGCTCTCGGCCCCGAATTCCTTCACGAGCTTTTGTTCGATCGAGGTCGGAATCGCCATGAGGTCGATCTTCTGCTCTTCCGCCACGGCTTCGAGCGCGAGTCTTCCCAAGCGCGCCGATTCATCGAACTGGCAGCTTCTCAGGTACTGACGGATCTCGGCGCGCGCGCGTCCCGAATGGACGCTTTCGAGCCACTGGGGATTGGGGTGCGCGTCGGGCGACGTGATGATCTGCACGAGGTCGCCGTTTTTGAGCGCATCCGTGAGGGGCTTCGGCTCGCCGTTGATGCGCACCGCTTCGGTGTGGTTTCCGACGTCGGTATGAATTTCGTAGGCGAAGTCGATGGCTGTCGACCCTTTCGGGAGCGAAATGATCTTTCCCTTCGGCGTAAAGACGTAAATCTGATTGGGGAAGAGGTCGACCTTGATGTTTTCGAGGAATTCCGTGCTGTCGGTGCTCGTCTGCTGAATTTCAAGGAGGTTCTGAAGCCACGCGGCCGTGCGCGACTGGAGGTCGGAGGTGTCGTCGCTCGAGGCATAGAGCCAGTGAACGAGAATGCCGTCCTCGTCGATCCGGTGCATTTCCTCGGTGCGGAGCTGAAACTCCACGGGCGTTCCGTCCGGGCCGATCACGGTGGTGTGAATCGACTGGTAGCCGTTTGACTTCGGAATGGCAATGAAGTCCTTGAAGCGCGTGTTGACGGGCTTCCAGCGCTGGTGCAGGGCGCCGAGCGCCAGGTAGCAGTCGCCGCGCGTTCTCACGACGACGCGAAAGCCGTAGATGTCGAGCGCATCGGAGAAGGACTGGTGCTTCTCGCGCATCTTGTTGTAGATGCCGTAAATCGTTTTGTCGCGCCCGAGTATTCGGCAGGGGATGCCGGCCTTCGCGAGCGCGGTTTTGGCGTCGTTCAGAACCTTTTCAAGGAATTCACGGCGGTTCTTGCGGGTCTTGAGGACGTTCTCATAAAGAACCCGGTAGCGAAGCGGATAGCGGTTCGCAAACGACAATTCCTGGAGCTCGCGAAAGACGTTGTTGAGACCGAGCCGGTGCGCAATCGGCACGTAGATTTCAAGGGTCTCGCGGCCGATGCGGGCGCGCTTCTCGGGCCGCATGACGCCGAGCGTGCGCATGTTGTGGAGGCGGTCGGCGAGCTTCACGAGAATGACGCGCACGTCGCGCGACATGGCGAGAAGCATCTTCCGGAAGCTCTCGGCCTGGGCAATTGCGTTCGAGGAGAACTTGAGCTTGTCGAGCTTCGAGACGCCGTCAACGAGGTCCGCCACTTCAATCCCGAATTTTTCGGCCATCTCGCGCTTGCTCGTCCCCGTGTCCTCGAGCACGTCGTGCATGAGGCCCGCCTCGATCGTCTCGGCATCCATGCGCCAGGAGGCGAGGATCGATGCAACCGCGATCGGATGCGTGATGTAGGGTTCGCCCGATTTGCGGAACTGCCCGAGGTGGGCATTGTCGGCATAGCGGTAGGCTTCGCGGATCTTCTCGACTTCAGCCTGAGGCAGATAGAGCCGGCAGGTGTCGACGAGCGCCTGAGCGGTTACAACGCCCACAGGCGCCTGAGGCGTAAAGAGCGGAAGGTCGGCATCGGGGAGCTTCGCCGGAATGACGGGTGCGGGCAGGGGCGAGCGCACGACGTGCTTGGCGAACCCGAAGGGCGAAATCGGCTTCCTCGGAGGCGTCGGAAGGGGTACGGCACCTTCTTCACGGGTGGCGTACATGTCTTCCGGGAATGTGGGAGCGTTGTCGAGGGCCATGGCGAACTTCCTCTTTCTTCTTTTTGCGTGCTCTGCCGAATCGGGAACGATTGCAGCATTGGAAGCGCCGCTTTTCCGGCCGGAGGCTCCGGGGGCTGATGCTTTATTCGCTGCCTGTGAGAGAAGGGTCAGGCGGCAGGGGGCTTTCCGGGCGGAGATTGATGGGTTGGTCGGAATTGAAAACAAGAACGGCCGGCGCCCTCACTCCCTATGCGATAGAGAAGGATGGCGGTCCGGCCGTCGCGGTCAGGCGTCCTTTCGGGGCCTTGAATTACTGCACATGCTTCAGCATGTCCGTGCCGACCAGTCCGTCGGCAACCTCGCGCAGAGCGATGACGGCGGGCTTGTCCTTTGCATCGATCTTCGGGGCATAGCCCTGGGAGATCTGGCGGGCGCGGTAGGCCGCAACCAGAACCATCTGGAAGCGGTTGGGAATCTTCTTCAGGCAGTCTTCAACAGTAATGCGTGCCATTTAGGGTCCAGTAGGATGAATAATCGAAAAAGGGGCAAAAAGGCCCTGAAAGCCGGCGAAGCCCTGGAGATCAGACCGGAACGCCGAGGTTCGCGAACTGATCATGATGACGGATGGCCTGCTGAGCATAGGTCAGGCGGCTGGCCGTCACAATGGCCTCAAGCTGGCTGAGGGCCGTATCGAAATCTTCATTGATTATAACGTACTCGAATTCCGGGGCATGCGCGATCTCAGCGCCCGCGCCCATCAGACGGCGCGTGATGGTCTGGTCGGAGTCCGTGCCGCGATGGTGAAGGCGCCATTCGAGCGCTTCGATGGAAGGCGGCAGGATGAAGATGCCGACCGTGCCCGCGAATTTCGAGCGGACCTGGCGCGCGCCCTGCCAGTCGATTTCAAGGAGCACGTCGTTCCCCTGCGCCATCTGGCCTTCGATCCAGGTGCGGTTGGTGCCGTAGTAGTTGCCGTGCACGAGCGCGGTTTCAAGGAATTCGCCGCGGTTCTTCATCTCGAGGAACATCGTTTCCGTGATGAAGTGGTATTCGCGCCCGTTCACTTCGCCCGGCCGCGGATCGCGCGTCGTTGAGGAGATCGAGAGCTTGATGTTGGGCTGGCGCTTGAGAAGCGCATTCACCAGCGAGGACTTTCCGGCGCCCGAGGGGGCCGTGACGAGAAAAAGCCGCCCGGGATGGCGGGGAGCGGAATTCTGCTGGGAGATCATGTCGTTCATGGCTCAAAAGTCCTTCGAAAGGCGTTTATTCGAGATTCTGAATCTGTTCGCGCATCTGATCGATCGTGATCTTGAGGGCGAGCGAGGCCTGCGTCATTTCAATGGCGGCGGCCTTGGAGCCGAGGGTATTGGCCTCGCGGTTCATTTCCTGGGCCATGAAGTCGAGCTTTCTGCCGACGGCGCCCCCCTGAGCAAGAAGGCGCTTCACTTCCGCGAGGTGCGTGTCGAGACGGTTCATTTCCTCGTCGACGTCCATCTTGATCGCGTACATCGTCACTTCCTGGCGGATGCGGTCGGTGACCTCCTCCTTTGTGAGCGTGCTCTTTTCCTTCAGGGCATCGGCGAGCGCATCAGTGAGGCGTTCGGTAAGACGCCCCTCGAGCTGCGAGATGATCTGCGGCATGGCGCCCCGCACGTCCTTCACCACCGCCGACATTTTGTCGCAGTAGCCCGAGAGGACCTGAGCGAGGGCAGCGCCCTCGCGCTCGCGCGCCGCAATGAATTCGTCAAGCGTGCGGTCGACGATCGCGAGCACTTCCCCGAGGAGCTTGTCGCGGTCGGGGGTCTCTGCCGCTGCAATCCCGGGGAGCTCCAGGATTTCAGCAACGGAAAGCTCCTGCGCCTGCGGGTCGAGCTTGAGAATGGTTTCCTGGAGCGCGAGGACGCGCCTGAGCGCCTCCTCGTTCACGGAAGCCGGAAGCGCGGATGCATCGGCCGTGAGGTTGAGCCTCAGCTCCACCTTCCCGCGGGTGAGGCGCTTCTGGAGACGCTCGCGAACGGCAGGTTCGGTAAAGCGCAGCGCATCGTCAAGGCGCATCGTCAGATCGAGAAAGCGGGAATTGACCGAACGGCATTCCGCAGTGACGGTGCCCGCGAGGGTCTTGCCGTCAAGGGCGGCGTATCCCGTCATGCTTGCGACTGAAGGCATCAGAAAAGTCCTTTGTATCCGTGATGAAGAAGCGAAGCCTGACCAATGGCCGGATGCCGATGCGGCGCTTTTGCCAAAGCGCCCGTCAGCAGCCTGAACCCGAAGCTTCAGGATAATTTTGAAGATTGCGGCATTTTAGAGCCTTCGCGGAAGCGCGGCAGCTTCCTTCCCTCTTCCGGGCAGCTTTGGACGAGTGCTAGTAGCATCCCATCCGAAGGAATCTTTTTTGGAGCACACGCAACATGTCTCAGCCTTTAACCACCCTTTCCCCGCGTCCCGACGGGCGCGCCCCCGACGAGCTTCGTCCGGTATCGATGACCCGGGGCTTTACCAAATATGCCGAGGGGAGCGTCCTCATGGAAGCCGGCGGCACGCGCGTTCTCTGCACGGCAAGCGTGACGCCGGGCGTGCCGCCCTTTCTGCGGGGCAGGGGCGAAGGCTGGGTGACGGCGGAGTACGGAATGCTCCCGCGCGCGACCGGAACCCGAACCGACCGCGAAGCGGCAAGAGGCAAGCAGACGGGCCGCACGCAGGAAATTCAGCGCCTGATCGGGCGGAGCCTGCGTGCAGTGGTCGACCGCAGGAAGCTCGGCGAATTCACGATCCAGATCGACTGCGACGTGCTCCAGGCGGACGGCGGCACCCGGTGCGCCTCGATCACGGGCGCCTGGGTGGCGCTTCGCGACGCGGTCGACAAGATGCTTCGCGAACATATGATCGAGGAGGATCCGATCCTCGCGCAGGTCTCCGCCGTTTCCGTCGGCATGTGGGAGGGAGAGCCCGTGCTCGACTTCAATTACATCGAGGACAGCCATTCCGACACCGACATGAATGTCGTGATGACGAGCCTCGGGGGCTTTGTTGAAATTCAGGGGACGGCCGAAGGCACGCCCTTTACGGATGAGGACCTCATGAAGCTTCTCGCGCTCGCGAAGAAGGGCAATGCCCGCTTGGCGGAGCTCCAGCGCGAGGCGCTCGCGAAGCCCCTTTGAAACGGCATGGATGGCCGCGGCGGCGCCTGATGTCTGCGGCCTTTGCAGCTTTAAAACAATCCCGGAGTTTTTCTTCATGACCCAGAATACGGAAACCAAAGAATCCGCGCTCCCCATCCTCGTTCTCGCGTCCGGCAATGCCGGGAAGATCCGCGAGTTTCAGGCCATGTTTGCGCCCTTGGGCGTGCGTGTTGCCGGACAGAAGGAATATGGCGTGCGCTCCTGCGACGAGCCCTACGGCACGTTTATTGAAAACTGCCTCGCGAAGGCCCGTCATGCCGCAAGGGAAACGGGTCTTCCCGCCATGGCCGATGATTCGGGCCTCTGCGTTGATGCGCTGGGGGGCGCCCCCGGCGTCTTCTCCGCGCGCTTTGCGGGCGAAGACGGGAACGATGCGGCCAACAACCGCCTCTTGATTGAGAGAATGGCGGGGAAGACCGACCGGCGCGCCCACTACACCTGCGTGCTCGCGGCCGTCCGTTCCGCCGAAGACCCGGAGCCCCTCATCGCCGAGGGCTTCTGGCAGGGCGAGATCGCCGAGGCGCCCGCGGGCACGGGCGGCTTCGGATACGATCCCTACTTTTATCTGCCCGGGGAAAAGCGCACTGCCGCGGAACTCTCCGAGGAAGAGAAGAACGCGCAGAGCCACCGGGGCGAGGCCTTAAGACGCATGGCGAAGCTCCTTCAAGAACGCTGGGGCTGGAAGGCTGGAAAACCATAAGCGGCCACTGATTCAACGCAAGATCCCGACATGACCGATTTCCCTGAGGCGAAGCTCAATCCCGCCGCCATCCCGCTCTCGATCTACCTCCACTGGCCCTGGTGCGTGAGAAAGTGTCCTTACTGCGACTTCAATTCTCACGGCGCCCCGAAGGACCTCGGCGCGCTCGAGGGCGCCTACGTCGGCGCGCTCCTCAAGGACCTCGAGGCGTGGCTCCCGGATGTCGGGGGAAGACCCATCGAATCGATCTTCATCGGGGGCGGCACGCCGAGCCTCATGTCGGGGCGCGCCATGAAGGGGCTTCTCGACGGCGTGCGCGCGCGCTTTTCGCTCGCGCCCAAGGCCGAGATCACGATGGAAGCGAATCCCGGGACGCTCGAAGCCGGGAAGTTCGAAGCGTTTCGCGAGGCGGGCGTGAACCGCCTCTCGATCGGCATTCAGAGCTTTTCGGACGATCGATTAAAGCGCCTCGGGCGCATTCACAGCGTGAGAGAGGCGCGCGAGGCGATCCGCCTTGCGCGGGATATTTTCGAGAACTTCAATCTCGACCTCATGTATGCCCTTCCCGGCGAGACGATGGAGGGCCTCAGGGAAGAGCTCGACGAGGCGGCGCAGTCGGGAGCAACGCACCTTTCCTGCTACCAGCTCACGATCGAACCCGGCACCGCGTTCGCGAAGCACCTCCCGGAGGAGCTTCCCGACGCCAACCAAACGGCAGAAATGGGGGATTTCGTTGAGTCCTTCCTGGCCGAAAAAGGCTTCACGCGCTACGAGGTTTCGGGCTATGCGAAGCCGGGCCGGCGCTGCCTGCACAATTTGAATTACTGGACCTTCGGCGACTACCTCGCTGCGGGCGCGGGAGCGCATGGGAAAGTCACCACGCAAAACGGCATCCGCCGCGAGATGCGTTTCATGAATCCGCGGCAGTACCTCCATGCGATCGAAGAGGGCAGAAGCGCTGCGGCAGAGATTCACCGGGTCGAACCGGAGGATCTTCCCTTTGAATTCATGCTGAATGCCCTGAGGCTTCTCGAAGGGGTCCCGGAATGCACCTTTTCGGCGCGCACGGGCCTTCCTCTCGGGCGAATCGCCCCCGCCCTTCAGGACCTGCGCGCCCGCGGGCTGATTGCAGACGATCCCGGCCGCATCCGGACGACGCGCCTCGGGCTCAACTTCCTCTCCGACGTGCAGGAAGCTTTTCTTTGATGCACATGTTTGGTGCATTAGGCGCCCGGCTGGAGCATAATTCCGGGTGCGTCCGGCATGATGAATGCACCTTCCCGGGCCGATCCCGGCGGCATGGGGGAGGGCTTCGATGAACTGAGGGTTTTTGCTATAAAAATCCTTTTTGGCACGCCTTTTGCTTTAAGACAAGACGAGGAGATTCGGAAGCCCGAAGCGCCGTGAGCGCGCGAGGCCTTTCCGCCGGGTCTCTTTCCCGATTTCTTTTTGACGCGGTCCGCAACACTTACCGGCCGCACGCTACTTTTAGGAGAAGAGGTATGACGTCCGCTGCTGATGTGCTGCAGATGATTAAGGACAACGACTGCAAGTTCGTGGACCTTCGCGTCACCGATCTGCTCGGCAAGGAAATGCATCTCACGATTCCGGCCGACAAGATCGACGAAGACACGTTTGAACTCGGCCAGCCTTTTGACGGCTCGTCCTTCGTCGGCTGGCGCGGCATTGAATCTTCCGACATGCTTCTGCAGCCGGACCCCAACACCGCCCGCATGGACCCCTTCCGCGAAGCCAACACGCTCGTGCTCAACTGCGACGTGCTTGAGCCGACGACGGGCAAGGGCTACGACCGCGACCCGCGCTCGCTCGCCCGCCGCGCCGAAGCCTATCTGAAGTCGACCGGGATCGGCGACACGGCCTACTTCGGCCCCGAACCCGAATTCTTCGTCTTTGATTCGATTCAGTGGGATCATCGTCCCGGCTCCTCCTTCTTCAAGATCGGCTCCGAGGAAGCGCCCTGGTCGAGCGGCCTTGACATGGAAGGCGGCAACCTCGGCCACAGAAACCGCATGAAGGGCGGCTACTTCCCGGTCTCCCCGGTCGACTCGATGGCCGACCTGCGCGCTGAAATGTGCACGCTCCTCGAGCAGCAGGGCGTTCCCGTTGAAATCCACCATCACGAGGTGGGCGGCGCCGGCCAGTGCGAAATCGGCACGCGCTTCTCGACGCTCGTTGAACGCGCCGACTGGACGCAGATTCTCAAGTACACCGTCTGGAATGTCGCTGCCGCCTACGGCAAGACCGCGACCTTCATGCCGAAGCCCGTCGAGGGCGACAATGGTTCGGGCATGCACGTTCACCAGTCGATCTGGAAGGACGGCCAGAACCTCTTCTCCGGCAACGGCTACGCGGGCCTCTCCGAAATGGCGCTCTACTATATCGGCGGCGTCATCAAGCACGCCCGCGCACTCAACGCCATCACGAACCCCGGCATCAATTCCTACAAGCGCCTTGTTCCGGGTTTTGAAGCGCCGGTGAAGCTCGCCTATTCGGCCCGTAACCGTTCGGCCTCGATCCGCATTCCGTTCGTCAACAGCCCCAAGGCCCGCCGCATCGAAGTGCGCTTCCCCGATCCGCTCTGCAATTCCTACCTCGGGTTCTCCGCGCTCCTCATGGCCGGTCTCGACGGCATCCAGAACAAGATCCATCCGGGCGAAGCGGCCGACAAGAACCTCTACGATCTGCCGCCCGAGGAAAACGCCAAGATCCCGACCGTCGCGCCCAATCTCGAGGCGGCTCTGAACGCGCTCGACGCGGACCGCGAGTTCCTGACGAGGGGCGGCGTCTTCTCGGACGATCTGATCGACGCCTACATTGCCGAAAAGAGGAAGGACGTGCTCAAGGCTGAAATGGCCGTTACGGCGCTCGACTTCGACCTCTACTACTCGCACTGATCGGTCTGAGGCCAGAAGCATCCGAAGGACTTCGAGGACCGGAATCTTCCGGTCCCGTCCGAAGGATTCGAAGGACGTTTTTCCGGGGAACGGTGCATCGCGTCATCGTTCCCCGGTTTGCTTTTCCGGGGTGCCCGCCCGAGGTCGGGGCATTGCGGAAAGCACCATTTTTTCTCTCCGGCAGGCATGACGACAAAGATTCCGCATGAGTTTCAAAAAGGCGCGCTCAATTCGGCTCCGCTCCTTGACGCGCTTTCCACGGCCGTCTTTTCGCTTGACCGCGTCGGGCGGATCACGACCGTGAATTCGGCGGCCGAAACCCTTCTCGGACGCACGAGAAGAGGGCTTCAGGGGGAGCCCGCAGCGGAATTCATCGAGGAGGCCGGATCCTGGTTCCCCCTTTCCGAGGGAGCGGGGATGGTTTCCTATGCGTCCCTCACGGAACTTCGCCGCGGACTGGCCGATCCCGTCCGCGTCCGCGCCGTTCTCTCCTCCCTCTCGGCGGAGGACGTCCGCGCGTCGGGGCTGCCTTCCGACACTGCATGCATCCTTGAAGTCTCGGAACTCGAGGACGCGCTCCAGGCGGAAAGAAGCGCCATGGAAGCGAGCGTGCGGGCGGCGAACAGCGAACTCCTCCGCAACCTCGGGCACGAAATCAAGAATCCCCTGGGCGGCATCCGCGGGGCGGCGCAGCTCCTGGAGGCCGAACTCGTGCGCGACGAGGACCGGGAATGCACGAGCGTGATTCTCGAAGAGGCCGCAAGGCTTCAGTCCCTCGTCGACCGGCTTCTTGCGCCCTACCGGAGGCCGCGCACCTCGGAGCCCGTCAATATTCATGAGGTGCTCGAGCACGTGAGGAGCTTGATCGGTCTTGAATTCACGAGCGGCCTCAGGATCGAGCGCGACTACGACATTTCAGCGCCTGCCGTCGTCGGCGACCGCGGACGCTTCATTCAGATCTTCCTCAACCTTGCGCGGAACGCCGCGGAGGCCATGACCTCCGAGCGCGCCCGGGGAAAGGCCGAGATCGTCTTCGTCACGCGCATCGCGCGCGACGTGATGCTGGGCGGCAAGCGCGTGCGGCTCGCACTCAAAGTCGACGTGGTCGACAACGGTCCCGGGATCCCCGACGAAATCCGCGGGCGCATCTTCTTCCCGCTCGTTACCGGGCGGGCCGAGGGCTCCGGGCTCGGACTTTCAATCGTGCGCGCCTTTGTCGAGGAAGCCGGCGGTTCCATTGACGTTGAAAGCCGTCCGGGAAAGACGGACTTTACGGTGATGCTTCCCCTCGGGCTTCAGAAGGAAGCCGGGAAGAACGACCGCCCTGACAGAGCAGCAGCGCCCGAATAATTTCAGAAACGCACACCATTGACGCCCGGTTCGGCCAGGGAGCTTCCGGAAGAGAACCACGGACGGGGCGAAAGGATAGGAAACCCTCATGCTTGAAGACACTCCAATCGAGCTTCCCGCAGCGGCCGGCAGCGAACCTGTGTGGGTGATCGACGACGACCGCGCGATCCGCTGGGTACTCAATCGCGCGCTTTCGCGCGAAGGCATCGGCTGCCGCACCTTTGAGCGCGGTCAGGATGCACTCGCCGCCCTCGAAGCGATTGAAGCCTCCAAAGCCGAGCGTCCCCTCGTGCTCGTTTCCGACATCCGGATGCCGGGGCTTTCGGGGGTTGATCTTCTCGCGCGCGTGAAGGAAATCGCGCCCGATCTGCCCGTCATCATCATGACGGCCTTTTCGGACCTCGACAGCGCCGTCTCGTCCTTCCAGGGCGGCGCCTTCGAATACCTGACGAAGCCCTTCGACGTCGCGAAGGCGGTTGAGCTCATCAGCCGCGCGATGGAGGATGCCAGGCACCGGGCGGAAGCTGCTCCCGAAGAAGAGGAAAAGCCCGAGGAGCCGCAGCCCGCGGTTCCCGATCTCATCGGGCAGGCGCCTGCGATGCAGGAGGTCTTCCGCGCCATCGGGCGGCTTTCGCAGAGCAACGTCACAGTGCTCCTTACGGGCGAATCCGGCGCCGGCAAGGAAGTCGTCGCGCGCGCGATCTGGAAGCACAGCAAGCGAAGCCGCGCGCCCTACATTGCCATCAACATGGCGGCAATCCCGAGGGAGCTTCTTGAGAGCGAACTTTTCGGTCACGAAAAGGGAGCCTTCACGGGGGCAACCGCCACGCACCTCGGTCGCTTCGAGCAGGCAAAGGGCGGAACGCTTTTCCTGGACGAAATCGGCGACATGCCGATGGAGTTGCAGACGAGGCTTCTGCGCGTCCTCTCGAACGGCTACTTCTACCGCGTGGGCGGCCGTCAGCCCATCAAGGCCGACGTCAGGGTCATCGCCGCCACGAATCAGAATCTCGAGGAACGCGTGAAGGCGGGACAGTTCCGCGAGGACCTCTACCACCGCCTCAACGTGATCCGCCTGAGGCTCCCGCCTCTGAGAGACCGCGTTGAGGACATTGCGCCCTTGTCGGCGCATTTCTTGAGAACCGGCGCCCGCGAACTCGGCGTTGAGGAAAAGGTGCTCACCCCCGAGGCCCTCGAGGTCGTGAAGCGCTTTCCGTTCCCGGGGAACGTGCGGCAGCTCGAAAACCTCTGCCGGTGGCTCCTCGTCATGGCTCCCTCGAAGGAAATCCGCGTCGAGGATCTGCCGCTTGAAATCCGGAGCGCCTCTGAGGCTCCTGAAGCGCGCGTTGCGGCAGCTCAGCCGCAGGCGCCCTCTGAATCCGCGGAGGAAGGCCAGAAAACCTGGACGGGGCTCCTCGCAGAAGACGCGAGAAAGCGCCTTCAGGAAGGCGAATCCGGCGTCTGGCAGACCCTTTCCGACGAATTCGAGCGCGCCCTCATCCGGAGCGCCATGGAAGTCACCCGGGGCCGCCGCATTGAGGCCGCGGAGCGCTTGGGCGTCGGGAGAAACACGCTCACGCGGAAGATTCAGGAGCTCGGGCTCGCGGACGAACTCGCCGCGCACCTGCCGCCCCTGAGGCGTACGGGCGAGGACCTTCCTGGAGGAAAGGAGAAGTGAAGCTCAATGCCCCGGGAACGGCGGATGCGCCCGAAAACCTCGCGCGCGGGGTTCTCATCGTGATGCCTCCCGGGTTCGGGCCGGAAATCGATGACGCGGAGCTTCCTCCCGAAGGGGAGGAGCGCCGCGCCTTCCTCGAAAAAATCATGCGCCCGCGAGGCGTCATTACGGCGCCCCGCATCGACCGCGGCCATGCGGTTGCGGAAACTCTCCGCTGGCTCTCCGCCGCGGGGTTCCCGGTTGAATCGCAGGCGAAGCGCTTCTCCATCCTTACCTGGCCCGCGGTCTGGGACGGCCGCGCGCGGGACGGGCACGTCGTGAGGGATGCCGTTTCCGAGGCGGAAAGGCTTCGAGACGAATTTGCGAAGCGCACGCCGCTGATTGCCGTCTTCCTCTCAAGCCAGCTTCTTGATGCGGCAAACGACCCGGCGGTGAGGGAGCTCCTCGCGCCCTTCACCGGGCGCCCGCTCGAGCCCGCCTTCCGACTCTCGGGCGAACGGCTCCGCATCCTCGGGCAGCGCTGGGAAAAAACGCTCATGATCGGACTTCCCGTTCCGCGCAGAAGCATGCGGCCGGGGTTCCCCGAAGAAGCCGCACGGGCTGTGCGCACGCTCTTCGTGCGCGAGGAATTTCTCTAGAGGAATTCGACTAAAATCCCGGACTCTTCAGGATTTTTTTCGCCTGCGGGCGGGGAAGCGCCTTCTTTCATGCCCGATCAGACTCCAACGCCCGATTCGCTTCAAACTTTCCATTCGCTCGCAGAGCTGCACGAGCGCCTTTCGGCGCTCGGGGCCGGCCCCGCGCACGAGCGCCGGGTGTACCGCGCCTGGATGGGAAAAATCAAATGGGAGGAAGCCGCGGAAAGCCGCAGGCTCCGGCTCCCGAAGGCGGTCGCGGAAGCCCTGCCCGGGATCCGCGGAGCTTTGAGGAATGTCGCCGCCATCCGCTCGCGCCACCCGGGCGCGGACCCGGAGAGCGAAAGGCTTCTCCTTACGCTCGCCGACGGCCAGACGATTGAATCGGTGCTTCTTCCCCGGCAGGGCGTCTGCGTCTCGACGCAGATGGGGTGTGCGGTCGGCTGCGTCTTCTGCATGACGGGACGATGCGGGCTCATCCGGCAGCTTTCCGACATTGAAATCGTTGCCGAAGCCGCCATTGCCCGGGAGCTTCGACCGGAAACGAAGAAGGTGGTCTTCATGGGCATGGGAGAGCCCTCGCACAACCTCAAAAACGTCATGCGCGCGGTGGAGTTTCTCGCGCAGATGGGCGACTTCGGACAAAAGGATCTCGTGATTTCGTCCGTGGGCGACGAAAGACTCTTTGACGCGCTCTTCGCCTCTCCGGTCCGGCCCGCACTCGCGGTGTCGCTCCATACGACGGACGACGAAAAGCGCCGTGAGCTCCTTCCGAGGGGCGCCCGCATGGCCGTCCCGCGCATCATCGAGCGGGCTGAAAGCTGGGCTCGGACGACGGGGTATCCCGTTCAGTACGAGTGGACCCTGATGCATGGCGTCAACGATTCCTTTGAGGAAATTGACCGCTTGGCCGACCTTCTCCAGGGGAAGTACGCCATGGTGAACTTCATCCCCGTGAACGCGGTGGAGGATTCGCCCTGGGTGCGGCCCGATCGCGCGCAGGCGGTCGAGCTCGTGAGGCGCCTCAGGGGCAGAGGCGTCATTGCAACATTGCGCGATTCCGCGGCGCAGGATGTGGACGGCGGCTGCGGGCAGCTCCGCGCCCGGGTGCTCAAAAGCGAGAGGGGAGAATCAAAATGACGGGAAAGGAAGAAAAGACGACGCTCGAGCGTGCGGAACTCGCCGTTCAAACGCCGATTCCCGAAAGGCGCAGACGGCGCTTCTGGCTCCTCTGGTGGATCTGGGCGGTCTTTGGCGCGGCCGTTTCCTTCCGGGGGACGCTCTCGGGATCGTGGATCGCCATTGCGGCGATCCTTACCGCGCCCTTCTGGGTCATGTTCGTTCTCTGGCCCTTCTTCGCGCTGAGGGACCGCCTGCGGGCAAAGCGCCTCTGGGCGGCGGAGGTGCTTGTGCTCCTCGCGCTCGAAACCCGGGGGAGCGACGAGGAAAAGACGGCGCTTCCGGTCGTCATCGTCCGCGATGGCGGCGTTCTCGTGCCGCTCGAAGCCTGGGAGTGCGCCTTCCCCACGATTCGCCCGGAAATGATTCCGGCGGAGGTCGTGAGCGCCGGCACTTATGCGGGCGTGAATCTTCCGGTCCTGCGGGAGGAGGATCTTCTCGCTTCCGGGCTCTGGTCGGAGGGGAAAAAGACGCCGGCAGGCGCATCCGCGTCCGACCTTGAATCCTCAGGTCTCTGGGTCGGGCGCCTGAGGCTTGCGAAGCGGAGCTAGAAAAGCGAGAAAAAAAGAACCCCGCCGGGAAAAAAGCTCCGCTGGCGGGGTTTCTTTTTGCTTTCAGGGAAAGCCGGAGATTATTAACATAGGCACAAAATAGTTGACAAGCGGCTACGGTTATGTTATAA